>ENA-OQES01000092-OQES01000092.1-human-gut-metagenome-genome-assembly--contig:-NODE-92-length-36200-cov-3.533502_pt1 | contig 36200 bp, 49 predicted proteins | sample MGYA00242798_ERZ504641 | MGnify/ENA primary metagenome ERZ504641 (study PRJEB26092, sample SAMD00036327) | human gut metagenome | host: Homo sapiens | study: EMG produced TPA metagenomics assembly of...
ATTTTCATTCACATAATATGTATAATTAAAAAGGATATGAAAGCTTGCATGAGCAGCATTTTATTCTATCATTAGAAAGAAAGAGGTATATGTAAGATGGCAAAAATTGATTTAAGTAAGTATGGCATTACTGGAACAACAGAAGTCGTATACAACCCTTCCTACGAAATTATTATTCGAAAGAAAGAGACAAAAACCGGAAACTTGAAAGGTTTTGAAAAAGGACAGGGAAAGTGAACTCGGTGCTGTCAATGTTATGACAGGTGTTTACACAGGACGTTCTCCTAAAGATAAATTCATCGTTATGGATGAGAACTCCAAAGATACAGTATGGTGGACATCTGATGAATACAAGAACGACAACCACCCGGCTACAGAAGAAGCTTGGGCAGCTGTTAAAGATATCGCAATCAAAGAGCTCTCTAACAAGAGACTTTTCGTAGTAGATGCATTCTGCGGTGCTAACAAAGATACTCGTATGGCTATCCGTTTCATCGTTGAAGTTGCTTGGCAGGCACATTTCGTAACAAATATGTTCATTCAGCCAACAGAGGAAGAACTTGAGAACTTCGAGCCAGATTTCGTTGTTTACAACGCTTCCAAGGCTAAAGTTGAGAACTACAAAGAGCTCGGACTTAACTCTGAGACAGCTGTACTTTTCAACATCACAAGCAAAGAGCAGGTTATCGTTAACACATGGTACGGCGGAGAGATGAAGAAAGGTATGTTCTCTATGATGAACTACTTCCTTCCACTTAAGGGAATTGCTTCCATGCACTGCTCAGCTAACACAGACCTCAACGGAGAGAACACAGCAATCTTCTTCGGTCTTTCAGGAACAGGTAAGACAACACTTTCCACAGATCCTAAGAGACTCCTCATCGGTGATGACGAGCACGGTTGGGATGACAACGGAGTATTCAACTTCGAGGGTGGATGCTACGCTAAGGTTATCAACCTTGACAAAGAGTCTGAGCCAGACATCTACAACGCAATCGTTCGTGACGCTCTTCTTGAAAACGTTACACTTGATGAGAACGGAAAGATCGACTTTGCCGACAAGAGCGTAACAGAGAACACTCGTGTATCTTACCCGATCAACCACATTAAGAACATCGTTCGTCCAGTATCTTCTGCACCGGCAGCTAAGAATGTAATCTTCCTGTCTGCAGATGCTTTCGGAGTACTTCCTCCGGTATCTATCCTGACAGAGAATCAGACACAGTACTACTTCCTGTCTGGATTTACAGCAAAACTTGCTGGTACAGAGCGTGGAATTACAGAGCCTACACCAACATTCTCAGCTTGCTTCGGACAGGCATTCCTTGAGCTGCATCCTACAAAATATGCAGAGGAACTTGTTAAGAAGATGGAAGTTAGCGGAGCTAAGGCTTACCTTGTTAACACAGGATGGAACGGAACAGGAAAACGTATCTCCATTAAAGATACTCGTGGAATCATCGACGCTATCCTTAACGGAGCAATCAACAAAGCTCCTACAAAGACAATCCCATACTTCAACTTCGAAGTACCTACAGAGCTTGAGGGTGTTGACACAGGAATCCTTGATCCTCGTGACACATACGCTGACGCTGCTGAATGGGATGTTAAGGCAAAAGACCTTGCTCAGAGATTCATCAAGAACTTCGCTAAATACGAAGGAAATGAAGCTGGTAAAGCACTTGTTGCTGCAGGTCCTCAGCTGTAAGATTGTTCTTGTATTCCAAAATTCTGGGATTGATAGAATAAATATGTAAATAGAAGCTGTGAAAGATGAAATTACTTATCTTTCACAGCATTTTTTATATATTAGGAAAGTCCTTTCCTAATATGTGAAAAAACGCTCCGCTCAGGATGCGCACTGCGGCGTACAAGGTAGGTGTCGCAAGCGACCGCCGCAGGCGCAAGAATGTGCCAAGGCACATTCTTTGTTCTTGTTGACTTCTTTTTCTAAAAGTGATATCATAATGATATCAAATAAATTTCATTTTATTTCCAGAGGAGGAATCACTATGAATGAAAAAATTATTATCAAATAAGAAAAACGGAATGGAAATGCTTCTGCTCTTTTGTCTGCTCTATCTGATCGCAATAGCAGGATGTATTCTGTCTGCAATTGCACTGGAACATGAATTCTCAGCTCCACCGGTTATCGCTGGACTGGTTATCAGCATTATCTGGATATGTATTGGATGGATTCCATTCCTTGGACTGAAAGTGTTGAAACCGCAGGAGGCCCTGGTTCTTACACTTTTCGGAAATTATATCGGTACACTGAAAGAAGCCGGATTCTATTTTGTTAATCCATTCTGTACCAGTGTAAACCCTGCTTCCAAGACAAAGTTGAGTCAGAGTGGAGATGTTGATAACAATTCCAAGAAGGGAGCAAATCTTTCCAGTCTCCTGGGTGTTTCTACAACAGGAACCACTGAAGAGTCTTCAAGCAAAAGATTTCTCTCAAGGTTATGACACTGAACAACTCCCGACAGAAGATCAATGACTGTCTCGGAAATCCGATTGAGATTGGTATTGCCGTAACATGGCGTGTTGTAGATACTGCGAAAGCTGTCTTTAATGTTGATAATTACAAAGAATATCTCTCACTTCAGTGTGATGGTGCTCTTCGTAATATTGTCCGCATCTATCCATATGACACTGCTCCTGATGTCGATACAACCGGTGACGGAAAGGCTGATGAGGGAAGTCTCCGTGGCTCCAGTGAGATTGTTGCAGCGCGAATCCGTGAAGAGATCCAGACGAAAGTGACAGAAGCAGGGCTTGAGATCATCGAAGCAAGAATCACATATCTTGCTTATGCACCGGAAATCGCTGCTGTCATGCTCCAGCGTCAGCAGGCTTCCGCTATCATCGATGCAAGAAAGATGATTGTAGACGGAGCCGTCGGCATGGTTGAAATGGCTCTGGATCAATTAAGTGAAAAAGAAGTGGTAGAACTGGATGAAGAACGTAAGGCTGCTATGGTATCCAATTTGCTCGTAGTTCTGTGTGGAAACCATGACACACAGCCAATCATTAATTCCGGAAGTCTGTACTAGAGATGGCTGAAAAGATAATAAAATGAAGCAGGTTCCTCTCCGTCTCTCCGCTAAACTGTATGACGCAATCGCAGCCTGGGCAGAAGATGATTTTCGTTCCGTAAACGGTCAGATTGAATATCTTCTGACTGAGTGCGTCAGGCAGCGGAAGAAAAATGGAAAATATGTTTCCGAACATTTGGATGAACCGATTGATCTAGATATTTCATAGAGCCTAAAAAACAGCAGCAGATGTTATTATAACGACATCTGTTGCTGTTTCTCTTTGTTCTATTCTCTGTAACCGCTTCTGCATTTTTCTACAAAACGCTCCGCAAATTCTTTACAAGATGGGTAATACAAATGCGGATATCCAGCCACGAGATTCTCTTCCATATGTATGCATTTCCATTTTCTTTTTCCATCCGGCTTGACAGCAAAACAGTCACTTCCACTGTCTGTGCTATCCCAGTAATGAAACTCGTGTGCACGGATATTCTCACCCGGAAGAATCCAGCTGTCCGCTATACTCATCCGTTCTTTAAGCTCAGAAACCTGATTCTCATCAAGATTCCTCTGTAAATTCACATATCCAAATCGAACCAGTTTACCTGTCGGAAATGTTTTTCCATGGATTCGCCCTACTAATTTCCAAACATTTCCATCTGCATCCTCCATTTCTTCATGAAGATACATAAATCCACCACACTCTGCCAGACATGGAATTTTATCCTCCAATGCTCTTCTTATTGATTCAAGCATGCTCTGATTTTCTGCCAATTCTTTTCCATACAGTTCAGGATAACCGCCACCGAGAAGAATTCCTTTCACATTTTCAGGAAGTTTTTTATCATGAAGCGGACTGAATTCTATCACTTCACAGCCAAGGCTTTCTAATAGTTCAAGGTTATCTTTGTAATAAAAGCAGAAAGCTTCGTCACGCGCCACTGCGATTCGAACTGAGTAGTTCAGACTTTTTAAACTTCCAATCTTCTCCGATTCTTCAATAACTTCTGTTTTCCATACTGTTGCTTCACCTGCAATCTTTTCCAGCAATTCAAGATCCACTGCTTTTTGCCAGAATTTCTCCCGCCTGTCTTACCTTCTCCTGCAGATTTTCCATTTCCTGCGGTGTTACAAGTCCCAGATGACGGCTTTCCAGATGAAAAGCTTCATTTTCCGGCATGTAACCGACAATTTTAATCTCGTCATGCCCGATTCTCGCCAGTTCATTCTCCAACATTTCTTTTAATCTTGGATATAGCATTGCGGATACTCTGTTTAAGAGAATTCCACGAATATTGCTATCCGGACGAAATTCAACAATTCCTTTCACCGTAGCTACAAGTGTCATTGCTGCACCTCTCGCATTAATCACAAGGATCACTGGCAATCCTAGCGTCTGTGCGACATCATAAGAACTTCCTTTTACAGAATCAAGTGACATTCCGTCATAGAACCCCATAACGCCTTCGGTTATAGTAATATCCGCATCTTTTGTATGCTTTAGGTATCCCTCTTTCAAAATGTCTTCTTCCGAGAAGAACAGATCCAAATTCTTAGAATCAACGCCAAGAACCTCCCTGTGGAACATTGGATCTATATAATCCGGGCCGCATTTACACGCAAATACACGCTTTCCCTCTTGCTTAAACGCAGACATCAGGCCACAGGCTGCAGCTGTCTTTCCACTATTACTGGAAACAGCAGACAACAAAAACCCTGGAATTTTTTTCTGATTTTTATTATTGCAAGCATTCTCTTTCATTTTTCTCATGATTCTCCTGTCCGTTTGTTTCCTTTTCTCTCAGCTTATACCTGTCCAGGCTTTCTTCCACCTGCGGAAATAATATAAACCGGATTCTGTCCCATCATCATATGATATCTTCCAAGAACCTTTGATCTTGCTGCACTCACCTGTAGAATCTCCGCATCTGGAAGGATTCCCTCTTCCACAAGCCCCATCACTTCACTGACTGTCTCAAGTGAAATTGCATTGATCACGATTCGTACATCCGGATTTTTCTTCTGAAGTAATTGGACAATCTCTCGTAAGTTTCCCGAACTTCCACCGACAAATGCATGTGTCGGTGTTTCCAGTTCCTCTAATGCATGTGGCGCAAGCCCTTCTATGATTCGCACTCCGTCTGTCCTAAATTTCTTCCGATTCTGATCAATCAGTTTCACTCCTTCCGGATTCTTCTCAATCGCATACACACGGATCTGCTCACCTGCACGCGCGATTTCTATAGAAACAGAACCTGTTCCGGCGCCGATATCATACACTATCGCGTCTTCCGTTAGTTCAAGCTCTGCCACACTGACAGAACGGACTTCCGACTTCGTCATTGGCACCTTTCCTCGGAGAAATTCTTCATCTTTCAGATGCATACCGGCCGCCTTACAATATGATGGATTTTCTACAAGAACTGCGCAAAGTCCTTCAAAATCTTCTGCCTTCATCTCGTACAATTTGCCCGAAAGTATCTTTTCTTCCTCATAAGACATCTGACATCCCACATGAACCTGCACGTCCCCTAAGCCATACTCTAGTAATGTCTCATAGAAATGACGCCCCGTGTCTTTTCCTCCGAGAAGCAGAAAGGTCTTCGAATGTCTGTGAATCGTCTGTACAAAATTTCATGTCTTTTCCATGAAGACTCAGGATTTTTGCATCTTCCCATGAAACACCGACTTTTGATGCAAGATAAGAAAGTGAGGAAATTCCGGGAGGATTTTTATTTTCTTTTCCTCAACAAGGCTCAATTTTTCCAGCAACTGATTCCGCAAATTCTTCGCTCCACTATAAAATCCTGTATCTCCGGAAAGAAGAATTACAATTTGCTTATACTCTTTGTGTTTCTGAAGATAAGATATGATCTTTTCCGTTCTATATTCTTGATACTTGGTGCATTCTCTTGTACACTTTTCCTCAGAATTTCTAAGCTTGATTGCACAAGCAAGCATTCGTTCTGCTCCAATCAGGCAATCAGCCTCTTCTATCAATTTTCTAACTTCTGCCGTAATTAATTCTTTAGATCCCATTCCTATTCCCGCAAGGATAATTTGTTGTGATTTCCATTTCATCTCCCACTATATAACTATTTTTCCCTTGATTCTTTTGGTTTCTATCTGCTATAATAAAATCTAGAAACGGGCTTTTTTACCACACTTCTTGTTGTGGCCTGCCCGTTTCATTTTTTTCTTATAACAGTTTATACCCCCTCGGCGTTACCATCCGCCCATTCAGTTCCATCGTCCTTGAATTTCCGATAAACACGGTTGTAAACATATCCACCTTTGTATCTCTAAGTTCTTTCAATGACAGAATCTGATAAGTTTCTCCTTCACGTCCGATATTCTTCACATAACCGCAGATATTTCCCACATCTCTGTACTGAAGCAGTATATCACAGGCTTTCTGCAGATAATCTGCGCGCTTCTTACTTGACGGATTGTAAAGGCAGATGACAAAATCAGCCATTCCTGCCGCATGCAGACGTTTCTCAATCGTTTCCCACGGTGTCAGAAGATCGCTTAAGCTGATTACAGCAAAATCATGCATCAAAGGTGCGCCAAGCACTGCTGCCCCGCCGGATGCCGCTGTGATTCCCGGAACCACTTCAATCTGGATGGAAGGGTATTCTTTTCCTATCTCGAAGATCAATCCTGCCATTCCATAGACTCCGGCGTCTCCGCTACAGATCATTGCAACGTCCTGACCTTTTTCTGCTTCTTCAAAAAGCCATTCTGCAGCGTTCCGGTTCTTTCCGCATCGGAGTGCTCAAAAATATCTTATCAGGAAACTGCTCTTTCACAAGATCAATATAAACATTGTAACCAATCAAAACAGGGCAATGCTCCAATACTTTCTGTGCACGCACTGTCATCTGCTCTTCTGCTCCCGGTCCGAGTCCTACTACATATACTGTACTCATTTGCTCTGTCCCTCTGCTTCCTGTCTCATCTCTGTGCTTTGATTCTCTCCGGTTTGTCCTAATTCCTTCTTAGAACAGGATGCTTGTCTGAATTCTGTCGTAAATGTCGGATCATAAAGCTTTGATCTCTCATAAGTCCCATCAAGCACTTCTCCGACTACGATCAGCGCTGTCTTGGTGACATCCGCCTCGCGTGCAGTCTGTTCCAGTGTTCCTACTGTGCAGCGAAGTACTTTCTGTTCCGGCCAGGTCGCTTTATAAACAATCGCTGCCGGTGTATCTTCGCTGTATCCGCCTTCGATCAATTCTGCTGAAAGTTCCTTTAACAGTCCTGTGCTCAAGAATAAAACCATCGTCGCCTGATGTGCCGCAAAGCTTCTGACTGACTCTTTCTCCGGCACTGGTGTCCTTCCCGCCATTCTCGTGATCACGACAGACTGAGAGATCCCCGGCAATGTATACTCTGCTTCCAGTGCTGCCGCAGCTCCACAAAATGAACTGACACCCGGACAATCTTCATATGGTATCTCAAGTTTCTTCAGTTCATCCATCTGCTCTCGAATAGCACCATAAAGGCAAGGATCTCCTGTATGCAGACGTACGATTTCTTTTCCGTCCCCATAGCCCTTCACCATCACTTCTAACACTTCTTCCAATGTCATCTTTGCACTATTATATATCTCGCACTTTTCTTTACACAGTTTTAAGTAATCCCGGGTTCACAAGAGAACCCGCATAGATCACGATGTCTGCTTCTTTCAAAAGTCTTTGTCCGCGTACTGTGATCAGATCTTCTGCTCCCGGACCTGCTCCTACAAATGTAATCATAATTCTTCCTGCCTTTTCTATCTTTTCTATCTTTTCCTGTCTTTTACAATTAGAAGGGAATAGTATCCCGCATCTTCTGAAATCTCTTCCACTGATCGGACAATACGTTCGTCGTCCATTCCACAGTTTTCTACAAGACAGATATCCTGACTGCTCCCCTGTAAAAACTCTTTTATCTGTCCCATCTTTTTCCCGGTCTTCATCAAAATCTTTGTTCCCGATAACTGCAGACCTTCTCCTGCCTCATAAGAGCCCGGTAAAATATGAATCTGCTCTTCCTGTTCTCCAAGTGGCTGATTCAATCTTGCAGCTGCTGCACAAAAAGATGGTATTCCTGAAACTGTCTCAACCTGATAACCATCCTGTTCAATCATCTGCTCTATATACATACATGTAGAATAAACCGTTGGATCTCCCAACGTCAGGAATGCCAGATTCCATCCTTTCTCAAGAAGCTGCTCTATCACTCCTGCTCCCCGTGCATGAATCTTTCTCAGCTTTTCCTTATCTTTGATCATTGGCATTGGGAGAAAGAGAATCTGCTTTTCCTTAAGCTCTGAAACTGTCTGCGCTGCAATCTGATAAGCTGTACAGCTTTCTAAATATCCTGCTGCTCTGTTTTCCATCTCATTTTGTTCTAGCAGTAGCGGCTCTGTCAATTTTCTATTTGAAACCGGAAGTACTATTACATCACAGTCCCTGATTGTTCGAACTGCTTTTAATGTCATTAATTCAGGATTTCCCGGTCCCACTCCAATTCCATAAAATTTTCCTGCTTGTTTCATCTATTCTCCTGTATTTTCATCAACAACTCATCCGCATTTTCTGACTTTCCAAGAATGCCATCCTCTGTTGAAAATAAAATCACACCAATTTCCAATTCTTCCCCTGCTCTGTTCTTTAAGAAGAATTCAATACGTTTCATCACACTTTCCATCACCGGCTCAATCAACTTCTCCCTGCGCAGTATTTCCATTGCTTCCGTTGTATTAATACAATCCATGATTTCCCGCACAACTGCTGCATCTGCACCATTCATTGCTGCATGCACACCAAGTACTTCCATTCGACAATCTGCCTGTCTGGAATGCGTATTCATCACTCCTGCGGCCAGCTTAATAAACTTTCCTATATGTCCGATCAACAAGATTCCTTTCATTCCAAGAAGCTTTGCATCCTCAATTGTCTCGCCGACATAATTACTGCATTTTACTGAAAGTGCGGTGTCCACATGCAGCTTTTTCCGTAAGAAGTCCATCCCATAATTTCCCGGGACAACATAACACCAATCTGTTCCATTTTCTTTTAGCATCTTCATTTCCAGGTAAATCGTATCTGTCAGTGCCTTCTCACTCATTGGTTCCACGATACCTGTTGTTCCTAAGATTGAGATTCCTCCCTCGATTCCCAGTCTTGGATTAAATGTCTTCTTCGCAACCTCTGCCCCTTCCGGCACGGATAGGCACACTTGCAGATTTCCTGTATATTCATACTTCCTGCAAACTTCTTCCACTGCTTCACAGATCATTCTCCGCGGTACTTTATTGATTGCTGCCTGACCGATTTTCTGTTCCAGCCCAGGCTTCGTTACACGGCCGATTCCTATACCACCATCCAGATTGATTTTCTCGGAAAGATCCACACTATTCTCCGAATTTATTTTACTCTTCTTCTCTACCTTTTGAACTGTTGCATAAACAAGTATTCCATTCGTCACATCCGGATCGTCTCCACTGTATTTTCGCACTGCACATGAAACTTCTGACATCTTACGCATGATCTCTTCCAACTCAAGATACAGTTCAATGCCCTTCGGCGTCAGCAGTCTCACCTGGCGAATCTCTTCTCCCGACAATAACATCTCTGCTGCCGCTTTTGCCGCCGCTGCCGCACAGCTTCCGGTCGTATATCCCATCTGAAGTCCCGATCTTGTTCTTCCGATTTCCTTCATCAATATTCAATCCCTTTTGCTCGCGTAGATTCCCCTGATCAAATCGGTATGCTTCACTTTCTTGATTTTCCTGACACATAATCTGCAAGTTCAATAAGTTTTTCATCCGGATTTCGTCCAGTCAATACAATCTCCAGTTCTTTGGTTTCTCTCCAGGAACTCGATCGCTTCTTCCTTCGGGATGAGATCATACCTATAAGCCGCCATAAACTCATCGATCACAAGCACATCATATCTTCCGGTAAGAATCTCCAGTTCAATCGCTCTCCAAAGCTGCAAGTAAGTTTCCCTTACTTCCTGCATTTTATCTTCGGCAAAGATTTTTGAAAAAAGCCATAAGACTTTCAAGATGAAGTACATTTAATCTGAGAAATATCATCGAGAATCGCCAGTTCTCCGGAAGATTCAGTTTTTTAAAAACCGGGTAAATAAAACCTTAAGTCCACTTCCTGCAGCACGGACTGCAAGTCCGATTGCCGCTGATGTCTTTCCTTTTCCGTCTCCACAATAAATGTGTATCAATCCCTGTTCCATTTTCTCATCTCCTGTTCTGCTTCCTCTACCGACAAGCCTTCTTCTATCGGCCTTCCAATTACGAGAAGAACTGCACCTGCCTGCTCTGCTGCTTCAAGCTTTTCTGCAAATCCTCCATTCTTTCCGGATTCTTTTGTTACGAAATATTTTGCCTCTGTCTGATGAAGAAGTGCAAGATTCATTTCCCTGGAAAACGGGCCCTGCATTGCAATCAGATGCTTCCCTGAAAATCCGAGATCTATACTCTGCATCACTGAAGGGAGTACGGAAAGTACTCTTGCATAGCACCGCTCTTTATAATTTGTCAAACGAGTATATTTATCCAGTTCTTTACTGCCTGTTGTTATCAGTATATTTCCCTGCGTCTGCTCGAGATAGTCCACGGCCTCTTCCACGCTATTCACACAGACTACAGAACTGTCACTCTTAGTAATCGCATTTGTTCTTTCACAAGCAAACTTTTCTGACCTGACTGTCCTTTCTTCTGTCAAAAAATCTCTTAAACATCGTAAATACTCTATTCCGCTGTTTTTACATGCCCGCTGTATATTTTCCGTCACTATAACTGCAAACGGATGCGTCGCATCTATGACAAGCCCTACCTGCTCTTTTTCAAAGAATGCTTCCATCTCCTGCTGATCCATACGTCCGTGGATTACACGAAGTTCTGCCTTCTTATTCTTCTCTTTTTGCAACTGCAGATCATTTTCCAATAGTTCTTCCCCATATTCTGTCGCAGCACTTACGATACAGGGAATTCCTTCTTTAACGGCGTATTCTGCCAGCTGTCGTCCCTCTGTCGTACCGGCAAAAATAAGAATATTTTCTTCATCAAATCACCCACATTTACATTTATTTAATAAACTTATCGATTGCCTCGTCAAGAGCACGGATTGTCTCCATATCATTCTGCTCAATAGCTTCCACAATACAATGATCCAGATGATTCTTCAAAAATCACTTTTCCTGTATTATTGATTGCAGAACGAACTGCCGCAAGCTGGATCAATACTTCACTGCAAATCTTCATCGCGCTCCACCATTCGCTTCACTGCCTCAAGATGTCCGATTGCTCTGGATAAACGATTCATACCTTCTTCTTTTCTTCTGCACTGTGTACATGACGGTGAACATGTCCTGTGCCGCCATGATCGTGATGATGTACATGTGACTCTGCCACCCCATCTCCGTTATGATGCACGTGGGTATATTCTGTTCCGTCCTCACGGAAATGCGTATGCTCTTTCATAATCATCCATCGAACCCTTTTCTTTTTTGACTCTGTCACTGATTATAAATGCAAAAAATCTTGTTTTCTTCAACTTGTTCCGCATAAGTTACTTACTGTTCATACTGTGTGCGACCGGCAACCACAAAATTTTCTCTTGCAATTTTTCCAAAAGCCGTGATATCTTAATATGCAGACAAAGACGTCTGACAGAAAGGTAAGAGATTGCCTTTCTATCAGGCGTCCTTTTTTGCATTATTAGATGAATTGGGAGGATTTAGAAAATGAACACCGGAAACACTGCTTTTATGATGATCTGCACTGCGCTTGTCTTCTTTATGACACCGGGACTTGCCTTCTTCTATGGCGGTCTTGTGCGGAGAAAAAATGTATGTAACACAATGATGGCCTGCGTTGCGATCATGGGACTATCTGTTCTTCTTTGGACCATGTTTGGCTATTCTCTTTCTTTTGGCGGCAATCACGCCGGAATTATCGGAGATTTCCGCTGGGCTTTTTTAAATGATGTTGGCTGGGAAGCCGGTCCGTATGCGGATACCATTCCGCATCTTGTATTTGCTGCATTCCAGATGATGTTTGCCATGATTACTCCGGCACTGATCACCGGTGCTGTGGTCGGAAGGATGAGATTTAAGGCATTATTCGCATTTATTGCACTGTGGTCTTTCCTCGTTTACTATCCGATGGCTCATATGGTCTGGGGTGAGGGCGGATTCCTTGCAGCAATCGGCTCCGTTGACTTTGCAGGCGGAAATGTGGTACACATCAGTTCCGGTGTCAGCGCCCTGGTTCTCGCAACATATCTTGGCAGAAGAAAAGGATACGAAAAAACCATCTTACCGTATCCATAATATTCCTTTTGTTGTGCTTGGAGCTTCCCTGCTCTGGTTCGGATGGTTTGGATTCAATGCAGGAAGTGCCCTGGCGGCAGATGGACTTGCAGCCCATGCATTTATGACAAGTGCAATTTCTTCCGCAGCCGCTCTCGTATCCTGGATGCTGATCGATGTGATCAAAGACGGGAAGCCTACTCTGGTCGGTGCTTCTACCGGGCTGGTTGTCGGACTAGTTGCTATTACACCGGGAGCAGGATTTGTTCCGATCTGGTCTTCCTATATCATCGGTGCACTGGTCAGCCCGATCTGCTACTTTACAATGAACTTCATTAAGCATAAACTGAAAATAGATGATGCACTGGACGCATTTGGCTGCCATGGAATCGGCGGTGTGTGGGGTGGAATCGCCACCGGACCTTTTTGCAAAAACTTCTATTAACTCTGTTGCAAGATGGGACGGACTGGTCTTCGGTAATGTTCATCTCTTTGTTGCACAGGTATTAAGCATTATCATCACTGCGGCTGTTGCAGTTGTCGGTACTCTGATCTGCATTGGAATTATCCGTATCTTCACTCCACTGCGCGTAGATCAGAAGGAAGAAGCTCTTGGACTGGATATCTCCCAACATGGTGAAAATGCATATCCGTCCTTCAACGGATTCGACTAATATAATCTGTCCAAAATTTATATATCCATTAATACAGGAGGACTTTTTAAAATGATGATTAAAGTAGAAGCTATCGTTCGGGAAGAGAAATTTGAGGATGTCAAGGCTGCCTTAAATGAAATAGAAGTCAATGGTATCACTGTCTCCCAGGTCATGGGATGTGGTGCACAGCGAGGTTATAAGGAGATTGTCCGTGGTTCTGAGATTGAGATTTTCATGCAGCCGAAAATCAAAATTTGAAATTGTTGTCTCTTCCGAAGAATTGGGAGGAAAAAAACAATCGAAGCAATCCAGAAAGCTGCCTATACCGGTGAAGTCGGTGATGGTAAGATCTTCAGCTATGAAATCCGGAGTGCCATGAAGATCCGCACCCGTGAGACAGGATATGATGCACTCCAGTCAAAAGAACAGATACTTTAGTAGAAAAAAAGTTCCAGAATGTCGGAAAGATTCTGGAACTTTCTTTCGTTTTAAAATTGAAGTGTTACTTCTGTCTCTGTCAATGCCACCGTCATCTGCTCTCTTATGCACTTGGGACACAGCAGTTCTCCGTCAGCATCTGCTGTCCGTGCGGCTCTCTCACACACATTGTCAACACCTGTCACCTGTTTTCACAAAACCGTGATGTGGCTGATACCTCTGTAATCTTCTCTAACTGTTCTGCCGGATAAGTTGCAAACGGTACTTTATATTTCTGCGCATAGGCCAAAATCGCAGGTTCTTCTTTCTTAAGATCAATCGATGCAAGCTGTTTTAACTGCGTAGGTTCAAGTCCATACCCTTCCAGAACATCGTTTAGACCATTTTCAAAAATGTTCTTTTGAAATCTGTTTTCCTACAGCCTACTCCTGCCGTGATATTGATTGGATACAAAAGGGAGAATGCATGGCTTACGCTCACATCCACATACGTTATTCCTGACATCTCCCCACAGAGAACCCGCTAGGGATTCCACGAACTGTCTCCCTTCTTCTGCGGTCTTTGTGATCATGATCACAGGATGTTCCTCTGCAAAGGAATATAATTCTTCCTTTGAACCACAAAGTATAAGTTCTTTTAAACAGCTTTTCTGGAAATCTTCCTGTTTAAATACCAGACCTTCACCAATCCACAGACCGACCTGCTTTCCATCCAGCACTGCAGCTGATATCTGCTTCGCTGCTTCACGCTCTGTAAAATACAGGTGATTCTTCTTTGCAAAAATCATCTACTGCAAATTTTTCCCCTTGAACATCTGTCGCTGTTGTCTGTACCGGAACTGCGCCGGTCCATACTGCAAGCTGCTTGGAAAGTTCCACCGCACCCCCGAGATGTCCTGACAGCAGTGGAATCACATATCCTGATTTTTCATCCATGACTACGACCGCTGAATCAGTGAATTTATCCTTTACATAAGGTGCAATATATCTCACTGCAATTCCAACTGCACCAATAAAAAGGAAGGATGTCTCTCCCCATCCTTCCCTGATCAGCTCTTTTGGATTGTCCGGAAACGGAAGAACGTCAGCGAATGCATATCCGGCAGGTGCATAGTTCTGACACGTAATCCCTTCGTTCCGGAACTGACTTCCAATTCTCTCACCAAGTCTTGTTCCTGCCTGTGTAAAACTTAATATAACAACCTTCACGTTCCATTCTCCCTTAATTCCTTGAAACTATTCTTCTGTCTCTTCTTTCACAGACTCTTCTACTGCATCCACTGCTTCTTCTGCGGCCTCAGTAACCGCCTCAACTGCTGCTTCCGCAGCCTCTGTAACGCTCTCTTCTGCTTCCTCTGCCTCTTCTCTTACTTCCTGAGCCAGATCATCCGCTTCAAAAATTATCTTCTTCCTCTGTTACAGGTGATCCGCAGTATGGGCAGAAAGCCATATCTTTCGCAACCATCTTGCCACACCGTGTACACTCACACGCACCTTTGAGCCCTTCAATCTTATTCTCATACTCTTCTATGCTTTCCTTGCGGCTTGCAATTGCCTCGCACAGTCCCTTGGAAGCCTCATCCAGTTCTTCTCCATTCTCAAATCTGTCATAAATACTCTGACCAAGTTCCATCAGATCTTCTGCATTTCCTCTTGCAAGCTCTCTGATCTGCGCTTTTAATTTCTGTATCTCAATCGCATCTCCTGCCTTTGCTGTCACTGCCTCTGCTGTCTCGCTCAGACGTTTTCCTAAATCTTCAAAAAAATCTTTCATACTGAAATCTCCCTTCTTATCATTGCTGTATCATCTCAACCACCAGAAAGGTGATCTACAATTTCTCTTGCTCTTATTATATCGTATTCTTCCAGTTTTTGAAGTCATTTTCTATTATTTTTAGACTAATTTCATAAATAGAATCCTTCTTGCATATCCTTTCTACAACTCAACTCAGGAGTCATCTTATGAATGATCTTGAAACTTGCAGGGAACAGATACTCTCCGAAGATACACGCGACTTCATCAGTAATCCGCTGCGCACTCCACTGTTCAATGAACTTCTGAAAAAAGATCCATGTACCCAGGATGCCGGGCTTGGATATCAGTGCATTTACATTTTCCAAAGAACTTGTAGAGCCAATCTCTCTGGCGCGTTTTTTCTTACAATTCCATTCCGAATTGTTTTGCTCCTGTCGCTATGGAGACATTGAACCAGACCGGCATCCTTCCCGTGCAGAACTATCCGGCACTTCAATTAAAAGGAAAAGGCGTTCTGATTGGATTTCTTGACAGCGGGATTGACTATCAAAACAAAGTTTTCCGCAATCTGGACGGTACCACGCGAATTGCGGCACTTTGGGATCAGACTATCCAAAGCGGAACTCCACCCAGAGACTTCTTCTACGGAAGTGAATACCGTAAGGAACAGATTGATCTGGCACTTTCTTCTGATTCCCCACTGTCACAGGTCCCTTCTGTCGATATCGACGGACATGGAACTTATATTGCCAGTCTCGCTGCCGGAAATGCTGACGCTGACGAACAGTTTCTGGGAGCCGCTCCGGAATCTACTCTCGCTGTTGTCAAATTAAAACAAGCGAAGCAATATCTGCGGGATTATTACTGCATCACGGAAACAGCCGTCTGCTACCAGGAAACAGATCTGATCCTTGGATTAAAATATCTGAATGATCTGGCAGATGAACTGGGGCTTCCACTTGTCATGTGTATCACTATAGGCTCTAATCTTGGCGGTCATGTCGGCACGCTTCCGCTTCCCGCATTACTTGGCAGCTACAGTCTGATGCCCGACCGGATTGCTGTGGTCGGCACGGGAAATGAAGCAGACAAACGTCATCATTATTTCAATACGATCCAGTCAGAAAATGACCGTAAAACTGTAGAGATCCGGGTTGGTGAAAATGTATCCGGTTTCACTTTGGAACTTTGGGTACTGATCCCCAATCTCTTCTCAATTTCAATTATTTCACCGTCCGGGGAAAATACATCCAAAAGTTCCATTTCATGTAGGCACAAGCGCAGACATTGATTTTCTCTTTGAAAAGACCCGCGTCTCTGTTGACTACCGGCTTCTGGTCGAAAAAGCAAACTCTGAACTCATCTTCTTCCGTTTCCGTACCCCGGCAGAAGGCATCTGGAAAATCATCGTAGAACCGACCCGCCTGATTAATGGTGATTTCCATATCTGGCTTCCTGTCACAGAATTTTTAGACGGAGAAGTCTATTTCCTTGAATCAGATCCTTACACGACTCTTACAAACCCGGCCAATGCCCTAGTCCTCTGACGGTCTCTTATTACGACGGCAGCAATGGTGCAGTCGCCCAGGCATCCGGACGCGGCTATACAAGAACAAGCTTTAAGAATCCTTCCATCACTGCTCCCGGGATTAATATCAAAGGAGCTCTTCCAGGAGACCGTTTTGCCGTGCGCAGCGGCTCCTGCGCCGCAGCTGCTATTACCGCCGGGGCAGTCGCACTTATGTTAGAATGGCAGCTCTATGAACGCAAAATGCCCGGCATCGATGTATTCCAGATCAAAAGCCTTCTTGTTCTTGGAGCCATCCGACCAGACAGTATGGAATACCCTAACCGTGAATGGGGATACGGACAATTAAACCTCTATAACACATTTGAGGTCATGAGACAGCTTTAACTGTCCCATGACCTCAAAGTTTCTACAATATCTTTTATCGATTCTTTTCTCTTTTGTTCTATCTGTTATCTTCTCGATTCTCATAGTAGCTTGTAACCTTCTTAGCATCTTCTACCTGTGTTGACGGTCCTGTTCCAGGAGCGAACACTACTTTCAGAAGAATCGGTGTGATGACTGTTGTAATAACAACCACTACGATAACTGGTCCTAAGATGGAAGAACTCATAAGTCCGAGTGCGGAACCTTTACTTGCTACGATCAAGGCAACCTCACCACGGGAGATCATTCCCACTCCGATTCGTTTGCCTGATAGTTCTTGTAACCACAAAGCTTTGCACCAAGTCCACAGCCGACTATCTTAGTAAGAACTGCCACAACTGTAAGAACAACTGCGAACATAATGATGGATACTGACATCTGTGGAAAGGTTTACCTTCAGACCGATACTTGCGAAAAAATACCGGTGACAGAAGCAGGTAAGACAACGTATCAAACTTAGACTCCAGATAAGTAGATCTCTGTACGTTGGAAAATAATTAATCCTGCGATATATGCACCTGTAATATCTGCAACACCGAAAACTTCTTCTGCGATAAATGCCATAAGCAAGCAGAATACAAACGCAATAATCGTATGACGATGCAGTTCCTTCTCAGCTCCGTCAACCCATTTCTTATACATCTTATAGAAAATGAATCCGACAACACCTGAAAATGCGAAGAATCCAATGATCTTGATCAGAACCATTCCAAGCTTTACAGAATCATCTGCAAGACTTGTAACGATTGTCAGTGCGATAATACCGAGAACATCATCGATGATCGCAGCACCAAGGATTGCATTTCCTGAACGGCTCTTCAATGCTCCTAATTCTTTCAATGTCTCTACTGTAATACTTACAGACGTTGCTGTGAGTACAACTCCAATAAAGACATTCTGAAGAACTACAGGGGATGACAGGTTACTTCCTGCCATGCTTGGACGGTTAAAGAACCAGGCAACACCATAACCTCCGATCAGTGGAACGATCACACCACAAAGAGCAATAATAAAAGAAGCTTTTCCACTTGCTTTCAGCTCTTTGATATCCGTCTCCATACCTGCAGTAAACATCAGAACAATAACTCCGATTTCTGCAACTTCATGGATAAATGAAGTCTCTGCCAGAATTCCAAATCCTGCCGGTCCGAGGATCAATCCCGCCAGAAGTGCGCCAACAACCTGCGGCATCTGTACTCGTCTTGTTAATAGTCCAAGTAATTTTGTAGATATAAGAATAATTGCTAAATCCAGTAAGTATCTGTATGTGTCCATTTTTTGCTCTCTTCCTTTTTCGTGATTTTTTTCAAACTAATTCCCCAATCAGTTTTCAGATTTTTTGAACAAAACTTTCTCTTTCTAAAATCTCACTTTATCCATCTAATCTCGGTACTGCCTGGCCTCTCAACTGAATAACCGGTCCGCCGGTACCTTCTATATAAGCTCTTGTAATTGTTACTTCTCCAATATTATCATCTTTCGGAATCTCATACATGATATCCAGCATAAATTCCTCAATGATTGCACGCAGTGCTCTGGCTCCGGTATCTTTTTCCATTGCCTTTTCTGCAATTGCTTCTAATGCGCTGTCATCAAACTCAAGCTTCACTTCGTCTAATGCCAGCAGCTTCTGATACTGTTTTAAAATTGCATTTTTCGGCTCTTTTAAGATCTTGACAAGCATCTCTTTGTCGAGTCCCTTTAATGTAAATACAATCGGAAGACGTCCTAAGAACTCCGGGATCATACCGAATTTTCTTAAGTCCTCAATTGTCACCTTAGAAAGCAGCTCTTCATCATGCTCAACTGTATCTTTCAGTTCTGCATTGAATCCCATCGACGTTTTCTTCTGCAGACGCTCTTTGATAATGTCTTCAAGATCCGGGAATGCACCTCCACAGATAAACAGAATATTTTTTGTATTCACTGTTGTCAGTGGAACCATCGCATTCTTGCTGTTCGCGCCTACCGGAACTTCAACTTCACTTCCCTCTAAGAGTTTGAGCATTCCCTGCTGCACAGATTCACCACTCACATCTCTCTGACTGGAAGTTTTTTTCTTGGCAATCTTATCGATCTCATCGATAAAAATAATTCCCTGTTCCGCACGCTCAACATCATTGTCTGCTGCTGCAAGAAGCTTGGAAACAACACTTTCGATGTCATCACCGATATATCCTGCCTCTGTAAGAGATGTTGCATCTGTGATCGCCAGCGGAACATCTAAAAGCTTCGCCAGTGTCTTAACCAGATATGTTTTACCACATCCTGTAGGCCCAATCATGAGCATATTTGATTTCTCTATCTCAATCTCATCCATTGTTCCTGTTGCTACACGTTTGTAATGATTATAAACTGCAACAGAGATTGCTTTCTTTGCATACTCCTGTCCAACGATATATTCATCCAGACGTGCTTTGATCTTATGTGGTGCCGGAATCATTTTTAATATCCAGCTGTTTGAATTCTTTCGGCTCTTTCTTCTTCCTTTTTGATCTTCTGTGCCTTCGGCTGCATATTTTCAAGATCAGAAAGATTCATAAAATGTACTCCCGGAATGTTCATCATGCTGCTTAGATCCATAGAACTATTGTTCATCATATCAAAGCTTCTCTGCATACAATCCGGACATACTGCGATATTATTCGGAAGCTCAACCATCTTCCCAGTCACACTCTCCGGGCGATGACAAATAAAACATATTCTCTCATATCCGTCATCATCTTTTTCAGAATGGTCAGAAGTTGTCACTTCATTTTTTTTCTTCTTCCCTGCCAGTGTCCTGTCTGTTGTCTTCCTTGTTTGTCTCTTCTTCATCTACAATGATAAAATCATTTTCTGACATAGGTTGTCCCTTTCTATCGTATGAACATCGCATCCCCAAAACTGAAGAAACGATATCTTTCTTTTACTGCCTCCTCATACGCTGCCATCACATGCTCTTTTCCGGCTAATGCAGAAACAAGCATGATCAGTGTAGATTCCGGCAGATGGAAGTTCGTGATCAGCGCATCCAGAATCTTGAACTGATATCCCGGATAGATAAAGATTTCTGTCCAACCACTGCATTCTTTTAATCTTCCATTCTCATCGGCAGCGGATTCGATTGTTCTGCAGCTTGTTGTTCCGACACAGATGACACGATGTCCTGCTTCTTTTGCATTGTTGATTTTCTGTGCAGACTCTTCAGTAATCATATAAAATTCTGAATGCATATGGTGATGCTCCACATCATCTACCTTCACCGGACGGAACGTTCCAAGTCCGACATGAAGTGTAACCGGTGCGATCTCCACACCTTTCGCGCGAATCTCTTCCAAAAGCTCCGGTGTGAAATGAAGTCCGGCCGTCGGTGCTGCCGCAGAACCTGAGTGTACCGCATAGACAGTATTATATCTGTCCTTATCCTGAAGCTGATGTGTAATATACGGTGGAAGCGGCATCTGTCCTAACTGGTCCAGAATCTCCTCGAAGATTCCTTCGTATTCAAAGTGGATCAGACGATTTCCTTCCTCCACTACATCCATAACTTCTCCGACAAGTAGGCCGTCTCCAAAGCTGATTCTTGCTCCCGGTCTTGCCTTTTTTCCAGGCTTTACCAATGTCTCCCAGACATCATCTGCTCCTCGTTTTAAAAGAAGCACTTCTATCTTTGCTCCGGTGTCTTCCTTTGCTCCGATCAGTCTGGCCGGAATTACTTTCGTATCATTGATAACCAGACAATCTCCTGGATTCAGTTCATCGATAATCTCACGAAATACATGATGCTCTGTCTTCCCTGTCTCTTTATCAAGTATCATAAGGCGGGAGGAAGAGCGGTCCTCCAAAGGATCCTGTGCGATCAGTTCCTCCGGAAGATCATAATAAAAATCACTTGTTTTCAATGCTCTTACCCTCTCTTCTTACTTTCTCAGCTCAATACCAAGTTCTTCCAGACCGGAAAGAATGCGATCCATTGCTGCTGTGATCTCAGCTTCTTCCAGTGTCTTATCCCTTTGCACGGAATACGATAGAATAAGCAACTGACTTGAATCCGGCTTTGATCTGAGCACCTTCATAGATGTCAAACAGGCTTTAAAGCTCTCTAAATGAGCGCCGCCCGTTTTTCTCGATCACATCTTCGATCTGTCCAACAAGAATCTCCTTTTGGAACAACCATACTGATATCTCTTGTCACTGCAGGATATTTAGCAATTCCTGTGTACTTTCTGTCAAATGTAGCATATGGGATGATTTCAGGCATATCCAGAACTGCAACATATGCACGCTCACCGATTCCATAAATATCAGCAACTTCCGGATGAACCTCTCCGAGATATCCAACTACATTTTCCGTCATAAATGATATTTGCCTGGCGTCCCGGGTGAAGGAATGACTTTCCTGCATTCGGATCGTATTTCTCTCTGCCCTTCATACCGATTTTCTCAAAGAACTCTTCCACTACACCTTTCATGTTGAAGAAATCTCCATCTCCATACATTCCAAGTGTAAACTGCATTCTCTCATCCGGAAGCTCTGTCAGTGGAAGCTCCTGCGGAATGTAAATATTACCCATCTCATACAGACGAACATTCTTGTTTCTTCTGTTATAGTTTGTTGCAAGAGAAGTCAGCATACCGTTTAAGGATGTTGTACGCATGATACTGTAATCTTCTCCAAGTGGATTCATAATGGAAATCGCATTGCGAAGCTTGGAATCTTCTGGAAGAAGAAGCTTGTCAAATACCTTCGGGCTCTCGAAGGAGTAAGACATTCCCTGGCTGAATCCACAGAACTCAGCAATATCACTTGCCACCTGCTCAATACGAAGCTTGAACGGAAGCTTACCTGTTGTAGCCTCTCCAGACGGAAGTGTTGTCGGGATATTGTCATATCCGAAAAATCTTGCAACTTCCTCTGCAAGGTCAGCTAATCTGAACAGATCGTGACGGAATGTCGGTGCGATCACTTCTTTTGTCTCTGCATCGTAATCAAGATCGATTTTCTTGAAATATCCAAGCATATCTTCCTCAGAAATATTTGTTCCGAGCATGCGGTTGATCTTCTCTGCATCAAATGGAACACGTACAGGCTCTTTCTTCTTGCTGTATACGTCAATTGCTCCTCCGACAACTTCACCTGCTCCAAGCTCTTCTACAAGCTGACATGCACGGTTCAGTGCAGCCATTGCATTGTTCGGGTCAAGTCCCTTCTCAAACTTACCGGAAGCATCTGTACGAAGTCCGACACGCTTACTGGACTTACGGATGTTCACACCGTCAAAACAAGCTGCCTCAAAAAGCATTGTCTTCGCGTTATCTGTGATCATGGAATTCTCTCCTCCCATGATTCCGGCGATTCCGACGGCCTTTTCTCCGTCACAAATCATCAGAACATCTTTGTCCATTGTTCTTTCTTGTCCATCCAATGTGACGAATTTATCTCCATCCTGTGCATTCTTAACTACGATCTGATGTCCTGCAAGTGTATCAAGATCATAAGCATGCATTGGCTGTCCGTACTCTTCCATTACATAGTTTGTAATATCAACCAGGTTGTTGATCGGACGGATTCCAACAGATGAAAGTCTGCGCTGCAGCCACTTCGGTGATGGCTCGATCTTAATATTCTTAACAACTCTTGCACAGTATCTGGAACACAGATCTGTGTTCTCTACTGATACCTTCACATAGTCATTGACATCTTCATCATTTCCTGTCTCTGTCACAACCGGTGGTTTAAATTCTTTATTAAATGTAGCAGCTGCTTCACGTGCGATACCTACTACACTGTAGCAGTCTACACGGTTTGATGTGATCTCATATTCAAAAACAACATCATGAAGACCAAGAAGCTCTATCGCATCTGCTCCAACCTCTGTATCCTCCGGGAAAATGTAAATACCATTCTCCGGCTGTTCCGGATACATCTCCTTTGTAGAACCAAGTTCTTCGATAGAACACATCATTCCGTAACTTGGAACTCCACGGAGTTTTCCTTTCTTGATCTTAATTCCACCGGCAACTCTCTGTCCCGGCTCATGTCCGCCTGCAACGCGTCCACCGTCTAATACAACAGGAACTTTCGCTCCCTCGAACACATTTTTTGCACCTGTTACGATCTGTATAACCTCTGTACCGATATTCACCTGGCAAACTACCAGCTTGTCCGCATCCGGGTGTTTCTCAATTTTCTCAATCTGACCCACAACGATCTTGTCAAGGTCTGCATCCAGCTCCTCGAATCCTTCAACCTTTGTTCCTGTCAGAGTCATTGCATCTGTATATTCCTGCGCTGTCACGTCAAGATCCGGGACATACGCTTTGATCCATGATAATGAAGTATCCATTTTATATCTCCATTTTTTAGTTTAATTTCATCAAAGGGGCGGCTCTAAAATCCAACGGCTCTGCGCCGTTGCCGCGCCGCATTCGCGCCGCTTGAAGATTTTATCGCGCTCGTTAGAACTGTTTCAGGAATCTGATGTCGTTCTCGTATAATAAACGCATATCGTCGATCTCATATTTCAGAAGAGCGATACGCTCCAGTCCTACACCGAATGCAAATCCGTTGTACTCTTCCGGATCAATTCCGCACATCTCGAGAACATGTGGATGAACCATACCACATCCAAGAATCTCGATCCAGCCTGATCCTTTACAGAAACGACATCCCTTGCCGCCACACTTAAAGCAGCTTACATCAACCTCAGCACTTGGCTCTGTAAATGGGAAATGATGTGGACGGAATTTTGTCTTTGTGTCCGGTCCAAACAGCTCTTTTGCGAATACTTCAAGTGTTCCTTTCAGGTCAGCGAAGGAAATGTTCTTGTCGATCACAAGACCCTCGATCTGATGGAAGGATGGTGAATGTGTTGCATCTACTTCGTCGGAACGGAATACACGTCCCGGTGCGATCATACGAATCGGAAGTTTTCCCTGCTCCATCACACGGGCCTGTACCGGAGATGTCTGTGTACGAAGTACGATATCTTTATTAATATAGAAAGTATCCTGCTCATCCTTTGCCGGATGATCTGCCGGAATGTTCAGCTTCTCAAAGTTATACAGATCATACTCAACTTCCGGTCCTTCTACAACTTCATATCCCATGCCTACGAAGATACGCTCTACTTCTTCCAGTGCGATTGTGTTCGGATGTCTATGTCCTACACTGTTCTTCTTAGATGGAAGTGTAACGTCTATTACTTCTGCTTTCAGCTTCTCCTCACGGATTGCTTTCTCCATTCTTGTCTTAGATTCCTCTAAGAGCTCCTCAATTGCTGCTCTCGTATCATTCACAAGCTGTCCAACCTTCGGACGTTCCTCCGGTGCAACATCTTTCATTCCTTTTAATACGGCTGTCAGTTCACCCTTTTTTTACCAAGAAACTTTACACGCACGTCATTGAGTTTCTCCGGAACGTCAGCCTCCTGAATTCTTGCGACTGCTTCCGCTTTAATCTGTTCCAGTCTTTCTTTCATCGTTTTCTCCTTTCTTAACTCACTTATCAGGGACGAACGTTTTCATAAAGAAAGACCTCATCCCAAAAGGGACGAGGTCTGAATCACTTCGCGGTACCACCCTGATTCCATGCAGTCTGATCTACAGGCACTCTAAGTTGTGTAACGTACAACGTACGGCATTCTCTACTTATCACATCCGGACAAATCTGTTCTTCCAACTGTACTCTCAGATGCTTCCTTTCAAAAATGCAGCTCACGTGTGAATTTCGATCGCTATCTGAACTTAAGAGAACTTTCAGCCGACGATTCTCTCTCTCTGCAAGAAAACAGGTCTCTACTGTGCACGATCTTTGCTTTTCAAATCTAATAAACTTTTCATATTCTAAGTGAATTTACCTTAATTATTTTAACACAGCATTTCTTTTTGTCAAGTCTAAATGAACTCCTATAATAGTTTGTGTTTTTCCTATTTTCTGCTTTTAACTCCTTCTAAAATTGCATTGATTTCTCCCCCAAGCAGAATAATATACATACACGTATATAACCACAACATAACAAGAATGATTGTTGTAAAGCTTCCATACATATTGGTAAATCCTTTAAAGATATCCAAATAAACAGAAAAGATAAAGGACAGTACCATCCAGCCACACGCTGTAAAGAATGCACCCGGCAATTGTTTCCGTAGAGTCGTCTTTCCTTCCGCGCCACGGTTTGGAAGATACTTGTACACCAAATCCCAGAAGAAAGTCAGAAGTGGAAGTGTGAAATAAATCCTCAACTGTATAATCTTATGAATTGCTTTGCTTATAAGCGGTGCATGTTCATAAACCACAACACTGATACTGTTACCGAATACGGAAAGCACCAATGAGAGCATAATTGCCACAAGGAACAAAAAAGTATACATACATGCTCTTGCGCGAAGGTAAAAATAATTTCTCGTCTCTGTGTTTTGATAAATGCAGTTCAATCCATATGTTACAGAAAGTACTCCTTTCCCCGCTGACCACAAAGCTACAAGGATTGTCAAAGGAATGATCGTACCGGAAGTCATATATACCTGATTCACAATACTTTCAATCATTGGGCTGACTGTGGATGGAAATACCGGAAGTACAGCCTCCATCACATCCGCTTTCGTCACTGGTGTAAATTGTACCATTGTTAAAAGCAACATAAAGATAGGAATCAATGAAAGCACAAAGAAATATGCCGCCTGTGCTGCGAAAGCTCCCGTGTGATGCGAACTCACGGTAGCTGCAATTCGCAATCCACGATCTTTTATCTTATTAAACTTCTCCATTTTCTTTAACTCCCCAGGTTAAATACTCAGAACGGCTTATGTTTCTTCTCAGCCGTCACGAAATTGTTACTTCATGGATAATACCATAACTATTCTCAATATTCAAGCAAAAAATGAAAGACAGCCGAATCTCTTCAGCTGTCCCTTAACTTTATCTTTTGTCTAATCCCCAAAATGCCGTTCCCTGTATTTTGAGTCCTAGCCACGGCTAGGTGGGCAACCTCATCCTGCTTTTCTGCCGTCCACTGCAAAAACGGAGGCCTGGCATATTACTCAGTCTTATCGGAATCCCTTTTTAAATAATGTAGGTTCAAAATATCAGGGTTCTCGCACATTTCAGGTTTTTCTTCTTTCTTAACCTATTGCTATTATACTCCATCCACATCATTTTTACAACTGTAAATATGTGGATTTTTGCATTTACGCGAGCAACGAGCCAAAGTCCGTGCTTGCACGAGACCTTGGCGACTGCCGCGATAACTTGAGAAACTCGCGGAGCGTGTTTCTCATAGTTTCTGTCAGCAAAAAGAAACGGAACTGACATTTTTAATAATATCTGTTTCTGAGATTTCTTGTATAAACACCGAACCAGATCAATACAATAAGGAAAATAATCATTGCAACTGTATCTACTATTGTCATTGTATGAACATAACAGTGAATCACATCGATCACTCCATAGATCACAGATACCAGTCCAAAGACAAAAAGTGCCGGAGCTGTTTTTGCTATATAAGCCTCTTTATCCTTACATTTTTTATAAGTATAATCTTTTCCCAGAAGAATTGATGCATTGATCTCGCCCTTTACTTTCATTATAACAAAGGAATACAATGCGTAAATTCCACAACATAGAACAAAAATACCTATAAATCCCCACAAGCTGTTATCCATTTTTTTACACCCCAAGAATATTTTTTACTGTCTCTTTCATCTGATCTGCATCACACTCTGTTGTATGACGAACCTCTGCATCACGGATTTCTTTGATCGCATTTGGAATCGGGAAGCCAGATACTTTTTCAAGCTCATCAATCAGTGCAAAGTCTTCCATCTCATCATACTTCGGATCAATTGCTGTCATAACGTTGCGTACGAACTTGTACGGACTTGCTGTGGAAGCAACCAGACATTTCTTCTCGTCCTTTGTATCTTTACGATACTGTGCACACACATGTGCTGCAACTGCTGTATGAGTATCCATCACATATCCTGTCTTCTGATATGTGTCATGGATCGTCTCTTTCACTTCTTCTTCTGTCGCAAATCCTCCGACAAAGTCTTTCAGACCTTCCTTCATCTCAGCTGTGATCTCATACACACCTTTTTCTTTCAGCTGTGTCATGAGCTCTACATCCTTCTGTGCATCCTGTCCTGCGATTGTGTAGATCAGACGCTCCAGGTTGCTTGAGATCAGAATGTCCATGGACGGTGAAGATGTCAAGATAAATTCTCTGTTTCTGTCATAGACACCTGTCTGGAAGAAATCAAAGAGAACCTTGTTATCATTGGAAGCACAGATCAGTTTTGGCGATCGGCACGCCCATCTGTTTTGCATAATATGCAGCAAGGATATTTCCAAAGTTTCCTGTCGGAACTGTAACATTGATCTCCTCGCCTGCCTGGATCTCTTCATTCTCAAGCAGCTTTGCATAAGCATATACATAATAAACAACCTGCGGTACAAGACGTCCGATATTGATGGAGTTTGCTGATGAGAACTGATATCCCTTCGCATCTAATTCTGCTGCCAGCTCTTTGTCTTCAAAGATTGCCTTCACACCGCTCTGTGCGTTATCAAAGTTACCATGGATTGCTACAACAGAAGTATTCTCTCCCTTCTGTGTCACCATCTGTAATTCCTGAACGTGGCTTACGCCTCCCTTTGGATAGAACACGATGATCTTTGTTCCCGGAACATCTGCAAAACCTGCAAGTGCAGCCTTACCTGTATCTCCGGAGGTTGCTGTCAGGATCACGATATCATTTTTCACCTGGTTCTTTCTTGCGGAAGTGATCATCAGATGCGGCAGGATAGAAAGTGCCATATCTTTAAATGCGATCGTTGCTCCGTGGAACAGTTCCAGATGATAAGTATCTCCCACCTTCACAAGTGGTGCGATCACTTCTGTATCAAACTTTGAATCATAAGCACTGTTGATGCAGTGTTTCAGTTCTTCTTCTGTAAAATCTGTAAAGAACTGTTTCATAACTGCATAAGCTGTCTCCTGATATGACATGTCTTTAAGTTCATCCATTGTTACATCCAGCTTCGGAACGGATACAGGAACAAACAGTCCTCCATCATCAGCCAGTCCCTTTAAGATGGCCTGTGAAGCTGTAACAGTCTTGTCTGAATTTCTGGTGCTTTTGTATAATAGATTCATCCTTACATCCCTCTTTTATCTTGATTTCTTACTTTTAGTTTCCAGTGAAAATCACTCTTGTCTGCAAGTATAACACAACTTTTCTTATACCACAAGAAAATATATTATTTTTGCTTTTTTAAGTTACCACTTTACTTTACTGTAGTTTTTTACTCTGTGGCCGGAAGATGATTGCCAAAACTCCGCATACTCCCATAAGAAGCGGATAATACAGATTCGGAATAATCTGAAGCGGTGTCAATCCGGTCAGTGTTGCTGCTGACAGAAGCTGTGCTCCGTATGGAATGATACCCTGGCCTACAGATGTAAACATATCCAGAAGTGAGGCTGATCTTCTCGGATCTACATCGAATTCCTCACTGATTTCTTTTGCGATCGGTCCTGTCATAACAATGGCAACCGTATTATTTGCTGTACATGCATCAACAAAAAGGGCAAGAAGTGCGATTCCGAATTCTGCTCCTCTTCTTCCATTGATCTTGCTCTTGATCAGATTCAGAATGAACTGGATTCCACCATGCTCTTTCACAAGTGATACGATACATGCTACGATGATAGAAATAACTGTGATGTCATACATTGATGTCACACCATTTCCAACAACCTGGAACATTTCAGAAAGTGCAATATGTCCCATGCTTACACCTACGATCAGGGAGATCACAATTCCGCTGATCAAAACAACAAATACATTGATTCCGATAAGTGCTCCAAGAAGAACAACCATATACGGAAGAACTTCCCAAAGGCTGTAACTTAAGTTTTCCTCCAAATGGAAATTCATATTTCTTGTTACAAACCAGAAGATTAATACTGTAATAATCGCTGCCGGAAGAACGATGAAAAAGTTTGCCTTAAACTTGTCTTTCATTTCACATCCCTGTGTCTTAACTGCTGCAATTGTTGTATCAGAGATCATAGAAAGGTTATCTCCAAACATAGCTCCACACACAACTGCTCCGATGCAGATACTAAGTGCAAATCCTGTCTTTTCACTGATTCCAACTGCGATCGGTGCAAGTGCTGCAATCGTTCCCATGGAAGTCCCCATAGAGACCGAAATAAAACATCCGATCAGAAACAGACCTGCAACTGCAAAATGTGCCGGGATCAATGACAATCCTAAATTGACTGTACTGTCTACCCCACCTGCTGCAGTAACTGCACCTGAAAAAACCTCCGGCGCAGAGAAAGATCAGGCTCATCGTAATGATGTTTTCCTCACCAACACCTTTGGCAATCACTTCAATCTTCTTGTTAAAACTCAATTCTTTATTCTGCAAAAATGCAACAAACAATGCGATCAAAAACGCAACGATCGCCGGCATCGCATAAAAATCTTTGAACACAATTCCCGCACCGAGAAAATGATCAAAACACTCCTATTGGAGTAGTGCAATCGCTCTTCCTTTTTTCTCCTTCTCCATAAAATCCTCCTGCTCATACCATTTTATTTTTATCCCCATTTTCTTTCATCGGATTGGCAGCTGCCTTCCCGACTTGTATACGTATAAAAGGCAGTGACTATTTTTGTACTGCCACTGCCTTTTCTATTTTCTTATTTTGCTGCAATATATCCTTTTGCTGTCAATGCCTCTGCACAGAGAACTGCTCCACCTGCTGCACCTCTTACTGTGTTATGGGACAGTCCGATAAACTTGTAATCGAACATTGTATCTTCTCTCAGACGTCCGATAGATACGCCCATTCCACGCTCGTAGTTCACATCCTCTGTTACCTGTGGACGGTTGTCCTCTTCAAGGTACTGGATAAACTGCTTCGGAGCACTCGGAAGTTCTGCTTCCTGTGGGAATCCCTTGAATGCTACAAGTTTCTCGATCAGCTGCTCTTTTGTAGGCTTCTTCTCGAAGTTGATGAATACTGCTGCTGTATGTCCGTTCAGAACCGGTACACGCACACACTGGCATGTGATCTTCGGAAGCTCTGCTTTCACGATCTGTCCGTTCTCTACTTTACCAAGTACACGAAGCGGCTCCTGCTCACTCTTCTCTTCTTCTCCACCAATGAATGGGATAATATTTCCAACCATTTCCGGCCAGTCTTTGAATGTCTTACCTGCTCCGGAGATTGCCTGGTATGTTGTAACAACCAGTTCTTTTGGTCCGAACTCTTTCCATGCTGCAAGGCAAGGTGCATAGCTCTGGATTGAGCAGTTTGGTTTTACTGCAATGAATCCGCGTGTTGTTCCAAGACGTTTCTTCTGATCTTTGATCACTTCAAAATTGATCTGCATTGATCTCCGGTACTACCATCGGTACATCCGGTGTCCAGCGGTGTGCACTGTTGTTAGATACAACCGGTGTCTCTGTCTTCGCATATGCTTCTTCAATTGCTTTGATCTCGTCTTTAGACATATCCACTGCACTGAATACAAAATCAACTGTAGATGCTACATGCTCTACATCATTTACATTCAGGACTACCAGCTTCTTAACTGCTTCCGGCATCGGTGTATCCATTTTCCAACGGTCACCTACTGCTTCTTCATATGTCTTACCTGCGGAACGAGGGCTTGCTGCTACTGTTACAACTTCAAACCATGGATGGTTCTCAAGCAGAGAAATAAATCTCTGTCCTACCATACCTGTTGCTCCAAGGATACCTACTTTTAATTTCTGCTCCATTGTTTTCTTCTCCCTTTTCTTCTTATTTTCTATTTTCTATCCAAACGTTCTCTTTCAATTCCCATTATATAATGAAAGAAAACATTCAGTTATTTTTGCTCGCTGTGATTATCCATTACTCTGTCACAAGATAAGCTTCTTCGATTGCGATCACTTTCTCCATTGCCGCTTTTCCCGGTGCACCGATCGTATTTCTCATCTCTACACAGGTCTTCATGCTGATCGCATCATAAATATCTTCTTCAAACACCGGTGAGATGGCTTTGAATTCTTCCATTGTCATATCATCCAGCGCTTTCTTATGCTCAATGCAGTACAGTACGAGTTGTCCAACGATTCCATGTGCATCACGGAACGGAACTCCATGATTCACCAGATAATCTGCTGCATCTGTCGCATTGGTAAATCCATGCTTCGCACTCTCTTCCATGCGTGCATCGTTAAACTTCATTGTCTTAAGCATTCCTGTAAAGAGCGCCAGACATCCTTTTGTTGTATCAATTGCGTCGAATACAAGTTCTTTGTCTTCCTGCATGTCTTTATTATAAGCAAGCGGAATTCCCTTCATCGTTGTCAGAAGAGATGTCAATGCTCCGTAAACTCTTCCTGTCTTACCACGTACAAGTTCTGCAATATCCGGGTTCTTCTTCTGTGGCATGATACTGCTTCCTGTACTGTAAGCGTCATCAATATCCACAAACTGATATTCGTTGGAATTCCAGATGATCACTTCCTCTGAGAATCTGCTCAGATGCATCATCACAGTTGACATTGCTGACAAAAGCTCGATCAGATAATCTCTGTCAGATACAGAATCCATACTGTTCAGTGTCGGTCCTGCAAAATCCAGAAGCTCTGCCGTGTACTCTCTGTCAAGCGGATAAGTTGTTCCGGCAAGTGCTCCGGCTCCCAGCGGACAGTAATTCATTCTCTTATAAATGTCTTTCATTCTGGATCTGTCACGCTTGAACATCTCGAAATAAGCTCCCATATGATGTGCAAGAGTGATCGGCTGTGCTTTCTGAAGATGTGTAAATCCCGGCATGTAAGTTTCGACATTCTCTTTCATCAGTTTCAGAAGAACTTCCAGAATCTCTTTCAAGAGTCCGTCAAGCTCAATAATCTCATCTCTTGTATAAAGTCTCATATCCAGTGCAACCTGGTCGTTTCTGCTTCTTCCTGTATGCAGCTTCTTTCCTGCATCCCCGATCCGGTTCGATCAGGTTTGCCTCAACAAAGCTGTGAATATCTTCATATTTATCTGTAATCTCAAGTGTTCCGTTTTCAACATCTCACGGATTCCGTTCAGTCCGTCAATGATCTGCTTCTTCTCATCCTCGGTCAGAATTCCCTGCTTTGCAAGCATTGTCACATGTGCAATACTTCCTCGGATATCCTGCTCATAGAATCTCTTGTCGAAAGAGATGGATGCGTTAAAATTATAAACCAGCTGATCTGTCTCTTTTGTAAAACGACCGCCCCATAACTGTGCCATCTGTCTTTCCCCTTTTCTATTATATCGTATTTGCCCATTAGTTTATCACACTAAAGTGTCAAATGTCTACTATAAACTTGCAAAATATACCTGATTTCGACGAATTCTGTAGACTTTTTTCTTAATTTTCTGCTATTTTAATCACTTCTTCCGTCATTTCACACACAATTTTTCTGCCTGACGTGCTTTATAGGAGAACTCACATCCACAATAATCCTGACGGTAAAGACCATAGATTCCAGACAATTCGATGGATCTCTTATATCCATTCTTCTTCTTGAAATCAGAAAGCAGATACTGTACACCATATTCTTCACCGACACGTTGTCCGATCTCATTCAACTTCTGCGCATTCTTCATCGGACTTATGCTAAGTGTTGTTGTAAAATAGTCGAATCCTCCGGCCACTGCAATTTCTGCGGATTCCTTCAGACGAAGTTCATAGCATCCCATGCATCTGGAACCGCCCTCTCTCACTTCTTCCAGTCCTTTTGCCATCTCATAGAACCGGTCGCGGTCATATTTACCGGCTAAAAATGATACTGGATACCGGAAATGCATCTCTTCAATCAATTTCTGTTGTTCCAGGATACGCTTTGTGTATTCACTTTCCGGATAAATATTTGGATTATAATAGAAGACAGTGATTTTAAAATACTGTGATAAATACTCTAATACATAACTACTGCACGGTGCGCAGCAACTATGTAGTAAAAGAGTTGGTACTTTTTCTTCCTTTTCCAGTCTTGTCAGAAGCTTCTCCAATTCTTTCTGATAGTTTATTTTCTGTAAGTTCATTTTCATCATTCTCCTGTATCTTTGTTCCAGATCAATCATTCCTTTTTTTCTAAAACGCCTGACATGTTCATTGATTCACTCTCAGGATTATTTTTACATATCATAACATTAACTACTACTGAAATGGAGTCTTCAATGAATTCTCTTCTGGAACTTCATAACATATATTATTCTTATCACACATTGGACGCAGAAACAAGGGCTTTATCTGATCTTTCCTTTTCCGTGCAACCTGGAACCTTCACAGCAGTTGTCGGTCCTTCCGGATGTGGCAAATCTACACTTCTCTCCCTGATCTGTGGATTGATGAAGCCAGATGCAGGAGAAATCCTGTTAAATGGTATCCCTCTCAAGGAAAATTCCCCCCTGATTGGCTATATGCTCCAACACGATCATTTACTGGACTGGCGCAGTATTTACCGGAATGTCACCCTCGGTCCGGAAATCTGCGGCACACTGAATACTGCAACCAAAAAACGTGCGTATGAGCTTCTCGAACAATATGGTTTAAAACAATTTGCTTCTGCACGTCCCTCCCAGCTTTCCGGAGGAATGCGCCAGCGTGCCGCCCTGATTCGGACTCTGCTGCCTGATCCGCAACTCTTACTGCTTGATGAGCCCTTTTCCGCTCTGGATTATCAGACCAGGCTGACCGTCAGCGACGACATCGGTCAGATTATCCGACAGAGTGGAAAGACCGCACTTCTTGTTACTCATGATCTATCGGAAGCAATCAGCCTTTCCGACCGGGTCATTGTCCTCACCAACCGTCCTGCCAAAGTCCGTTGCGAAATTCCGATTTTCTTTAAATTAGAACAAGACACACCTTTAAATCGGCGGAATGCACCTGAATTCAAACACTACTTTAATCAAATCTGGAAGGAGCTAAACCATGACAACTGAGCATCTTCGTTTTCTCAAAAAAAGTCCGCAGACGCCGACGGATGGTCGTCTTTCTGCGGATTCTGATTCTTTTCTTATTCCTGTTACAATGGGAAATCTGTGCCGATACCGGAGTTGTTGATTCCTTTATCTTCAGCAGCCCTTCCCGTATCGTAACCTGTTTTCTGAAAATGACAGAGGATGGTTCTGTCTTTCACCATATTGGAATCACCTTGTATGAGACACTTGTCAGCTTTCTTCTGGTCACACTTACCAGCATTCTGATTGCAATCCTCCTCTGGTGTTTCCATGGACTCTCCGAAATTCTTGACCCTTACATGGTTGTCCTAAATAGCCTGCCAAAATCTGCCTTGGCGCCCTTACTTATTGTCTGGCTGGGTGCCAATACCACAACCATTGTTGTTGCCGGAATGTCCGTTGCAATTTTCGGAAGTATCCTGAACCTCTACACCAGTTTTTCTACGATCGACCAGGAAAAAAGTTCGTCTGATCTACACACTACATGGAAAACGCAGGCATGCGCTGACCAAGGTGGTTCTTCCTGGTTCCATTCCGGCAATCATCAGTAATATGAAAGTCAATATTGGACTTTGTCTTGTCGGAGTTATCATCGGTGAATTTCTAGCCGCAAGAAGCGGACTTGGATACCTGATCATCTATTCCAGCCAGGTATTTAAACTTGACTGGCTTCTGATGAGTATCTGCATTCTATGTATCATTGCAGTGCTGTTGTATGCGATAATCAACCTGATAGAAAAGTTGGTATCTGAAAAAAGACGGGGTGACAGTTATTTGATCTGTCATCCCTACTTATTTATTTTTTTAGAAACATTCTCCCTGAAAATGCTATGTGCGCTCTCTCATAAAACTCGCACTCAATCGGGCAGATTGGGCGATACAATGGATCTGCTACAACGATCTGAGCGTTTTTCAGGGCGTTTTTCCATCTCTTCTTCACCGCATATCTTCAGATCATGCTCTCCCAGCAATCCTTCTGCATTCTCTAAGGGACAGAGTATCCTTGTTTTATAATGGTGTCTTCTTTCGATAATTGCAGCAAGAGATCCAATTGTAACCGGTTCTCCGATCAACGTAATTATTTTTTTCAGAGTTACCAGTTCCCTGTAAATTCTCTCTTCTCCGATCTTCTATAGCGGGAATCTGGATGCGTTTTTCCAAAGCTTCACTGATTCTCTCTGCATATTCTTTATAAGGTGTTCCAATCACATAAGGCGTTCCATATTTTTCTTTCAGCATCTTCGCTGCCCTAAGCCCGACAGAGGATATCACAAGATTCATCTCCGCTTTTCCTGCCTGTGCCAGATCTTCCAAAGAATCTCCCATCGCCCATGTGGAAATCGTCTTCCACCCATACTGCTCAAGATTCTTTTTTAGTTCTTCTACTTTTGAAATCGGGCCAAAATCGAGAGGTGTTGCTCCAAGCAGATTTACTGTACGTTCTGAACCATTTCTGTCTTCCATTTGCTCCGAAACAAATCTTCTCGCAATTTCCTCCAGTGCCTTTCCTGCACCATACACATAATCATGCATTCCATTCGTTGGCACTGCGAAGGCCGGAATCCCCGTCTCTGTCTCAAGCACTTTCGCCAAAGCCGGAAAATCTGTTCCATTCATAAATGGAATCGGTGAACTTACAAGAGCAATAAAATTTCGGATGTAATTCACCTGCCGCCTCTTTGATATCAGATAAGAATTTTTCATCATTCCCCATCACTGCATCAATCTCTGTTAATCCGGAAATAAAGATCAGACTGTCCTGATTGTACCACCTGATTTCATCATGCGTGTTATAAGTGGAATTACAACCGGAAGGATCATGTATAACAACCATCCCACCTAATTCATATAGTGCAGAACAGACTCCCGATACATCTGAGGTATAAATCGGTATAATTCGATATGCCTGTCTCATATACAGCTTGTACACCCCCATCCGTTTTTTTACAATAAGCGTTTTTGGATCTTTTTCTTCTAAAAATGCTTCTTCCATTAGTTCGGCAGTCCTGCGGATTCCGTCAAACCCCTGTAATCC
>ENA-OQES01000093-OQES01000093.1-human-gut-metagenome-genome-assembly--contig:-NODE-93-length-36131-cov-18.502722_pt1 | contig 36131 bp, 39 predicted proteins | sample MGYA00242798_ERZ504641 | MGnify/ENA primary metagenome ERZ504641 (study PRJEB26092, sample SAMD00036327) | human gut metagenome | host: Homo sapiens | study: EMG produced TPA metagenomics assembly of...
CCGGATCATCCAGTGCCGATTCTATATATGCAATGTGATAAATCAGCTTTTCTCTGATATCTCGGATTGCTTTCTGCACAGAACCTCTTAACTGATCCATGGAACTGCGAAGCGCATATTCATTTTTCGCCTGTATAACATCCATAACAGCCTCTGCCTGGGATAGATCCATCCGTCCGTTCAGGAAGGCACGTTTGGTAAATTCTCCTGGTTCTGCAATTTCGGCACCATTTTTCAGCACTGTATCCAAAACCCTCTGCATAGCATATACACCACCATGACAGTCTATTTCTACTGTATCTTCTCCTGTAAAAGTCCTCGGTGCATGCATGATCATTACCAGAACCTCATCAATCAGTTCCTCTCCATCATAAATATATCCATAATGAATGGTATGAGTCGGAACTTCTTTTATTTTTTTCTTCCCGCCTTTTGATCTGTAGATACGGGAAATCACATCCATGGCATTCTCGCCGCTGATACGGATGATTCCGATTCCGGACGCACTCATGGCTGTGGAAATTGCTGCGATTGTTGTTTCCAATTTTTTTCTCCTCACTTGCCTGTTCTATAATAGTTCCGCCCCTGCGGAACAGTAGACTGTTACAATAATTCTGTCATCTTATATACATAACAGGAAAATCACACTGACTACTGTTAGTTTTTTTCTGCAAGTGTGTAATCTCTCTGGTATATATACAAGACTTTCCGTAAAATAAAAATGTTACTCCAGGCAAAAGTACACACGCAAAGTTACGTGTTATTCACGCTTTCACCTAGAATAACATTCTTTTTTTCATATCTGCAATGAAGCAGTCATATTATTAATTTCTTTTTAATTTTACCACTACATGACGGTAAGGCTCTTCACCCTCACTGACTGTCTCAACGAATTTATTTCCCTGAAGAGCAGAATGGATAATTCTTCTCTCATAAGGATTCATTGGCTCAAGAATAACCGGCTTGCGGGTTTTTCTTACTTTATAAGCAATACCTCTTGCAAGGTTCTCAAGAGTTTCTTTACGGCGCTTGCGGTAATCTTCTGTATCAAGTTTTACACGAATGTAATTTGATTTACCTTTATTTACCACAAGACTCGTCAGATACTGAAGAGAATCCAGAGTCTGGCCTCTCTTGCCGATAAGGATTCCCATATCTTCGCCTTCAAAGTCAACTTCCAGACTTCCGTCCGTTGTGTTATATTCAGATGTAATCTCTACTTCTCCAAGATTCATGGACGCAAATACATCACGAAGGAATACCTTTGCTCTGTTTTCTACTTCTTTAATCTCTTCCGGATCTGTAAGGATCTCAACAGGCTTTGCCGGTTTTACCGGTTTAGCTGTCTTTTCTCTGACTTGTTTCTCTTTTGGCTCTCTGAATTCTCTCGGCTGTTTTTCTTTTGCAGCCCTTTCCTTTACAGGTTTTGGCTGTCTTGGTTTCTCAGAAACAGCTTTCGGCTCTTTGATTTCTTTCTTTACCGGTTTTATAGCTTCCGTTTTCTTTTCTTCCTGAACCGGGGCTTCCTCTTTGAAGGAATCGAGTTTCACTGTCTCTACGATCTCCTTCATTTCTTCTTCCTCAGAAACCGGCTCAATCTTACGAACCTTAATTACTGCAGGCTTGCTTCCGATTCCGAAAAATCCGTTGCTGCCTTCACTTATTACCTGAATCTCAAGCTGGTCACTGGATACGCCAAGCTCGATACATGCTTTTGTAATTGCTTCACTCTTTGTTTTCGCTGAAAACTGGATATAATCCTCCATGCCAACCCCTCCGTTCCTGACTACTTCTTCTTATTACGCTCATCAAATGCTTTTACCAGATTGGCCTTTGCAGTAATGCTGCCAGGTTTTGCATTCGCAGCGTCTTTGTAAGCTTCTTCAACCTTCTTGGCTCTTGTCTCAACATTTGTATTGCTGCTGCCTTTTTCAATCTTATTGATATTCTTGGCGCTCTGATGGGCCTGATTTGTAATCTTCTGAGGTGGAAGTCCCGCTTTCTCACGCTTCTTTTCCATCTTCTTCATATTCTCACTGATCAGGTCTTCAATCTGGATCTTATCCATCTTTTTATTGATAACAACCTGCTGCACACTTCTTACTGCTGCACTTGCTACCCAGTAAATACCAAGACCTACCGGGAATGTGAAACAGAATACTGCTGACATCAGCGGCATTACCATATTCATTGTCTTCATGGAATTCATCATTGCGTCCTGCTGTGAATCACCACCCTGCTGTGCTGCCTGAGGCATCAGCTTTAAGTTGATCATCTGTGTAGCCCATGCAAGTATCGGAATAAGAATCGCAACGATAGCAAGAAGAACAGATCCACCTACAAAAACTGCTTTAATATAAGTCAGTGGCTGATCAGCGATATTCAGACCAAAGAAATTCTGCACATGTGAAATCTCTTTTGCAGTACTGTTCAGTGTATCAGTAAATCCTGCAAACTGGCTTGTCTCAGCAAGTGTTTTCCACTGAGAAGGTGATAATGCATACAAAAAGTCTGTGACTGAATTACTTGTAGCTTTACTTCCATCCATAATAAGCTGAACTCTTGTCATCTTATTATCTGTAATAAACTGCTGAAGGATATCTGTATATCCGTTTACACCTGTAATACTGGTAACTGCAGATGCAAGAATATCCTTTACGCTTCCTACATATGCCGGAATTTTATAAATTACCTGATATAAGGCCATCAAAATAGGGAACTGGATTGCAAGCTGTACACAGCTTCCTGTAGGAGATACGCCGTATTTCTGATATACAGCCTGTGTTTCCTCCTGCATTTTCTGCATTGCAGCAGTATCGTTGTTTTTTCCCTTGTACTTCTTTTGAATTTTCTGAAGTTCCGGCTGCATGATTGCACTCAGCTTAGAGAATTTCTGCTGTTTGATCTGCAGTGGGGTCATAAGAGCATAAATAAGGATACTGAAGATGACAATACAAAGACCGATATTCTGAATTCCAAAGATATTCAGCAATCTGTAAATACCATCCATGATCCATCCCATAACGGTCGCAAGCTGACCAATGATAGGAGTGCTGCTCTTTGTCGCTAAAATCATTTCCAAGTTCATTTCCTCCTAGAATCCATAAATGACAGGAGGTTCCTTCGATCGATCAATATTCAATTTTCAAGTACATTCCTGTCTTTACGGTACAGGGTCATAGCCTCCGTGGGAAAAAGGATTACAGCGAAGTATCCTCCATACCGCAAGAAGACCGCCCTTTAATGCACCATATTTTTCGATTGCTTCTAAACCATATTGAGAACATGTGGGAATATAAGGACATTTTGTTCTCTTCATCGGTGATATATACTTTTGATAGAGTTTAATTATTCTGATCAGAAACTTCTTTATCATTGTTCTTACCTGCTATGCAGTGCTTTCCCGCCAGATGCATCAGCGCACTCTCTATCTCTTGATAGGTTCTGTCCTTTGCCTGTGGGCGTGCAACTACTACAATGTCCAAACTGTTTTCAAATTTCGCTTCATTCAACCGATAACTTTCTCTTATCAATCTGGTGAGTCTGTGGCGAACCACACTATTCCCTACTTTTTTACTTACTGATATTCCCAGACGATTCTTCATGTACTGATTTTTCAGTACGTACATCACCAGATACCGATTACCTTTTGATGTTCCATTTCTGTATACTTTTTGAAAATCTTGAATTTTTTTTTAAGGACTCTGATCTTTGCATAGAATCCCCTTTCCTGATCTCTTTTTTCAAGAGAAGAAAAGACCACATAATTGCGGTCTTATTCTTAGGCTGATAAATGCTTTCTTCCTTTTAATCTTCTGGCAGCTAATACTTTACGACCACCCTTTGTGCTCATACGAGCTCTGAAACCATGAACTTTTGCTCTAGATCTCTTTTTTGGCTGAAATGTCATTTTCATAGGTAAAGCACCTCCTTTATCTATTATCCATGTTAAATTTTGTAACTTTTTAAGTATGACAGACACCGGATTCTACAGCTCTCCTGCCCGCCAACTTTACTTATTAGAACATCATTTCAATTATATTCATAAAGGGTGGATTCGTCAAGTATTATTTACACAAAGATTTAAATGGTTTTTTAATGCCATTGTGGATTACATAATTGGTTTACGTAATATTATCCACATTTTGTGGATAACTTGTGGATAACTTGTGGAATACCTATATATCTTTCCACTTTCTCCTGTCTATTTTACACATATCTTCAAAAAAAGTGCTTTTATTTCTACTTTTCTTACTGTGCATAAAATTATCCCCATTTTTTGATCGGTTTTTAAAAGAATAACGTCACATTATGGTAACCGGAATTGGCTTTTCCACTGTTATCCACACTAATCCACATAAAAAGTGGGGATAACTTTTTTCCACATTTCCCTCAAATATACATTGCGAAAACAGGCATTTTATTATAATATATATAAGGATATTTATGTCTTTTTTAAGAATACGGTCAGAGTTTGTGGAAAACTCAATATTATCAATACACACTTAATATAGAAGTAATACGAACCGGGAGAACCAGAAAATGAACAAAGTTGTGGAAAAATGGGACGAAATCCTGCAAATCGTCAAGACAGAACATGATCTGTCCGACGTTTCTTTTAATACCTGGCTAAAACCACTTACTGTTTACGAAGTAGTTGACAATGTTGTCACTATTATCGTGCCTTCAGAGCAGGTAGGTCTCAATTATATAAGTAAAAAATATAAACTTCCACTTCAGGTAACGATCAGTGAAGTTACCGGAATGGAAAACTGTGACATCAATTTCATATTGCCGGAAGATGTTCCAAAAAAAGAGGAAGTTTCTCCAAAAGCGCAGTCTCAGGACGCACGCTGCGAGGAAGCTCATTTGAATCCAAAATACACTTTTGATACCTTTGTAGTCGGAAGCAATAATAAATTTGCCCAGGCAGCAGCTCTTGCAGTTGCCGAATCCCCGGGTGATACCTACAATCCGCTCTTTATCTATGGCGGTGCAGGTCTGGGAAAAACTCATCTGATGCATTCTATTGCTCATTTCATTATTGATCATGATGAAAACAGCAAAGTACTTTACGTTACCAGTGAAGAGTTTACCAACGAACTGATCGAAACAATCCGTAATGGAAATAACTCGGCAATGACCAAGTTTCGTGAAAAATACAGAAACATTGATGTTCTTCTTGTCGATGATATTCAGTTTATTATAGGAAAGGAATCTACACAGGAAGAATTTTTCCATACCTTTAACAGCCTGCACAGTGCCAAAAAACAGATTATTATTTCGTCAGATAAACCTCCAAAAGATATGGAAATCCTGGAAGAACGTTTCCGTTCACGATTTGAATGGGGCCTGATCGCAGATATCACACTGCCGGATTACGAAACCCGAATGGCAATTCTTCATAAGAAGGAAGAAATGGATGGATATGATATTAACGAGGAAGTAATCAAATACATTGCAAACAATATTAAATCCAATATCCGCGAACTGGAAGGCGCGATCAACAAGGTGATGGCTTTTGCCAAACTTGAAAAAAAAGGAAGTTACACTTGAACTTGCCGAACAGGCGTTAAAAGACATTATTTCCCCTGATGAAAAGAAAGTCATCACGCCGGATTATATTATTTCCATGGTTGCTGAACATTTTGATGTTACAGTGGATGACCTTTGTGGAAATAAGCGTAACTCCAAAATTGTAACTCCCCGCCAGATTGCCATGTATTTATGCAGAGAAATCATCTCAACTCCGCTGAAATCTATCGGAAAATGTCTTGGAAATCGTGATCATACTACCATTATGCACGGTATCGACAAAATTGAAAAAGAAATCAACAACGATGAAAACCTTAAAAACACCATTGAAACTTTAAAGCAAAAAAATTAATCCACAGGGATGAGGATAACTGACTGTATAACATGTGTATAAGATGTTGATTGAATGTGTATAAGTGTGTATAACTTTTCGCCACTTTTTGGGCGCTTCGGTTATACACAAGTTATACACATACTTTAAGCACACCTTTACACGAAGTTATCCATATCCGAACTCCTTGAAAAATCAACCTTCAATGGAGTTTTTCACATATTCACATCCCCTACGGCGGAGACGACGAATTCCTTTTATATATTTATCTATAAAAAAACCACATCACCCAAGAAAGGAAGTTATACACATTATGAAAATCATTTGCCAGAAAATCAACTTGCTCAAAAGTGTAAACATCTCACTGAAAGCAGTTCCCTCTAAAACAACAATGCCAATTCTGGAATGTATTCTGATTGATGCTACTACAAACCAGATCAAATTTACTACTAATGATATGGAACTCGGTATAGAAACAATTGTTGATGGAATCATTGAAGAAAAAGGAATCATTGCGCTGGATGCAAAAATTTTCTATGAAATCATTCGTCGACTGCCAGACAATACGGTAACTATTAAAACAGATGAGAAACTTACTGCCACCATTACCTGTGAGAAAGCAAAATTCACGATACCTGGTAAATCCGGAGAAGATTTTGCATATCTCCCACTGATTGAGAAAGAAGAAAGTCTTACTATCTCTCAATTCACATTAAAAGAGATGATTAGACAGACTATTTTCTCAATTGCCTCCAATGAAACCAATAAGCTGATGACAGGTGAACTTTTTGAAATCAAAAATAACTACCTGAAAATAGTATCTCTCGATGGACATCGTATTGCAATCAGACGTATGGAACTGAAAAAAGATTATGCTGACCGCAAAGTGGTGGTACCTGGCAAAACACTTAATGAGATCAGTAAGATTTTATCCGGTGAAATTGATGATATTGTAAATATTTATTTCTCAAAAAATCATATTTTATTTGAGTTTGACCAGACTATTGTTGTTTCCAGATTAATCGACGGAGAATATTTCCGTATTGATCAGATGCTTTCCAGCGATTACGAAACCAAAATTAAAATTAATAAAAAAGGAATTTCTGGACTGTATCGACAGAGCCACTCTGTTGGTAAGAGAGGGAGAAAAGAAACCGATCATTATTGAAATTACAGATAATTCTATGGAATTACGTATTGATTCTGCAATGGGTTCCATGAATGAAAATATTGATATTGATAAAGAGGGCAAAGATATCCTTATTGGCTTTAATCCAAGATTTCTGATCGATGCACTCAAAGTAATCGATGATGAAACAATCAGTATCTACCTCGTAAATCCAAAAGCACCATGTTTTATCAGGGATGACGAGGAAAATTACACATATTTGATTCTGCCTGTAAATATCAACCAGAATCAGGCAAGATAGGGAGTAAATGAAAATGGAAGAAATTAAAATCAGAGATGAATTTATAAAACTGGGGCAGTTACTGAAACTTGCAGATATGGTTCAGGACGGGGTTGAAGCGAAATATGTGATCACTGACGGACTGGTAAAAGTAAACGGAGAGGTAGATGACCGTCGTGGCCGAAAGGTTTATGAAGGTGACATCGTTTCTTATGATGGAAAAGAAATTAAAGTGATCAGGTGAATAAATGTATATTGAATCTGTTCAGTTGAAAAATTTTCAGAAATTATGATTCTCTGGAACTCGATCTGGCACAGGGGACGAATATATTTTACGGCAATAACGCTCAGGGAAAGACCAATATCCTGGAGGCACTTTATCTTTGCGGAACTACAAAATCGCATAAAGGAAGCAGAGATAAGGATATGATTCAGTTTGGAAAGGATGAATCTCATATCAGGATGATGGTAAAAAGAGATGAGCTTTCCTACAGGATTGATATGCATCTTAAAAAGAATAAAGCAAAAGGCGTTGCGATCAATGGTCTTCCTATCCGGAAGGCCAGTGAGCTTTTCGGAGTAGTTAATCTGGTGTTTTTTTTTCTCCTGAGGATCTGAATATTATAAAAAATGGTCCGGGTGAGAGAAGGAGATTTCTTGATCTGGAACTGTGCCAGTTAGATAAAATATATCTTACAGATCTGGCTTCATATAACCATATTGTAAATCAGAGAAATAAATTGCTGAAGGATCTCAGTGTTCAGCCTTCACTTAAAGATACACTGGATATCTGGGATATACAGATGGCTGAATATGGACGGAAGATTATTGACAAGCGCAGTGAATTTATTAAAGAACTAAATGAAACGGTTCGAAAAATACATGGTAATCTTACAGGGGGATTGGAAGAACTGAACGTTATTTATGAACCGGACTGTACAGCAGAGAAACTGGAAAGTACCATTTGTGCCAACAGAGAAAGAGATATGAGGATGAGACTGACATCCGCAGGCCCACACAGAGATGACCTGTGTGTAATGGCAAATGGGATTGATATCAGGAAATACGGTTCTCAGGGACAGCAGAGGACAGCGGCACTTTCACTTAAATTATCAGAAATATATATAGTAAAGAGAAAAATAAAAGACACACCGGTTCTGCTTTTGGATGATGTTCTGTCCGAGCTGGACAGCAGCAGGCAGAATTATCTTCTGGACAGTATCAGTGATATCCAGACATTGATAACATGTACAGGGCTGGATGATTTTATCAGTCATCAGTTTCAGATAAATAAGGTATTTCAGGTAGTTCAGGGAACAGTATCACAGCCTGTGTAAGAAGAAACAATCTTTTGACAAGGGTACGGGCTTATGATACACTGAGCGTAATTATGGAAAGTTGGTGAATGCATTGGATAAAGAAGAATTTCGGATAAAACTTGAAGAGATTAATAAGCTGGTTCAGGACAAAGATTATAAAGGTGCCATGAACATTGTAGACAGCATAGACTGGAGACGCGTCAAAAATGTCCGCACCTTATGTGTTGTCGGTGAAATATATGCAGCAAACGGAAGATATGAGGACAGTAAGGAGATTTTCCTTCTTGCATATCATAAGGCATCTATTGGAAAAAATATTCTTTACCGTCTGATTGAGATCTCTCTGCGAATGGATGATATCAATGAAGCAGAAGAATTTTTTGAAGAGTATAAGCAGGTGGCTTCGAATGACAGTACACAATATATTCTGCAGTACAAGATTGCAAGGGCAAAAAATTCTTCATTAAATGAGCAGATCAGAATCCTGGAAGAGTATAAAGAACAGGAATTTACAGAGAAATGGTCATATGAACTGGCAGCCCTGTATTACAAAGCAGGAGAAAAACAGAAATGTCTGGATTTATGCAATGAAATCATTCTCTGGTTCAGTGAAGGCAAATATGTTATGAAAGCCTATGATCTAAAAATGAGAATGGGTGAGCTGACAGGTGCTGAGAAAGCAAAATTTGAGAAACAGTTTGTTCCGAAACTTCTTACACCAGAGCAGGCGAAAGAACTGGAGAAGAAAAAAACGGAAACAGAAGTAAAAGCGCAGGAAGAGCCTGAAGCTGAAGAAGTGGAAGAAACGACAGAAAACAATGAGCCGGAAGTTCAGGTCAGCATGGAAGGCATTCAGGAAAAGATTTCAAAGGGGATTAGGGATGTCTTTGGAGGTAAGACTCAGGAAGAGAAAGAAGAGTTTCCGGAAGAATCCATGGATATGGTTAACGAGGCCGGTATCACCAGGGAAGATGAGATTCCGGAAGAAATCATAAAGAGTGATGCGTCGCAGAAAGAACCTGAAAATGTTCCGGAATTGGAGGCAGAACCTGAAAAACCGGGGGCAGAACCCATGGCTGCAATTAAGATGCCTGAATTAAATATTCCGGCATCCATGAAAAATATGGAACTGAGCAAACCGCCGAAAGTTGAGGAAGTTGCTGAGACGAAACTGAATATGGATTCTTTTGATCTGGAAGGGAAAGAGTTGAATCTGGAGGATACGATCCTTGCTGCTGCCAGTGCGCAGGGAATTGAGATTCCGAAGGAAGAAGAGTCAAAAACAGAAGAAGTACAGGAAGAAAGTTCAGAAACTGATGTTGATGATAAAGAAATAAAAGCCCATGATATTTCAGAGGAACTGGAAGAACCGGATTTCCTCAGCGGAGATATACAAGATATAAAGGTTGCTGATCCAAAGCCGGATGAAGAACCGAAAAAGGAAATACCGGTGCAGCCGGAAATAGAAGAAGCTGAAGAAGAAGATGAGGTTACAGAAGAAGATCTCAGAAGAGCTGAAGAGGAATTTCTCCATGGACCGATGGGGAATACAGATCTGAATCCGGAAGATGATACAGAGGGAACGGAAGAAGCCCAACCCCTGACAGAAGAAGAGGAGCTGGAACGTTTTATAGAATCTATCCAGCCGGAAAATGGAGCAGATCCAAGGGATATCGTACCAAGAGAAAAAGAACTTACAGATGATGAGAAGCAGTTATTTACATATTTTGTAAAGGTTCCGGGTATGAAAGAACAGCTTGTGGATACTTTATATGATGTACAGATGGCTGCAGCAGACAAGACTTCTAAAACTGGAAATATTATTGTGATGGGCGGTAAGGAATGCGGAAAGACCAGACTGATCTCAGGCCTGATTCCGGCAATCTGTAAAGAACTGAATCTGGAAGCGTCAAAAGTAGCATATGTTTTTGCAGATCAGATCAACGGAAAAAATATTTATAAGGTTTTTTCAAAGCTGGCAGGTGGCTTTCTTGTGATCGAAAATGCAAATCAGCTGACACCGGAAACAGTAGAGATGCTTGACAAAGCCATGGAAGTTAATACAGACGGACTTACAGTAATCGTGGAAGATGAGAAGATTGGTATGCGAAAACTGATTGCCAGATATCCGAAATTCGCAAAGAAGTTTACTTCAATGATCAATATTCCTGTGTTTACCAATGATGAACTTGTCAATTTTGCAAGGGTTTATACAAAAGAGAATGGTTATGCTATTGATCAGATGGGAATGCTTGCGCTGTATAATCTGATTGGAATTAACCAGAAAGAGGATTCTCCTATGAATGTTGGCGCAGTAAAAGAACTGATAGATGCTGCGATTGCAAAATCACAGGGAGGAATCCGTAAATTTAAACGAAATGTATCTAAGAAACGTATAGACAGAGATGGATATATTGTTCTGTACGAGAAAGATTTTACTAAATAATGCGTATTTGTACAGTTACAGGTAATAAAGAAAAAGGAGTAAAGATTATGCCCAGACCGTATCTAGGAGATCCAAAGTATACCATAGAAGTGCTTCAGAAGTATAATTTTGCATTCCAGAAAAGGTTTGGTCAGAACTTTCTGATCGATACTCATGTTCTGGATAAGATTATAGATTCTGCACAGATCACAAAGGATGATTTTGTATTGGAGATTGGACCGGGAATCGGAACCATGACACAGTATCTGGCTGAAGCAGCAAGGGAAGTGGCAGCAGTTGAGATTGATAAAACACTGCTTCCTATTCTGGACGACACTCTGAAAGATTGGGATAATGTGACAGTCATCAACAACGACATCCTCAAAGTAGACATCCGCCAGCTTGCACTGGGAAAAAAATCAGGGGCTTCCGATCAAGGTTGTTGCCAATCTGCCATATTACATTACTACCCCGATCATCATGGGATTGTTTGAGAATCAGGTTCCTGTTGATTCTATTACTATTATGGTACAGAAAGAAGTTGCGGACAGAATGCAGGTAGGACCCGGAACAAAAGATTACGGGGCGCTTTCACTGGCTGTGCAATATTATGCGAAACCAAAGATCGTGGCAAATGTACCGCCCAACTGTTTTATGCCAAGACCTAAAGTGGGAAGTGCGGTGATCAGACTGGAACGATATGAAAAACCGCCGGTTGAGGTAAAGAATGAGAAGCTGATGTTTCGTATTATCAGAGCATCTTTTAACCAGAGAAGGAAGACACTGGTGAATGGTCTGAAGAATTCACAGGAGATACCATTTTCTAAAGAACAGATTGAGCAGGCGTTGGGGATGTGTGGACTTTCCCTGAGTGTCAGAGGAGAAGCACTGACACTGGCACAGTTTGCACAGCTGGCAAATGCATTTACAGAAATTTCATAAAAAGATAAATATAAAAAGCATCCGGTGGCTAAGCGGATGCTTTTTATATTACGTTCAAATTTATTTTTTAAAAGGAAGGAGAGTTAATTGCCTCTTCCGGCAATCAACATATGAAAAAGAAATTTTATAAAAATAACGTTGGCTTTATTATTTTTATAGCTTTAGTATATCCTGCAATTATGAGAAAATCGTGTTTAAGATGTGAAAAAAATTTGAACAAATGTCGAAGGAATTATGAAGACAGAAATTGGGATATTTATTTTACAGAAGGCATAAGATTTCTGATATAATGAGCCGGTAAATGAAAATGCCTGTTCATTGTCTGTAATCTGCTGACAGTGAAAAGACAGAGACTTATTATTGACTGGCAAAAGTATGGAGGTAATTAAATCATGAGAATAAAAAAAGCAGGAATACTTATTATTGCGGCAGCAATTACATGTACGACACCGGCAGTACCGATGATGGCAGCAGATACTTCGGAATCTGTACAGGAGATTATTTCTGATAATGAGATTGATTCTCTTGTATCAGATCCGGACAAAGTAGTTGATATCATTATGTATGTGAAAAATGAGGCAGCAAAACAGGATATTTCAGATGATCAGATCAGATCGCTGATCCAGACTGCGGAGAGTACTGCAGGAGTTAGCCTTTCGGAGGAAGAAGAGAACAGAATCATAAAGATCGTTAAACAGATCAAGGATTCTGATATTGATGAGGAACAGCTCAGGAGTGCTGTGACGAAGGCATATGATAAACTGGAAGAAATGGGGATTGGTAAAGAAGAGGTAAAAGGAATCCTGCATAAACTGGCTGATTTTGCAAAGAGTCTTTTTGAGTAAAATCTGCTCATTCTCAAATCGTAACTGTGAAAAGACGAAATAGTTATGGAAGATTATGGGAGATATACAAGATAGACAAGCATAAAATAAAACAAGAACTATAAATATGTGGTAATTCTATAAAAAAACTATTAAAAAATATAAAATAATTGTGCAAATAAACGAAAAGTTAACTGCGAGTTCATAATTTGTTCATAAATGATTGCTACTATATAGATAGTTCGAAAGAACCTACGAAAGACGTTGTAATGTGTTATCATTACACATAAACTTTTTTTCATAATAATAGCCCCGGTAAACCACTGCCGGGGCACTCCTCGTTTTACGGGGATTTTTTATCTGATAATTTTCCATATTTCTGGATTTCATTATTGAGTTCTTCCATGCGGGTATCCAGTTCTGCTACATATCGCGCACATTCTCTTAATTCTTTTGTGATATAGTCAGGTCCGTCTCCCTCAAATTTGTAATGCATCTTATGCTCCAGAGTCGCCCAGAAATCCTGTGCAACTGTGCGGATCTGAATCTCTACTTTGGTATCAATGATACTGTCGGAGAGAAAGACCGGTGTGGTAACCAGCATATGATAACTGCGGTAACCGCTCTTTTTAGGATTTTTCATATAATCACGTCTTGCAAGGATCGTCAGGTCATTTTGTTTGGAAATCATATCTGCGATCAGATAGATATCAGATGTAAAGGAACAGCTGATACGGATTCCTGCGATGTCATTTACATAGCGTACCATGTTCTCGATACTGGATTCATATCCATGTCGTTTCAGTTTTTTTGACAATGCTTTCCGGAGTTTTGATTCTGGATTTTACATGTTCGATTGGATTGTATTTATGTCTGTGCTGAAATTCACCGTTTAGAATATCAATCTTTGTTTCTACCTGTTTAAGGGCAGACTGATAGACAAAAATAACTGTCTCCCAGTCATTCAGTTCTTTAAAATCCCTCAAGGGGACAGAATCATAATTCATGTATAATAATATCCTTTCCTGATACAGGCAGTTCCCCGTTGATTTTTGTAATCTCACAGGGGACTTGTTTATAGATTTGCTATAGTTGGTTGATGATATTATTGTAACATATAAATATCCGTTTGTGTGAACTATCTGTATGAAAATTCAGATTTCCATTATTAAAGTGATTGTGTTATAATGTTTGAAAATAGCTGACATAATATACTCTATTTGTAACTGTTCAGTATCCTGTAACAGATGGAGAAGAGTTACATTTATTCCAGGTAAAGGAGAAAACAGATAATGGCTGAATCAATGAAAGATTACGAAACAGAACTGGAAGCCTCTTTTAAGAAAATTGAAGAAGGGGATATTCTTACAGGAACTGTCATCAGTGTAGATGAAAAAGAAGTTGTGGTAGATTTGAAGTATTATGCGGAAGGCATTATTCCGGCAGAGGATTACAGCAGAGAACCGGGATTTTCTTTAAAGGAACAGGTGAATGTGGGAGATGAAGTTTCTGCGACTGTTGTGAGTAAAGACGATGGAAATGGAAATATTCTGTTGTCCAGAACAGAAGCAGCAGATGTGCTTGCATGGGATAAGCTGAAAGAATTAAAGGATTCAAAAGAAGTAATTGATGTGGTGGTAAAAGGCATTGTAAATGGCGGCGTGATCGCCTATGTAGAAGGTGTACGTGGATTTATTCCCGCCTCAAAGCTTGCCCTGAATTATGTGGAGGATACAAACGAATATCTGAACAAACCAATCCAGGTTCAGGTTTTCGATATTGATAAAGAAAAAGGAAGATTAATTCTCTCTGCAAAGGAAATATTAAGAGAAAAAGCAGAAGAGGAGAGAAAAACAAAAATCTCCAATGTGCAGGTCGGACTTGTAACAGAAGGTGTTGTTGAGAGCTTACAGCCATATGGTGCATTCGTAGATCTGGGAAATGGTCTGTCAGGTCTGGTTCATATTTCACAGATCTGTGAGAAGAGAATTAAGAAACCATCAGAAGTTCTGACAGTTGGAGATAAAGTAAAGGTAAAAGTAACTGCTGTCAAAGATGGAAAATTAAGTCTGAGCATCAAAGAGGCAACAGATATGATGGCTAAGGAAATTGAGGAGGAAGTGATCGAGCTTCCAGATTCAAAGGAAGAGGCTTCCACATCTCTTGGCGCACTTTTTGCAAACATTAAATTAGATAATTGAGGTTAGAATCTGTATGAGAAATCAGGAAAAAATATTTGTAATAGGTCACAAGAATCCGGATACGGATTCCATCTGTTCAGCAATTGCCTATGCGGACATCAAAAACAGGACTTCTCAGAAGGTGAAATACATTCCAAAGCGTGCAGGACAGATCAATGAAGAGACAGAATATGTGTTAAATCGTTTCGGCATGCAGCCGCCGGGATATCTGTCTAACATTGGAACACAGATAAAAGATATGGATATCCGTATGAGTCCGGAAGCTGATAAGAGTATGTCCCTGAAAAATGCATGGGATCTGATGATGGAGAAAAGTATCGTATCTCTTCCGATCAGAGACAGAGAAGGACAGCTGGAAGGTCTGATCACAATCGGTGATATTGCTAAGACTTATATGGATACAACGGACAGTTATCTGCTGTCAAGAGCGAAGACACAGTACAGAAGAATTGCCGAGACAATTGCAGGTACCGTAGTAGAGGGAAATGAGCATGGATATTTTACAAAAGGAAAAGTTCTGGTGGGAACTGCAAATCCGGAAATGCTCAAAGCCTATATTGAACCGGATGACCTGATAATCATGGGAGACAGAGAAGAGGATCATCTTCAGGCGATTGCGCAGAATGTTAGCTGTATTATCGTTGGTATGGGAATTGAAGTCAGCGAAAAGGTGATAAAGCTTGCTCATGAGAGAGAAATTGTAATTATTATGTCTCCGTATGATACATTTACGATCGCAAGACTGATCAACCAGAGTATTCCTGTACGGTATATTATGAAAACAGATAATCTGGTTACTTTTAATACAGAGGATTTTACGGATGATATTCAGAATGAGATGATCAAACACCGTCATCGTGCGTTCCCTGTAATTAACAAAAAGGGAAAATGTATCGGAACAATTTCCCGAAGAAATTTCCTGGATATGCACAGGAAAAAAGTAGCACTTGTGGACCATAATGAGAAAGATCAAGCAGTTGACAATATCGATAAAGCTGAAATCGTGGAGATTATTGACCATCATAAACTGGGTTCTCTGGAAACTATGGTACCGATTTCTTTCAGAAATCAGCCGGTCGGATGTACAGCAACGATTCTGTATGAAATGTATGGGGAGCAGAAACTTGAGATTTCACCGAGTATTGCGGGGCTTCTCTGTGCTGCGATTATTTCAGATACACTGATGTTCCGTTCACCTACCTGCACATTATCTGACAAGATGGCTGCAGGTGCGCTGGCACTTATTGCAGGAATCAATATTGAGCAGTTTGCAAAAGAGATGTTTAAAGCAGGAAGTAACCTGAAAGACAAATCACCAGAAGAAATTTTCTATCAGGATTATAAGAAATTTATTGCTGAGGATGAGATCAACTTTGGTGTTGGACAGATCAGTTCCATGGACAGCGATGAGCTGGCAGAAATCAAAGAGCGTCTGGTTCCGTTTATGGTCAGCGAGTGTGGCCGTCATGGTGTTACCCGCGTATTCTTTATGCTTACCAATATTATTGAGGAATCTACAGAGCTTCTCTATTATGGTGAGGGAAGTGAGGAAATGGCACGTATTGCTTTCCATATGGAGCCAAAGGATGGTGTATTTGATCTGAAAGGCGTTGTTTCACGTAAGAAACAGCTGATTCCGGCACTTATGGAAGCTGCACAGGCCGGACAGAACGATTACAACTGATGGCAGCAGACAGAATAGCTGAGGATAATAAGAAATGGAAAAAGAAACCTGGAAAGCAGGAAATATGCTTTATCCACTTCCGGCAGTTATGGTAAGTGTTTCTGACGGAGAGGGGAATGACAATATTATTACAGTTGCATGGGCAGGAACTGTCTGCACGAATCCGCCGATGGTGTCTATTTCTGTGCGACCATCCCGTTTTTCCTATGATATGCTCAGAAAGACGGGAGAATTTGTAATAAATCTGACAACAGAGAAACTGGCATATGCAACGGATTACTGTGGAGTCCGTTCCGGCAGGGATGTTGATAAATTTAAAGAAATGAAGCTTACCAAAGAGAAGGCGGATTTTGTGAAAGTTCCCATGATCGCAGAATCTCCGGTGAGTATTGAATGCAAAGTAAGGCAGGTTCTGGAATTGGGTTCCCACCATATGTTTCTGGCGGATGTGCTTGCAGTTCATGCTGATCCGCAGTATATGGACGAGAAGAAGAAATTTCATCTGAATGATGCGAAACCTCTGGTGTATTCTCATGGTGAATATCTGGGAATTGGTAAAAAATCTGGGAACATTTGGATACAGCGTTAAAAAAAATGAAGAAAAAAGTCCGGAAAAAACGAAACAGTAATCCGCAATTTGCAGACGCAGACAATGTATGATAAAATGAAAGGACATAAACATGAATAATGTGACATTAATAGGAATGCCCGGTTCAGGGAAAAGTACAATAGGAGTTATTCTTGCAAAAGCATTGAGATATGAATTTCTGGATTCGGATCTTCTGATACAGAAACAGGAGAAAAGAAAGCTTTCAGAGATCATAGAGCAGGACGGACCGGAAAAATTTAAGGAAATTGAAAATCAGGTTAATGCAGACATTCATGTGACAGATACGGTCATTGCACCCGGCGGAAGTGTTATTTACTGTGATGAGGCAATGGAACATCTGAAGTCCATAGGTAAGGTTATATATCTTAAATTATCACTGGAATCTTTATCCAAAAGACTGGGAAATCTGAAAGGCCGCGGAGTTCTGTTAAAGGACGGTCAGAGCCTGAAAGATCTGTATGAGGAACGTGTACCTCTGTACGAGAAATATGCAGATATTACCATTGATGAAGAGGGGAAAGATTTGGATGAAAGTCTTCGGGCAATTCTGGAGATAATACATATCAAAGAGCAGGGAAAGTGATTATTACAGCTCGGGAAAAGGACAGTGGTAAATAATTTTTGTTTACAAATGATAAATATATGATATAATATACAACTGACTTTAAAATAGGATGATCGTTTAGTATAAACATATATGCATTTGAAACAGAAGTTACATGTTCGCAGAAAACGAAAAACAGAGTGAACAGTGACCATTAATTCTGCTCATGGAGTGAAAATAAATAAGAGGTGTGATATGGAACAGTATGTTATAAAAGGAGGCAACCCTTTAGTCGGTGAAGTTGAGATTGCCGGTGCCAAGAATGCGGCACTTGCTATTCTTGCAGCAGCCATAATGACTGATGAGACGATTCTGATAGAGAATTTGCCGGATGTAAGGGATATCAATGTATTGCTTGAAGCGATCGCTGGTATTGGAGCACAGGTAGACCGTATTGATAAATCTACTGTGAAGATTAACGGATCTACAATTGGAGATGTAAGTGTTGATTATGAATATATCAAGAAGATCAGAGCTTCCTACTATCTGCTGGGAGCACTTCTTGGTAAGTATAAACATGCAGAGGTACCGCTTCCAGGTGGATGCAACATCGGAAGCCGTCCGATCGACCAGCATCTGAAGGGATTCAGAGCGCTTGGTGCAGATGTAGATATCATGCATGGAGCAATTGTTGCGAAAGCAGATGAACTTCATGGAAGCCATATTTTCCTTGACGTTGTCTCTGTAGGTGCAACGATCAATATTATGATGGCAGCCTCATTGGCTCCGGGACGTACTATTTTGGAAAATGCCGCAAGAGAACCGCATGTAGTTGACGTTGCCAACTTCCTGAACAGTATGGGGGCAAATATTAAAGGTGCAGGTACAGATGTGATCCGTATTAAAGGTGTGGAGAAGCTCCACCGTACAGAGTATTCTATTATTCCGGATCAGATCGAGGCAGGTACATTTATGTTTGCTGCGGCAGCAACAGGCGGAGATGTAACAGTTAAGAATGTAATTCCGAAGCATCTGGAAGCAACTACGGCTAAACTTGAAGAAATTGGATGTGAGGTTGAGGAATTTGATGATGCAGTTCGTGTACGTGCACCAAAGAGACTTCACCGTACTCATGTAAAGACTCTTCCATATCCCGGATATCCTACAGATATGCAGCCACAGATTGCTGTAACTCTGGCACTTGCAGAGGGAACCAGTATTGTAACAGAGAGTATTTTTGAGAACAGATTCAAGTATGCGGACGAACTTTCACGTATGGGAGCAAACATCAAAGTTGAGGGAAATTCAGCAATTATTGATGGTGTGAAGAAGCTTACAGGTGCGAGAGTAAGTGCACCGGATCTGCGTGCAGGTGCAGCCCTGGTGATCGCAGGTCTTGCAGCAGATGGAATCACAGTTGTTGATGATATCGTATATATCCAGAGAGGATACGAGAATTTTGAAGATAAGCTGAGATCTCTCGGTGCTGAGATTGAGAGAGTATCCAATGAGAAAGAAATCCAGAAATTCCGTCTCAGGGTGGGATGATAAAAAATACCAAAAAATTACTTGACATTTGTAAGGGTTAAGTATATTGTATGATATGCAGCAATCTTAATTAATGCAAGTTAATAATTAGTAATAGCCTTTTATTCAGAGTGGTGGAGATACAAAGGATCTGCGAAGCCACGGCAACCCCTGTTTGTGTAGGAAGGTGCCAACCTGAGCGAGTGATCGAACAATAAGAGGATTGTTGAGATAATCAGACAGTCCGATTACTTCGGGCTGTTTCTTTTTGTTAACGGAAAAGTATCAGCGGAGAGAAATAATCTGTTGATACAGTACATAAATGGCTGTGGGTTATTCTGCGGTCGGGAAACAATTGTAAATGAATAAAAAAGGAGAACACAATGGAGAAAATTTTATTTACTTCTGAATCTGTAACTGAAGGCCATCCGGATAAAATGTGTGATGCTATTTCCGATGCTATTCTTGACGCTCTTATGGAAAAAGATCCTATGAGTCGTGTTGCATGTGAAACTGCTACAACTACAGGTCTTGTACTTGTTATGGGTGAGATTACAACAAATGCATATGTTGATATCCAGAAAATCGTAAGAGATACTATCCGCGAAATCGGATATACACGTGGAAAATATGGATTTGATGCTGATACATGTGCAGTTATCACAGCAATCGATGAACAGTCTGCTGATATCGCTCTTGGCGTAGATAAAGCTCTTGAAGCAAAAATGGGTGAAGATGAAATTGATGCTATCGGAGCAGGTGACCAGGGTATCCAGTTTGGTTATGCTTCCAATGAGACAGAAGAGTATATGCCATATGCCATCAACATGGCACACAAACTTGCACGTCAGTTAACGAAGATCCGTAAAGACGGTACATTAAAATATTTAAGACCGGACGGAAAAACACAGGTTACTGTAGAATATGATGAAGCCGGAAAACCAATCCGTATCGATGCAGTAGTATGCTCTACACAGCATGATCCGGATGTAACTCAGGAGCAGATCCATGAGGACATTAAGAAATACGTTTTCGATGAGATCATTCCGGCAGATATGGTAGATGAGAACACAAAATATTTCATCAACCCAACAGGACGTTTCGTGATCGGCGGACCTCATGGTGACAGCGGACTTACCGGACGTAAGATCATCGTTGATACTTACGGTGGAACCGGACGTCATGGCGGCGGTGCTTTCTCCGGTAAAGACTGTACAAAGGTAGACCGTTCCGCAGCGTATGCTGCACGTTATGTTGCAAAAAATATTGTTGCAGCAGGTCTTGCAGATAAATGTGAGATTCAGCTTTCCTATGCGATCGGTGTTGCTCATCCGACATCTATCCACGTAGAAACATTCGGAACCGGTAAACTTTCTGATACAAAGCTGGTTGAGATCATTCGTGAGAACTTTGACCTTCGCCCGGCGGGAATTATCAAGATGCTTGATCTGAGAAGACCGATTTACAGACAGACAGCTGCTTATGGACATTTCGGACGTACGGATGTAGACCTTCCATGGGAGCATCTGGACAAAGTTGATGACCTTAAGAAATACCTTGCTTAAATAAGAAAATCGTAACTGTTCAGTACTTGCACAGACAGTGGAATGCTGAATAATTACAGAATATCACAAAAATTGCAGTGCAATGGGATAAAACAGGAATTATCTGAAAGAACAGGACAGATGATTCCTGTTCTTTTTATAGAAAATTTAGATATGTAAAACAGACTTTATGATATAATGCTTGCAGAGGGCAAAATTATAGAAACCTTATAAATCAACAGATAAAGGATGATCGGGATGAAGTTAAAAACAAGGATTATAGTTGGATTCGGTATGAGTATTCTGGTTCCTCTGCTTTTATTTTCGGCAACTTTGTACGGATTAGGTCACACAAAGTTTGCACAGCAGACAAAGGATTCTTCGGAAGTGGTGTATGATATTTCAGTAGGGGAATCCACCCACAGCCAGACACAGGTAAGGATTATTGCAAAAGATCTGCTGTTTACTGCGACGGTAATATTAGTATTCACAGCTTTATCTATTGGATTATGGATTTACAGAAGTATTGCCACACCGCTGGTTAAATTAAAGAAAGCCACTCAGAATATCAAAGAGGGAAATCTTGATTTTGTTCTGGAAGTAGATGGTGACGATGAGTTTTCGGAACTTTGCCGGGATTTTGAGGAGATGAGAAAGCGGCTGAAGGAATCAGCAGAAGAGAAAGTTCTTATGGATAAAGAAAATAAAGAACTTATCAGCAATATTTCTCATGATCTTAAGACGCCGATCACAGCGGTAAAGGGATATGTAGAGGGGATTATGGACGGCGTAGCGGATACGCCGGAGAAAATAGACCGTTATGTGAAGACTATTTATAATAAGACGAATGAGATGGATCATCTGATCAATGAGCTGACTTTTTATTCAAAGATTGATACCAACAGAATTCCATATACTTTCAGTAAACTGAATGTAGAAGATTATTTCAGTGATTGCGCAGAAGAAGTAGGACTGGAACTGGAAACGAGAGGAATTGAACTGGTATATGCCAATTATGTTGAGGATAATGTGCAGGTGATCGCAGATGGAGAACAGATTCGGCGTGTTATTCATAACATTATCAGCAATGCTATCAAATATATGGATAAACCCAAAGGTATCATCCAGATTCGCATAAAGGATGTGGGAGATTTTATTCAGGTTGAAATTGAAGATAATGGAAAGGGAATTGCAGCAAAGGATCTGCCGTCTATTTTTGATCGTTTTTACAGAACAGACGTGTCGAGAAATTCATCCAAGGGAGGAAGCGGAATCGGTCTTTCCATTGTGAAAAAGATCCTGGAGGATCATGGAGGAAAGGTCTGGGCAACCAGCAGGCTTGGAATCGGCACAATCATGTATTTTGTACTTAGAAAGTATCAGGAGGTACCAATGAAATGAGCAGAATTTTAATTATAGAAGATGAAGAGGCAATTGCAGATCTGGAGAAGGATTATCTGGAGCTTTCCGGATTTGAAGTTGAAATCTGCAACAGAGGAGACACCGGACTGACGCGTGCGCTGAATGAGGAGTTTGACCTGATTATTCTGGATCTGATGCTTCCGGAAGTGGATGGCTTTGATATCTGCAGGCAGGTAAGACAGGGAAAAAAATACTCCTATCATCATGGTATCTGCAAAGAAAGATGACATAGATAAAATCAGAGGTCTGGGACTGGGGGCAGATGATTACATGACAAAACCATTCAGTCCAAGTGAACTGGTAGCCAGAGTCAAGGCACATATGGACAGATATAATCGTCTGATCGGTTCCAATGTACGCAAAAATGATATTGTGGAGATCCGCGGGATCAAGATTGATAAGACTGCACGCCGCGTATGGGTAAACGGAGAGGAGAAAACATTTACTTCCAAGGAATATGATCTGCTTACCTTCCTTGCAGAGAATCCGAACAGAGTGTTTACCAAGGAAGAGTTGTTCCGGGAAATCTGGGATATGGAATCTGTGGGAGATATTGCAACAGTCACTGTCCATATCAAGAAGATCCGGGAGAAAATTGAATTTAATACTGCAAAACCTCAGTATATTGAAACAATCTGGGGCGTAGGATACAGATTTAAAGTTTAACTGAATCAGGGAAGTTCCATATTTCAGGCACGAAAAGGCAATAATCAGTGGGAAATTTGGAATGAGTATTGGAAATTTAGACGCAAGATTGTTCGAGAAATCAACTTGTTGGCACAATAGTATAAAAAGGAAAAAAATGGAAAGATTATATAAAAAATTAAAAAGCTATGGACAGTCTGACTATTATCCGTTTCACATGCCGGGGCATAAGAGAAACCGGGCATCTTCAGCAGATGATTTTCTTTTTGAGAGAGATATTACAGAGATTTCAGGATTTGACAATCTTCATCATGCGGAAGGGATTTTGAAAGAAGCACAGGAATATGCAGCTCTGATTTATGGGACAAAGAAATGTTTCTTCAGTGTAAATGGAAGTACGGCGGCTCTTCTGGCAGCAGTCAGTGCAAGTGTAAATAAAGGTGGGAAGATACTTGTCGCGAGGAACTGTCACAAGGCTGTTTACCATGCATTGTATTTACGTGAGCTTCAGCCGGTCTATATTTATCCACATGAAGATCAGAGACTGGGGATAAACGGAGGAATTTCTCCTGAACGTGTGGAAAGATATCTGGAAGAAAATACGGATGTGCAGGCTTTTCTGCTTACTTCGCCTACATATGACGGCGTTGTGTCTGATATAAAGACAATTGCAGAAGTTGTACACAGACATAAGATTCCTCTTATTGTGGATGAAGCACATGGTGCACATCTTCATTATTCTAAATATTTTCCGGTGTCTGCTGCTGATCTGGGAGCTGACATTGTAATACAGAGTTTCCATAAAACGCTGCCATCTATGACTCAGACGGCGGTGCTTCATATATGCAGTGATATGGCAGATGTGGAAAAGATAAAGAGATTTATGGGGATTTACCAGACCAGCAGTCCGTCGTATATTCTGATGGCGAGTATGGATGCATGTATGGATAAACTGAGAAAAGACGGGCAGCAAATGTTTCGTGAATTTACCTTCAATCTGGAGAAGGCCAGACAGCGTCTTTCAAAGTGTGAAAAAATAAAACTGATCGAAGGTTCTATGATCGAAGGCAGTGGAATCTATGATTTTGACAGATCCAAGCTGTTGTTCTCCACAGTCGGAACTTCTGTTAACGGACGCCTTCTCCATCAGATACTTCGTGACAGATATCATATTGAAATGGAAATGGCGGCTGAGAAATATGTTCTTGGAATTGCAGCAGTGGGAGATACAGAAGAGGGATTTGAGAGACTGTGTACTGCAATTGAAGAGATTGATGCAGAGATACAGCAAACAGATGAGTCGGAGGAATCGCAGTATCATACTTCTCATGCGAGAATGACACAGCTTATGACAATTTCTCAGGCAGTGGATGCGCAGCAAAGGCGATATTCTCTGAAAGAAAGTGTTGGCAAAGTCAGTGCAGAGTTTGCTTATCTGTATCCGCCCGGAATTCCGATTATTGTGCCGGGAGAGCAGATAACTGGACAATTTGTAAGAAATGTGAGAAGATACATGGAACAGGGGCTGGAAGTACAGGGACTCAGTGATACATCTGCTGAAACAATCTGCGTAGCTGCCCGAAATGAAATTGGACAGGAAGAAATACAGTCCGGCAAAGGAATAACATAACAGATATGGGAAAGATTTTTTACATCATGGGAAAGAGTGCATCCGGAAAAGACAGAATCTATTCACTTCTGGCCGCACATAAAGAATTGAATCTGAAAACACTTATTCTGTATACAACCCGCCCGATCAGGGTAGGAGAGCAGGATGGAAAAAATTATTATTTTGTAGATGACGGAAAACTGGAAGAATTCAGAAAAAACGGAAATCTTATCGAGGAGAGAGCATATCATACGGTTTATGGGATATGGACTTATTTCACTGCAGATGATGGTCAGGTGAACCTTGCAGATTCCGATTATCTGGGAATCGGTACTCTGGAGTCATTTAAAAAGATGCGTAAATACTATGGGGAAGATGCAGTCTGTCCTGTTTATGTCCAGGTAGAAGATGGAGAAAGACTGAGTCGTGCTCTTAATAGAGAGAGAGAACAGGAAAATCCAAGATATGAGGAAATGTGTAGAAGATTTATTGCAGATCAGTCGGATTTTTCAGAGGAAAATATTCTGAACGCAGGGATAGAGAAACGTTTTCAGAATATAAATCTTGATGACTGTGTGAAAGAAATCGCAAATTATATAAAGTCTGTGCAATAGTTCTTCTTTTATGGTATAATATCTTACAAAACGGACTGGTGAGGTGATTCTTATGATGGGATTTAACAATATTATCGGACATGAAGAGATTATCGGACATTTGAAAAAATGCAATAGAATCAGGAAAAATATCGCATTCTTATATTTTTACCGGCGAACCAGGTTCTGGTAAGAAGCTCCTTGCAGGGACTTTTGCGGCAACACTTCAGTGTGAGGCCGGAGGTACAGAACCCTGCCAGAAATGCGACTCCTGCAAAAAGGCGATGGGTAAGAATCATCCGGACATTATTATGGTCAGTCATGAGAAACCTGGAACGATCACAATTGACGAGATCAGGGATCAGGTGATCAATGATATAGATATCAGACCATATTACAGTCCTTACAAGATTTATATTATTGCAGATGCAGATCTTATGACACCACAGGCACAGAATGCTCTTCTTAAAACAATTGAAGAGCCGCCGGAATATGCAGTGATTCTTTTGCTGACTAATAATATCGGGGGACTGCTGCCGACTATTCAGTCAAGATGTGTTCGTCTTGATCTGAAGGTAGTGGATGACGGTCTTGTAAAGAAATATCTGATGGAGCATCTTCATGTTCCGGATTACCAGGCGGAGATTGACGCATCCTTTGCACAGGGCAGTATTGGAAGGGCAAAAGAAGCAGCTACTTCTCAGGAGTTTGCAGAGATGACTCAGAATGCATTGAGGATTCTTAAATATGCAAACACCATGGAAGTTTATGAACTGTCAGATGCGATTAAGAGTCTTTCTGAGGACAAACAGAATATCAACGATTATCTGGATATTTTCCAGTTCTGGTTCAGAGATGTCCTGATGTTTAAGGCAACACAGGAGATTGACAATCTGGTATTTAAACAGGAAATTAATTTTATCAGAGAACAGGCAAAGCAGCGTTCCTACGAGAATCTGGAGAACATTCTGGATTCTATTCAGAAGACAAAGGTACGTCTGAAAGCAAATGTTAATTTTGATCTGGCATTTGAATTGCTGTTCCTGACAATCAGGGAGAAATAGAATGACAAAAGTAGTAGGCGTGAGATTTCGTAATGTAGGTAAGATTTATTATTTCAGTCCTAAAGATTATGAAATTAAAACAGGCGATCACGTGATCGTGGAGACAGCCCGGGGAATTGAATACGGGAAAGTCGTACTTGCACCAAGAGAAGGTAGGTGAGGAAGATGTTGTTCACCCTCTCAAAGAAGTTCTTCGTGTGGCAACAAAGGAGGAGCGAACGAGAGAGATGGGCACAGAACAGAGTCAGAGAGAGAGAGGCATTTAAAATCTGTCAGAAGAAGATTCGTGAACATGGTCTGGAAATGAAACTGATAGATGCAGAGTATACATTTGATAATAATAAAGTGCTGTTTTATTTCACTGCTGACGGCAGAATTGATTTTCGCCAATTGGTAAAAGATCTGGCAGCAATTTTTAAAACGCGTATCGAACTTCGTCAGATTGGTGTTCGGGATGAGACAAAGATTCTGGGAGGAATCGGTATCTGCGGAAGATGTCTGTGCTGCCACACATATCTGTCTGAGTTTGCACCGGTATCCATAAAGATGGCAAAAGAGCAGAATCTGTCCCTTAACCAGACAAAGATTTCCGGTGTGTGCGGAAGACTGATGTGCTGCCTGAAGAACGAGCAGGAAACATATGAAGAGCTGAATAAAAAGCTTCCGGGACTGGGAGATACAGTTACAACTCCGGATGGGCTTACCGGAACTGTACACAGTGTAAACGTGCTTCGTCAACGTGTAAAGGTAATTGTAGAGATCAATGACGAGAAAGAAATTCAGGAATTTCCGGTAGATGACCTGAAATTCAGACCGAGAAAGAAGAAAGTCAAAGTCTCTGAAAAAGAATTAAAAGAACTTGGAAATCTGGAAGATAAAAAAGGAGATTCCAAATTAAATGACTGATCAGCTGGTAAAAGATAATGAACGTATAGATGATCTTCAGAACGGATATTATGTGATACAGGATCCGGATAAATTCTGTTTTGGGATGGATGCAGTTCTTCTTTCCGGCTTTGCAAAAGTAAAAAAAGGGTGAGACTGCTCTGGATCTGGGAACAGGAACGGGAATTATCCCGATCCTGCTTAAAACCAAAACAAATGGGAAACACTTTACAGGTCTTGAGATTCAGAAAGAGTGTGCAGATATGGCCGGACGCAGTGTCAGATATAATCATCTGGAGGACGATGTTGAGATCGTACGGGGTGATATTAAGGAGGCTGCTGATATTTTTGGGGCAGCTTCTTTTGATGTAGTGACAAGTAATCCGCCTTATATGATCGGACAGCATGGACTTCGCAATCCGGATATGCCAAAAGCAATTGCCAGACATGAAGTACTCTGTAATCTGGAGGATGTGGTGAGCCAGGCATCAAAGGTTCTGAAAGAACGTGGAAGATTTTATATGGTTCACAGACCGTTCAGACTGGCTGAGATTATGAATGTTCTCACAAAGTATCGTCTGGAACCGAAAAGGATGCAGCTTGTATATCCATACATAGACAGAGAACCGAACATGGTTCTGATCGAGGCATTAAAGGGAGGAAATTCCAGAGTTACAGTGGAACCTCCTCTGATCGTATATAAAGAGCCGGGAGTCTATACAGAAAATATACTGAAGATTTATGATATGATTTAACTGAACTTTATTTGCAAAGTAATATGAGAGGAAACAAATTATGAGTGGTAAATTGTATTTATGTGCAACACCCATAGGAAATCTGGAGGATATTACACTCCGGGTACTTCGAACATTGAAAGAAGTGGATCTTATTGCAGCAGAGGATACCAGAAACAGTATTAAACTGCTGAACCATTTTGATATAAAAACACCTATGACCAGTTATCATGAGTACAACAAAATTGATAAGGCATATGTTCTGATCAGTAAAATGCAGGAAGGGCAGAATATTGCACTGATCACAGATGCGGGAACTCCGGGGATCTCAGATCCGGGAGAGGAGCTTGCGGCAATGTGTTATGAAGCGGGGATTGAAGTAACTTCTCTTCCGGGACCTGCTGCCTGTATCACTGCCCTGACTCTGTCCGGACTTCCAACCAGAAGATTCGCTTTTGAAGCATTTCTTCCGGCAGATAAAAAAGAAAGAAAACTGATTCTGGAAGAACTGAAGAATGAAACGAGAACTATCATTCTCTATGAGGCTCCTCACAGACTGATAAGAACTCTGGAGGAATTGAAGGAAACTCTCGGAAATCGCAGAATGACTCTTTGCAGGGAACTGACGAAAAGACATGAGACTGCATTCCATACGACTATCGAGGAGCTGATCCTCTATTATCAGACAGAGAAGCCGCTTGGAGAGTGCGTGCTGGTGATTGAAGGCAGAAGCAGACAGGAGATGGAAGAGGAACAGAAGGCATCCTGGGAAAAAATTACCATAGAAGAACACATGGAAATCTATGAAAATCAGGGACATTCAAGAAAAGAAGCTATGAAAATGGTAGCAAATGACAGAGGAATGACGAAGAGAGATGTCTATCAGTACCTCATCAATAAAACCGAAGAATAAGATTAACATACAGAAGAATTCCCGTTTTCGGGGATTCTTTTTTATTCAGGCTGTGGCAAGAAACGGGCTTTTGTGCTATAATAAATTTGTATTATTATGTCCAGATACCAGAATATATTTGAAAACCTGTCTATAATTTTCACGCAGGGGTTTTCAGATATATTCTGGTGATAAGTATATATAACAGGAGGAAAGAAATGGGCGGAGAAAATACAGAATACGGAGCGGATCAAATCCAGATTCTGGAAGGTTTGGAAGCCGTACGAAAGAGACCAGGTATGTATATCGGAAGTACATCCGGCAGAGGTCTTCATCATCTGGTTTATGAGATTGTAGATAACGCGGTTGATGAAGCACTGGCAGGATTTTGTACAGAGATTCAGGTAGTTATTAATCCGGACAACTCTATCACAGTTGTAGATAACGGACGTGGTATTCCGGTAGGAATCAATCATAAAGCAGGGATTCCTGCTGTAGAAGTAGTATTTACCATTCTTCATGCCGGCGGTAAATTTGGAGGCGGAGGGTACAAGGTATCCGGTGGTCTTCACGGAGTAGGTGCGTCTGTAGTAAATGCACTTTCCACATGGCTTGAAGTAAGGATCTATCATGAAGGTAAGATTTATCAGCAGAGATATGAACGCGGTAAAACTATGTATCCTCTGAAGGTTGTGGGAGACTGCCAACCGGATAAGACCGGAACAACAGTTGTCTTCCTTCCGGATAAAGAAATATTTGAGGAAACAGTATATGATTATGACATTCTGAAACAGCGTTTGAGAGAGATGGCATTCCTGACAAAGGGATTGAAGATTTCTCTTAAAGATACCAGAGAAGGAATGGAAAGAGAGAAAGTTTTCCATTATGAAGGTGGTATCCGTGAATTTGTAAGCTATCTGAACAGAAGCAAGGAAGCGCTTTACCCGGAAATCATTTACTGCGAAGGACAGCAGAACGGTGTGTCTGTAGAGGTTGCCATGCAGCACAATGACTCTTATACAGAGAACTGCTATGGATTTGTAAATAATATTAATACACCTGAGGGTGGTACTCATATTGTAGGTTTCAGAAATGCCCTGACAAAGACGTTCAATGATTATGCCAGAAAGAACAAGTTGCTTAAAGACAGTGAACCCAATTTGAGTGGCGATGATATCCGCGAAGGTCTGACTGCAATCGTCAGTGTTAAGATTGAGAATCCCCAGTTTGAAGGTCAGACAAAACAGAAGCTTGGAAACAGTGAAGCAAGAGGGGCTGTTGACAGCGTGGTGAGCAAGCAGCTTGAGATTTTCCTTGAGCAGAATCCAACAGTAGCGAAAACTACAGTAGAGAAATCAGTTCTTGCACAGAGAGCACGTGAGGCTGCACGTAAGGCTCGTGATCTGACCAGAAGAAAATCAGCACTTGATAATATGTCACTTCCTGGAAAGCTTGCAGACTGTTCAGATAAGAATCCTGAGAACTGTGAAATCTACATTGTAGAGGGAGATTCCGCCGGTGGCTCTGCAAAAACAGCCAGAAATCGTGTAACACAGGCTATCCTTCCACTGAGAGGTAAGATCCTGAATGTAGAGAAAGCACGTCTGGATAAGATTTATGCAAATGCAGAGATCAAAGCTATGATCACAGCTTTCGGAACAGGAATTCATGAAGATTTTGATATCAGTAAACTTCGTTATCATAAGATTATTATTATGACTGATGCCGATGTCGATGGTGCGCACATCGCAACCCTTCTGCTGACTTTCCTGTATCGTTTTATGCCTGAGCTTATCAAACAGGGATATGTGTATCTTGCACAGCCGCCATTATACAAGGTGGAGAAGAACAAGAAAGTATGGTATGCATACGACGATGATGAACTGAATCAGATTCTGACAGAAATCGGACGTGACGGAAATAACAAGATCCAGCGTTATAAAGGTCTTGGAGAGATGGATGCAGACCAGCTTTGGGAGACGACAATGGATCCTGAGAAACGAATCCTGCTTAAGGTTACCATGGATGAGGCTGCGACTTCTGAGATTGACCTTACATTTACTACACTGATGGGTGACAAGGTAGAGCCGAGACGTGAATTTATTGAAGAGAATGCAAGATTTGTAAAGAATCTGGATATCTGATAATAGGGAGAATAGATAAATGGAAGATAATATTTTTGACAAAGTCCACGAGGTGGATCTGGAAAAGACCATGAAGGACTCTTATATTGACTATGCCATGAGCGTTATCGCTTCCAGAGCACTGCCTGATGTAAGAGATGGTCTGAAACCGGTTCAGCGACGTGTATTGTATTCCATGATAGAACTGAATAATGGTCCTGACAAACCGCATCGTAAATGTGCGCGTATTGTCGGTGATACAATGGGTAAATATCATCCACATGGTGACAGTTCTATTTATGGAGCACTTGTAAATATGGCACAGGAATGGTCTACCAGATATCCGCTGGTAGACGGACATGGAAACTTTGGTTCCGTAGATGGTGACGGGGCAGCGGCCATGCGATACACTGAGGCACGTCTGAGTAAGATTTCCATGGAAATGCTGGCAGATATTAACAAAGATACTGTTGACTTCCAGCCAAACTTTGATGAAACAGAGAGAGAGCCGGTTGTACTGCCGTCCCGTTATCCGAATCTTCTGGTGAACGGAACTTCAGGTATTGCAGTAGGTATGGCTACCAATATCCCTCCTCATAATCTGAGAGAGGTTGTGGATGCTGTTGTCAAGATTATAGACAATATCATTGAAGAACAACGCGAAACGACTATGGAAGAGATTCTGGATATTGTAAAAGGTCCTGATTTTCCTACAGGTGCGATGATTCTTGGAAGAAGAGGGATTGAAGAAGCATACAGAACAGGTCGCGGTAAGATTCGTGTACGTGCAGTGACAAATATTGAGACTCTTCCAAACGGAAAGTCCAGAATTATTGTCACAGAGCTTCCGTATCTGGTAAATAAAGCGCGTCTGATCTCAAAGATTGCAGAACTTGTAAGAGATAAAAAGATTGACGGAATCACAGACCTGAATGACCATTCCAGTCGTGAGGGAATGAGAATCTGTATTGATCTGCGCAAGGATGCAAATGCAAATGTAGTTTTGAATTTACTGTATAAGCATACGCAGTTACAGGATACTTTTGGCGTAAATATGCTTTCACTTATTCCGAATAACGGAAGTCTGGAACCGAAGGTATTAAACCTGAAACAGATGCTGGAATATTATCTGGCTCATCAGGAAGATGTAGTGACCAGAAGAACGAAATATGACCTGAATAAAGCAAGAGAGCGAGCTCACATTTTAGAAGGTCTGCTGAAAGCACTGGACAATATTGATGAGGTGATCCGTATTATCAGAGCTTCGCAGAATGTGCAGATTGCAAAACAGGAGTTAATGGACCGCTTTGAACTGACAGATGTTCAGGCACAGGCAATCGTAGATATGCGTCTGCGTGCTCTGACAGGTCTGGAAAGAGAGAAGCTGGAAGCAGAATATGCTGATTTAATGGAAAAAATCCGTAAATACGAGGCTATCCTTGCGGACAGAAGTCTTCTTCTTCGCGTGATTCGTGAAGAAATTCTTGCAATTGCAGAGAAATACGGAGACGACAGAAAGACTTCTATCGGATATGATGTATACGATATTTCTACAGAGGATCTGATTCCGAGAGAGAATACAGTGATCACAATGACCAAACTTGGATATATTAAGAGAATGACAGTAGATAATTTCAGAAGCCAGAACAGAGGTGGAAGAGGAATCAAGGGAATGCAGACTCTTGAGGATGACTACATTGAAGAACTTCTGATGACAACTACCCATCATTATCTGATGTTCTTTACAAATACAGGAAGGGTATATCGTCTGAAGGCATATGAGATTCCGGAGGCAGGACGTACTGCAAGAGGAACTGCGATTATTAATCTGTTACAGCTTATGCCGGGGGAATGCATCACTGCAGTAATCCCGCTCCGCAAATTTGAAGATGGTCATTATCTGATGATGGCTACGAAGAATGGCCTGGTAAAGAAAACACCAATTAAAGAATATGCGAATGTGCGTAAAAACGGACTGGCAGCTATCACATTGCGTGATGATGATGAACTGATCGAGGTTAAGCTTACAGATGATAAGAAGGATATAATACTTGTTACAAAAGATGGTATGTGTATCCGTTTTAAAGAAACAGATGTAAGAAGTACAGGCAGAACTTCTATGGGCGTACGCGGTATGAATATCGATGACGGAGACGAAGTGGTAGCAATGCAGCTGAATTCTCAGGGAGATTGCCTGCTGATAGTTTCTGCAAATGGTATGGGTAAACGTACTTCTATGGGTGAATTTACCTGTCAGAATCGTGGCGGTAAAGGTGTAAAATGTTATAAGATTACCGAGAAAACCGGTGATGTAATCGGAGCAAGAGCTGTAAATGAAGATAATGAAGTAATGCTGATCACTACGGAAGGTATTATCATCAGAATCGCCTGCGCTGATATTTCCATTCTTGGAAGAATTACATCGGGTGTAAAACTGATCAATCTTACAGAGGGTGTCACTGTAGCCAGTGTAGCTAAAGTGAGAGATAAAGAAGAAAAAGATACAAATGCACAGCAGGCAGCAGTGGAAATTACGGACAGTGCAGAAACAGAAGAATCTGATCAGCCGACAGATCAGGAGACACAGGATGAGAACAGAGGGGAAGAGGAATAACCATGAAGAAATGGTACAGATATCTTGCAGCTGGAGTGTTGGTATTACTGACACTCTGTGTGGCAGGATGCGGGGGAGTGAGTCATAAATCACCGGAAAAAGTAACAGAGGAATTGATTCAGTCCTATACTGACGGGAAAGAAAAGAAAGTGAAGGAGTGCTATAACCAGGCAGATAATACAGAAGCAGATCTTCAGGCAGAGATTACAGCAACACTCAAATATTTTGCGGCACATAATCCTAAGAAAGTATCTGTTCAGGATTGTGAGATCCTTTCTGAAAATGACAAGTACAGTTATGTATACATAACCTACAATCTGATCCTGGAGGATGATCAGGAATATCCATGTGTTGGAACTTATATGGTTGGTAAACAGGATAAAACTTATTATATCATGGCACCATCACAGATCACAGATGATATGAAAACTCAGGCGGCTACAGCATATGTCCAATTTATGAAGACAGATGCTTACAAGACGTATACCAAAGCATATGAAACATTTATCAAGAAGAATCCGGGATATGAAGACAAAATTTCGGAAAAAGCAGGAGTGTAATATATCGAGGGCAAAAAAATTGAAAAGAATATTACTGATGGTATTTAGAAATCTCTTTTTTGTTCCATATGGATGGTTTAAGTTATGCTGGTATGCATCGCATGCAGAACGTTACAGTGAAGAACAGAGATATCAGCTTCTTAAATATGTAGATAACAGAGCAGTGAAAGGCGGTAATCTGGTAATTGACGGTCATGGTATGGAAAATATTCCAAAAGAAAATGGGTTTATTTTCTTTCCCAATCATCAGGGATTATTTGATGTACTTGCAATCATACAGGTGTGTCCGGTACCTTTCTCGGTAGTGGCGAAAAAAGAGCTGACAAACGTACCATTTCTGAAGCAGGTATTTGCATGCATGAAAGCGTTTATGATTGACCGTGATGATGTCAAACAATCTATGCAGGTAATCATTAATGTTATCAAAGAAGTAAAGGCAGGAAGAAACTATCTGATTTTTGCCGAGGGAACCAGAAGCAAAGACGGCAATCATCCGCAGGAATTTAAAGGTGGAAGTTTTAAAGCAGCAACGAAATCAAAATGTCCGATCGTACCCGTAGCACTGATTGATTCTTATAAGGCGTTTGATACGGGATCTGTCAAAAAATCTTACAGTGCAGGTACATTTTCTGGAACCCATATACTATGATGAGTATAAAGATATGAAAACAACAGAGATTGCAGCAGAGGTAAAAAAATCGTATCGAAGCGACAATAACACAGTATACTTCTTGATGGAAGTATGAAATTTGCAAGTCCTGAAACCGGATTTTAGGGTAAAAAAGTAAAAAATTATGAAAAAAGTAAAAAAGCCTGTTGACAAAACAGGTTTTTTTAACATATAATTACAAATGCGCTTCGGGAGATTCCAAAGTGCATTCGAATTTAATATTGAACTATTAGTTCGGAGTCTGGAGAAGTACTCAAGAGGCCGAAGAGGTGCCCCTGCTAAGGGTATAGGTCGCTAACGCGGCGCGAGGGTTCAAATCCCTCCTTCTCCGTTTTTATTTTTTGAAAAGCAAAAAATAAACAAAAAAAGATGTTGACAAACACTTGAAACTATGATAAAGTAAACAAGCTGTCAACAAACAGTAAATCGGTTGAAAAAGATTTGGAAAAAACTTAAAAAAGTTCTTGACAAATCAAAAACAACATGATAAAATAAACAAGCTGCCGCAAGACAGACAACCTTGATAACTAAACAGTGAAACACATACGATTCTCGAAAATTCTTTACATTTTTAAGAACGGTTTGAAAAACCAAAAACAGTAAAACAAGAGATAGCTAGTTGTTATCTTGAGTGAATCAAACATTTTATCAGAGAGTTTGATCCTGGCTCAGGATGAACGCTGGCGGCGTGCTTAACACATGCAAGTCGAACGGGAATTACTTTATTGAAACTTCGGTCGATTTAATTTAATTCTAGTGGCGGACGGGTGAGTAACGCGTGGGTAACCTGCCTTATACAGGGGGATAACAGTCAGAAATGGCTGCTAATACCGCATAAGCGCACAGAGCTGCATGGCTCAGTGTGAAAAACTCCGGTGGTATAAGATGGACCCGCGTTGGATTAGCTGGTTGGTGGGGTAACGGCCCACCAAGGCGACGATCCATAGCCGGCCTGAGAGGGTGAACGGCCACATTGGGACTGAGACACGGCCCAGACTCCTACGGGAGGCAGCAGTGGGGAATATTGCACAATGGGGGAAACCCTGATGCAGCGACGCCGCGTGAAGGAAGAAGTATCTCGGTATGTAAACTTCTATCAGCAGGGAAGATAGTGACGGTACCTGACTAAGAAGCCCCGGCTAACTACGTGCCAGCAGCCGCGGTAATACGTAGGGGGCAAGCGTTATCCGGATTTACTGGGTGTAAAGGGAGCGTAGACGGTGTGGCAAGTCTGATGTGAAAGGCATGGGCTCAACCTGTGGACTGCATTGGAAACTGTCATACTTGAGTGCCGGAGGGGTAAGCGGAATTCCTAGTGTAGCGGTGAAATGCGTAGATATTAGGAGGAACACCAGTGGCGAAGGCGGCTTACTGGACGGTAACTGACGTTGAGGCTCGAAAGCGTGGGGAGCAAACAGGATTAGA
>ENA-OQES01000094-OQES01000094.1-human-gut-metagenome-genome-assembly--contig:-NODE-94-length-35992-cov-4.765928_pt1 | contig 35992 bp, 36 predicted proteins | sample MGYA00242798_ERZ504641 | MGnify/ENA primary metagenome ERZ504641 (study PRJEB26092, sample SAMD00036327) | human gut metagenome | host: Homo sapiens | study: EMG produced TPA metagenomics assembly of...
CACCTCCATGAAGTCCGTCGGCGAGGCCATGGCTCTCGCGGGCAACTTCCAGGAGTCGCTTGGTAAGGCTATGCGCTCCATCGACAAGCGTCACATGGGCTTCAACTGGGATGGTGACAAGCCGTCCGAGGACGAGGTTTCCCAGCTGCTCGACGCCATCAAGGTGCCGACCGAGCACCGTTATCTGCAGATTCAGCGTGCCCTGTGGGGAGGCGCCACCGAAGAGCAGATCTTCGCGGCCACCAAGATCGACCCGTGGTTCATCCGCCAGTTCGCGCTCATCAACGAGACTGCGCTGGAAGTCAAGAACGCGGAGAAGCTCACCAGGAAGCTGCTGAAGAAGGCGAAGCTCGCCGGCCTGTCCGACCTGCAGATCGCGCACCTGCGCCGTCTGGGAGACGAGGGCGAGAACACCATCCGTGAGCTGCGTTGGTCGTACGACCTCCGCCCGGTGTTCAAGACCGTCGACACTTGCGCCGCCGAATTCGACGCGGCAACCCCGTACTACTACTCCTGCTACGCGGATGAGACCGAGCTGCGTCCTCGCGACCGCGAGGCCGTGATCATCCTCGGCTCCGGTCCGAACCGTATCGGCCAGGGCATCGAGTTCGACTACACCTGCGTGCATGCCGTGCAGGAACTGGGCAAGAACTATGACACGATCATGGTTAAACTGCAACCCGGGAGACCGTGTCGACCGATTACGACATGTCCGACCGCCTGTATTTCGAGCCGCTCACCTTCGAAGACGTGCTCGAGATCTACGAGGCCGAAAAGAAGATGGGTCCGATCAAGGGCGTCATCGTCCAGCTCGGCGGCCAGACCCCGCTGTCCCTGGCCGCCCGACTGAAGGCCGCAGGCGTTCCGATTCTCGGCACCACGCCTGAATCCATCGATCTGGCTGAAAACCGTGAGCTCTTCGGCGAGGTGCTGAAGAAGGCCGACATGAACGCGCCGCGCTACGGCACCGCGCTGAGCCTGGACGAGGCCCGCGAGGCCGCGCACGCCATCGGATACCCGGTGCTGGTCCGTCCGAGCTACGTGCTCGGCGGCCGTGGCATGGAAATCGTCTACGACGACGCCCAATTGCGCAAGTACGTCGATCGTGCATTGAAGGAAGCCCAGGCCGACACCGTCGTGTCCGGCCGTCTGCCTTCGCCGCTGCTCATCGACAAGTTCCTGCAGGATGCCGTGGAAATCGACGTCGACGCGCTGTTCGACGGCGAGGAGCTGTATATCGGCGGCATCATGGAGCACGTCGAGGAAGCTGGCGTCCATTCCGGTGACGCCGCCTGCACCCTGCCTCCGAGCACGCTGTCCGATGACCAGATCCGTCGTCTGCGTGAAGGCACCTACGCCATTGCCAAGGGCTGTGGCGTGCAGGGCCTGATCAACGTGCAGTATGCCTTCATGGCCAACACTCTGTACGTCATCGAGGCCAATCCGCGTGCCTCCCGTACCGTGCCGTTCGCTTCCAAGGCCACCGGTGTGGCACTGGCCAAGGCCGCCGCCCGCATCATGGTCGGCGAAACCATCCAGCAGCAGCGTGACAACGGCCTGCTCCTGCCCCACGGCGACGGTGGCGACATCCATCGTGGCCAGCAGGTGGCCGTCAAGGAATCCGTGCTTCCGTTCAAGCGATTCCGCACTCCGCTCGGCAAGACCGTCGACGTGCTGCTCGGACCGGAAATGCGTTCCACCGGCGAGGTCATGGGCTTCGACCGCGACTTCCCGCACGCGTTCGCCAAGAGCCAGCTCGCCGCATACGAAGGCGGCCTGCCGACCAGCGGCAACGTGTTCATCTCCGTGAACGACACCGACAAGCGCCAGCTGCCGCTGTTCGCCGCGCGACTGGTCGAGCTCGGCTTCAACATCTGGGCCACCGAAGGCACGGCATCCGTGCTGCGCCGCTACGGCATCGATTCCAAGATCGTCGACAAGATCAGCGTGCGTATGGACTCCGATCCAGACGACCCGATCACCACCTACCATGCGGAGGGCAGCGTCGGCAAGAACGTCGTCCAGCTGATCGAGGAAGGCGCGATCGACCTGATTCTCAACACGCCGAACTCCCGCGGTTCCCGTTCCGACGGCTACGCCATCCGTTCGGCGGCTATCGCAGCCGACCTGCCGCAGTTCACCACCATGACGGAATTCTCCGCCGTGTTGATGGCTATCGAGGCGGTGCGCAATAATGATTATCAGATCATGAGTATTCAGGATCATTCCACGCAGCTGTTCGAATTGGAAAGCCGTGACTAATGATGAGTAGCCCCAGCAGTGAGGAAGTGAATGCCCAGCGTTCGGATTTCGGTCTGCGACTGAGCAATTCAATGGCCAAATACGGCCCGTTGTGCGTCGGCATCGACCCGCATCGGCAGCTCCTCACTGACTGGGGCTATAACGTCGACGCGTTGGGTGCGGAACTGTATTCCATGCGTATGCTGCAGGCGGCCAATGGCCGTGCCGCAGCTGTCAAATTCCAGTTCTCCATGTTCGAACGGTACGGTTCCAAAGGCATCGCCGCGCTTGAACGCGTGCTCTATGCGGCACGGCAGATGGGTGTCATCACCATCGTCGACTGCCTGCATGGCGGCCTGCCGACCACGATTTCCGCGTTCGCGGACGCCTATTTCAAGCCGGGCGCGCCATTGCTGGCAGACGCCATCACCCTGCTGCCGTATTACGGCGCACGGTCATTGGGAGGCGTCATCAATGACGCGCTCAACAACGGCAGGGGCGTGTTCATCGCCTCGTTGACGTCCAACCAGGAAGGCGCCAGCCTGCAGACGGCGATTCGTCAGGCAGGCGAATACAAGGGTAAAACAGTGGCGTACGGCATCGCCAGCACTGCTCAGAAATTCAATAAGGGCAATGATGGAATGGGTTCCGTCGGCCTTATCATCGGTGCCACCATCGGGCAGTGGATCAACGATTCGGGCGTCGATCCGGCCAAGTTCACCGGACCGATTCTTTCCCCCGGCTACGGATGGCAGGGAGCGGAGACACGTGATTTGAAGACCGTGTTCAAAGGCACCAAGGGCAATGTGCTGGTCACGGTATCTCGTTCCATCGCCACGCATGGTCCCGACATCGCAAAATTGACCGAAGCCACCGCGTCGGTCGCCAGGGATATTCGGCAGGCATTGACCGAGGCTCAAAACGAGAACGCCGATGATGCGGCTGACGGAGACGCCGAATAATTTCTTTTTCTGAATAGTTTCCTTTTTGGAAAACAAGACATAACCAAGAGTGGGGATGGAATGGCTGATTCTCAACATGGACGTTTGATTGTGCTCTGCGGACCCGCCGGAGTGGGCAAAGGCACTGTTCTGGGGCGCGTACGCGAACAGCACCCCGAAATCTGGCTGTCGGTGTCCGCCACGACACGCCAGCCTCGTCCGGGCGAAGTGGACGGCGTGAACTATTTGCTTCATGACCGAACCTGAATTCCTGGCCAAAGAAAAGGCGGGGGAGTTTCTCGAAACCGCCGACGTGTTCGGCCTCGCCCACTACGGCACACCCGTGAAACCAGTCGTGGAACATCTGGAACGCAATATCCCCGTGGTCTTGGAAATCGACCTACAAGGAGCCCGGACGGTCAAACGGCGCGCGAAGGAACTCGGCCTCGAAGTGCTTACCGTGTTCATTGAGCCGCCGTCCTTCGAAGAACTGAAACGTCGTCTGATCGGCCGTGGCACCGAAACCCCTCAGCAGCAGGCCAAAAGGCTTGAGACCGCCAAGGTCGAGTTGGCCGCTGCGCCGGAATTCGACAAACGCATCGTCAATAACGTGGTCGACGAGGCCGCAGACGAGCTTTGGCATATCATCGCCGAAGAGTTCGGCCTGTAATCCGTCAATCCGACTATCCAGCCAATAAAAACCGGCATACGAAAAGGGCCTGCACGAAATCGCGCAGGCCCTTTTCGTATGTTTGAATCAGGCGAGACCGGACAGCTTGTCGATCAGCTCCGGATCACGGGTCGCTCCCTTGTCAGCGGAGCGGGCGAAGGCGGCGTAAGCCTTCAGAGCCTGAGAAACCTTGCGATCACGATGGGCGACATAGCCATCGCCGGCCTCCAGCTCGGCGCGGCGCTGAGCCAGCTCCTCGTCGGAAAGCTCGACGTTCACCGTACGGTTCGGAATGTCGATGTTGATGATATCGCCGTTCTTGATCAGAGCGATCGGGCCCTTGTTCGCGGCCTCAGGCGCGATATGGCCGATGGCCAGACCGGAAGAACCTCCGGAATAGCGGCCGTCGGTGAGCATGGCCACCTGCTTGCCGATGCCCTTGCCCTTCACGAAGGAGGTCGGGTACAGCATCTCCTGCATGCCCGGACCGCCCTTCGGGCCTTCGTAACGGATGACCAGAGCCATGCCCGGCTTCAACGTGTCGTTGAGGATGACCTCGATGGCCTGCTCCTGGGATTCGACGACCAGCGCCGGTCCGCGGAACGTCCAGATCTCCTTCGGCACGCCTGCGGTCTTCACCACGCAGCCGTCAGGCGCGAGGTTGCCGCGCAGCACGGCCAGACCGCCTTCGGTGACCGCCGGATGGTCGATATCGTGGATGGCGCCGTTGACACGGTCACGATCGAGCGAATCGAACAGCGTGGTGTGCGTCCACGGTTCAGGGGAGACGATGTGGCCCGGAGCGGCCAGATACATCTGCTTGGCTTCCTCGGTGCAGGTGTCGCGCATGATGTCCCAGTCGTTAAGCTTGTCTTCCAACGACTTGTAATCAATGGAATGCACGTCGCGGTGCAGCTTGCCGGCACGGTCAAGCTCGCCGAGGATGCCGGTGATGCCGCCGGCGCGGTGCACATCGGAAATCTCCCATTCGCCGGACGGCGACGCCTTGCAGATGCACGGCACGGTGTGGGAGATACGCTCGATGTCATCCAGTGTGAAGTCCACGTCGGCGGACTGCGCCATGGCGAGGATATGCAGCACGGTGTTGGTGGAACCGCCCATGGCCACATCCATGGTCATGGCGTTCTCGAAAGCCTTCTTGGTGGCGATGGAACGCGGCAGCACGGAATCGTCGTCATCGTCGTAATACTGCTTGGCGATCTTCACCACCTGCTCGGCGGCGCGCTTGAACAGGTCCTTGCGGTAGGAATGGGAGGCCAGAATGGTGCCGTTGCCCGGCAGAGCCAGACCGATGGCCTCGGTCAGGCAGTTCATGGAGTTGGCGGTGAACATGCCGGCGCAGGAACCGCAGGTCGGGCAGACGGTCTTCTCGTAGGCGAGCAGATCCTCTTCGTTCAGATTGTCATCGGCGGAGGCGTACATCACGTCGATCAGATCGGTGTTCTTCTTCACGGTGCCGTCGGGCAGCACGGTGGTGCCGGCCTCCATCGGGCCGCCGGAAACGAACACGGTCGGAATGTTGAGTCGCAGCGCGGCCATCAGCATACCCGGCACGACCTTGTCGCAGTTCGGGATGCAGATCAGCGCGTCGGCGCAGTGCGCGTTCACCTGATATTCCACGGTATCGGCGATGATGTCGCGGCTCGGCAGGGAATACAGCATGCCGGTGTGGCCCATGGCGATGCCGTCATCAACGGCCATCGTGTTGAACTCGCGCGGAATACCGCCGGCTTCCTTGATGGCATCGGAAATCAGACGGCCCACTTTGTTCAGGTGCACATGTCCCGGCAGGAACTCGTCGAAGGAATTGGCGATGGCGATGATCGGCTTGCCGAAATCCTTGCCATCCACACCGGCGGCGCGGTAGAGGGCGCGAGCGCCCGCGAATACTCGTCCATTCATTAGTTTTGCAGATCGCATTTCCATGCCTCCTATTGTGCTGGCTAAACGGGACACGTGTTTTGTCAAGAGTCACTATGTGGAAATTTTCGGAAACCCGTGTGATTCCCTTACAGGTTGGATAACTACGCTGGCGGAGAAGGCCTGTGGGAGAGGCAAGGTTGAGGTCCAGTGGATTGCCTATACTAATGATTTTGGAAAAGAAGCTTTTGGCTTATCTGATGATTTGGAGATAATCACTATGGCATTCGGCACTGAGCCAACCCCGACCGGTCTTGCGGATCCGCCGATCGACGATTTGATGGAGCATGCGGACTCCAAGTACGCTCTGGCCATTTTCGCGGCCAAGCGTGCCCGCCAGATCAATTCCTATTTCACCCAGCTCAATGAGGGTCTGCTGCAGAACGTCGGCCCGCTGGTGGAATACCAGAATCAGGAGAAGCCGCTGTCCATCGCGTTCCGCGAGATCAACAGTGGTCTGCTTGAGGAAACCCTCGGCGAGGACGATCTGACCGAAGGCAACTGATCTACACGGTTCCCATAGAGGGACTGGCATCATTTTTCATTCGCCCGATACCTGAGCGGTGCGCTTTGAATAGTCAACAATTAACTATTGATTGCGTCGTGAAGGACGGGCGTTTTCGTGGGCGATCACAGGATGCGAACGGTTGGGTGTTCGCGAAAGGAGCAGCCGTATGGCTGAATTGAAGTTGATTTCCGCCGAGTCGGTGACGGAGGGCCATCCGGATAAGGTCTGCGACCAGATTTCCGATGCGATTCTCGACGATATGCTCGCGCAGGATCCGCATTCCCATGTCGCCGTGGAGACCTGCGCCACGGTCGGACAGTTCTTCGTGTTCGGTGAGGTGACCAGCGAAGGCTATTCCGACATCCAGAACATCGTGCGCTCCGTGGTGCGCAATATCGGCTACACCAGCTCCCGCGTGGGACTTGACGCCGATTCCTGCGGTGTGACGGTGTCGCTTACCGAGCAAAGTCCGGAAATCAACCAGGGCGTTGCCCGGTTGAGTGGCGAGGAGGAGTCGAAGGCGTCCCGTGAACAGCGGTATGAGGCGCAAGGCGCGGGCGACCAAGGCGTGATGTTCGGCTATGCGTGCGACGAGACCGACGTGCTTATGCCGTTGCCGATTCATCTGGCGCACCGTCTGGCGTATCGTCTCGCCGAAGTGCGCAAGAGCGGCGAGGTGCCGCATCTTCGTCCGGATGGCAAGACGCAGGTGACCATCGAATACGACGACGATGACCATCCCGTGCGTCTCGACACCGTGCTGGTCTCCACCCAGCACGACCCGGAAGTGGACCAGGCATGGCTTAAGGAACAGCTCACCGAACATGTGATCCGTCCGGTGCTGGATGACGTGCTCGCCGACCGTGTGGCCCACGACGAATACCGCGTGCTGGTGAATCCGACCGGCTCGTTCATCCTCGGCGGTCCGGCAGCCGACGCCGGTCTGACCGGCCGCAAGATCATCGTCGACACCTACGGCGGCGCTGCCCACCATGGCGGCGGCGCGTTCTCCGGCAAGGATCCAAGCAAGGTGGATCGTTCCGCGGCCTATGCGGCACGCTGGGTGGCCAAGAACATCGTGGCCGCCGGCCTTGCCCACAAGGTCGAGGTGCAGGTCGCCTACGCCATCGGCGTGGCCGATCCGGTGTCCATCAACGTGGAGACCTACGGCACCGAGATCGGTGTGACCCGCGAGCAGATCCAGCAGGCGGTGCGCAAGGTGTTCGACCTGCGTCCCGCCGCCATCATCGACGAGCTTGACCTGAAGCGTCCGATCTACTCCAAGACCGCGGCCTACGGCCATTTCGGTCGCGAGGATGCCGACTTCACTTGGGAAGCCACCAACATGGTCGACGAACTCAAGGAGGCCATCAAGGCTTGAAAACGCGGCCGACATCCTACGATGAAACAGGCGTCGGCGCATGCGTTACCCTTGCATTATGACCAATGAGGATGCCGAGCAGCTGGCGCTTGACGGGCTTGCCCCGCGCAAGCGGCGCAAACGCGCGCCCGCCGTCAAAACGCCAGCCGCCGAACATCCCATAGCCCAAGTGGTGCTGGACATCCAGGCCACACATCTGGGACAGACCTTCGACTATTTCGTCGAGGAAAAATACTCTGCGGCCGCCCAACCCGGCGTGATGGTGCGCGTCCGCTTCGGCGGGCAGCGGGTCAACGGCATCATATGGAAACGCGCCGATACCAGCGCCACACCCGAATCATCGATACGTTACATCGAACGTGTGGTCACCGACCGTGTGCTCGTTCCCGAATCCATGCGCGACGATATGACGCGCATCGCGGACGCGTTCGGCGGCACGCGCGCCAATATCCTCCGCCTGGCAGTGCCGACGCGCGTGGCAAAAGTCGAAAGCCAGCTGCGCGTCGGCAATCGCGATGCCGCAGGAACCGCGGCGGGCAAACAACGGCTCGCCGCCGTCGACCAGGAGATATACGGCCAGTTGCAACGTCAATACGGCAACATCAATCTGCTGCATGACGCGCTGCAAGGCAGACGTTTCCAATCGTTCGTCTTCGACCTGCTACCCGGTGCCGACCATTGGCGGCGCTGCGCGGCATGGATGGTGGCCGCGGCGCTCGCTCAGAACAAGCCGGCGGTGCTGGTGCTGCCGACCATGCGGGAGATCGCCGACATGACTGAGACCCTACGGTCGGTCGGCTTGAAACCATTCGCTCCGACTGGGGCCGCGAACGGCGTCTATGACGGCGATTTCGCGGTGCTCAACGCGCAGATGGCGCCAGCCGACCGTTACCGGGCATATCTCGCGATCAGCTGCGGACAAGTGCGTTGCGTGCTGGGCACGCGCGCCGCCATGTACGCGCCGGTGGAAGGCAACGCGCTGTTCCTCATCCTTGATGACGTGTGCTACCAGGACGCCGACGGCATGATGCCGTACGCCAACGCGCGCGGTGTGCTTCGGCTCCGCGCGAAATCGCATAACGGCGTGTTCGTCGCGATGGCCAATGCGCGCAGCGCGCAAAGCCAATGGGAAACCGACGCGGCGCACGTCGGAGACACGCAGGTGAGCGGCTTCAGCACGCCCATACACGCGTTGCCGGCCGTGACCAAGGAAGCGTCTCCATGGATTCGCTGGCTCAATCGCGACGAGCTGGCACGACTCGCCGATCCGACCATCGGCGCACGCGTGCCACACACCGCGGTCCGGATACTGTCCAAAGCTTTGGAAACCGGTCCGGTGCTGCTGTCCATACCGCAGGACGGCATCACCGAAGCGTTAAGCTGCTCGAAATGCCACCGCCAAGTGCGATGCGCGCGTTGCACGGGACCATTGGAACGGTTGGCGGACGGAACGATTCGATGCCGCTGGTGCGGCGCCGCCACCGTGCAATGGTCATGCCCGACATGCCATAACGAGCGCATGCGCGTGGTCAGGGTTCGGCGCCGCCGGAACCGCGATGGAACTGGCCAGACTGTTCCGTGGCGTGCCGATGGTGCTGTCCACGCCAAGCCAGCCAAGAGGCGTCGTGTCCGATATCGGATTCGCTCCGCAACTGGTCATCGCCACGCCCGGCGCGGAGCCGCGTGTGCGCGGGGAGAGTCCGGCACAATGCGAATACCGTGCCGTGGCCATCCTCGACGCGTGGACCAGTTTGTATGCGTCCGGCATCGACGCCGATGTGGACACGTTGACCGGATGGATGCGCGCGGTGTCGCTGTGCGCGCCGCGGACCCGTGGAGGACAGGCGCTGCTGATCGGGGCAAACAGATCCCGTGCTCGCACGATCGTTGATGCTGTGGAATTCGCCGATGCTTGCCCAAGTCGAAGTGGAGGACCGCGCCCAGACCGCGCTGCCGCCGGTATTCGCCGCGGCCTGCGTGTGGGGCCGACGGGATGCGGTTGGGCACGATGTTGAAACGATCGGCGCGTTGGCCGGCGGCGACATGGCCACCATCGACACGATCGCCGGTACGATGCCGTCCGTCTTGGGGCCGGTGCCGATTCCGCAGCCACGCACCATCGATTCACGTGAATTGGAAGGCACCGCGGACAGGGTCAAAGCAGTCGTGCGCGTCCCACAGGGCAGACGTGCCGAATTGGCGTTGCGGCTGCGTGCAGGCAGCGCCCGCCACGTGGCTTCACGCGAACCTGGGGAACTGCGATTCCAGATGGATCCGAAGGAACGCATCTGACGGACGTCCCCTCAACGTGAAACACTGGAACGACTGATGACGTTGACGTTAAGAATGGAGAAACGCATGAAAGGCTGGCCGGGAGAGCCGCAAATGGAATATGACGTGCTTATGGCCGACGGCAACGCCGCTGCGAACGCCGGCCGGCAGATCACCGACGTGATCTTCGATTTCGGCAACGTGCTTATCTATTGGGATCCGGCGGCGGTGATGACCCCACGGTACTCGGACGGACTGGTGGAACAGTTCCTCGACAATGACGTTTCCGGCTTCTACGACATCAACAACGAACTGGACGCCGGCATGTCCAATGACGATGGCGTGGCTCTGATGCGTGAACGCCACGGAGACCAGTGGGCCGATATGATGCGGTACTATCTGGACAATTTCGTCGATTCGCTGACCGGCGTGGTGCCAGGCGCGCGCGTGCTCATCAACGATCTGAAAGCAGCCGGCGTCCACGTATGGGGCTTGAGCAACTGGCAGAAGGACCTGTTCCCGGTGGCGCTCGACCATTACGACATTCTGTGCAGTCTTGAGGACCGCGTGGTGTCCGGTTACGTGGGACTGCGCAAACCGCACCGCGATATTTACGATTACGCTCTAAAACAGTTCGGCATCGACGCTTCCGGCGCGCTGTTCGTGGATGACAAGGCGATGAACATCGTCGGCGCGAACGAAGCCGGCATTCGCGGCGTACGGTTCAAGGATGCCCGCGCGTTGCGCACCCTGCTGATCGACGCGGGCGTGGCGATTCCCGCGGTACATGAAAAATAACGACATACGCAGATTAGACAGACGGTTGTGCTTGCGGTCGCTATGCGGGATCGACGCATACGGTCGCATGCATTGATGGATATGAAGGTGAGGAGATTCGTCTCATGTTGAAAGTGCTGTTCGCAGGTACGCCGGATGTGGCGGTGCCGTCGTTGAAACTATTGGCCCAGGATACCGAGCATTTCGAAGTGGTGGCCGTGCTCACCAGGCCGGACGCGCCAACCGGACGAGGTCGCAAACTGGTGGCGAATCCAGTCAAGCAGGCCGCGCTCGAACTCGGTCTGCCGGTCATCGAATCCGATCCGAGCGAGGAAACGTTCGTGTCCGAGCTTGCGGCCACCGGCGCACAGGCCGCCGCTGTGGTGGCGTACGGCAAGATCCTGAAACAGGACGTGCTCGACGCGCTGCCGATGGGATGGTACAACCTGCATTTCTCCCTGCTGCCCCAATGGCGTGGCGCCGCTCCGGTGCAACGTTCCATCTGGGCGGGGGAGAAGGTGACGGGCGCCACCGTGTTCCGTATCGTCCGTGCCATGGATGCCGGCCCGATTCTGGCGCAATCCACCGTGGAAATCGGCGCGCACGAGACCGCCGGAGAATTGCTGGGACGTTTGGCCGAAGACGGCTCGCATCTGCTCGCAGCCTCGTTGCAGGCGCTGGCCGATGATCAGATCGCACCGGTGGAACAGCCTGCCGGAGCGTATGAGGTCGCGCAGAAGATCACCGTGGAGGACGCGCATATCCGCTTCGACGTGCCGGTATTCGCCGCCGACCGCCAGATTCGCGCATGCACGCCGAATCCGGGAGCCTGGTGCGAACTGCATGCCCATGCGGACGCCGAACCGGCGACCCTGCACGTATTGCGCGCGCAGCCGGCCGACATATCCAATCCGAACGCACCGGCATCGCTTGAACCCGGCCATATCGTGGCCGGCAAGAAGAACGTGTGGGTCGGCACCTCCACCGAGCCGCTCGAGCTGCTGGAAGTTAAAGCGCAAGGCAAGAAAGCCATGCGCGCCGCCGACTGGGCCCGTGGCGCCCACCTCGATAACGCCTTCTGCGAGTAAGATTTTTGTTTCTACTGTAAGTATGTGAGTAGCTGCGGCGTCCGCGACCGGCGGGCGGCATGCATTGACGACACGCTCCGGGCCGCTCAGGCCAAGTCTTTACGGTCTTACAACGCATGCCGCCCACCGGTCGCTCGTAGGTGCGGAAAAGTTATTTGAGATAATCGAGGATTTTCGCCAGATCACGTTCATTGAGCCGGTGCGGAGCATCCTCCTGCACTTTCGGTTTGGCGCAGAACGCCACGCCAAGACCGGCCGCATGAATCATCGGCAGATCGTTCGCGCCGTCGCCAACCGCAACGGTCTGCGCCATATCGATGCCCATCCGCGCGGCCCACGCGCGCAACGATTCCAGCTTCGTATCCTTCGTGACGATATCGCCCAGCACGTGTCCCGTCAGCCTGCCATCGGCAGCCTCCAAACGGTTCGCAATCCAATAATCGAGATGCGCATCGGCCGCGAGACGGTCCACAACCTCGTGAAAACCACCGGAGACCACGCCGACCTTCCAATCATGCGCGTGAAGCGTGTCAATCAGTTCAAGCGCGCCATGCGTGAAATGCACGCGATGGTAGACCTCATCGAAAATCGTGGTCGGCAGACCCTTCAATAACGCCACGCGTGCGCGCAGCGCCTCGCGGAAATCAAGCTCGCCGTTCATGGCTCGAGCGGTGACGGACGCTATCTGCTCGCCGACTCCCGCGGCCACGCCGAGCTCGTCGATGACCTCTTCGTCGATCAACGTGGAATCCACATCCATCACCAGCAGTCCGGGAGCGGACAGCGTGGGCAGGGATGCCATGGATGCGATGTTCGGCGTTTCTTGTTCAAGCATGGTTCCGATTGTCGGAAATCATTAGGACAATGGGTATTCTTGAGGGTTGAACGTGTTGGAAAGCGAGGTCGACATGAACGATCATGACGAAGAGACGCTCGCGTCGCTGCAGCAGGCCAACGACCAGCTCATGGCCAAGAACCATGCGCTGGTCAAGGCGTTGAGCCGCGCCACGCAGGAAATGACGAAAACCAAGGCCCAATTGAACCAGCTGGCGGGGCCTCCCATGACTTTCGCCACCATGGTCCGCGTGCATTCGAGCCAAAAGCGGACGGGCAGGGCGTGCAGCATGCCAGCGCCGAAGTGGCTGCCGGCGCGAGACGCATGATCGTGCCGATCGCGGCGAATCTGCAAGCTTCCAGGCTCGAACCGGGACGTACCGTGCTGCTCAACGAGAACATGGTGGTGGTCTCACAGCTCGACACCGACACGCTGGGCGCGGTACGCTCGGTACGGCAGGTGTGCGATGACGGCCGCCTGCTGGTCGCGGATGGCGGCGGCAACGTGACGTTGGTCCGATGCTCGGGAACGCTTGCCAAACAGGCCATCAGCGCGGGCGATCGCGTGAACGTCGACGCATCTCTGCGGTTCGCGCTTTCGTTGGTTCCCCCCGAAAACGACGACGATTTGGTTCTGGAGGAAGTGCCGGACGTCACCTTCGCCGACATCGGCGGACTGGACGAGCAGATAGAACGTATCCGCGACGCCGTGCAGATGCCGTTCCAGCATCGCGAACTGTTCGAACGCTACGACCTGAAACCGCCGAAAGGCGTGCTGCTGTACGGTCCTCCAGGCAACGGCAAGACACTGATCGCCAAAGCCGTGGCGAACGCGCTCGCCGAAGGCACCGACGCGGGAAGTGGCGTGTTCCTGTCGGTCAAAGGACCGGAGCTGCTTAACAAATTCGTGGGCGAATCGGAACGTCTGATCCGCATGATACTTCAACGCGCCCGCGAACGAGCGGCCGACGGCAAACCGGTCATCGTGTTCATCGACGAGATGGATTCGCTGCTGCGCACCCGCGGCACGGGCGTTTCGTCCGACGTGGAGACCACCATCGTGCCGCAGTTCCTGACCGAGCTGGACGGTGTGGAATCGCTGGACAACGTCATGGTGATCGGAGCCTCCAACCGCATCGACATGATCGATCCGGCGGTGTTGCGCCCCGGACGCCTCGACGTGAAGATCCGCGTGGACCGTCCGGGCATCCAGCAGGCGACCCAGATCGTCCGCCACTATCTGACAGACAAGCTGCCGTTGTCTCCGAACGTGGATGCGAAGGCGTTGATCGGCGTGCTGGTCAACGACATCTACGCGCAGGACGAGCATCGGCACCTTTGCGACGTCTGCGACGACCATGGCCAGTGGCGTCCGGTGTACCTCGCCGACGTGGTGTCCGGCGCGGTGCTCAAGAACATCGTGGACCGTGCCAAAACCTATGCGGTGAAACTGTCCATCACCACCGGACAGGCTGCGGCGATCGGCATCAATCTGCTGGCCAAAGCCGTGGACGAAGAATACGGTGAGACCCGGGACGCGCTGCTGGATGCGGATCCGGAACAGTGGAGCCGCATCAACGGGCTTGAACCCGGACGGGTGACCGGCATCAGACCGGTGGCATGAATGCCGGCCGGCGTATGAATGCTGGACGGTATGGTATGGAACGCGATCTAAATACGGAAAGGAACGGCGCGATGAGCGTTCGCAGGGTCATGGGCACGGAAACGGAATACGCGGTCTCCGCGCCAGGACAAGGCCGCTACAATCCGGTGCAGCTCTCATTCGACGTGGTTGGCGCCGCCTCGGATGCGTCACGCAGCCATATCCGCTGGGACTACCGGCAGGAAGACCCCGTCAACGACGCGCGCGGCACCAGACTGGAACGTGCGGCGGCCCACCCGGACCTGCTCACCGACGCCCCACAGCTCAACATCACCAACGTGATCGCCCCTAACGGGGGTCGTATCTACGTCGACCACGCGCATCCCGAATACTCCGCGCCGGAAACAACCGACCCCTTCGAAGCGGTGCGATACGACCGTGCCGGCGATCTCATCATGCGCGCCGCCGCAGCCAAGGCAAGCGAGACGACGGGACGGAAAATCGTGCTGCACCGCAACAACGTCGACGGCAAAGGAGCCAGCTGGGGCACGCACGAAAACTACATGATGCTGCGGTCGGTACCGTTCGGCCTGGTGACACGCCTCATGACCACGCACTTCGTCTCCCGACAGATCTTCATCGGCTCCGGCCGCGTCGGCATCGGCGAACATAGCGAAAACGCCGGCTACCAGCTAAGCCAACGTGCCGACTACTTCCATATGAAAGTCGGTTTGCAGACCACATTCGACCGGCCGATCATCAACACCAGAGACGAATCGCACAGCACCGACGAATACCGCAGACTGCACGTGATCGTCGGCGACGCCAACCGCATGGACGTGCCACAGGCCTTGAAACTCGGCACCACCAGCATGCTGCTGTGGCTGCTCGAACACGCCGACATGGCCGAAATCGACTTGAACGAGGCGCTGGAACCGCTTACGCTCGCCGACCCGGTGGAAGCCATGCACACGGTATCGCACGACCTGACCCTGGCCGCCCCACTACCATTGGAAACAGGTGGAACCACCACCGCATGGCAGATGCAGGTCACTTTGCGTGGACTGGTATATGCGGCCGCGGCAACGGTATACGGCACCGACACATCCGGAGAGCCGGCATGGCCCGACCGCTCCACCCGCAACATCATGGCGATGTGGGGGCAGGCTCTCGCCGACGTCGCCACCGTACGCCATGCCGACGATGACGGACGACTGACGATGCGGGAACAGGCGTCACGTCTCGAATGGCTGCTCAAATGGCAGTTGCTGGAGAAGCTACGCCGCAAGACCGGTTCGGATTGGACCGATCGGCGCCTGGCCGCGGTCGATCTGAAATGGGCCGCGCTCGATCCGGCCGATTCGATTTTCACCCGGCTTGCCGGACAGACCGAACGACTGGTGACGGATAAGCAGCTTGCCGAGGCGGTCGGCCAAGCGCCGGCCGACACACGCGCATGGCTGCGCGCGGAGATCGTACGACGTTTCCCCGAACAGGTCGTTGCGGCGTCGTGGTCCCACCTTACGGTGCGCGGCGAGTCGTCCGGTGATGAAAACGTGGAGAATTCGATGGTCTCGTTGGACATGTCCAATCCGTTGAAATTCACGGAATCCTTGTGTTCCGAAGCGTTCGAGCGTGTCCACACTGCGAGCGGAATCGTGGAATCCCTGCGTTGAATCTCATGTTGTGCGGGTACCATTGCCGTAGGTGATGGCAGAGGCCATACCCATAGTCGATGAACCACACGGCAGGACGCTTGAGGGAGAGGGTGCGTCCAAGCCGGTTATGAGGAAACGAAAAGGCATACTACATGGAATTGAGGCAAGTGGCCCTCGAAGTGGCCCGTATCCTGCAGGATGCAGGCAAGCACGCGTTGAACGATCAAATGAATCCGCGTGATCTGAAAAGTTTTGAAATGACGGATAATCATCTGAGCTTCACCTCCGACATCGATAAGCGGTTGGCGCAATTCATCAGCAACCGCATCACGTATGTGGATGTGTTCGATGGTTTCTGGCAGTTCCGTCCGGAAGAATGCCATCCGGGGGAACGGTATTGGTGCGTTGGCGGCATCGACGGCGCGATCAATTTCGTGCGCAGCATGCCGGAATGGACCATCACCGTCTCACTGTTCGAGTTCAACGACCAATGCTCCGCGCAGCCGATCCTTTCGGTGGTGCATGCTCCGGCGCTTGGCCTGACCTACCTGGCGGTGCGCGGATCCGGAGCCATCCGCATCCGCAAGACGCCGCTTGGAGACAAACGCGAGAAGATCATGCCGTCCACCACCCCGTCCCTTGACTATGCGGTGGTGAGCTTCGGCATGTCCCATGTGCCGGAGGAATCCAAGCGCGCGCTTGAAGTGGTGTCGCGTATCTCCGGCCGTCCGGCCGACATCAAGCGCGTCGGCCCCTCCTCCTTGGATTTGTGCAAGGTGGCGGACGGTACATATGACGCGTATTTCGAAGCGCATCTGCACAAGTGGGACGTTCCCGCGGTTTCCGCCGGAGCCGTCGTGGTCTGGGAAGCGCAGGGGCATCTGAGCCGGTGGAACGGCGATCTTGTCCACTGGCGTCAGGAAAACGACGTACTCGCCACCAACGGTCTGATTACCGATGATCTGCGCCAGTATTTGGCATAAGACTGATTGACTGCCCCACACCTGGGTTAAGGTGTGGGGCAGTATGCTATTCGCAGGAGAACCCGCAAAGACGCTTTCGGAGAAAGGAAGGACCATGCCCCAGAAATTTGAGCAGATGCAATCCGCCGAACAAAAACATGACGAGGATGAGACCATTGCGCAGGCTGGCACCCAGATCGATGACACGGTCGATGCGCTTGACGCGGTGCTGGACGACATCGAATCGGTCCTCGAATCCAACGCCGAGGAATATGTGGGCAGCTTCGTCCAAAAAGGCGGCGAGTGATGCCGCAGCTGCGTGACAGCGGCAACCATTCCACAGCGCCGCTTGACGCCCATACCAAGGACGAAATCCAATCCTTCGCCCGTATTTTCGGCATCGAAACCGAATACGGTGTGAGCGTGACCGGTTCGGACCGCCCATGCGACGCCGGACAGACGGCGATGATGATGTTCCAGCCGATTGTGGCCGAAGCGAGATCCACCAACACATATATTGAAAACGGTTCAAGACTCTACCTTGATGTCGGCTCGCACCCCGAGTACGCCACGGCGGAAGCCCGGGATCCGATGGACGCGCTGGCATTGGATGCGGCCGGCGAATTGGTGATGAGGGATCTTGCCCTGGACGCCCAACGTCGTCTGCGCTCCATCCAGGGAGCCGGCTCCACGGTCCATGTGTTCAAAAACAATGTGGATTCCGCAGGGCATTCCTTCGGCTGCCATGAGAATTACCTGGTGCGACGGTTCGTGCCGTTGAAGACGATCGAACAGGAGCTGCTGCCGTTCCTGATCACCCGGCAGCTGTTCACCGGCGCAGGACGTATGGGGGAGCAGGGCTTCCAGATCACGCAGCGTGCCGATTTCCTCGATGAGGCGGTCTCATCGGCCACCACGCGCTCGCGTCCGATGGTCAACACGCGCGACGAACCGCATGCCGATCCTGACGCGTTCAGACGGCTGCATGTGATCATCGGCGATTCGAACCGGTCCCAGTGGGCCACGATGATGAAGCTTGCCACCACGCATCTGGTGTTGTGCGTCATCGAACAGGCCGGGCGCGAAGGCAAGGATTCCGGGTTCGCCCGATTCTCCTTCGCTGACGCCAGTGCGGCCAACCATAAGGTAAGCCGTGACCTGACGGGCGTCGAAGCGTCCTTCGACATGGCAGACGGCACTGTCATGGAAGGCGGTGCCGTAGCGATTCAGGAACGTTATCTTGAAATCGTCGAACGATTCGTTGGACAACATCCCGAAGTGTGCTCCTCGTTGCCGCGCACGGACGTGCATGAGGTGATTCGCCAATGGAGGCGTGTCATAGAGGCGTTCCGCTCGGGGGCTAGCGAAACGTTCGCCGACAAGGTCGATTGGCTTGCCAAACGACGGCTGTTCGACATGCTCCGCAACCGTGCGGGGAGCCGACTCTCCGTCAGCAAGTTGGAACAGTTGGACATGGACTACCATGACGTGGCCAACGGCGCGCTGTACGCCTCGCTGTGCCGTCGCGGAGCCATGCGCACGTTGGTCAACGAGTCACAAGCACATGAGGCCATCGATGTTCCTCCCCACGATACCCGCGCCGCACTGCGTGGACGGTTCATCCAGTCGGCACGATCGCACAACGCGCAATATTCCTGTGATTGGACGCGACTATCGCTGACCTCGCCGAACAGGATGGACGTGACGTTGCTTGATCCGTTCGACGCACAACCGTCCGACCGGCTCCTCACGATACTAGAGGCTTTGCAGTAGCCAAAAGCCTGCGATGGAAGACTCGTCTCCACCGCAGGCTTTTGATATTGGTTGGTCGGATTGTAACTGCCGCTCAGACTTCTCCACGGTATTTGGCCATCATCTGCGACTGGAGTTGTTGCGCGCTTGGCGGCGTCCACGTGATCGCGTCGGCGCCCGCATCAATGGTGGCGAGAATACGGTCTTCACGACCTCCGCCCGAAGCCAGAATCGGGATTTCCGGATGATGCGCGCGGATGCTTGCCACGACTTGCGCGGTTCTTGCACCGGCTGCCACATTGATGATGGCCGCACCGGCAAGAATCTTGCATTCGGTGATTTCATCATCCTCCGTGACCGTGGCGATGACGGGGATGTCCACCATCGACATGGTCGTTTCGATGGTTTCCGCCGGTGCCGGCGCGTTGATGACCACGCCGGCCGCGCCCTGCATCTCCGCCACCATGGCCAGCTCTGCCACACGCGGACCGGTGGTGGTGCCTCCACCCACGCCGACGAACAGCGGCATCTGCGCCACGGTGAGCAGCGCCTGCGTGATCACCGGTTCGCCGGTGAAAGGGTATACCGCGAGGATGGCGTTCGCGTTCGTGTTGCGGATAATGACCGCATCGGTGGTATAGGCGAACGATTTGAGCGTATGACCTTTGACGGTGATGCCGCCGCAACGCTGCGTGATGATTTCCGGAACCCTGGCGTTGGGGGAGGTGAGTCTGCCTTCGACCTTCGCCGTACCGTAGGTGCTTCGCGACACGTGCGGCACGGCTGAATGCTGCTCCACAGCCACTGACGCGCTGGGGGTGAATAGCGAACGCTTGTTGAGACGGATGAGATCCGGATCGTCCGCACCGGAATCATGTTCCTGCCCGACGCTCATTCCCGCACCTCCTCATCCGTATGGTTCAGCATGAGGAATTCGTGGATCGCCTTGCGGCGTTCGGAAATCTCCTCATCCAGAAGTTTGGTATCGGTGTTGTCGATGATACGCTGCAGCAGTTCGCCGAGAGTGGAAAGTTCCTCGTCGTTCAGGCAGTCGAGCATATGAACGTCGGCTTCGATGGGTTTGGACGGCTTGGGCCGTGGAACCGTTCCCCGTCTTGCCGCGTCGACGTTCCGCACGTGTGTGGTGGCGCGAGCCACGGTCCGGGCACGTGTCGTTTTGAGCTTGGTGTGGATGAGCAGGATGTTGAGTTTGTGGATTTCGTCGATGATCTGTCTGCGTTGGTCGACCATGACATCCCCCTTCATCTAGTCATATTGTCTAGTATCATAGCGCATAGTGTGGGATGACATTGCCTTTGCCTGTTATAAAAAGAAAAAAGAGAGGTTCCAACCATCCGTGGTTGAAACCTCTCATATAGGTCTGCGTAGTCGACTTACTTGGTGACGGCCTTCTTCAGCAGGGAGCCGGCAGAGATGCGAACGCCGTAGGTTGCCGGAATCTCGATGGTTTCGCCGGTGCGCGGGTTGCGGCCGGTGCGGGCTGCGCGCTTGACGCGCTCGGCGGAGAACAGGCCGGTCAGCTTCAGGCCTTCGCCGGACTGCATTGCCTCGACGAACACGTCCTGGAAAGCGTTCACCGCAGCCTCAGCCTGAGCCTTGGTCAGGTTGGACTTCTGGGCGATCTTCGAGACGAGATCAGACTTGTTGTATGCCATAAAGCATCCTTCTTGAGTCAGGGGATATTCCGCTTATGAACATCCACGTTCATTGCAATGATAGCGCACGCATGTGCCAAAAATGCCATTTTCCAAGGGTTTTGGCCCTTTTGGATTCAGCATAGGGGGGCAGAAAAAAATCCCTAACGGGGGGTTGGGTTAGATCAAATTATGCCTGTCCAGCCATTTCATAGCCACGGCTCCCATTGGAATTCTCAGCCAATAGAAGGCGATTCGGTAGACGAGAGTAGCGGAGACGGCGATGGTGGAGGGGATGCCCACGGCGGTGAAGGCCACGGACAACGCGGCTTCGACCGCGCCAAGGCCGCCTGGTGTCGGCACTGCGGAACCGAGCGTATTCGCCAGCAGGAAGATGAATGTGGTCTCCACCGGATTGGTGTGGCATCCGAAAGCCATCAATGCAATCCAGAATCCCAATCCGGTCGAGATGTTGAGCATCAATGCGCCGAGGATGCCGAAGGCCAGCTCCTTCGGGTGGGACAACACGTTGACGAGACTGCGTGCGTAGGACTTGACGATGGGCAGGTACTTCTCCGTGACGATGTGCCGCACCGGGGGAATGGCCATGGCCGCGGAAATCACCAATGCGACGATGGTGATCACCAAAATCAGCGTGTTGGTGGGAATCATGCCGGACAGTGTGTTGCGTCCGGTGAAGATGCCGATCAGCAGCAGCAGAATGATGGTGGTGCCGCCCTGCACCGCCCATACGGCGCTCATGATGGCGGTGGCCGCGGTATTGCGGTAGCCGCTCTTGCGCAGGAACTGCAGGTTGACAAAGGCCGGACCGACGCCGGCGGGCATGGAGACCGCGGTGAAGCCCGAAGCCATTTGGGAACAGTACAAGCCGATCGGATTGCGTTTATCGGCATCCATGAAACAGCCAAGGGTCATGGCCGATCCGAACCAAGCCAGCAGTCCGAACAGCACGCATACCAGAGCCATGGCGATGTTGGCCTCTTTGACCGCCTTGATCATTTCGGCCGGTTGAATCTGGGTGAACACCACATACACGGCGACGACCAGCAGCGCGATCGCGATGAAGGAACGAAAACTGAACCGCGACAGCGTAACCGTTTCCATGGAATCCGCGACCTCCTGCGGAGCCAAAGCCGCGATACGGGAACGCAGCGTGTTGAGCATGTGCTTGTCGCAGGCGGGCAGGGCGCGTATCGCCGCCGGAACCGCCGCCTTCTGGATGAATGGCGCCAGGTCGATCAGTTGCTCGTCGCCCCACGTCCTGCGGGCGCATGCGATCGCACGGTCGATGCCGTTCAGCGCGCCGAGCAGAACCAGCAGCTGTACTTTGTCCAGCGCATAGTTTGGCGGTGCGCTGCCATAGTCGCCATTCTGCCATCCTGCGATCACCGGCTGTCCGTTTTCCATGCGCGACAACGTTTCGGGAGTGATTCGACGATGGGTGAAGCCGTGCCGGTGCGCTTCGGACAGATAGGTCATGAACAATTCCATGTCATGGTCGGACATGGTGTTCGGATTGCATTCCAAGGGCATGTGGTCGCGGTGAAACACCAGAATGGACGATTCGCTGCTGTCTGCGACTCCGTAGACTCCCGGCACCGTCAATCCGGCGTTCTGTAGGCCGAGAATCATCGCGTAATGGTGGTGGATGGCGTCGAAGGAGGAACGGTCACGGCGCATGGAGACCCCGGTCAGCCTGACCCATTGCCATAGCTGGTTGAGATAGCCTGCCATATGCACTTGGTTATCGAGAACGGATACCGTGTATTGGTGGCCGTCGACGTCGATGGCGTCGTAGATGCGTGAGTTCTCGGTCAGATCATCGTCCAATGTGGTCTTCAGCATGCCGGAATCGGTGTAGGTCGCGAGCCTGCGGGAGAGCGACGCCACGTCGATGCCGATGGAACGGAGCGCCTGCGCCACCTGGTTGCCCCAAGCTCCGTTGGTCTGTGTGCCGAGCATGAAACGGATCAGCATGCCCAAGGCACGTCCCGCGGCAAAGGAGACCAGCACGCCGGAAAGCGAATTCCATGACAGCACCACGAACAGCACGGCGACCGTGTAGAGGATGTTCCAGCCCCATTTGGTGCCGGAACGGGTGCGACGCGGTCCGGCGACGGTAAGGAATGAGGCCATCGCCGCATAAAAATCGGGAAGCAGTCCGGTTCCCACGGAAGTGCCGTTGGACATCATGGACATGATGAGGGTGTCATTGCCCGAGCCGCTGATAAGAGCGGATATGCCCCATATCGCAGCGAAACCGAGAATAAGGGCGATGGCGGAAACCACACTTTGTAGCCATTCCTTGGCGATGAGCAGCTGGATAAGCACGCTGACGGTAATGAAAACTATGGCGATCTGCTGCAACAGCGATGTCGGCACATCCATGAGCCAACTGACCACGTGGCCCGCGGAACGCACGTCGGACTCCACTCCGGAGGTGGTGCCATGCAAGTAGATGGAGAACAGGATGACGGCCGCGCCGACAAGCACGGCGAACAGCGCATGGAGCAGATCCGCGAAATCGCGGTTCCGTTTCGGCGGAACATCCTCAATGCGCGTTTCGTGTTTGCTGGTTGGGAAGTCGTGAGACACTATTGACCTGCTTTATAGGTACGTGGGTGAATACGTCCGGGTGACATGCACCTATTATCGTCTCCGATGATACGCCTTGGGGCGGCTGTGTTTTCACACAGCCGCCCAAAGGTCGTATCATCCGCAAGATGAGTGTGGCGATGCGTTATCAGCGGTCGAAGTCAACCAGCTTGCTGGCAACTCCGGTGTATGTCGCCGGAGCCAACGCCTTGAGACGCGCCGCAGTGGCTTCGTCGAAAGCCTGCTGGTCGATGAACCGTTCGACGTCATCCTTGGAGATCTCGTGACCGCGCATGAGCTCCTTGACCTTCTCGTACGGCTTATCCATACCCGGCAGTCCGGCAAGCTCGCAGGCGCGCATGGCGGTCTGAATCGGCTCGCCGAGCACCTCCCAATTGGAATCGAGCTCGGCCTGGATGGCAACATCGTTCGGATGGATGGAGTTCAGACCACCCATCAGATTGTTCAACGCCAGCAGCGAATAACCCAGCGCGGAGCCGATGTTGCGCTGCGTGGTGGAGTCGGTCAGATCGCGCTGCCAACGTGATTCGACCAGCGTCGCCGACAAAGTGTCCAACAGCGAGCAGGAGATCTCCAGATTGGCTTCGGCGTTCTCGAAACGAATCGGATTGACCTTGTGCGGCATGGTGGAGGAACCGGTCGCGCCCTTGACCGGTACCTGCGCGAACACGCCACGGGAGATGTACATCCACACGTCCACACACAGGTTGTGCAGGATACGGTTGGTGTGGCTGATGGTACCGTACAGTTCGGCCTGCCAATCATGCGATTCGATCTGCGTGGTCAACGGATTCCACGTCAGACCCATACGGTTGGTGACGAACTCGCGGGAGACGGCCACCCAGTCAACATCAGGGCAGGCGGCCAGATGCGCACCGAACGTGCCGGTCGCGCCATTGATCTTACCGAGATATTCCTGGGCCTTGACCTTGTTGAGCTGACGGTTCAGACGATACACATAAACAGCCAGTTCCTTGCCCAGCGTGGTCGGCGTGGCAGGCTGGCCATGGGTCAGCGACAGCATGGCCTTGTCGCGGTAGGCGTCGGCCTTCTGTGCCAGATGGTCGACAATGGCCTGGGCTGCGGGCAGCCACACCTGCTCCACACCGTTCTTCACGCAACGGGCGATGGATAGGTTGTTGATATCCTCGGACGTGCAGGCAAAATGCACGAGAGTCTTCAATCCGGTCAGCTGGGTGTCATGACCCAACACATCGGCGGCCTTCTCCAGCTGGTCGTCGATGTAATACTCCACGGCCTTCACATCATGGTGGGTCTTAGCCTCATAAGCGGCATGCTGGGCAATGCCTTCGGCTCCGAAATTCTCCGGAATGGAACGCAGATACGCCTGCTCATCATCGGTGAGCGGCTTGACGCCGGGAACGATGGTCTGGTTGCCGTTGCCCTCGAAACCGTTGGCCAGCAGAATCATCCATTCGACTTCGACGCGCATGCGCTCGCGGTTCAACGCCGGTTCGCTCATGTATTCGACAAGGGGAGCGGTCTGCTTGTGGTAGCGGCCGTCAAGAGGGGTCAGTGCGATTGCGGGGGAGATGTCAGTAAGCTTCATAGGTAACAGCATACGTTCAGCCGTGAACCATTGGTCCCGTCATTTGCTGATGCGTCCCTCATAATACTGGATCTCCTCCAGCTCGCCTTCCACGACCTCTTGGAAATGACGGTCATGGTCCAGCACGGATTTGCTTCCGGTGTCGTAGGCGTACCGGTATCCCGCCTCATGGTATTTCGGGTAGTGCGTGGAGTTCTTCTCCCCGGACGAATCACTGACTTCGGCTCCCTGGAAAAATGCCCTTCTTCGGCGCATCTTCCTCATGGACGGAGCATCGTATGGTGAGCCAGTTCTCCGTATGGGGCTTGGCCTCCCCGTCAAGTGCCGCGATGCCTTCATCATCCATCTCGATGGCGGTGACCCGTGTTTTCTCGGGAATCTCGAAATTCGCTATCGGGGAGCCAAGCGTGGCGATATGTTGGATGTCGTATTTGTCTTGGAAATCCGTCGCCGCCGCTGCCGCGATGATGCCGCCCTGCGAATGGCCGACGATTTCCACGGGATCATTCGGCTGGATGCCGGCCTGTTTCATGGTCTCATCCAGGAAACGGAGGCTTTCCGCGGTTCCGCGCTGCCGCTCATCGGCACTCATCAGCTCGAAATTGGTGTACCAGTCCATAGGCGAATCGTGATTGCCGTCGGTCCCGGGAATGATGATCCTCCAAGCATATGTGCCATCGGCTTTGCGGTACTTGCAGCATGCGATGGTTCCGTATTCCAGACCGCTTTCACGTTCGCCGTTGAGAGGTCCTTCGGACAGCCGCCGTTGGTCGGCGATGGCGTCCTTCGTGCTTGTACCGCCTCTGACCACTTTGGTTTTCGGATACACACGGGTTACGGAGAGATTGTCTCCATGGTCTTTGTCGAAGTACGGTATGAGCAGTCTGTCGATTTTCTTAAGACCGCGATTGACCGAGCCTTTGCCGGGAAGCCCCTCTGCTATAACCGCTCCCGGTTTGGTGACCATGAATAAGGTTTTCGTGATGTATTCCAGGATGGACGTGTCTTTTGAGGGCCGTTCCTGTATGTTCAATCGGCTCGCATGCTCTCCGAGGACGCTCACGAAGCTTTCCTGCATCCATGCGGTGGATTCCACAAGATAGAATTTGTTGAATTTCCCCTCTTTGGCGTAGCTGCGTCTTACTCCCATCAGTGCGCTGGCGGTCAAGGCGAGAATCGCGGATTCCCGTGATGACATGAAAAGCCCTCGCAACATGATATTCAGCCCTTTCCTGCTGGCTTCCTCAGCTTGGGCGTATAAGGATTGGGCTTGTGCGATCAATGAGGATAGCTCATTAAGCTGGGATGCCATGGATTGCAGGGCCTCGGCATGCGCTTCGCAACGTCCGAGCAGCTGCCGGTACGGCAATTCGATATGGTCCTGCGCCGTACACCGTGGACTTGCCCCGGTCAAAGCGGACAGGAGCGGTGTGGCGCGAGGGTGGATTTTGAGTTCATAGCCTGCGGCAATGAAGGATCTACGGGAAGTGCCAAGACGATTCGCTTGGTCTCTGAGGATTCTTGAAGCATTGAAGTATTCCCGGTATTCGGCGGTGGTGAATCTCTTTCCGCCAACGATGCGGGCCGTCACTCGTTGGTTCATGCCGCACCTGCCGACCAGAGAAGACGTGACGTGGCGATCATATCATCACGTAGCAGAGCGGATTGCCGTGCGATGCGATCGAGACGGGTGCGGTATTCCTCGGCCGCGGTGCCGGTCCAGTCGGCCAGTCTGTTGGAGGCTATTGCCGCATCAAGTTCATCGAGAAGCCGTGACGCGGTAACAAGTTTCACATTGATCAATGTTTGGGTGGTCCGCACGCCAATTCGGCAACGACAGGACATTTCCGACAGAGATGCCAACGAATTGAAGGCTGCGACGCCTGGGGCGGCACCAAGAAAAGCATTTGAAACGTTCATGGCAGCCATTTGACCACATTCGGTGTTGACGCCAATCGGAAAACAGAGCTTGTGGTCAAAGAACGAGTCTATGAAAAAACCGTCGGCGTGTCGTTATTGGAAAAACAACGAAAACCACGTCGACGGCATGTGGATAACTATATTCGAAAAAGCCCCCTACCAGGGTTTGGTCTGCGAGGATGACGTGCTTGGGTTCTTTTTCGCAGCCGAACCTGAATCGTCATTGGAATCCGATTGCGTGGATTGGGCGTTCTGAGCCAATAGCTCCTCTATTTTCCGACGTTGTTCGTCGGATAGGTTTTCGTCGTTCTTGTGACTTGATTTACCCGATTCCTGAGCGTCGGCGGTGTTTGAATCCGCGGAAGCGGACTGATCGCTCTGCTCGGCTTTGATCTTCTTGGACGCGTGATCCGTAAGCTGGCTGGAAACATGACTGTTATGCTCGATTGATTCGCGCACTTGGGGCAGCAGCAGCGGCTTCATGGCTGATGCCTCGTTGAATTGGGCGTCCGTCTGCTGTTGCCTGGTGTGCAGCTTGTCCCAATCGGCATCGTCTTTTCTGCTGGTCGAGATGTTCTCCTGCAGGCTTTGCGTGGCCTGGTTGTAGCTATTGACGGCTGCGAGATTCACTATGGCCCATAGGGCGGCCATGACCAGCAACGCCGCCATGACGGCCAAAACGATGCGAACCGTCAGCGAGGCACGCGGTTTCATGGTTGTTCTGGTCATAGCAAACTCCTCGACTGAATTATCCAAGCCCCCAATTCGCATGCGAGCAGCAGCAGCGTGACGATGGCCAGTGGCCATACGACGGGCATCGTCCTGGTGCGCTTCTTGGTGGTTTGGGTGACTCGCCACTTATCGGACGCTTCCTTGGACACGCCGTCACGCATGGTGTTGGAGGCGTTCAACACCAGCGCGGTACCGCTCAACTCGTCGGCGATGGACGCCATCTCATCCTTGTTCATGCGTGACACTCCGGGTTTGCCGGTATCAGGGTCGGTGACCCACTGGTCCGCATTTCCATCGACGCCGTCGGCGATTACGGGAATGTTGCCTCCCTGCTCGCTGCCGATGGCTACGGTGAAGGCATCGGATAGGTATCGTCGCAATGATGAGAACGTGCGCCGTGCCTTTGACGAGGTCTGTTCTCCATCGGAAAACAGGTACAGCACGATCGCATCATCGGGATGCTGATCATGAATGGACTTGCAGGTCAGCAGCAGCTGGTCGATAGGGGCATCCAACGTCGAACCGGCCGAAACGGAAGTCGCCTCGGGCGCGAGTGTATCCGCCCAATTGTCGATCGCGTTCGAAATCCGGGGTCAACGGCACGTCCAACGTGCCGGAAGCTCCGAATCGCAAAGCGGCGAAACTGGAATTGGGATATAGCGCGGTAACGTCCTTCACGGCTTGTTTTGCCACGTCGAGACGGCTTGACTGTTCGGCTGAACCATATTGCGCGTCTTTGACGGCCATGGAACCGGTCACGTCAACGGCCACCACCACGTCGGTGGCGTTCACCGCACGGCTATTGGTCGGCGCCACGATACTGGGCGTCAATGCCATGACCGACACCGTCAGACAAAGCAATACGCGCCGAACGCATGCCCAAACGGTTTCGTCGCTGTCAGCGCGGCGACGAACATGCAATACGATCTGCGCAATGGCGCAGGCCAGCAGAACCACGGCGACGGCTCCGCCGACAGGCCAACCCAAAGCAGGGGAAAGCGTCAGATGGTTCATCTCCTCAACCTCCAAGCCAATGCCAGCCAGACCATCAAAACGATGGCCAAGGCCAGTGTCCACCATCCGGGAGCATCCACCATGGCGGCCTTGTTGCTCGACTCGTTTTCATGGTTCCGCCGAGATTCGATTTCCTTGACCAGCGAAGAGACGGATGCTCCATTCGATTGGGTGAGAAACACCCCATGATGAGCTTCGATGGCGGATTTGAATTCCTGGGTGGTCTCGTCGGCCTCGCTCTGCTTCGGTCCGGAAAACAATCCATCCACGGTGATTTGGGCCTGCTTGGTCAGGTTCAGCGCCTCGTCAAGCGTATAGGTTGGTTTTCCGGAAACGACGTTGTCCGTGGCAAGCACGATGGATGCGGCGCGCTGACGCTCGGCATTGTCGGCGCTTGCGTTCCCATAGGCGAATCCGGGAAGCATGGCCGCGCAGCTCACCACGCCATCGCCAATCAGCGAAGTGGACTCCTTACGGTTCTGCGTGCCTTCCAGCCAGTCGGAAATCGCCTGATAATCGCTGTCCTTCATCTTGTCGATATCGTCTTGGGACTCGACGCCTGCGAGGATGCTGCTGGCTTTGTCAAGCTGTTTGGACACCAGTTCGTAGTCGTCGGTCAACGGAAAAACGGTACGTGACGTCGAATTGAAGATGCTCAGGCCGATTCTCTCGCCCTTGAAGCTGTCGACGAGTTGACGGTAGGTGTCGATGACCTCGCGGTCGTAGGGGAGCGCCGAGCCGGAAACATCCAAGCACAGCACGATGTCTCGGCTGCTGGCCTTCTCCTCGCCTTCATCCACGGTGCTGGGACGTGCCACCAGAGCCGTGGCGAGTGCCAACGCGACCACTAGAAGAATCACCGCCAAACGTGAAAGAACCCTCCACTGGCGGAATAATCTCGATGCGGATTCCGTGTTGAGGTCATCATCCAGGCTGAAGGTGCGGGCACTCTCGATGTCATCGGTTTTGTGGCGCGCGGCCACCAGCAACGTGACGCCGGCAACGGCCAGCACCACGATGACGCCTGCCAGAAAGACCCAAGGCCAATGCCATGACAGTTGCATCTATCGCCACCTTTCCACAAGATTGGCCACCCATTCGCCAGCCTGCTCGACCGTGGCCTGCCTGGCGATGTGATTGCGCTCGGCATCCGCGAATTCCGGCGGATACAATGCCTCGATGGTTTGCCTGAGCAAGGTGAGACCCTGCTGGTTCCCCGTGGTCCGAGGCGTCTCTTCGATGTCGGTGAGCGTCTGGTTGCGCACGTCCGTTCCGGTGGCAGTGGAAGCAAAATCCCTGGCGATTGCGGCCAGCTGTGCGAAAGCCTCCTCGCGCTCCAGCTCCCCCTGGGCATGGCGGGACACAACATCATCGATACGCTGATGCCAGACGGTTTTGCCGGCAAGCGCGTCATGTCGGCCGCGATTGACTATTTTGCGGCTTCCGGCTCGGCCGGGCAAGCCAGACCACAAGAGCCACCAAAACGACGGCAAGCAACAGACAGACCGCGATGACGACGGCCAAACCGTTCTCAAGATGAATCTGGTCCTTGATGACGAGGTCATCCTCGGCAAGGAAGAGCATCATGCCTTGTCTCCCAACGACAATACGGACGGGGCTCTCAATTGGTTACGTGTGGACTGGGCCAAAGCCGTGGAAACCATGCGCACGAACTCATGGAACATGCGTTCGCTGGAATCGGATCGGATTACCGTCGAGCCACAGCGATTCAGCTCATGGCGAATGGACGCAGCCAGGTATTCGCGATGCGTTCGCACTTGCCCAGCTGTGTTTCCCCTACGCAGGAACGCAGGCACGCGTCGTTTTCCAGCCCCGTCAAGCACCACGCGCGCATGGCTGACATCAAACGGATTGATGGTGGCCACATCGATGAGCACCATCGGATGTGTCCTTGCAATCGTGCGGATGGCGCTCAAATGCCGTTCCTCCAACGCATGCTCCTCGGTGGCGATGACGACCAGCGCCTCTTTGTCCCGAATGCGGCGCGCGTATTCCAGCAACGCGTCGATATTGCGGGGCCTGGTCCACTCGCGCTGCAATGCCGTATCCAAGGTTCGTTCGAACTGCGCCAGGCCACCGTTGAACGGCACCCGGGTGATGGAAGCGCTGTCGCCGAACACCATGGACACTTCGTCGCCTCGGCGCAGGCTGAGCGCGGCGAACATGCATAAGGCATTTGCCGCCACCTGATACGCCTGTTCCGAGGAAGGGCATGTGGCGGTCATCTCCTGTCCGACGTCAAGCAGCAACCATGCCTTCGAAGTGGAGGGACGCTCACGCTGCACCACCATTGGACGTCCCGCTCGGGCACTGGTCTTCCAATCGATGCGTTTCGCCTCGTCTCCCGGCTCATAGGCGTGGATATCCACGACATCGTCGGCGCCGAAGCGTTTGTTCGATGCGTGCGCGCCTTCGAGTATGCCGAGCGCCTTGCGTACCGTCGGCAGACTCAGCGTGGTTCCAAGCGTCTCGATTTTTCTGCGGATCGGATCGTCGGAACGGATCTGGTCGATCATGGAACGGGGACCGCCTGCACGATCGAATCCACCACCTGGTCGCTGGTGACGCCATCGGCAAGTGCTTCGAACGTCATCAGAATACGATGGCGCAACACTTCGTGGGCGAACGCCTTCACATCCTCAGGAATGACGTAATCTCGTCCCTGCAGGAGCGCGTTGGCCTGTCCTATGCGCACCAGCGCGATGGACGCGCGCGGCGAGGCGCCCAGCCTGACGAGCGAGGAAAGTCCTTGGACGGGCTTGGTTCCAGCGCCACGGGAGGTGGCCGCGATATTGACCGCATACTGCATGATCGCATCGGACACGTGCACACGACGTGCCGCGGAACGCAGGAATTCGACGTCGCTGATGGAAACGGTGTCACCGGTGAGCGCGTGCTGGTCTACGGTATCGGAGCCGCGGCGGGTCAGCATGGCGAGCATGCGTTGCTCTTCCTGCGCTGTCGGATAGGTCAGTACGGCCTTCATCATGAAACGGTCCATCTGCGCCTCGGGAAGATTGAAGGTGCCCTCTTCCTCGATTGGATTCTGCGTTGCGATGACCATGAATGGTTTCGGCAGCGCGATGCGTTGGCCTCCGATGGTGGTCGCGCCCTCCGCCATGGCTTCAAGCATGGCGGACTGGGTCTTCGCGTTGGAACGATTGATTTCGTCGAGCAGCACGAAATTGGCGTGGATCGGGCCGATCTGCGTGGAGAATTTCTGCGTGGCGAAATCGAAGACCTGAGTGCCGACCAGGTCCGAAGGCATCAGATCGGGAGTGCATTGCACACGTTTGAACGAGCCGGACACCGAAGTGGCCAAGGTCTGCGCGGCAGTGGTTTTTGCCAGACCCGGGACGGATTCGATGAGGATATGACCGCCGGCCACCAAAGTGGTGATCAGCGATTCACGAAGATTGTCCTGTCCGACCAGGGTCTGCGCGAAACGTCCGCGAATCTGCGAACCGATGTTCCTGGCGCGTGCGATGTCTTCGGCCGACAGCGTGGTTGGTCTTGCGGCTGCGGGCATGGGGATGGGTGCCGGTGCTGGCGCCGGATTCTTTGGAGGGAATAAAGCCATGGTTGCTACTCTAACGGGTCAAGCTGACGGGAGGGTCCAATCCACCGGCTGTTCTCCTGCTTCGATTAGCGCCTGATTGGCGCGGGAGAACGGTTTCGAGCCGAAAAATCCGTAGCGGGCGGACATCGGACTTGGATGGGGGGATTTGATGATGAAAGCGTTGGTGAGCAGGGGCTCCAACGTCTGCGCCTTTCGTCCCCACAGAATCGCGACCAGAGGCTTGACGCTGCCGTCGGGCCGGCGGCGATTGTTCAATGCGCTGATGGCCGCGTCGGTGACCACTTCCCAGCCTCGCCCCTGATGACTTCCCGGCTTTCCCGGTTCGACGGTCAGGCATCTGTTGAGCAGCATGACGCCCTGCTTGGTCCAGGGTGTCAGGTCGCCGTTGGCCGGCATGGGCACGCCCAGATCGTCGGTCAGCTCGGTGTAGATGTTCGCCAGACTGCGCGGAATGGGCTTGACGTCCGGTGCCACGCAGAAGCTCAGTCCACCGGATGGCCCGGCGTGGGGTAGGGATCCTGGCCGACGATAAGCACCTTTGATGTCGTCGAATGGAGTGGTAAACGCGCGCAGAATGTTCCTGCTGGCCGGAAGGTACTTACGTCCCGCCGCGATTTCCGACTCAGAAAGTCTCCCATGAGATGTATCTGGGTTCGACATCGGCGAGGCCTGGGCCATCCGGCTCCACAAGATCCTTCAATGGTTTGATATGAGTCATACTTTCCCACTGTACGACGTGCCCTGTGGATGTCCATGCCGATTCCATGCGGAAACGTGTCGAATACGCGCAAAATCGACGATGCTGATTGTGGGCTGACTGCACGGGCCGGTACACTGGGGCGGTAAGTGTGAGAAATGAGGTTGCAGAAAATGGCTAAGCAGGACAAGGAGACCTACGAATCCTACGCCAAGGATATGTTCGACAATCCTCCGGCGGGACCGATGGGCGTGCACCGTGGCGCACGTTCCATGGCGTCCAGGGCTCTGCCGTATGTGATTGTCGTGATTGTGGCTCTGCTCGCCGGCCTGCTGTTCTGGGGAGTCTATTCTGGTGAGATCAGCAACCTGAGAATGCCTTGGTCGGCCAAGGAGGACTCTTCATCGTCCGTCTCCACGGCGGATAAGGCGGATAAGAAGACGGACGACACGTCCAAAGACGCCAAGACGGAGAACAAGAAGTCCGAGGACGGCAAGAAGACCAGTACTTCGGATGGCCAGTCGAAGGACGCTTCGGACGCCAACCAGAACGCGGAACAGAATAACGATCAGAACAATGGCCAGGATGCGGCTTCTGAGCAGAGCGTGAATCTGGCCACCGAGATCCGCGTGGTGAACGCCACCAGCATCACCGGTTACGCCAAGAGCAAGGCCGATGCCCTGACCCAGGCCGGATACACCAGCGTGACGCCCAGCAATCCGACCGGCAACGTTCCCAGCCAGACGGTTGTCTGGTATCAGAATGAGGCCGACAAGGCGACGGCGGAGAATGTCGCGCAGACGCTGGGAATCTCCAATGTCCAGCAGAGCAGCGGATTGGTCACGCCGATCGTTGTGGTGCTGTTGAACTGAAAAAATCGCCGTCCGAACCGGTTTGGAACCTCGCCCGAACATAGGCGAGGTTCTTTTATTTTCTTGGAAATCCGGCGTTTTTCAAGTTGATTCGATGCGACTGACATCTTGCTCACAGCGCAAAGAACGTCATCGGGTTTGGCACTCTCGACGTGAGAGTGCTAATCTGCGAATTAGCACTCGACGAGTGAGAGTGATAACTGGCGGCTGACGGCTGGTTCTGATTGTCGCTCCGAAGGTGGAAATAATACCGTGTAGCCATATGTGGAGGAACAATGGCAAAGATGATTGCATATGACGACGAAGCTCGTCAGGGAATGCTCGCGGGTCTCGACAAGCTCGCTGACACCGTCAAGGTCACCCTTGGTCCGAAGGGCCGCAATGTGGTGCTTGACAAGACCTACGGCGCTCCGACCATCACCAACGATGGCGTTTCCATCGCAAAGGAAATCGATCTGGACGATCCGTATGAGCGTATCGGCGCCGAACTGGTCAAGGAAGTCGCCAAGAAGACCGATGACGTTGCAGGCGACGGCACCACCACCGCAACCGTGCTGGCCCAGTCCCTGGTGCACGAGGGTCTGAAGAACGTCACCGCCGGTTCCAACCCGATCGCGCTGCGTCGTGGCATCGAGAAGGCCGCCGACGCCATCGTCAAGGAACTCGTCGCAGCGGCCAAGGACGTTGAGACCAAGGATCAGATCGCTGCCACCGCAACGATCTCCGCCGCTGATCCGGAAGTCGGCGAGAAGATCGCCGAAGCTCTGGACAAGGTCGGCCAGGATGGCGTCGTGACCGTCGAGGACAACAACCGCTTCGGTCTTGACCTTGACTTCACCGAGGGCATGCGCTTCGACAAGGGCTACATCGCTCCGTACTTCGTGACCAACGCCGAGGACCAGACCGCCGTTCTCGAGGATCCGTACATCCTCCTGACCTCCGGCAAGCTGAGCTCCCAGCAGGATGTCGTCCACATCGCCGAGTTGGTTATGAAGACCGGCAAGCCGCTGCTGATCATCGCTGAGGACGTTGACGGCGAGGCTCTGCCGACCCTGATTCTGAACAACATCCGCGGCACCTTCAAGTCCTGCGCCGTCAAGGCTCCGGGCTTCGGCGACCGCCGTAAGGCCATGCTGCAGGATATGGCCATCCTGACCGGTGCCCAGGTGGTGTCCGATGAGCTGGGCCTGAAGCTCGACTCCGTCGACATGTCCGTGCTTGGCACCGCCAAGAAGGTCATCGTCTCCAAGGATGAGACCACCATCGTGTCCGGTGGCGGCTCCAAGGAGGACGTGGCCGCTCGCGTCGCTCAGATCCGTGGCGAGATCGCCAACACCGATTCCGATTACGATCGCGAGAAGCTGCAGGAGCGCCTGGCCAAGCTGGCCGGCGGTGTCGCCGTCATCAAGGTCGGCGCTGCCACCGAGGTTGAGGCCAAGGAACGCAAGCACCGCATCGAGGATGCCGTGCGCAACGCCAAGGCCGCTATCGAGGAAGGTCTGCTGCCGGGCGGCGGTGTCGCCCTGATCCAGGCTGCCGCCAAGGCCAAGGACGACGTCAAGCTCGAAGGCGACGAGGCCACCGGTGCCGCGATCGTGTTCCGTGCCGTCGAAGCCCCGATCAAGCAGATCGCCGAAAACGCTGGCCTGTCCGGCGACGTGGTGATCGACAAGGTCCGCTCCCTGCCTGACGGCCAGGGCCTGAACGCGGCCACCAACGAGTACGAGGACCTGCTGGCCGCAGGCGTCACCGACCCGGTCAAGGTGACTCGTTCCGCTCTGCAGAACGCAGCTTCCATCGCTGGACTGTTCCTGACCACCGAAGCCGTGGTGGCCAACAAGCCGGAACCGCCGGCAGCCGCTCCGGCAGCTGGCGCCGACATGGGCTACTGATCGAAAGACCGGAAGCTTCCATAGGCTCAAATAGCTGATATGAGGCCCGCTTCCCGATGGGGAGCGGGCCTTTGCTTATCTGGAAGGCGCCTTACGCGCGCTTTCTACTGCGCGAACAAACGCGACGCCTGCATTTCGGTCTCCGAATACAACGTGGAGGCCTGCATCAATGCGCGCTGGATTGATTCAAGCGACTGCTCCATCTGCTGCTGCGCGGCACGCCACTGTTCGGCGACCGCTGTGAACTGCGTCGCAGCCCCGCCGCGCCAAACGCTCTGCAGATTGTTGAGATTGCCGTACATGCCCTGCACGGCCTGTCGGATGGATTGGATGGAGGCGTTGACGGCGGCGCTTGAGGACTGAATCTGCTCGCTGTCGACTTGATACTGTGGCATGTGCCGGTCCTTTCAATGATGATTGGTGTGTTTCTCCATGCGATCGCGGTTGGCGCAACCGGACGGTACAGTGGATGCTATGTCATCAGTGAGCGTGTGCAACGAAAAAAACGGAGCTGTGGTCGGAGAACATATGCATTTGGGTTCCGTCGGCGTGTCGCGAAACGGCGGCAGAACGGCAAAAGGTTGGAATATCGCGATTTGCTGTGCTGGCGAGCGTGCTGGGTTTGTGTTTGATGCTGTGGATAACTCCGCCGGTCCATGCGGATGACAGTGCCGGATTGGGGCATTACAGCCACGGACGACATCACCGACACGCAGAATCTGCTCGGTTCGAATGTCTCGGAGATCACGGACGCCATCAACCAGACGAAAAATGG
>ENA-OQES01000095-OQES01000095.1-human-gut-metagenome-genome-assembly--contig:-NODE-95-length-35912-cov-14.701635_pt1 | contig 35912 bp, 30 predicted proteins | sample MGYA00242798_ERZ504641 | MGnify/ENA primary metagenome ERZ504641 (study PRJEB26092, sample SAMD00036327) | human gut metagenome | host: Homo sapiens | study: EMG produced TPA metagenomics assembly of...
TTGACGACGGAGATGCCTACGCCGTGCAGGCCGCCCGAGACCTTATACGGCCGAGTTATCTGAACTTACCGCCGGCGTGCAAGATCGTCATGACGACCTCGAGCGTCGGGATCTTTTTAACAGGGTGCTCGTCGACGGGGATGCCGCGCCGTTGTCGACGACCGTGATGGAGTTGTCGGCGTGGACCGTCACCTGGATCTCGGTGCAGAAACCGGCCATGGCCTCGTCGACGGAGTTGTCAACGATCTCCCACACCAGGTGATGCAGACCGCTGCGCTCGTCGAGCCGATATACATGCCCGGGCGCTTACGAACGGCCTCGAGACCTTCGAGAATCTTAATCTCGCCGCCATCGTAATCGATTTTCGTTTGCCACACGTCCTCCTTCAGTCAAGAAAATGTGTACAGCCTTACTAGGTTTATCGTAAAAAAAGTACCCTCGGGACCGAGGGTATTTGGCTCTACAAGGCCACCAGATGCGATTTAAGGCTCATTTTTTGCTTTGCACGCCCTTGGCCCACTCGGCACTGGCTCTCATGGCATTCTCGAGGGCCTCGCGCAGTTTTTGGTCTTCGATGGGCGCCACCTGGCGCTCGATCTCGGTGCACTCGGCCTCACTTAGGTCGGCGTGCGGGGCCGGCGGGCGCTCGGTCGTCGCCGGGCGCAGGCGCTCCTTGGCGGCGGGCGGCGTGTGACCGGGCGCGGTGGTTTTGAACACCAGGCCGTCCACATGCGCACCGGCGCGCTCCATGCGCGCGCGGATGATCTCGCGCAACAACGTCATTTCCTGCGTCCACGAGGGCGAGTCGAGATACACCAGCAGCTCATTGGACTCGGGCAGGTAGCGCAGTCCCGTCACATGCCGCCCCTCGCGCGTGCCCGAGCACACCGCGTTCCATGCGCGATAGACCGTGCGCGACTCCTCGGCGGCCTCCATCTGCGCACGGCGCTCGGGGGTCGCAGCCGCCAGGATGCGCTGGCGCTCTGCGTTCAAAAACCCGCTGAAGGCGACTGTCTCGCTCTCGCGCTCGTAATTAGCACGTCTCACCCATGCTCACCACCTTGGCTCGATCAAGCAGGTCATCGGTAAAGTACCCCAGGTTGGTCGTAGTTATGACCGTCTGGATATCATCGCCAATCAGCCGCAGGAAAGCGCCGCGACGCTCGCCGTCGAGCTCGCTCATCACGTCGTCCAAAAGCAGCAGTGGGGCGGTGCCCAGGACATCGCGAGCCACGGCAACCTCGGCCACCTTCCAGGACAGCACCAGCGTGCGCTGCTGTCCTTGGCTGGCAAATGAACGGGCGGAGCGACCCGCCACGGTAAACTCAATCTCGTCGCGATGCGGTCCCACCAACGTCACGCCGCGGCGAATTTCCTCGTCGGCATGCTCGTCAAGGGCGGCCAGCATGCGCTCGTACGCCCAACCCTTCAGCTCTTCGCGATCCTCGACCTGGGGCAAAGCCCCCAGCGTGGACGCATAGGTCACGTTGGCGGCCTCACCTGACGCTACTTGCCCGTAGGCAGTGTGCACATGGCCCGCCAGCCGGTCGAGCAGAGCCAACCGGTGCACGAGCAGGGCCGAGCCCGCGCGGGCAATCGAATCGTTCCACGCGCCGAGCATCTCGCGGCAGCACCAGGTCTCCTTGAGCAAGGCGTTACGCTGGGTCACGCAGCGCCCATAGGTGCTCGCAAGATCGGCATAGCGTGCGCTCAGCTGCATGCCAAAGTCATCGAGGGCGGCGCGGCGCACACTGGCGCCACGCTTAACCATGTCCAGATGGTCGGGGCAAAACAGCACGCTCGGAAGAACCCCGCGCACACCGGCGGCAGAGCATCTCTTGCCGTTGCGGCTAAACGAGCGCTTACCGTCCTCCGCGCTCAATCCCATATCAAGCACGCGGCCGTCGCCCTCGAGCCTCAGCTCGATCTTGCACGAGCCCACGCCGTCATGGACGAGCTCGGCTGCGGTCGGATGCCTAAACGAGGCGCCACTCGTCAGCAGCTGCAGCGCCTCTATGAGATTGGTCTTTCCCGCCGCGTTGGGTCCCGCAAGTATCGTCACGCCCTCGTCCAGGGCAAGGCGATAGCTATCGAAGCTGCGGTAGTGCGCGACGGAAAGATCGCGGGCGAACATGGTCATGGCGCAGCGCTAGATGCGGACCGGCATGACCAGGTACAGGTAGTTGATCTTGTCGTAGGACTTGAAGATGCCCGCCTGCGAGTAGCTCTTGAGCTCCAGCGTGATCTCCTTCTCCTTGGACAGGGCATTGAGGCAGCCGAAGATGTAGTGGTAGTTGAAGGCGATGGTACCCGACTCGCCCTCAGCCTCGACATCGATCGTCTCCTGCGCAAGGTCCTGGTCATTGGAAATGGAGGACAGGCCCATCTGCCCGTTCTCGACATCGATCTCGAACTTGACGGCGGGGTTGGCGCTCGCGATAACGGCCACGCGCTTGAGGGCGGCGTTAAAGGCGGCGACATCGATCTTGACGCTCGTCACGCACGAATCGGGGATGAGCTGCTTGTAGTTGGGGTACACGCCCTCGATGCGACGCGACACGTAGGTGGTGTTGCCGGCCTCGAAGACGACCTGGGTGTCGGTAGCCCCGATCATGATGGTCGCCTGGCTGGCCATGATGTTCAGCGCGTCGTTAAAGGCGTCAGCCGGAACGTTGAGCTCAAAGGAGCCCTCGAGGGTCGAGGTCTCGACCTGCGTATCGCACACGGCCAAGCGGAAGGAATCGGTCGCCACCAGGCGTACGGTGTTGTTCTCGACCTTCATGTGCACGCCGCCCAGGATGGGGCGAGCCTTGTCGGTCGAGGTGACGCGCCACACGCGGCCGACCATTTCGGACAAGACATCGGTCGGCAGCTCCACGGCACTCTCGATGGCATAGGCCGGAAACTCGGGGAAGTCATTGGCATCGAGCGTGTTCAGCCTAAAAGAGCTCTTCTCGCAACCAATCAGCACCTGGCGCTCGGACAGCTCAAAGGTGACCGGGGCATCGGGGAGGGTCTTGGTGATATTGGAGAGCATCTTACAGGGGATAACCATCTCGCCCTCTTCTTCGACATGCGCCGCGATGCGATGACGGATCGAGATGGTGTAGTTAGAGGTCTGGAATTCCAAGATGCCGTCTTGGGCCTTGACGAGCACGCCCGACAGGATGGGAAGGGTGGATGCCGAAGCGACACCCTTCATAACGACGCCGATGGCTTGTGTAAGCGAGCTCTGGCTGACGGTGAACTTCATCTTTTAATACCTTTCTATAGATATAAATATCTTAATAATAGTAATAGCACTGACGAAACTGTTGATTACTCCCAAAGACGCAGGTCAGACCCAGAAAGAGAATCGACAGCAACCTGTGTGCAACAGGGGTGGTTTTCCACGTTCAAAACCTGCGCAAAACTTTTCATCACCGCGGGTTGGGTTTTAGACACCTTATGCCCGTGGTTTCGACAAGTTTTCAACAGGTGTCTCTTTTTCCCTACGAGCGCAGTGTAATTTTATCGCGCAGCGACTTGAGGTCTTCGGTGACGGCGCGGTCTTCCTGAATCATCTTCTGGACCTTTTTGTAGCTCGTGCTGACGGTCGAGTGGTTGCGGTTGCCAAATTCGGCGCCCACCGCCGTGGTCGTCATCTCGCACATCTCGATGGCTAGGTAGATAGCGATATGGCGCGCTTTGGCGATATTGGCGTTGCGACGCGGGCCGATGAGCTCCTCGTGCGTCACGCCGTACTGCTCTTCGATGACGGACTGAACCGTCTGGACGTTGGCTTTTTTTGGCCGATGTGTCGAAGTACTGGCTGGCGATGGCGTCGATATCGTCAAAGGTGAGCTCCCCGCCCTCGCGCTCACGGTCGCCCGCCTCGCCGGCGCAGCGCTCGCAAAAGCTCTCGAGTTCGCGGATGTTGGTGCCCGAGACCTCGGCCATGTGTTTAAAGTGCTCGTCGGTCAGGTGTCCGCCGTCGCCCCCATAGGCCGCCAGCAGTGAGTCGTCGCCCGCCTCGGGAGCGGCGACGATGGTGTTCTCGTAATAGCGCTGCAAGATCTTGTATTTCATCTCGTAGCTGGGCTCTGCGACCAGGCAGAGCATTCCGGCGTTGAAGCGGCTGGTCAGACGCTCGTCCATGCTCAGGTCCTTGGGGGCGCGGTCTGCCGCGATGACGACCTTCTTGTTGTTGCGGATGAACTCGTCCATGAGCTGGAAAAAGTAGTCCACACTCGCGCGCTTGCCGATGATGTTTTGGATGTCATCGATGATGAGCACGTCCACGCCGTGGTACGCCTGCATGATGGGGGCGTTGCTCTTCTTTTGACGGTCGAACTCGGTCATCAGGTCGTCCAGATATGCCTGGGAGTTGGCATACTTGACCTTGATCTCGGGCGACTTCTCGGCGAGCTCGTTTTTGATGGCGAGCAGCAGATGGGTCTTGCCCAGCCCCGATTTGCCATAGATGAACAGGGATGTGCATGTGCCGCGCTCGTCCGCGAGGGCGGCAAACTTGAGTGCCGAGCGATAGGCATGGCTGTTCTCGGGGCCGTAGACAAAGTTCTCAAAGGTAAATTTTGAGTTCGCGGCTAGCGGGGCTCCATCCGTATTCTGCTCGGCCGGCACGGTCGGTGCTGGCATGGGTGAAGCGGGGGCCGCAGCTTGCGTGGATTTAGTCGGCGCTCCGCCCTTCATCTGGTTCATCATGCGACGAAAATCGTCGGCCGAGAGCGTGTTCTTGATTGCAATGCCCGAATCCGCGCCCGCCGCTGCGTCGTGAGCGATGGGCATGTGCGTGACGGGTGCGTTCGTTGACGTCGCCGCCGCGCTCGTCAACGGTGCCATTGTTTCACGGGAAACATCGCTGTGCTGGTGCTCGATTGTCGGCACATCGCCTGCGGAGGCCGGCACCGCCGGGGAAGCAGCGGGAGCCGTGGCGGGCGCCGTGGCGGCAGCGGATTCCGTCGCGGCGCCTTGCGGTGCCACGATGTCGAGAGCAATCGGTGCAAAGGCGATTTCTTCCAGATAGGCCTCAATAGTCGGCTGATGCTTTTTGAGCTGCGCGATGGCAAAGCGCGAGGGGGCCTCGATCGTGAGCGTATCTTCGGTCAGGCTTATGGCGCGCGATTGCCCCAGCATGTTGATGAGGCGTGCATCTTGGCCGTCGCGCTGGCAAAAGGCGATGGCATCCCCCAGGATGATGCTTGCTTCCTCGTCCACTGTCTCTCCCGTTCTTTAGCTCTGAGCTCGCACGCGAGCGGCGCCGAGTTCGGTCAGATGGTATTTCTGGCCATGCTTGATGACCAAGCCGGCCTGCGCCAAGTCATTGAGCGTGCGTGACCAAGTGGGGGCCGAGTTTCCAAACGCCCTCGCAAGATCGGTTGCGCCGCACGCTTGATTTTGCGCCAGATAGCCCAGCGCGGCGTTGCCGCGATCGCTTACGAACACGTCCGGTTGTGGCTGTGCATACTGATTTACTGCATTAGGATACATCATTTGAGCTGCTGGTTGTTGAGAACTCTGCGTCGGCGGCATTTGCTGTTGAAAACTTTGAGGCCACTGTTGGTAAGGCTGCGGAGGCGTCTGCTGGGCCCAGGGGTTGTACTGCTGCTGCGGCATCTGCTGGTACGGCTGCTGATATCCCTGCTGGTACTGCTGCGGGAACTGCTGGCCATACCCCAGTGGCGGCATCTGCTGATATGGATATCCCTGTTGGTACGGCTGATAGCCCATTTGCTGGCCACCCGGCGCCCCCGTCGCCTGCTGCATTGCTGCTGCATCCTGATCAGCCAGCGGCATGGCCTCTGGCATGTTTGGCGGCATCGACATAGATGCCGCCTGGGGTTCTTGTGTGGGAAGCATTCCGGGCTGCTGCATCTGTCCCACGGGGGGCTGCATCTGCTGCGTTGCCACGGGCTGCTGCGCAAAAGCTCCCGGCAGGGGATATGTGGGCTGCTCCGTCTCGGGCCGCACGGCAGCGCCGCGTCCGCCGGCACGCTCGATTTCCTGCACGCGTTTAGGGTTCAGGCTTACCGTAACCACGGTGCCGTTGCCCATGTTGTCCTCGATGGATACGGCACCGCCGGCGTTTTCCAAATACTCCTGCACCATGGGAAACCCTGCTCCGGTTCCACGGATATAGCGCTTCATCTTGCTGTTTGCGCTGGTAACGCCAAAGTCGAAAGCACGTTCCTTGTCGTCGATGCCGGGTCCTTGGTCAGCAAAGCGGATGGTGTCTCCGCCGTCCAGAATCGAGATGATGGGCTCGGCAAAGTGTGCGTGGATAAAGTTTTCGACAATCTCGCGGATGACCATGAGCGAGATATGGCCACCTTGTTCTTTCATGCACTGGTAGACGGTGTTGGTCGTCTCTTCCAAATACGTGCGGACATCTTGCGGATCAATGACGATCACCCGCGGTGTCGACAGCATGTCGTCATAGACGGCGATGCGCGCGGCGTACATGGCTTTTGGCGCCTGCGTGGTCGTCTGCTCGCCTTCCGCACGCTCTTCGCGCACGCCGGTGATGTGCTCGTTGTCGGGTGCCGGGTCTCCGGAATCGACCATGGTGTAAAAGTCGTCAGACATGCCGCTCGCAATCTTTCAAAAGGTTTCGAACAAATAGTAGCTCACCGTGCAACGTTTCTCATCTTTCGACAACTTTTCAAAACTTGTTGAAAACTTTGGAAAACGGGTGAAAAGTTCTCAACATTGCCAACATGACCTGTTGAAAACTCGATGAAATATCGTGAAAGGTTGCCATGAGGCGCAAATTTCGGTTGTGCTTATGGGGGAACCGTGTGAACTGCGCAACCTTTTACCTTTGATTTCTTGACATTTGAACATCGATTTCCCTACAATCTTCAAGCTCACGTGTCTATATCTGCGTCCGCGTCCCCGCGGACACTCGAAATGCAGCAGGAGGAACTTAAGATGAAGCGTACGTATCAGCCTAATAAGCGTAAGCGTGCCAAGACCCATGGCTTCCGTGCCCGTATGGCCACTAAGGGTGGTCGTGCCGTGCTCGCCCGTCGTCGCGCCAAGGGCCGCAAGCGTCTCACTGTCTAGCAGCGATACACACATCTCGCATGAAGACTATTAAGTCTCGGCAAGATTTCGAGCATGTGTTCAGTCAGGGGCGTCGTTTCAATCACCCTCTGATTCGAATGACCATATGTGAATCGGTTGGCGAAGGCGACTCCGGAAGGGTCGCCTTCGTTGGTGCTAAGCGACTCGGTTGTGCCGTCGTGCGCAACCGATCTAAGCGTGTGATGCGCGAGGCCGCCCGCAGCTGCGGATTTCCCGTTGCGGGTTATGACATCATCTTGTTTGCAACTCCCAAGACGAGGGTTTCCTCGCCGCAGGAGATGGACAAGGCGTTGCGTTCGCTTATGAAGCGCGCCGGCGTTGCCGGGGAGGAGCGATGAGCAATCACGTTTTGCGACGTGTTGCCATCGCTCCTATTCGCATATATCAACAGGTTATTTCGCCCTTATTGCCTGACGCCTGCATTTATTACCCAACGTGCTCGCAATACGCCATCCAGGCGATTGAGAAGCACGGTGTTTTGAGAGGCTGCTGGCTTGCCGTGAGGCGCATCGCTCGCTGCAATCCCCTGCACGTCGGCGGTTATGACCCTGTGCCCTAGCGGGCACTCGCTATCGGAGGAAAACTTACATGTGGGATTGGATCGTTAACATCCTTTTCGAGCTGCTCAAGCTCATCCAGACCTTTGCGGTCGACTGGGGCCTGTCCATCATCATCCTGGTGGTCATCATCCGTCTGCTGCTGACGCCGCTTATGCTCAAGTCGACCAAGTCGACGGCTCGCATGCAGGTGCTGCAGCCCAAGATGCTCGAGATCCAGGAGCGCTATGCCGACGATCCCCAGCGTCAGGCCGAGGAGATGCAGAAGTTCTACAGCGAGAACAAGTTCAACCCCATGGCTGGCTGTCTGCCGCTGCTGATTCAGATGCCTATCCTGTTCGCCCTGTTTACATTGCTGCGCAACCTGCCGCAGTACTTTAACGACGGCACGTTCTCGTTCTTCAACATCCTGCCCGACCTGACCACCACGCCGAGCGCTTCCTTTGCCGATGGCTTTATGGTTGCACTGCCTGCGCTGGTTTGCCTGATCCTGTTTGCCGTCCTGACCCTGATTCCGCAGCTCTATATGTCGCGCAACCAGACCGGCCAGCAGGCTCAGAGCATGCGTATGATGGCCGTTGTCATGACGGTCATGATGCTTTGGATGGGCTGGAGCCTTCCCGTTGGTGTTCTGCTGTACTACGACGTCTCGTCTGCTTGGCAGGTTATCCAGCAGATTTTTGTGACGCAGAAGGTCATCGACAAGGCGAAGGCCGATGAGGAGGAGCGTCTTAAGAACGCTCCGCTGCAGGTTGAGGTCACTCGTCGCGAGAAGAAGCCGCGCCCGCACAAGAAGAAGTAGCGGGATATCAATCTTATTTAGGTACCTAACTTTTGGAGTACGTTATGTCTGAAGAGATCATCGAGGATATGCTTGAGGAGGTTGCCCCGCAGGTCGCGGGCGATTATCCCGAGATTGCACAGCGCTACAAGGCTGGTGAAGAGCTGACCGATGAGGAGCTCGACACCATTGCCGATATTGCGATTTCCATCCTGCGTTCCATCCTTTCGCACTTCGATGCCGCCAACTCTCCTATCGATGAGTATGAGGGCGACGAGGGTGAGCTGATTTTGGATGTAACGGCTCCCGACCTTGCTGTTCTCATTGGCCGTCATGGTCGCACTCTTGATGCTCTTCAGGTTATGTTCTCTTTGCTGGTGAGCCGCAAGCTTGGCTTTAGGTATCCGGTTGTAGTGGACGTCGAGGGATACAAGAGTCGCCGTCAGGATAAGGTCGCCTCCATGGCTCAGTCTGCTGCCGAGCGTGCCATCCGCACTCATAAGAGTGTTTCGCTTCCGCCCATGAATGCCTACGAGCGCCGACTGGTTCACATTGCACTTCGTGGCAACGATGCAGTCGATACTCATTCTGAGGGTTCTGACCCTGATCGCCATGTGGTGATTGTTGCTCGATAATCTACTCGAGCTTATGCTAGGGGGACGTGGTTTCCACGTCCCCTTTTTTTTGTCAAAAGTTCTCGATACACTGATTTTTGTCAGAAAGGAGCTTTCGTTGTTAGTACTTACTGATCAGCAGGCTGACGAGATGTTGAGTCGTCTAACTTCCTATTGCAAAGAGTATTCCTTGAGCGTAACTGATGTTGAGCTGAGGAAATGTATCCAGCATTTGGATTTGGTTCTTGAAACAAATAAGACAACCAATCTCACCCGTATTCTTAACGTAGAAGATGCTGTAGTACTTCATATCCTCGACTCACTTGTTTTGCTCCCCTATATCAATAAGGCTCCTGAGGGAGCTTTGCTCGATATGGGAACAGGTGCGGGCTTCCCTGGTATTACATTAACCATAACCACGCATCGTAAAGCTACTTATATTGACTCTGTTGGCAAGAAGGTTGATGCTGTTAATTCCTTTGTCCATGCTCTTGGATTGAAACATGCTCATGCGGTTCATGATCGTCTTGAAGAATATGCTCGAAGCCATAAGAAGCAGTTCTCTGTTGTAACCGCCCGTGCACTGGCCCCTCTACCGATTCTTGTTGAGTATGCGGCTCCGTACCTCAAGGATGGAGGGCTATTTGTTATCACCAAGGGCAATCCTTCGGATGAGGAGCTTGCTTCTGGCATGTCAGCTGCAAAGATTTGCGGCTTCACTTTGCTTCTGAATGACGCTATCGATTTGCCTGAGGGCCTGGGCCACAGGGAGTTCATTGTTCTTAAGAAGAGTCATCCAGCATCCGTCTCATTGCCTCGTGCAAATGGTATGGCAAAGAAGAATCCGCTTGCCTAGATGTTTCACGTGAAACATAATGGATACTAACAACTTGCGGTGTTTCACGTGAAACATGGCGGTTGATATCGAATCGGAATGTTTCACGTGAAACATCCTCCGTTTGACAGCTTTAATACACACCAGGAGGGACCGTGGGATTTCGCGACGTTAAGCGTTCTAAGAGTGCAAAAGACACGCGTATCATTGCAATCATCAATCAAAAAGGTGGCGTCGGTAAGTCAACGACGGCTGTAAACCTTGCAGCAGCACTGGGTGAGCAGGGTCGTAAGACGCTGATTGTCGATTTTGATCCGCAAGGAAACAGCACTAGCGGATTTGGAATTGAAAAAGAAGACCTTGATCACTGCATCTATGATGCATTGTTGAATGATGTGCCGGCAGAATCGCTTGTTCTTGATACAAATTGCAAAAAGGTATTCGTAATTCCGGCTACAATTCAGCTTGCAGGCGCAGAAATTGAACTCGTAAGCGCAATTGCTCGTGAAACCCGTCTCAAAGATTTGCTTGAGCCGATTCAGGACGAGTTCGATTTTATTTTCATTGATTGTCCCCCTTCGCTCGGCCTGCTTACTATCAACGCCTTGACCGCAGCAGACAGCGTTTTGATTCCGATCCAATGCGAGTATTATGCACTTGAAGGCGTTACGAAGCTGCTTGAGTCAATGAAGATGGTCAAATCACGTCTGAACAAGGGCTTAGACACCTATGGTGTGCTTATGACCATGTATGACTCGCGTACTTCTCTATCGAATCAGGTTGTTGAGGAGGTTCAATCGTACTTTGGTGATAAGGCGTTTAAGACGCTGATCCCCCGTACGGTTAAAATCTCCGAAGCTCCGTCTTTTGGAGAACCGGTAATTACCTATGCACCTCAAAATAAGGGTGCAAAAGCGTATATGAACCTTGCAAAAGAGGTGATCAAGCGTGCCTAGTGTAAAGAAACGTGGCGGATTAGGACGTGGACTCAATGCTTTGGTCTCAGAGGCCGAGTATGAGACTGGTGGTTCGGCTGCATCGGCTTCGAATGCTGCGTCTGAAACAAAATTACCTATTGAGGATATCGTTCCCAACCCAAATCAGCCCCGAATTCACTTTAACGAAACTGAACTTCGCGAGTTGAGCGAGTCAATTCAAGAACATGGCGTTTTGCAGCCGCTTTTGGTTCGCAAGCATGGAAATGGCTATGAGATCATCGCTGGTGAACGTCGTTACCAGGCGTCAAAACTTGCTGGTCTTGAGGAACTGCCAGTCATCATTAAGGATGTTAATGATGAAGAGATGCTAGCTCTTGCTCTTATCGAAAACCTTCAGCGTTCTGATCTAAATCCTGTCGAAGAGGCTAAGGGCTACCGCCAGCTTATCGATGCCAGCGGTATGACCCAGGAAGCATTGTCGAAGGCTGTAAGCAAGTCGCGCTCTGCAATTACAAACTCGCTGCGCCTTCTTGATCTCCCCGAAGTTGTTCAGCAGATGATTTTTGAGGGCAAACTTACTGCTGGTCATGCACGTGCGATTCTTGCAGTTCCCTATGAGGATGCTCGAATTCGACTTGCTGAGAAGGTTGATGCAGAGGGCCTTTCCGTAAGAGCGACAGAAAATCTTGCTCCGTTGTTTTCTGCCGGAGAGACACATAAGACTCCGAGGCCTGCAACGCCTCAGTCTTTTAAAAAGGCTGCCCGCGTGCTTCGTCAGGTTTTTAATACCAACGTGCGTGTGAAGAGCTCGCGTGGAAAGAATAAGATTGAGATTGAGTTTAAAGACGAGGAAGAGCTCTCTCGTATTCTTGGCGAAATGATTCAGTTTGATCAAGGAGGCCAAGATGAGGAATAGGATTTTTACTGTGATTGCATTGGCGACGACTGTCGCTGCTGGTGCCTTTGCTGGCTATAAGATCGCGACAGACGATGAACTTCGAGGTCGTTTGCTTCGTAGTGCGCAAGATATTGTCGATACATCCAAGAAGAAAATGGCTGTTATGACAGAAGATGTTGCCATGCGCACCGCTCAGGTAACGAAGAATCCCAAGATTAATCAAGGTTGGGTTAGCAACCAATGGGAAAATGTAGGTTATTAGGTACCTAACAATTACTTAGCATATTATGAGGGGTCCTTGTCTAATTCACGAGGCAAGGAGCCCTTATTTTGACCGTAAAAAATTGGGACAGGTAGCAGCTGATTCAAAATTAAGCTCAATAAATGAAACGGCCACGGTTGCATATCCTGCAACCGTGGCCGTTCAATGTTTCACATGAAACGTTTTGGGGTGCGACTCCCCTATGCGTTCTTCTGAACTTTGAAGCGCTGCTTCAGCTGTCCGCAGGCGGCGTCAATATCGTTACCACGGGAGTTACGAATCGTGGTCTCGATGCCACGGGACTCAAGACGACGCTGAAGATCCTCAACCTTATGAATCGGCGACGGCTTGAGCGGGCTACCCTCAATGTCGTTAAGCTGAATAAGGTTAACGTGGCACAGCGTTCCCTCGCAGAAGTCGCAGAGCGCCTGCATCTCGGGATTCGTATCGTTGACGCCTTCGATCATGGCATACTCATAGGTCGGGCGGCGGCCAGTCTTCTCGGTGTAGAGCTGAAGCGCCTCGTGAAGGCGAAGCAGTGTGTACTTCTTAACACCGGGCATGAGCTTGTTGCGCGTCGACTGGATGGCGGAATGCAGGGAAACGGCAAGCGTGAACTGCTCGGGGATATCGGCAAATTTGCGAATACCGGGAATAACGCCGCTGGTAGAGACGGTGAGGTGACGAGCGCCGATACCGATGCCATCGGGGTCGTTGAGGATTCGCAGCGCCTTGAGAACCTCGTCGTAGTTGGCAAACGGCTCGCCCTGGCCCATGAAGACGACGCTCGTGGCACGCTCGCCAAAGTCGTTGGATACATGAAGTACCTGGTCGACGATCTCTTGAGCGGTCAGAGAGCGCTTGAGGCCGTTGAGACCGGTAGCGCAAAAGGCGCAGCCCATGCCACAGCCAGCCTGGGTGGAAACGCAGACGGAAAGCTTGTTACGACGGGGCATACCGACAGTCTCGACGGAAACGCCGTCGTGGTACTCGAGCAGATACTTGCGAGAGCCATCTTTGGAAACCTGCTTGGTTAGTTCAGTCGGCGTGTCAAAGGTAAAAGCCTCTTTAAGCTGCTCGCGGAAAGCCTTGGGAAGGTTGGTCATATCGTCAAACGAACAAACGTTCTTCTCGAAGACCCATTCGATGAGCTGCTTCGCGCGGAAGGTGGGCTGGCCAAGTTCGGCCACAAGGTCGCGAATATCGTTTTGGCTCAAGTCGCGAATGTCCTGAGATTTAGTCCTGGGATTCATGGAAGCCTTTCGATTTTGGGGAAACGTAGAGGGTATCGCTACAATATGGTATCAGCTGCAGAAATTATAGAGGAGGAGTCTGCCCATGCCGGGTAAAAGCCTAGAGAACATGCACGTAGCGGTCTTGGCGGGCGGTCATTCCGCTGAGCGCGAGATCTCGCTCAATTCGGGAAAGAACGTCGTGGTTGCCTTGAAGGAGGCCGGCTACACTTCGGTGGAGCTGCTCGACACGGCTACCGATGATTTTATGGTAACCATGGCGACCGGCGGCTTTGACGTGGCGTTTATCGCCATGCACGGTGCCGGCGGCGAGGATGGCGCCATGCAGGGCGCCATGGAGACCCTGGGTATCCCCTACACGGCCTCGGGTGTGCTTGCCAGCGCCTGCGGTGCCGACAAGGAGGTCTCTAAGCTCCTGTACGCCAAGGCGGGCATTCCTGTTGCCCCCGGCCTTGCGCTCGAGGTGGGCGATGAAGTCGATATCGATCATATCGTCGAGGTTTGTGGCGAGCGCTGCTTTGTGAAGCCGGCCGTCAACGGTTCCAGCTATGGCATTTCCCTGGTCCATGAGCCCTCCGAGCTGCCCGCGGCAATCGCCAAGGCGTTTGAGTACGGCGACAAAGTGCTGGTCGAGAAGTGCATCGAGGGTACCGAGATCACCGTCGGTGTATACGGTGAAGATGACGTGCGCGCCCTGCCGATTGTCGAGATTCGTAAGCCCGAGGACTGCGAGTTCTACGATCTGGACGTGAAATATGTCGACCCTACGGACATCCATCGCATTCCGGCGCAGATTTCACCCGAGAACTACGCTCGTGCCCAGGAGCTTGCCTGTGCCGCTCACAAGGCGCTCGGTTGCCTGGGCATCTCGCGCAGCGATTTTATCGTGAGCGAGGACGGCCCCGTTATCCTCGAGACCAATACCATTCCCGGCATGACCGATACGTCGCTGTATCCGGATGAGATCCGCCACACCGACGACATGACGTTCCCGCAGGTCTGTGACAGCCTGATCCGTATGGGCCTTCGTCGAGCGGGCATTGCATGCTAATCGAGGACGCGGTTTCGTCAGGAACGCCGCAGTTTGTCATCGACTCCTATGCCACGCTTGCCGAACGCGCCAAAACGCAGTCCTTCGGCCTTATCGAGGAAGATGTGATCGTCCTCGATACCGAGACCACAGGTCTTTCGGTGCAGGACAACGAGCTGATCGAGATCTCGGCGGCCCGTCTTTCGGGCCGCGAGATCGTCGACCGCTTCGATACCTTCGTGCATCCCAAGCAGCTGATTCCCGCCGAGATTACCGAGCTCACGAGCATTACAAATGCCGATGTGGCAGATGCCCCGTCGGCCGTTGAGGCCGTCGCCGCTCTCGCCGATTTTGTCGGCGGTTGCCCGGTGATCGCACATAACGCCACGTTCGACCGCTCGTTTATCGAGTCGGTCAAAGGCGGCGTCAACGTGAGCGATATTTGGATCGATTCGCTGGCGCTGTCGCGCATCGCGCTTCCGCGCCTGGCCTCGCACAAACTGTCTTTTATGGCCGATCTGTTTGGCTGTGACTCGGTATCACACCGTGCCAATGCCGACGTCGACGCCCTGTGTGGCGTATGGCGCGTGTTGCTCGTGGCGCTCACCGACTTGCCCCAGGGCCTCATGGCGCGCCTAGCCGACATGCATCCGGATGTGCCTTGGTCCTATCGTCCTATCTTCTCATTCTTGGCAGGGCAGAACCCTGGTTCTATCTTCTCTCTCAGCGCCGCTCGTGCTGACGTCCTCAAGGCCGATCGCGCCGACGATCGGGTGGACGCCGACGAACTGCCGGTACTCAAGATGCCGAGTCGTGAGGAGATTGAGGCAGACTATGCGCCAGGTGGCCTGGTCAATCGCATGTATCCCACCTACGAGCCGCGTGATGAGCAGATCGCGATGGCGCTCGAGGTCCGCGATGCGCTGGTCACGGGCACTCATCGTGTAATTGAGGCGGGCACGGGCGTCGGCAAATCGATGGCCTATCTGGTGCCTTTTGCCGAGGCAGCACGCCGTAACAACATCACGGTTGGTATTGCGACCAAATCGAACAATCTTGCCGACCAGCTCATGTACCATGAGCTGCCAAAACTTGCCGAGCAACTGGACGGTGGTCTGTCATTTTGCGCTCTCAAGGGCTATGACCACTATCCGTGCCTGCGCAAGCTTGAGCGCATGAGCCGCGGCCAGGTCGAGATTACCACCAAGCGCGATCCGGCGGACACGCTCACGGCGGTCGCGGTCATTATGGCGTACGTCTGCCAATCAGCCGATGGCGACCTCGACTCGCTCGGCATTCGGTGGCGCAGTGTCAACCGCCCCGACTTTACGACGGCCTCGCGCGAGTGTGCTCGTCGCCTCTGCCCGTTTTTCCCTGATAAATGTTTGGTCCACGGCGCTCGCCGTCGTGCGGCGCATGCCGACGTGGTGGTCACCAACCATTCACTGCTGTTCCGCAATGTTGCGGCCGAGGGCAGGATTTTACCTCCGATTCGTCATTGGGTAATCGACGAGGCCCATTCCATCGAGCGCGAGGCGCGCCGTCAGTGGGCGCGCGTGGTGTCGGCGGACGAATCACGCGTTCTGTTTGAGCGCCTGGGCGGCTCGACCACCGGCGCGCTAAGCCAGGTCTCCCGTGATTTGGCAACCTCCGAGGGCTCTACGCTCTATTTGGGCCTTACTGCCAAGGCGACGTCGACGGTTGCGCGCGCGAGCATGGCAATCGCCGACGTGTTCGATGGCGTTCGCGAGCTCGGCCGCCGTGCCCGTGGGGGTTATGACAATGCCAATCTATGGATTGGCCCCGAGCTGCGCGAATCTGACGACTGGCATGATTTCTTACAGTCGGCCTACACTGCCATCGACGCATTGGAACAAGCTGACAAGAGCGTCGACGCGCTGGTGCAAGCCGTCGCCGCCGACAAGCCCGAGGTTGTTGTCGACCTGGGCGATATCTCGCGCCGCCTGCACGAGCTGGCCGAGAACCTCAAACTCATCATCGACGGCACCGATGAACACTACGTGTATTCGCTGCAGGTCAATCGCAGGTTGCGTGCCGCCGGAGAGTCAATGACCGCAGAGCGCATCGACATTGGCGAGGCCTTGGCAACCGAGTGGCTGCCCGAGGTTCACACGGCTATCTTTGCCTCGGCGACCATGACGGTGTCCAAAAGCTTTGAACACTTTAACCACGCGGTCGGCCTCGATCGCATCGGTGCTTCGACATCCTCATCGCTGCACTTGGATTCGAGCTACGACTTTGATTCGAACATGGCTGTAGTCGTTGCGGGCGATATACCCGATCCGCGCGATCGTGAAAGCTATCTTACGGCGCTCGAGCGCGTGCTGGTCGACGCCCATCTTGCCATGGGCGGATCGGTGCTCACACTGTTTACCAATCGGCGCGACATGGAAGACCTGTACGCCCGCGTTGAGCCCAAGATGGCCCGTGCGGGTCTGGAGCTCAACTGCCAGCAGCGCAACTCATCTCTTCGTCGCCTGCGCGACCGGTTTATCAACGAGCCGACCTCGTCGCTTTTTGCTCTTAAGGCCTTCTGGGAGGGATTCGACGCCAGCGGCGAGACACTGCGCTGCGTCATCATTCCCAAGCTGCCGTTCTCGAGCCCCACGGACCCGCTCTCGTGCGAGCGCAACCTGCGCGAAGACCGCGCTTGGGCGCGCTATTCGCTGCCCGAGGCGGTGCTCGAGGTCAAGCAGGCGGCTGGCCGCCTTATCCGCTCGTCGACCGATTGCGGCGTGCTGATTCTGGCCGACCCGCGCCTGGTGACGAAGGGCTACGGAAAGAAGTTCTTAACGTCGCTGCCCACGAGTTCCTACCAGCGCATCGAATCGGCGCAGATCGGGCACTATCTGCAACTGTGGCGTGCACGCCACGAGCGGCGGCGCTAAAGCGGACAAACGAGGGTTTTTTGCCATATCGCACAGACGCTTTGACAGGGCGGGGTCATCCAAGATGCGGATGGCTCCGCCCGCTGCGATTACCTGGCTCAGTAGCCAACGCTCGGAGCCGTAATGCACGGTTACCATTGCCATGTCTGCCCCGCTGCGCTCGATTAGGGTGATGCCGGCCCAGTCCAGATGTTCCGCCATATCGAATGGCATCAAGAGCTTTGCGCTACGCTGCGTCCGGGCAAGGGAATCGTGGAGGGATGCGACGTCCGGTGCGTGAGACACGACGGAGTCTTCCGTCAAGGTGAGTCCCTCGATTTTATCCATGCGATAGGTGCGCTGCTCATCGGCTGCGATGTCCCAGGCAATCAAGTATGTTTGGTCGCCGTTTGCCGTAATGCGCAAGGGGTCGACCAGACGCTCGCGTGGCCGTGCATCGTCCATCGAGCGATACGAGATGCGGCAGCGAACGCCGTCCTGAATGGCGCAGCTCAGCTGCTGCCAGTGCGACCCGTGGTTGACGGTGTCAAAGACGCGCTGGTTATAGCCGAGCTCTTCGGGTAGAAGAGCATGCCGAATCCGGGCTGCCGTCTGTGGCTCGATCCCCAACGATTCAAGTTCGTGGTTGAGCACAGCGCCCTCGGCGGCACTCAGGCGCAACGGTAGCACACGCCCGGCGTCGCCGGTGAGGACCACACGCTCGCCGCGGCATTCGCAGATGATGCGCGCGCCCGATTCTCGGTCCGCGAGCGTCGAGACGATCTCGAGAATCTCGTCGAGCGACACCCCTGTGATGTCAAAGCGGCTGCAAATCTCGGCTCGTGTCATGCCGCTCTCGCCGGCGGCGTAGAGGGCCTCCATGATGTCGATGGCGCGCGAGAGTCTCTGCTCGCTGGTGAGTTTACGCACGGGCATGCTCGTGCACCGTCCTTTCAATGAGGCGGTTCCACGCCTGCTTGAGCGATTTGGGGGCCACGGGCCTCATGCCGTCCACGGCGTGGGCCATGCAAAATGAGGCGGCGGCTTCAAGGTCACGCACGTCAACGGTCCAGGTCCATCCCGCATCGGTGTGTGCGAGCTCACCTCGCCCGCGCGTGAGGCCGTTGATCATATCGATCTGCGTCTGAGGGGCGAACGAGAACGTGGCTGCAACGGGCGGTCGGTCGGCAAAATCGAATTCAAAGAACAGATAGTCGTTGAGATTGAAGTCCGCAGGGATGGCGTAGGCCTTCGAAGGACGCCAAGCGCGAACGATACGGTCGCAGCGGAATGTCCTGATGCCGTCGGTGACATTGTCGAGGCCGCAGAAGTACGCCACGCCCTCGCGTTCGAACATGCCGTAGACGCAGACGGTACGTTCTTTCTGCTCGCCGCGTCCGTTCTGATATCAAAAATCGCAGCGCGCATCGCTCGGCAAAGGCGCTCCATACCGCATCGACGGTGGGAGAGCGGCGGATTGGTGCTTCGTCCACCGTCGTCCTACCGGTGAGATAGGCAATCTTGGAGCGAATATCGGCAAGCGGTGCGGCAAAAGTGGATGAGCCGGCCGCTAGTGTCTGGTCGATGGCGTTGAGCAGGATATCGGCGTCGTCTGCGGTGATGAGGCCGCCTGCTGCAAAGGTGTGCTCGCGGTCGATTGTCCACGAGCTTTCCTCGGTCTCCTGCGCACCGGCGGGGCGAACCTCCTTGATTAAGATGCCACGCTCGAGCAGTTTGTCACGATCGCGCCGAAACTTGCGCTTATCCGAGTCGATGTTGCCGGAGCCATATCCCAGGTCGGAATCCAAGACGATCTGCTCGGTCGTCAGCGGTTCGGGGGAGCTGTTGAGCACAAAGAAAAGATTGAGGATGCGCTGAGCCGTTTTATCGAAACTGGGCTCCGAATTCCCCTTTTTAATTGTCGCGGTCGTGTCGCTTGCCGTCATAGAGTCCTCGCATGAGAAGGTGGTTTGCTGCCATGATTTTAGTCCGATATGGAGATTAGGCTATATCCTTGTCCGCTCGGGGCGTTAAGATGGCCCGAATTCGGTCGTTTGCGCTCGCTCGGGGTATACTTTCGACTATATACGGTTCTAATGTGCATGCATTGGGCCTATTTGTCGGATTATGGATGTGGAGCGCACATGGCGAACACCCAGAACTATATTAACCACCTGCTGCAGAACACCGGCATTACGCCGGCATGCAGCGAAGAAGAGCGCTTGGCGGCCGAGGATATCGCTCAGATCTTCCGCAACCACGGCTTTGATCCCGAGGTTCAGGAGTTCAATGCCCCGGCGCCCAGTAGGTTGGCATTTGCCGTTACCGGTATTCTTGCGTTTGCCGGTGCCCTGCTGATGGGTATCGGTGGCGGTATCGGCTTGGTCGGCACCTTGCTGGCCATTGTCGGCGCCGTTCTTTACGTGCTCGAACGCACAGGGCACCCCGTGGTTTCGCGCCTGGGCAAGACGGGCGTGAGCCAAAATGTCATCGCCTACCACAAGGCCTCGGGCCCGCTCGCGTCTCCGCGTAACCGCCCGGTGGTCGTTGTCGCACACTACGACTCTCCCCGTGCTGAGCTGCTCGCCCGCGAGCCCTATGCTTCGTATCGTGCGCTCATCGCCAAGCTGTTGCCTGTTGCCACGGTTGCCCCTGCTGCCGTTGCCATCCTGCGCATCCTGCCGCTCCCCGGCGCGCTCAAGGTTCTGCTGTGGATTGTCGCGATCCTCGCTTCCCTCGTTGCACTTGCCAACGCGGCAAACATTATCTCTAACCGCCACATTCTTCCCTATACGTCCGGCGCGGTGTGCAACAAATCTTCTGTCGCCGCTATGCTCGGCGTTATGGACAACGTTGCTCCCTTCCAGGGCGACAACGAGTTTCCCGACGATGCTCCGTTCGATACCTATTTCGGGGAGCAGAAGCGTCGTGCCGAGGAAATGGCGCGCGCAGCGGCGGAGTATGCCGCGGCCCAGCAGCAAAACGACTACGGCAACACCATCGAGTATGAAGAGCCTACCTACGCCGAGGACGAGTTCGGTCAGCCGATTGCTCCCGACGCTCAGGCCGAGCCCGAACAGGATGAGGCTTTCGACGAGCAGATCGAGGGCTTTGAGGGTGCGTCTGCCGACGAGACGCTGATTGGCGTCATCGTGCCCGAGGATCAGAATCAGGCTGTCCAGGCCGAAGAGTTCAATGACGGGGTTCCCGCTGCCGAGCCGGCGGAGGAGCCTGCCGAGCCCGAGCCCAAGCTCTATCGCAACGCCGCCGGCAACATCCGCTTTGGTTCGGATGCCATCCGTGCGCTCGGAATGCTTCCCGAGTCCTGCACGCTCGATTACGAGGAGGGCGAGGAGCCGACGTTTGAGCCCGAGCCTGCGCCCGTTGTCACTGCGGATGATGGGTCTGCCGCGGTTACCGCTGCCGTTGCCGAGCCCGAGGCAGTGTCCGCGTTCGATCCCGCGGCAGGACTGGACATTTTGGCTCCCGCCGCGCCGGCGCAAGACGTTGCGGACGAGTCTGACGACGATTACGTTGAACAGCCGAGGCGCGTGTCTTACGAGAGCGATACTGATTTCTCGGCCGAGATTCCCGCGGCAACGCCCCATGCCGATATTGCATCCGCGTTCTCTTCGATTGGCGCCAGCGCTTCCAACTTCTTTAAGGGTGCGCTTGCAAAGGGCAAGAAATTTGTCGACGATTTCGAGGAGAAGCGCGCTGCCGCACGCGAGGCTGCCGAGCAGGAGGCTATCGCTCAGCAGCAGGCAGCCGAGGCGGCACGTGAGCTCGCGGCGCAAGAGTTCGAGCAGAACGAGGCTATGCAGTCCGCGCCCGTCGAAGCCGCCGAAGCTACAACGTCCTTTGAGTCCCAGCAACCGGCGTCCGCGGATGTTGTTGAAGCGACGACGTCTTTCGAGGCTCAGCAGCACGTCGATAGCACCATGTCGTTTGATGCCGCGCAGTTCGATTCCACGATAACGTTTGAAAAACAGGGCACCTCGATTGCCGAGCCCCTTCCTGTTTCCGATGAGCAGGGCGACGCGGCAGACGATGACGAGCCTGTTGATGCTGCCGAAATCCAAGATGCCGCCGAGGACGAGCCCGTCGAGGCCAACTCTGACGAAGAGCAATACGCGGCAGCCGAGCAAGATGATTCGACCGAGGTCGAGCAGGAGGAAGTGCCTGCGGTTTCCGAGACTCCCGAGACGGATGAGTCGAGGCCTTATTCCACGCAGATTTTCACCATGCCGACCCCGAGTGGTTCCGGTGCCACGGTTGCCAATGTCGCTCCCACCCAGGACGAAACGGTCGATTCCCTTATGGCCCAGATTTCCTCCCAGGCATCGCCGCGCCCGCAGATGAATGTTCCCGATCCGGCGTCGGCACCGTCGCCTGCACCTTCCTCGTCTCCGCTGGCTTCGGTCCCCGATCCGTCGCTGCCGTCTATGAAGCAGGCAAACGTTGCGTCTCGCACGTCGCTGTTCGACCTTCCCGACCCCTCCGCACAGGTCAACGATCCCTTTGCTACTGCCCAGGGCCCCGAACCCACATCGGCACCCGTTGCGCCTCCTATGCCCGTTGCGTCGGGCGCACAGCCGATCGAGACCATTTCGGCTCCCGCCCCGGCGGCACCCAAGTCTCGTAAGCGCGGCCTGGGTGGTCTGTTCGGCCGTAAAAAGAAAAACGAGCAGGACAGCATGAGTGACTGGCTGGGCGTCGAAGACGATTACGATGCCAAGAAGTCCGGTCGCGGTATCGGTTCGTGGGATAACTTCGAGGACGATAACGATGGCTGGAAGGGTGGCGCTACGTCTTCCGATGGCGCTTCTTCCGAAGATATGCTCTCGGCTGTCGCCTCTATGGGCGATGATGAGCTGCTCGGTCACGATATCTGGTTTGTGGCAACGGGCGCCTCGGATTGTGATGGCGCTGGCATGAAGGCCTTCTTGGCTTCGCATCGCGATAAGCTCCGCGGCGTATTCTTTATCAATCTTGAATCCGTCGGCGCCGGTAGGCTTTCGGTGGTGACGGTCGAGGGCGAACAACAACTGCTCAAGGGCGATCGCCGCATCATGAACCTGGTCAGCAAGGTCTGCAAGTCGTTCCATGTCGATTGTGGCGCGCTCGAGATGCCCTATGCCAAGACCGATGCCTATGCTGCGCTCGAGGCGAGCCGCCGAGCCCTTACCATCGCCGGCGTGGACGGCACGCGTCTGGCTTGCGCTCGTACCGAGGACGACCTGCCCCACAATGTCAACCCGACGAACATTGCTACGGTATCCGAGGTCGTGACCGAGGTTATCCGCCGTTCGTAGACGGAGCTCTAAGGAGTCAACGTGTTTTCGTATATTAAGCGCCATTGGCCTGTCTACGTGATTTTGACCTTGATTGCCATTGCGTTAGGATTTGGGGCTGCCTACATCGTGGGCGCAAAGGGCTCGACCCCCGCCTCCGCAATCAGCGAAGAGGTGGAGCAAGAACAGAGTACGGGTGCTGATGGGATTCCTGAGTCCGAGCAAGCAATCGTTGATGGTGGATCTTCGTCTGCAGAGTAGATACGGCGATTTACATGATTGAAAGCGGGTGAGCCGGGGGACTGGCTCGCCCGCTTTTTGATCGCGCTAGCGCTTCTTTGGGATCGACCTAAGGCGAGCGAACCATAGGGCTGCGGCACCCGAGGTCAGGAACGCGGTGATGCAGGCGGCGATGGGAACTGCTCCTGTTGCCGGTAGGTCCTGCGGTAGGGTACAGCGTTGAATGACACAGTCCTCGTCATGTGACTCAAGTTTATCGCCGCCGCCGTTGCGGCAAAGATCGACGCGTGCGCTGTTGGTGAGTGCAGTTTGGGGCGTATAAGCCGACGTTGCCTGCATGTGCACGACTGCGCCCCGAGCGTCTGTGCCAAGGATTGCTTTGGCATCGTCAAGGTCGTCGTGCTCATCTTTGAGATCATCGCGGGTCCAAGAATCCGCATCGCTTCGAGTCGTAAAGTCGGCGACTACCGCACCGTATTCAATTCGAATGCCCGTTACGACGGTATTGGGTGTAAGGTCGAGCTCTTCCGCCTCGAGTGTGGTGGATTCCGTGGTCGAGACATCCGCCTTCCAGAGGCGCCAGCCGTCGTAATCGACGAGGCGACAGTCCTCACCAAGGCTCTCTTTTACTTCGTCGGACTCAAGCCAAGGATTTTCGTGCCCATCGTCAAGTGTCACGTTTGCCGGCTCACCGACGTCTGTCGAGTCCAACGGCGTCGTGCGATACCATACGTTGCACAGACCGTTGAGGTCGCCGATGGCGACGGGGGTTTCGATTGAGATGAATCTCGCTGTGCCGTCTTTGGCGCACTCAAGATCATCGGTAATCGTAAACTCATCAACCCAAGTAGCGGAATCGTTTCGAGCATCGATGGTATAGGAGAAAAGCCCATCACTATTGGTTTGCGTCGTGGCGCGGTTTTTACCATCGCCGTTAGCCAACAGGCCCTTTTCGATAGGTTGGACAAGTTCCTGACGCTTGTCGACCTGTCCCTTGATCTCGATGGGCGCATCCTTCATCGCGACGGTTTGGACTTCTCCCGTATCCTTTATTTCAAACGCTATTTCCTCGGCAAGGTCATAGGTCCGCGGAGACATCATTTCGCGCAACGAGTAGGTGCCGGGTGCAAGATGTTCGACGCGGTGTGGCTTGTCGGATGAGGTCCAGGAGTCTATTTCGGTTTTATCGGGACCATATAAGGTGAGTTGTGCGCCTTCCACTTCCTGCTCACCGCTTGCATCGACCTTGGAGATATCAACCTTGGTGTAATCGTCGGATACGTTAAGCCGTGCTTCTACAACGGGTGTTTTCTGGTCGGCATAAGTAAGGTCGACAATATGGGTTGTCCGATCGAGCAAGAAGCCTGCCGGCGCTTGAGTCTCGACAACCTCGTAGCGTGCGGTGCCAAGTCCCAGCGGGAGGTTGTCCGCGCGTGCTTCTCCAGTTTCATCCGTCGTGACGGTCGCGACAGTCTCACCGTCGAGCGCGGCAATGCTACCGTCGGGGCGCACGATATCACCCGAGGCACGGATCTCAAAGACGGCGCCCGCGAGGCTGCTGCCGTCTATGGCATCGGTTTTAACGATCCTGATGTTTCCGGTCGCGGCGTGGTCATAATACGAGGCGACTGCAACGGGCGTTAGGTTCATGTCGGCGGGTATGTTTACCTCGATCTCTTCGCCGACAAGATAGGGCTCTTTGGCCGAGGTTTCGCGTACATAATAGGTGCCCGGCACGAGCGATTCGGGCAGTGTGACGGTCCCGGTCGCGTCAGTCGTAAAGGTGTCCATTACGTCATGTGCTGGATACCAGCAAGTTTGTGAGACAGGTTCGTGATTGCTGTCGAGGAGTTGGAAGGTGAATCCGGCCAGTGGAACAGAAGCGCCTGTTTGGGCATCGCGTTTTACAATCTGGAGATGCGTCGACAGCGCGTGGTTGTCCACGATATATTGAAGCTCGGCGCCGTCGGAAATCTGATTGGCCCCGACGGTCCATTCCCCTGCACGTTTAAAACCCTCGGGGACGGTTTCCGGAACCTCGCGAACCGTGTAGCCGGCACGGTCGTATGGGACGGCTCCGTGGACACCGGCGGGTCGCTTGCCTGTGCCGAACCATGCTTCGGGCTGATCTTTGGTGGAGGTAAAGCCATAGATGTTTGTGGTCAGTGTGCCAACAACCTGCTGAGAGCTGTTGCTGACAACCTCAAAGACAACACCACCCGCCGGCTGCTCCAGGCCGGATTGGTCGCTATTGCCGTAATCCTTGAATTTGGAAATCTCAAGGTTAAACGCAATGGGGATATCGGAAACGCGAGATTCGATCTCGACCACGCCTGAATCGCCGAGTTGGTCGGCTCCAACGGTATAGGTCCAGCTGTCGTTGGATGGCAGGTAGCCCTCGGGGGCTTTTGATTCGTAGATGGTAAAGGTTCCTAAGGGGACATCGGCGAGGGTGGCCCGACCGCTTTCGTCGGTCGTGAGGATTTGTGCCCATCCAGGGGTTGATTGCGACACACACGTGAACTTTGCTCCTGCGAGCGAAGCTCCAACTTGGGGGCCTGCATTCGTCGCGGCATCGAGCTTTGCGATGCGCAAGGTAATGGTGCCGGGCTGTTCATCAATGGCGACCTGTCCACCGTCATTCCCCGTGGTAAAGGCGATGCGATCACGACGGGGGACATAGCCGGCCGGCGCCTTCGTTTCAACTAGGTAGTATGCCGTGTTGGGCAGAAGTGTTGCTTGCGCCCGACCGTTGCTGTCCATCTGGATGGTGCCGACATGCGCGCCGCTGGCGCTCTCAAAAATATCGAATGTTGCCCCGTCAAACTGATAAGTATTGTTTCCGCTGGTAATGGCGGCGTTTGCAGACTGTTTTTTGAAGGAAACAGAGACCGCCGGCAGTACATAGAGCATGTCTTGACGTTTGCTGCCGCCCGATACGGCTCCTAGATAGCGTCGCGCGCGGTGCGGAGCGGCTTTGATGCTTCCTGATTTTGCGCTGTCGTGGAGCCACCGCGCCGCCGCCACGACTTCATTGTCAGTGGTAAAGTGCCCACTCTTGGTTTTGCCCTGAGCGGTCGTGTAAGAGTAAGTACCGTCGACATGGGTAGTGCCGTTGAGCATCCATACGGCAAGCTGGGTTGCGGCGCGGGCGCGATCGGGTGAAAGATGGTAACCGCCAAACGACGTGGCGGTGGGATATCCGTGACAAACGATTGCCGCGAACTCGTCGTCGAGCCACACCCAGCCTTGATCAAAGTTGAGCCATGGGCCACCCGGTTTGGTGGGGCCGGGGCGCTCCTGGTTCATGCAGTAGGCAATCGAGGTGTCTTGAGCTTCATACTTGCCGATGAAGAAGGGCCCACAATCATCGCTAATAGTGCGGAAGCCGAGCTGGTCGTAGCCATCGACGGCAAATGCGGCTCCCGGTGCCAGGCAGCCGAAAAGCAGGAAGAGGAGCAGGAGCAGCGGACCTGTTGCGATTGCGCTGTGGACAGAGTGCGTGGGTGCGTTGGACATGGCTGCTCCTTATCCCTCGTGCGCCGCACGGGGAGGCTGCGACGCGTAGGATGAGGCTACCCCCGAGGTTCATGCGGGTAAGTACCGGAGCCTGACCAAAAGCTTGCCCAATTCCTGACAAATTGAGCTCAAATACAACAATCAAGCAAAAGCGCAGGTAGAAGACAAGGGGAACAGGAAGCCAAAGGTCCTCGTCTCCACAATTGACGCGATTTTCAAACGAATCTCCACAGCTAAAACAAGCACCACCACCCTTGTATCGAACAAGACAACCGCGTTATACTAGCCAACACACAAGCGGGCATCGCCAAGTGGTAAGGCATCAGCTTCCCAAGCTGACACTCGCGGGTTCGAGTCCCGTTGCCCGCTCCAGTTAAGAGCACAAGCACGGCACCATCACGGTGCCGTGCTTTTTTTCAATAAAGCGCCGGGACTCGAACCCGCCAGGGTGCGAGCGTTAAGCAAACGCGAAGCGTTTGTAGCGAGCAGGCGAAGGCGCCGATAGGCGCCTGAAGCCGGTGCGGATTTGCGAAGCAAATACGCGGATGTCCCGTTGCCCGCTCCAATTCCAAAATGTTAGGTTAATGCCTGCTGCCCATACTTGCACCTGCGCACGGTACAATGGTTGGGTTACGACCAACGTGCCAATAACCAAAAAGGAGCCGCTATGATCGATCGCTATACCCGCCCGGAGATGGGACACATCTTCTCCCTCGAGAACAAGTACGCCATTTGGCAGGAGATCGAGGTCTTGGCCTGCGAGGCCCAGGCGGAGCTCGGCAAGATCGGTATTTCCAAAGACGAGGCCCAGTGGATCCGCGACCATGCCAACTTTGAGAAGGCGAAGGTCGATGAGATCGAGGAAGTCACGCGCCACGACGTCATTGCCTTCCTGACCAACATGAAGGAATATATCGATGCCGATGTTCCCGAGGGCGACCCCAAGCCCAGCCGCTGGGTTCACTATGGCATGACCAGCTCTGATCTGGGCGACACGGCCCTGTGCTACCAGCTCACCCAGGCCTGCGACCTGATCATCGAGGATGTCAAGAAGCTCGGCGAGATTTGCAAGCGTCGCGCCTTTGAGGAGCGCAACACGCTCTGTGCCGGCCGCACTCATGGCATCCACGCCGAGCCGATGACCTTCGGCATGAAGTTTGGCTCTTGGGCCTGGGAGCTCAAGCGCGATTTGGATCGTCTTGAGGACGCTCGCAAGAATGTTGCCTTCGGTGCCATCTCCGGTGCCGTAGGCACCTACAGCTCCATCGAGCCGTTCGTCGAGGAGTACGTCTGCGAGCACCTGGGCCTGGTCCACGACCCGCTGTCCACGCAGGTCATCAGCCGCGATCACCATGCCTACCTTGCCGGCGTGCTTGCCACTACAGCGGCCACCTGCGAGCGTATCGCGACCGAGGTCCGCAACCTGCAGAAGACCGATACGCTCGAGGCCGAGGAGCCCTTCCGCAAGGGCCAAAAGGGCAGCTCCGCCATGCCGCACAAGCGCAACCCCATCACCATGGAGAAGGTCTGCGGTCTGTCGCGCGTCGTGAAGTCCAACGCCCAGGTCGCCTTCGATAACGTCGCCCTGTGGCACGAGCGTGACATTTCGCACTCCTCTGCCGAGCGTGTCGCCCAGGCCGATAGCTTCATCGCACTCGACCACATGTTCCAGTGCCTCATCCGCGTTATCGACGGCCTGCAGCTGTACCCTGCCCGCATGATGGCCAACCTCAATAAGACCCGCGGCCTCATCTTCTCCTCCAAGGTGCTGCTCGCCCTCGTCGATACGGGCATCACCCGCGAGGACGCGTACGCCATTGTGCAGGAGAACGCCATGGCAACCTGGCACGAGGTACAGGATTGTGTCTCCGGCCCCACCTTTAAGGAGCGTCTCGAGGCCGACCCGCGCTGCACCGTCAGCCAGGAGAAGCTCGACGAGATCTTTGATCCATGGGACTTCCTCACCCGTATCGACACGGTCTTTGATCGTCTGGAGCAGCTGAGCTTCGAGTAGGTTCGGGCATAACGTTAGCTTTTTAGGGCGCTTTGCTGGTAATGTGTGTTGCCGGCAAAGCGCCTCGTTGCATTTAGGGAAAGACGGGGATAATAGTCGTCTCGAATAACATTCTGAGAGGGGATCGCATGATTTCGTTTGATTACAAGCCTCAGGGCGTGTGTGCTCGCAATATTCACCTTGACCTTTCCGATGACGGCAACAAGGTGATAGGCGTTGAGTTTACCGGTGGCTGCGACGGCAATCTCAAGGCAATCTCCAAGCTGGTCGAGGGCGCTCCTGCCGATCGCGTAATCGAGGTTCTCGCCGGTAATACCTGCGGTATGAAAAAGACCTCCTGCGCCGACCAGCTTACACGCGCTATCGAGGCCGCTCGCGCCGAGATCGCCTAATGGGTATCGCCGATCACATCAAGAACGGAATATCGCGTCGCGGCTTTGTGCTCGGTGGGGTTGCTGCGGGCACTGCCACGGTGCTTGCAGGATGCTCGGAAAAAAACGGGCACCAGCGATGATGCCGCCGGCGAGCCGCAGGTTATCAAGGACGATTCCAAAATCATCTCGATTACGGATGAGTATGAGGCAGTCGACATCGATCTTGAGCCGGCGGCGTCGTGGACGCTGCCTCTGGGTACGCTGCTGTACTACTGCGACGGCGATTACGCCGCGGCGATGATGGCGCCCGCATCGGCGCTGCATGCCAACACGCTCGGTGTGCTCAACCTGGGCGATGGCTCGCTTACCACATTAATCGAGGACCCTATCGAGGGCACGGGATATGCATTTTACGATGTCCGTGCCGGCGATGGCGTGTTTGCGTGGGTTGAGATGAACTTTGCCAATTCATCGTGGAAGCTCTACGCTCAAAATCTGTCGGGCGCTTCGCTCTCTGGCGACGTGGTTGAGCTCGATCGAGGTGGCAAGGACTATGATCCGCCCCTGTTTACGGCGTTTGGGTCATCGGTTATCTGGTATAAAATGCCTTCGGCAGGCGGCAATAAAACGAGTAGTGATTCGTTTTGCTATCGTCGCTCGCTTGATGAATCCAAGGCCGAGGCAATTTGGAAATCGACGGGCCGCTTTGCATCGGCCCCGCGCGCGAGCGACGGCATTTTGACCATCTCGCCGCGTGTCCGCAACGACGAGGGCGTCTACTACGGCATAACGGCAATTGATCTGACCGACGGCAACAACACCAAGCGTGCCCAGCTGGTCCTCCCTTCGTCAGTTTCGCCTTTCGAGGCCGTGTATATGGGCGATACCTTCGTGTTTTCTATCGAGGCGGCCTATAGTGGCGTGGGCAGCCTTGGGCAATATGGGCACGTATATCGGTAATGAGGGAGGGCCGTACCTCTTCCTGTCACGCGAGCCGCTCGCATGTGCGGCTGGCAAGAAGAATAAATACCTTGTTAAGGTACAGGCGTCGCATTTCCTGATCGACACCTCTGCCAAGACCTATGGCTCGCTGCTGTCGCCCGACCGCGCTTTGGAGTATGGCGATTATCCAGCTACGGCGGGAAAATCGGACTCATTCCTTACGTACGCCACGGTGCGCAACAGCCAGGGTATACCAGAGACGGTCACTGCACGCCTATTCTCTCTTTAAGCTTAGAGGGGTTAAAAACGGCGCCAACAGGGGAATAAACGCGTTGTAATTGTGAGTACCGCCCGCCGAGCTGCCGCGTCATAGCGGCATCTGGCGGGCTCAGGTGCGTTAAAATGGGCTTGTTCTTAGCTAATTGAGACAGGGGGGGCCGTGTTATGGCTTCAGATGCAAAAAAAGATTCTGCTGGTCGAGGATGAGAAGGCAATCCGTGACGCCGTCGCTGCCTATCTCGAGCGCGAAGGCTACTGGGTTGTGGGCGTCGGCGATGGCCAGTCCGCGATCGAGGAGTTCGAGAAGCATCAGTTCGACCTGGTCGTGCTCGACCTTATGCTCCCCAAGATCCCCGGCGAGCGCGTTTGCCGCACCATTCGCGATACCTCGGATGTCCCCATCATCATGCTGACGGCTAAGGGCGAGATCGAGGACCGTATTATCGGTCTTGAGCTCGGCGCCGACGACTATCTGATTAAGCCGTTCTCGCCGCGCGAGCTCGTCGCCCGCGTTCGCGCTCTGTTCCGCCGTGCCCATCAGGCCGACGAGCCCGCCGTCGAGGTACTCGACTTCGGCGATCTGGTCATCGATATCTCGGGCCACAAGATCTTGGTCGAGGGCAAGGAAGTCGATCTGACGGCTTCCGAGTTCAAGCTGCTCACCACGCTTGCCCGCCATCCCGGCCGTGTGTATAACCGCATGGAGCTGGTCGAGAAAGTGCTCGGGTATGACTTTGAGGGCTATGAGCGCACCATCGATAGCCACGTGAAGAATCTTCGCGCCAAGCTGGGCGATGATCCCAAGAAGCCCAAGTGGCTCTACACCGTCCATGGTGTCGGCTATCGCTTCGAGGCTCCGGCCAAGACCGATAAGTCGGACGAGAAATAGGGAAATCACATATGACACCTGCGCGCTTTGAAATCGGACAAAAGCACAAGCAGGAGAGCGAGGCGGGTTCCAAGGCTAGTTGGAACACGCCTCGTTCCGATTCACGGCCAACGATGAGCTATCCCTCGCGCATGGCACTTGCTTTTGCTCTGACATCGCTCATGACGGTATTGGTGCTGGTGGGCGTTGTCTCTGTTGTGTGGGGCACGGTCTTTTCGGATTACACACGCTCCAATATCGTCGAAATCGCAAATTCCGCTGCCGAGAAGTTGGCGACCTCATATGAGGAAAACGGCTCTTGGACCGCGGGAGAACTGCGCACGGTCGCAACGTCGAGTTTGGTTTCCGACGATCTGGGCATGCAGGTCGTCAATAAAAAGGGTGTGATCGTTTATGACGATTCCTGGCCCTCGGCAAGCGCCACCGCCGATGTACGCGAAAACCAGGCTACGACCGACGACACGAGCGGCAAGAGGGCATCGCATAGCCCGGTCTCGTCTGCTCCAACCGACTCCGATAGCGTTGCTAACGTCGAGATTGTAACGTCTTCCGGCGAGCATGTCGGACAGGTAAAGCTGTGGGCCATCGGCTCCGACGCTCTGCTCACCAAGGCGGACTCTGCGTTTAGGGAGAAGACCTTTAACGCCATGGCCCTCGCCGCGGTTGTTGCAATCTGCATTTCGGTCGTTATCGGATCGCTCGTGTCGCGCATGCTCACCAAACCGATTCATCGCATCACCAGTACCGCAAAGCAAATCCGTGACGGCGACCTGTCGGCTCGCACGGGGCTGCGCGGTGATGACGAGATCGATCAGCTGGGTGAGACCTTCGATGAGATGGCCACCTCGCTCGAGAAGGATATGAAACACGAGAAGCGCCTGACCTCAGACGTTGCACACGAGCTTCGCACGCCGCTTATGGCCATGCTCGCAACGGTCGAGGCCATGCAGGATGGCGTGTATCCCACCGACGATGAGCATTTGGAGACCGTTGCTTCCGAGACGCGTCGCCTGGCTCGTCTGGTGCAGCAGATGCTCGACCTATCGCGTATGGAAAACAGCACGGCTCCGCTCAATCTAGAACCGGTGGACATGGTTCCGTTCGTGCGATCGATTGTGAACGGCCAGGAGCGTCTGTTTGCCGACCGTGACCTTCGTCTTCGCTTTGCAGATGAAACCCAAGGGCACGACGATGTCGTCGAGGCCGATCCCGACATGATCACGCAATGTGTTATCAACCTCATGAGCAACGCCATGCGCTACACCCCCGAGGGCGGTTGGGTCGTGGTGTCGGTGCTCAGTGACCGCAGGCACGTCAGCATTGCCGTTTCTGATACCGGCATCGGTATTGCCAAGGACGATCTGTCGCGCATTTTCGGGCGGTTTTGGCGCGCCGATGCCAGCCGCGCCCGCGAAGCTGGCGGCCTGGGCGTCGGCCTCGCCGTGACCAAGCAGATCGTCGAGCGTCACCATGGCTACATATCCGTGGAGTCGGAGCTTGGAAAGGGTACGACTTTTACAATTCATCTGCCCCGCGAGCACACGGCGGACGCGGCATCTACTACAATGGAGCACTAGCTTTTCGCTATTCGGTGAAGGAGGGGCCGCGTCCCTGCCGCTCCGAGTTTGCGAAAACATGCGGGAAAGAACCCGCATTTCTGTCGTATTTAGGTAAGGAGTGACTCACGTGACAACGATGGAGCGTCGTCCGGATTCCCGTGGCAAGGTTCGTGATATTTACGATGCCGGTGAAAACCTGCTGATGGTCGCCACCGACCGCATTTCTGCGTTCGACTTCATTCTTCCCGACGAGATTCCGTTTAAGGGAGAGGTGCTCAATCGCATCTCGGCATTCTGGTTCGATAAGTTTGCCGACATCGTTCCCAACCATCTCGTTTCCATCGACCCGGCGGATTTCCCCGAGGAGTTTGCTGAGTATCGTGACTACCTCGCTGGCCGCGCCATGCTGGTTAAGAAGGCCCAGACGATTCCTATCGAGTGCATCGTCCGCGGCTATCTGACCGGTTCGGGCAAGAAGACCTACGACGAGAACGGCACCGTCTGCGGCATCCAGCTGCCTGAGGGCCTGACCGAGGCTTCCAAGCTTCCCGAGCCGTTGTTCACGCCGTCCACGAAGGCCGAGATCGGTGACCACGACGAGAACATCTCGTTCGAGCGTTGCTGCGAGATCGTGGGCGAGGACATCGCCACGCAGATTCGTGACCTTTCCCTCAAGATCTACAAGGCCGCTGCCGAGTACGCCGCGACCCGTGGCATCATCATTGCCGACACCAAGTTCGAGTTTGGTGTCATCGATGGCAAGGTCACGCTGATCGACGAGTGCCTCACGCCCGACTCCAGCCGTTTCTGGCCTGCTGCCAGCTACGAGGAGGGCAAGATCCAGCCTAGCTACGACAAGCAATTCGTCCGCAATTGGCTCAAGGCCAACTGGGATATGACGGGGGAGACCCCGCACCTGCCCGCCGAGGTCATCGATGGCACGTCCGAGCGCTATCGCGAGGCCTTCCAGATCATCACGGGCTCCCAGTTCACAAGCATGAAGGAGAACGCATAAGTGAGTACCCGTAGCGCCACGAACAAGCGCACGCAATCCCACGAAGTTACCGGGGTTGCGCGCAAGTCTGCCGCATCTGCTAAGCCCGCCCGCCAAGCAGCGAGCTCCGTTCGCGTCGTGCCGGCTTCGTCTAAGGCACGCCGCAAAGAGCTCGAGAAGGGCGAGAACCTCGAGGGCCTCTCTAAAGAGGAGAAGCGCGCCCGCAAGGCTAAGCAGCGCGCCAAGGAGGACCGCATCTATACGGTGTCGAATATCCTCCTCAAGCAGGACGAGGACTACACCAAGCGCCGTCGCATCTGGTGGATTGTGCTCGCCATTGGCATGGTGCTCGTCGTGGCAATTTGGGCCTCGCTGTACTTCGCTCCCGCTGGCATGGTGTCCAGCCCTGTCCAGATGGTCGGCATCGTTTTGTCCTATGTCATCATCCTAGGTGACTTTATCTACGACTTCGCTCGTATTCGTCCCTTGCGCAACATGTACCGCGCGCAGGCCGAGGGCATGTCCGAGAACAAGCTCAACGCTCTTATCGAGCGCGCAGCTGCCGAGGAGGACAAGAAGGACTCCAAGAAGAAGTAGCGTTTGCATACATACTTATCGCTAAGATATAAGGCGCGTCGTTTTTGCGGCGCGCCTTTTTACTGTTCTATAGATAGATGGAGTGGCACATGATTCGAGCTGCCCTGACGGTCGAAGAGACCCTGGAGGGTATGAAGTCCCTGGAGCCCAAGATTAAAAACTATGCGCGCCTGGTTGTCCGCAAGGGCGTAAACGTTAAGCCCGGCCAGGAAGTCGTCGTTCAGTCTCCGGTTGAGTGCGCGCCGTTTGCGCGCGTGGTGGTCGCGGAGGCCTATGCTGCCGGCGCCGGCCACGTGACGGTCATTTGGGCCGATGATGCCGTGACGAGGCTCACGTACGAGCATGTCGAGAAAAGCTATTTTGAGCAGACGCCCGAGTGGAAGCGCCTGCAGCTGGATTCCCTGGCCCAGGACGGTGCCTGCTTTATCTTTATCGAGGGTGCGGACCCCGCCGCCCTTAAGGGCATCGATCCCGCTAAGCCCGCTGCAGCTTCTAAGGCAAAGAACACGCAGTGCAAAGTTTTCCGCCGTGGACTGGATTACAACATCAATCCGTGGTGCATCGCCGGCGCTCCGGTCGTGGCTTGGGCGCGCGAGGTGTTCCCGGGAGACGCCGACGAGGTTGCAATCTATAAGCTGTGGAATGCGATTCTGCACACCGCTCGCGCCGATGGCCAGGACCCAGAGAGCGACTGGGAGCTCCATGACGCCGCATTCGAAAAGAACCTGCGTTTCCTGAACGACAATCGTTTCGACTGCCTGCATTACACCGCGGCAAATGGAACCGATCTGATGATTGGCATGACGAAGGGTCACGAGTGGGCCGGCGGCAAGGGCAAGACGCCCGATGGGCACCCCTTCTTCCCCAACATTCCCACCGAGGAAGTCTTCACTTCGCCCGATCGCATGCGCGCCGACGGTATCGTGTACTCGGCCATGCCGCTCATCCACCACGGCAATAAGGTCGACGATTTTTGGATTAAGTTCGAGGGCGGCCGCGTGGTGGACTACGACGCCCGCGTGGGCAAGGCAACGCTTGCAAGTATCATCGATACGGACGAGGGCGCTGCTCACCTGGGAGAAGTCGCGCTCATTTCCAAGAACACGCCGATCCGCGAAAGTGGTGTTCTGTTCTACGATACGCTCTATGACGAGAACGCTAGCTGCCATCTCGCGCTAGGTGTCGGTTTCCCCGAATGCATCGAGGGTGGGTACGACATGTCCAAGGAGGAGCTCCTGGAGCATGGTGTTAACGTCTCGAGCACGCACGTCGATTTTATGATCGGCACGGACGACATCGATATTACGGGCATTACGCCTGATGGACGTGAAGTTGTGATTTTCCAGAACGGCCAATGGAGTTGGGAATAGTCCCAGACCGTGGTACAATGCCACCCGCGGGCCGTTAGCTCAGCTGGCAGAGCAGGGGACTTTTAATCCCAAGGTCCAGGGTTCGAACCCCTGACGGCCCACCCAAAGATTGTTGAGACGGTTAACTTCGGTTGGCCGTCTTTTTTGTCGCCCTTTCATGGGTTCGAACCCGTCGAGGCGCGGAGCTGAGTAAACGCGTGAGCGTTTGCCAGCGCAGCGCGCAAGGCGCGAAGCGCCGCAGCGGCCGCCTGCGGAGCAGGCTGGACCCCTGACGGCCCACCATAGAATAGAAAAGCGACTGGCGGATGCCGGCCGCTTTTTTGTTGCCGCGACACGGGTTCGAACCCGAACTTCTCTATATATAAGAACGCTTGGCGAACAAAACCTGCCTTTTACCGACGGGAAACAAATAGCTGATGCTTTTGGAGTAAAGTGGCGCTCCAGAGATGACCGATGCCTTAACACCTATAAACCAGCTGGTCATCGCCAATATCAGAAGCCAATGCTTCAGTTATAACCTCAGGGACGCGACTGAGGGACATATTCGTTTGTGAACAAATTATGGAGTGCGCGATTCCCGCCCCCGGGGCCCCTCCGGTCTGGCAATATATCTCCTTGCCGCGCGGCCCGGTCGGACCGGATCAGCCGCAGAGCGTGCACCTTGAGAACCGGATACTGCGAGGATGGACACTCACTTCA
>ENA-OQES01000096-OQES01000096.1-human-gut-metagenome-genome-assembly--contig:-NODE-96-length-35611-cov-3.447328_pt1 | contig 35611 bp, 38 predicted proteins | sample MGYA00242798_ERZ504641 | MGnify/ENA primary metagenome ERZ504641 (study PRJEB26092, sample SAMD00036327) | human gut metagenome | host: Homo sapiens | study: EMG produced TPA metagenomics assembly of...
GCGAGCTTTCCGCAACTGCCCATAAACGGGCATAAGCAGCGCCGCCCTCATCAGTCACCTTCGGTGACAGCTTCCCCCGCGGGGAAGCCTTTTTAATCCTTCAAACTGTTCATCAGGCCGCCCTTGGCGATGATGTTCTGGATGAACGGCGGGAACGGGCGGCCTGGAAGGTCCGGCCCGTCGTCTCGTCGGTGATGACGCCGGTGTCGAAGTCGATGCTGACCGTGTCGCCCTCAGCAATTGCCTCACTGGCGGCGGGGCACTCCAGAATCGGCAGACCGATGTTAATGGCATTGCGGTAGAAGATGCGGGCAAAGCTCTTGGCGATGACGCAGCTGATGCCGGATGCCTTGATGGCGACGGGCGCGTGCTCACGGGAGGAGCCGCAGCCGAAGTTCTCGCCGCCGACCATGATGTCACCGACCTTGACGCGGGTGACAAAGGTCTTGTCGATGTCCTCCATGCAGTGGCTGGCCAACTCTGCCTCGCTCTGGGTGTTCAGGTAGCGGGCCGGGATGATGACGTCGGTGTCAATGTTGTCGCCGTATTTGAAAACAGGACCTTTTGCGTTCATAGCTCAAACCTCCCTCGGGTCAGTGATGCAGCCGGTCAGTGCGCTGGCCGCCGCGGTGGCGGGGCTGGCGAGGTAGACCTCGGAATCCACATGGCCCATGCGGCCCACGAAGTTGCGGTTGGTGGTGGAGACGCAGCGCTCCCCCGCCGCCAGAATGCCCATGTAGCCGCCAGGCAGGGCCGCAGGTGGGCGTCGAGACGATGCAGCCTGCGTCGATGAACGCCTCGGTGTAGCCGCGCAGGATGCACTCCTTGTAGACGGCCATCGTGGCGGGGATGATGATGCCGCGCACGCCCTTAGCAATGTGTCTGCCCTTCAGAATCTCGTAGGCGGCCTCCATGTCCTCAATGCGTCCGTTCGTGCAGGAGCCGATGACGATCTGGTCGATCTTGATGTCTTTGCCCTCTTTCGCAAGGTGGGTGTTCTCCGGCAGGTGCGGGTAGCTGACCGTCGGCTCGAGCGCGTCAAGGTCGATGACGACGCTGCGCTCATACTCGGCGTCGGGGTCGGCCTCGTACTTGACCCACGGGCGCTGGCTGCGGCCCTTCAAATATGCCTCGGTGATTTCATCCACCGGGAAGATGCCGTTCTTGGCACCGGCCTCGATGGCCATATTACAGATGCAGAGGCGGTCCTCCATCGTCAGGGACTTCACACCGTCACCGACGAATTCCAGGCTCTTGTACAGCGCGCCGGAAACGCCGATCTCACCGATCAGATGCAGAATGACGTCCTTGCCTGTGACAGGCTTGTGCAGCTGACCCTTGAGTTCGACCTTGATGGCGGCGGGGACCTTGAACCAAGCCATGCCCTTTGCCATACCGGCGGCCATATCCGTGGAGCCGACGCCGGTGGAGAACGCGCCCACCGCGCCGTAGGTGCAGGTGTGGCTGTCCGCGCCGATGATGCAGTCGCCCGCGGTCACGATGCCCTTTTCGGGCAGGAGCGCGTGCTCAACGCCCATCTGGCCAACGTCGTAGAAGTTGAGGATGTCGTACTTGTCTGCGAACTCGCGGCACTGCTTGGACTGGGTCGCGCTCTTGATGTCCTTGTTGGGGACAAAGTGGTCGAGCACGATGTTGACGCGGGTCTTGTCAAAGACGGAATCAAAGCCCGCCTTGTTAAACTCATTGATGGCCACCGGGCTCGTAATATCGTTGCCGAGCACGATGTCGAGCCTGGCGTTGATGAGCTGGCCCGCCGTAACGGCTGCTTCCCCGCAGTGGGCCGCTAAGATTTTCTGGGTCATGGTCATGCCCATGGTCGTGTACCTCCGTTTTGTGTTCTTTGCCTTCCCCTTGGGGGAAGGCAAGGAAGCGGTTACTTATTGTTAATAGCGCTGACCAAAGCCTTAATGCCCGCCACGATAATATCGGTGTGGGTACCGCAGCCCCAGGTCTCCTCGCCGGAGGCCCATTTCAGGCCAACGTAGGAGCAGGCGCGGGAGTTCGTGTCGGAATCCAGGGCGTGCTCACTGTAGTGTACGAGCGTAAAGTGCATCCCGGTCTGCTGCTCGATGGCCGTGGCAACGGCATCCAGGCGGCCATTGCCGGTGGCCGTGCACTTGACCGTGCTGCCGCCGCTGGTGACGACGACATTTGCCGTAATACTGCCGTCCGAGTTCTGGATGAAGTGCGCATCCGGCACATTGAGCGGCTGGGTGTGGTTGAGGTAGCTGTTTTCAAAGACGCCCAGCACCTCTTTCACGCTCAGCTCACGGTGCTCGTGGTCGCTGACGTCCTTGACGCGGTAGCCGAGGTCCTCGCGCATCTTCGGCGGCGGGTTGTAGCCGTAGTTCTGCTGCAGCAGGAAGCCGATGCCACCCTTGCCGCTCTGGGAGTTGATGCGGATGACGTCGGCATCGTAGGTACGGCCAATGTCGTGCGGGTCAATGGGGATATACGGGCAGGTCCACTGGTGGAGCTGCTTCTCTTTGCGCCAGGTCATGCCCTTGGCGATGGCGTCCTGATGGCTGCCGCTGAACGCCGCGAACACCAGTGCGCCCGCATAGGGCGTGCGCTCATAGACGTGCATCCGGGTCACGCGCTCATACACCTCGCAGATGGCGGGCATATTGCTGAAATCGAGGTGCGGGTCTACGCCGTGGCTGTACATGTTCATGGCCAGCGTAATGGCATCGACGTTGCCGGTGCGCTCGCCGTTGCCGAACAGGCAGCACTCGATGCGCTGGGCACCGGCCAGGACGGCCAGCTCGGCGTCGGCAACGCCGCAGCCGCGGTCATTGTGCGGATGGGTAGACAAAATAACGCTGTCACGATATTTCAGGTGCTTGGAACACCACTCGATCTGGTTGGCGTAGATGTGCGGCATGCTCATCTCCACCGTGACCGGCAGGTTGATGATCATGGGGCGGTCCGGCGTGGGCTGCATGACGTCGAGAACGGCGTTGCAGACCTCGACGGCGTATTCCGGCTCGGTGCCGGTGAAGCTCTCGGGGCTGTACTCGAACAGGAAGTTGCCCTCGTACTCCTCGCTCAGCTGCTTGACGAGCTTGGCACCATCGACGGCGATCTTTTTGATCTCCTCCTTCGACTTTTTGAATACCTGCTCACGCTGGGCGACGCTGGTGGAGTTGTAGAAGTGGATGATGGCACGGGGCGCACCCTTGACGGCCTCAAAGGTCTTGCGGATGATGTGGTCGCGGCACTGGGTCAGGACCTGCACGGTCACGTCCTGCGGGATGCGGTTGCCGTCGATCAGGGTGCGCAGGAACTCATACTCGGTCTCGCTGGCAGCGGGGAAGCCGACCTCGATCTCCTTGAAGCCGATTTTGACCAGCATATCGTAAAATTCGAGCTTTTCCTCCAGGCTCATCGGCACGATGAGGCTCTGGTTGCCGTCGCGCAGGTCCACGCTGCACCAGGCCGGGGCCTGCTCGATATGGTCCTTCTGGGGCCACTCATAGACATGGCCGGGCTCTACCGGCGGCGGATAATACCCTACACTGTACTTGGTTGCGTCCATCATAATAAAACTGCCTCCTTCAAAGCGTTCGGTTCGCGCTTTGAAGGAGGCATACATAAAACCGTCCCCCAAAGGCGAAAGACCTTTGAGAGACGGGAGCAAGATCAACGTTGCTGTACCCGCGGTACCACTCTCATTGCTGTAAAACAGCCGCTCTGTACGATCAGCCACCGGGCGAATCGCGCCTGCATGATAACGGTCAGGTTCCGTCCGCGCCTACCTGTCAGCGCGGCTGCTCCGGGGCCAGTATACAGCGCCTGCCATACCGCCTTGCACCGTCCGGCGGCTCTCTGAAATGGGCTCAACTCTGCTTTTTCCCCTTCACTGCATTTGGAATGGTTTTATTTTAGCGGATTTTGGGGGGAATGTCAAGAGATTTTTGCTGGTTTTTTCAAGGATGTGTTTTGGTTGGAGCAACAATGTTTGTAGGGGCGGCGTCCTCGACGCCCCGCGGGCGCATATGGAATACGCCCCTACTTTTCCTTTTTTTTATTATGTATGCTATAATGTTTTCACTTGATTTGAAAGGATTCATCTATGCTTTACCATAAATACAAGCCGCTGGCGTCGCGGGTCTACTGCACGGGGCTGGCGCTGCTGCTGGTGCTGAGCGAGGTGTTCAGCTCCAACGTACAGGATACGCTGCCGGGTTTCAGCCGCATCATGCGGCTGGGGCTGACCGGGTGCGCCGTGCTGCTTCTGGCCGGGAAAATTATCCTGCTGACCGGGTACGAGGCCCGCTGGCAGAAGGTGCTTATCGCCGTTGTGCTGGTCTACACGGCGTTTTCGTCATGGTATGGCGGCGATCTGTGGTTCTTTTTGGCCGCACTTATCGGGCTGGGGGCCCAAGGATGTGGATTGGGAGACCGCCCTGCGCGTCTATCTCGTCACGGCGGTGGCCGGTCTGGTGCTGGTGCAGCTTTTACACTTTGCCACGCCGCTGATGCCCTACAAATTTTTCACTGCCGCAACTGGGATTTCGGCTACGGCCACTACAACGGCTTTGGCGCGCGGCTTGTCGGCGTGTTTTTTGCCTGGGCGTGGCTGCGGCATGACCGGCTGCGCGCCTTTGACTGGGCGGGGCTGGCCGCGCTGGCGATCTTCACCTACAAGGTTCCCGGCAGCCGCGGGGCGTTCGGCGGCATGGCGGTGCTGTTTGTGCTGTTCTTTGTCCAAAAATTTCTGCCGAAGTTGTTCGACAGCAAGATCTTTTACGGGCTGGCGCTGGCGCTGCCCGTCGCGCTGGCAGTGTTCAGCCTCTACGCCGGGTATGTCTACAACCCCGAGTGGCCCTATGAGCGGATGGCGCTGCTGCTGTTGAGCATTGCGTTGTCGGGGCGTTTTGAGATCTGGCACAACGTATTCTGGAGCGCGCCGCTTTCTTTATTGGGCGGCCTGCCCACCGATGGTGACGAGCACCACGCCATCGACAACACCTTTTTGGCCGTGCCGATGAACAAGGGTCTGCTGGGCGCGATCCTGGTTGCAGCGGTCTTTCTGCTGCTGCTGTGGCGGCTGGCAAAAAAAGCATCGCTCCACCGAGGTCATCTGCCTGGCAGCGCTGACGCTGTATCTCTTTATGGAGAATAAGCCGTTTTTGCTCTCCGCCAACCCGTTTTTGCTGATGCTGCCGGTGGTGTTTTTTAACGCAGAGACCGGCAAAGCACAATCCGAATCGTAAAAAAGCCGCCGACCGGTTTGTCCGGTCGGCGGCAATTTTTATTATGGTTTAGCGGTTCTGCGGGCCGTTCTTCAGGATGACGTCATGGCTGCCGCCCTCGACAATGGAGGTGGAAGAAACGACGGTCAGGCGGGCTTTTTCCTGCAGCTCGGGGATGGAGAGCGCACCGCAGTTGCACATGGTAGAGCGCACCTTGTACAGCGTCGTCTGCACGCCGTCGGCCAAGGGGCCCGGCGTAGGGCACGTAGGAATCGACACCCTCCTCAAAGCTCAGCTTCTGGGCGCCGCCCAGGTCGTAGCGCTGCCAGTTGCGGGCGCGGTTGGAGCCCTCGCCCCAGTACTCCTTGACGTAGTTGCCGCCGACGCGCAGCTTGTTCGTCGGGGACTCGTCGAAGCGGGCGAAGTAGCGGCCCAGCATAACGAAGTCCGCACCCATGGCCAGCGCCAGCGTGATGTGGTAATCCTGCACGATGCCGCCGTCGGAGCAGATGGGGATGTAGACGCCGGTCTCCTTGTAGTACTCGTCGCGGGCCTTGGCGACCTCAATGACCGCCGTAGCCTGACCGCGTCCGATGCCCTTAGTCTCGCGGGTGATGCAGATGGAGCCGCCGCCGATGCCGATCTTGATGAAGTCTGCGCCGGCCTTGGCCAGGAACAGGAAGCCCTCGCGGTCAACGACGTTGCCTGCGCCGACCTTCACCTTGTCGCCGTAGTTCTCGCGGATCCAGGCGATGGTGCGGGACTGCCACTCGCTGAAGCCCTCGGAGGAGTCGATGCAGAGCACATCCACACCGGCCTCTACCAGCGCGGGCACGCGCTCGGCGAAGTCGCGGGTGTTGATGCCCGCGCCGACAATGTAGCTCTTGTTCTCGTCGAGCAACTCGTTGACGTTCTCCTTGTGGGAGTCATAGTCCTTGCGGAAAACCATATACTGTAGGTGGCCTTCCTCATCGACGAGCGGCAGGGAGTTGATCTTGTTGTCCCAGATGATGTCATTGCAGTCATGCAGGCTTGTGGTGGCGGGGGCCGTGACCAGCTTGTCCAGCGGGGTCATGAACTCGGTGACTTTGAGGTCCATCGTCATGCGGGACAGGCGGTAGTCGCGGCTGGCCACGATGCCCAGCAGCTTGCCGTGGGCGGTGCCGTCGTCGGTGATAGCGACGGTGGAGTGACCGGTGCGGGTCTTGAGGTCGAGCACATCGCCCAAGGTAGCCTCCGGGGGCAGGTTGGAGTCGGAGGTGACAAAGCCCTTCTTGTAGGCCTTGACGCGGCGGACCATATCGGCCTCCTGCTCAATGGTCTGGGAGCCGTAGATGAAGGAGACACCGCCCTGCTTGGCCAGGGCAATCGCCAGCTTCTCACCGGAGACGGACTGCATGATGGCGGAGACCATCGGGATGTTCATTTCCAGCGGGCAGGCTTCCTCGCCCTTGCGGTACTTGACCAGCGGGGTCTTCAGGCTGACAGCCGTAGGGACGCACTCCGAGGAGGAGTAGCCGGGGACCAGCAGATATTCACCAAAGGTACGGGACGGCTCGGAAAAATAATATGCCATAATACACGCTCCTGACTTTCCTGTTTCGATGTTATTTGCTTATTAAAAAGATTGTACCACAACCGCAGACAAAATACAAAGTTTTCTGCGGAAATCTTTCTTGCACTGTCAAAACGAAAGTTGTGGATTTTGAACAATGGATTGGGTGTGTAGTATGACTTTGGGACGGTCGGGCGGGCCGCTGCGAGCATCGGCCCCTACAAGAGCGGCAGCTATGGCGAGGCGGCAAAGCCCCTCAGGCCTTGCTGCGCTCGGCCAGCTCCCCACTTCGTGAGGAGCCTTTTTGCGCGGGCAAAGCCCGCGTGAAAGCCTCCTCGCTTTGCGGGGAGCTGGTCGAGCGTCAGCGATGACCGGAGGGGCTCTGGCCGTTTGCTATACGCGGGCGGGATTACTGCGTCGTCGTCAGCACTACATCGCCTATCGGCGCGGTAAGGTCACGCTGCGGGGCGCGGCGGCTGTTTGGGTGTAGATGCTGCTCATCGTCCTGCCGTTGAACATCACATTCCCCATGGACGTTTGCAGGTCAAGCGCGTAATCGTCGGGCCTGCCGTCCACCGTCAGGCCAATATCGCCCATGGCAGCTTCGACTTTAGCGGTTTCAACGCCCGCCAGCAGCCCCAAATCAAAATCGCCCATTGAGATATTCGCCGTAAACTGCTCTGCCTGCACGGTGCTACCGGTAAAGTTGCCCATCGCCAGGTCTAAGTCGATGCTGTCGGCGGCGATGGTATTGCTGTTGTCAAATTCTGCATCGCCCATAGCGACAGTGATGGAGAGCCTTTTAAAATGGAAGGTATTCGCATCCGGCACGGACAGGACAAACTCAGGCTCGGGCCCCAGTTCTTTGCCGAGGTTGTAGTTGGCGGGCACCTTGTAGCTGACACGCACCGGGCTTGTGTTGTCGCCCGTGTTGGTAAAGGTGAACCAGTCCTGACGCAGGTTCGTGCAGAAAAGGGTCGGCTCCGCCGCACCACTGTCCACAACGACTGTGACCGTGCCGTAGTCGATGTCGAAGGTTATATTTTTGGCGTCGGCCAGACCGGTGGTGAAATCCATCTTCTCCAATGGGCTGCCGCTGTCCGCGTCCTCGGTGGCGGCGGTCCCGTTGTAAAAGTCCTCGGTGCGGACAAGACCGGATGCAGCAGTTTCTTCCTCCGTCGGCGCAACAACCATCGACGCCGTGCCGCCGCTGGGCTTTGCAAAACTCAGCACAAGGACGCCCAGCTGAATGAGAAGCGCCGCAACAATGACAACGGCGAAAATCAGCCACATGGTTTTTGCCCCGGGACCGTGCTTTTGGGGCCGGGCGGGCTGTGGGTCGGCGGCGGGCGGCTCCGGGGCGGCGGGCGGCACAGCACAGCCGCGTGCGCTCTCGGGTGCGTGCAGGTCGGCGTCCGGCGTCAGCCCCTCCCCTTCCAGAATCTTGCGGGCGGCCTCGGCAGGGTCGCCCAGCTCGGCGGCGGTGGCGTCCTCGTTGTCGGGGCCTGCGGCGTCGAAGTATTCCTCATAATAATTCAGTGCGTCGCGGCGCGCATCAGCAGGCAGGGCAGACAGCCGCTTTTCCAGCTCGGATAAGTACTCGTAGTTTTTTCATTGCTGCTCCCCCTTAAAGAGCTTGTTGATCTTTGTGGTGTAGGCTTCCACTCGGCGGTAAACTCTGCCAGCCGTGCGCGGCCTGCGGGCGTGATTTGATAATAGCGGCGGTTGCGGCCATTGAAGGCTTCGTCATGGACGGTCAGGCAGCCGTCCTTTTGCAGGCGGCGCAGCACCGGGTACAGCGTGGATTCCGACAGGTCCAGCACCGTGCGGACCTCCTGCGTGATCTTATAGCCGTAGGTGCCCGTTTCCTCCCGCCCGACGACAGCCAGCACAATGGCATCCAGCAGCCCCGCCGTGGTGTTGATGGCCATAGGGTGCCCCCTTTCCGGGTGTATGGTGTATAGGGTTATATATTATATAGCATATAATATTGTAGATTGCAATAGGCTGCCGCAACAAAATTATGTAGGGGCGGACATGGTTCACCCCCGGTCTCGTGTGGCAGTACATACGCTTCCGCGCCGCCGCATAGTAGGGGCCGGACATGTCCGGCCCTGGCGCTATAAGGTATAGCCGCGTTTACGGGAAGGCCGCGGGCCGGGCATGCCCGGCCCCTACAGGGCTGCACGCCCGGAATCGCGCGGTTACCGCAGAGTCGGCAGACAAACAAGATTTGCCCGTCCGCCTTCACTTCTCTATTTCCTTATATAAATACCCCAGCGCGTCTCTCAGGCCGCCCAGCTCGTCTATGAGTCCCTCCTCCACGGCCTGCCGGCCATCCAGGACCGTGCCCATGTCCATGACCAGTTCCCCCGTATTGTGCATGAGCTGGGTGAACCGCCCGGCCGTTATTTTTGGAGTGCTCCGTCACAAAGCTGACAATGCGTTCCTGCATCTGCTCAAAATAGCGCAGCGTCTGCGGCACGCCCAGCACCATGCCGGAGTGGCGCACCGGATGGACCGTCATTGTCGCGGTGGGCACAATAAAGCTGTGTCGCGCCGCGACGGCCAGCGGGATGCCGATGGAGTGCCCGCCGCCCAGCACCAGCGTGGCGCTCGGCTTGCTGACTCCCGCGATCAGCTCTGCCAGCGCCAGCCCGGCCTCCACGTCGCCGCCGACAGTGTTCAAGATGACCAGCAGCCCCTCGATCTCGGGGTCCTCCTCAATGTCCACCAGCTGCGGGATGACGTGCTCATATTTTGTCGTCTTTTGCGCATCAGGCGAAAGGGTGTGCCCCTCGATCGTGCCGATGACCGTCAGGCAGTGGATGGCGTGGCGGCCCTTCGTCGCAGGCACAATGCCATCGTCGGTGATCAAATCGTGCTCCAGACGCTTCAGCGCGGCGTTTTCGGTGGGATTTAGCTTGGGGCGGGCCTTGGCTTTGGGCTTTTTTGCGTTCGCTTCCATTCCTGCTCTCCTTATAACAAAAGTAGCTGCACAGACTAAGTCTGCGCAGCGGCATTGCAAAATATGCGCGGTTTCGGGTGACGGGTCAATGGTGTTTGTCGATGTTGTCAAAAAGTTTCCGGTTAATTTTTGTACAACCGTCTAATATTTGGGAAATCAGCCGAAAAACTTAGACAAAAAATTGACAATTGGTGCGGCGCATTTTATAATAGTTATAAATGAGTATTGCAGATGTGAGGTAATCGAGCATGGCTGTTCAGAACAAGGTGTCGCTTCCGGTCATTAAGCGGCTGCCGAAATATTATCGTTATCTGACCAATCTTTCTGCCGACGGCAAGGACAAGATTTCGTCCAGCGAGCTGGCCCACATGATGGGCACCACCGCCAGCCAGGTGCGGCAGGATTTCAACTGCTTTGGCGGGTTCGGCCAGCAGGGCATCGGCTACAAGGTCGATGTGCTGCGCGCCGAGATCGGCAATCTGCTGTTTGGCGACGGCGAAAACGCTGCCTACCATTTTGGTCGGTGCCGGCCGTCTGGGTTCTGCGGTGTCCAGCTTCATCAGCCGCGACGCCAACGGCTACAAGCTGCTGGGCGTCTTTGACGTCAACCCCGACCTGATCGGGAAAAAAATTGTGCGGCGTGCCTATTCTGCCGCTGAGTGACCTGGACAAATTTCTGTGCGGAGCATCACCCCGAGGTGGCCGTGCTCTGCGTGCCGCGCCAGAGCGCCATGGATCTGGCCGGGGAACTGGTGAACCAGGGCATCAAGGGCTTCTGGAATTTCAGCCACTACGATCTGTCCGTGGAGTATCCCGACGTCACAGTGGAGAACGTCCACCTTGGCGACAGCCTGATGAGCCTTGGATACCGGCTGCGGAATCAGGAGAAGTGATATCTCTATAAAAAGACCGCCTTGTAGGGGCCGCACATGTGCGGCCCTCAGCCTACTGGTTGACGCGCGATTGCGGGAAGGTTGAGGGCCGGGCATGCCCGGCCCCTACGGTTATCAATAAACCGATAAGGAGTCATCATGGCAAAGCTATATTTCCGATACGGCGCAATGAACAGCGGCAAGACTACCGCACTCATGCAGGTCGCCTACAATTATAAAGAGCGCGGCATGCGCGTGCTGATCCTGAAGCCTGCCATTGACACCAAGGGGCAGGACTCCATCATCTCCCGCCTGGGCATCAGCTGCAAGGTCGATCAGCTGGTCACCCCCGAGATGGACGTTGTTGAACTGGTCAGGGCCAACGAGGCCACCCATGGCAAAATTGCCTGTGTGCTCTGCGACGAGAGCCAGTTCTTCACGCCCGAGCAGGCCGACCAGCTGTTTCTGGTCACGGTGGACCTGGGTATTCCCGTTATCTGCTACGGTCTGCGGGCTGATTTCATGATGCGCGGCTTTCCCGGCTCGACGCGGCTTCTGGAAATTGCGCATACGATTGAGGAACTCAAAACGATTTGTGCCTGCGGACGCAAGGCCATCTGCAACGGGCGCAAGGTCAACGGCGAGTTTGTCTTTGAAGGTGCGCAGGTCGCCATCGACACGGTGGACGATGTGGAATACCAGAGCCTCTGCCCCCAGTGCTGGTACCGCGAGTACCGCGCATTTCTGGCACGGCATCCCAAAAGTAAATATTTTGCGCTGATTTTCCCGCCGGTGCTGCCCGGTGGGATTTTTTTGGTATGATTCGTATCATTTTTCTGCAAATAGCGCACTTATCTTGCGCCGCGCAGATTCAGATGCAATCATATTTGCAAAAACGCACGTTTCTTGCAACGATACTGCATATTTTGCGGTTTCCGGCGTATTCCAGCGTATTTTGCAAGGTAAAGATAGTTGCGCTTGCTGCGGTGTCCGCGCGGCGGCGCAGGGGTTGCACCAAGCAATATGCACAAACACCATTTACAATATTCGTAAGTTTTGACGGTGATGTCAAATTGGTTACAGCCAACATGGCAAGAATTGTACGTTTCCCTGCCGTAACGAGCCAAAAAATGCTGTTTATTTTCCTGTGAACGATTTGTTATCATATAGGCAAGCGAACAGCAGATGGTGTGGTACGGTATCCCGCACACAACGGTCTGCAAGAATAAATCGCACAGCAATTTTAGGAGGACAAAAACATGAAAAAGGCAATCTCTCTCGGTGTTGCCGCCGCCATGGCCGCCACTCTGCTGGCTGGCTGCGGCACGGCAGCCAGCAGCGCCGCTGCTTCCAGCGAGGCCGCAAGCACTGCGGACAGCACCACTGCCGAGTCTACTGCTACTTCCGAGGCCGCTCCCAGCGAGGCCCACGAGATCAACACCACCGATCCCATTGAGCTGACCATCAGCTGGTGGGGCGGTGACTCCCGCCATGAGGCTTACCAGAAGGCTCTGGAAGCTTTCCATGAGAAGTACCCCAACATCACCGTTTCCCCCGACCTACGGCGCATGGTCCGGCTGGGAGGAGAAGCAGTCCACCGCACTGGCTGCCGATCAGGGTTCTGACGTCATGCAGGTCAACTGGAACTGGCTGTACCAGTACAGCCCCACGGGTGAGAAGTTCGTCGACCTGCGCGAGTACAGCGACATCATCGACCTGAGCCAGTGGAGCGATACCGCCAAGAACGCCTGCATCGTTGCCGACAGCCTGCAGGCAGTGCCCATCTCGATGACCGGCCGTATCTTCTACTGGAACATGAACACCTTCAAGCAGGCCGGCATCGAGGCGGTTCCCACCTCTTATGATGATCTGATCGCCGCCGGCAAGGCCTTCCAGGAGAAGCTGGGCGATGATTACTATCCTCTGGCCATCGGTCAGTATGACCGCATGATCCTGATGACCTTCTACCTTGAGTCCAAGTACGGCAAGGCCTGGGTCGAGAACAACGAGTGCCAGTACAGCGACGGAAGAGATCGTTGACGGCCTGAACTTCATCGACTCCCTCGAGGACAACCACGTTATCCCCACCCGTCCGACCATGATTGCTGCAGGCTTCGACTCCATCGATAAGTCTCAGGAATGGATCGACGGCAAGTACGCCGGCATCTTCGAGTGGGATTCTGCCCCCATCCAAGTACCAGTCTGCTCTGGCTGACAACTCCGGCTTCACCGTCGGTGAGGAGATTAAGTTCGGCGACAAGGCCAACGGCGGCTTCTCCAAGGTCTCCATGGGCATGGCCATCACCAAGTCCTGCCAGCATCCCGTTGAGGCTGCTGCCCTGATCGACTTCCTGTGGAACGGCGACGGCGCTGCCATCATGGGCTCCGAGTGCGGCATCCCCGCCTCCACCGCCGGTCTGGCTGCTGCTCAGGCTGCTGACGCTGTGAAGCCCCTGGTCCTTGAGGCCAACACCAAGGTCCTGGCCTTCGTTGACATGCCGCTGGATCCTTACTTCGAGTCCAGCAAGCTGAAGGACACCACCGACGGCATTTACACCGATGTCTTTGATGGTCTGAGCTACGACGAGTACGACCCGCAGGAGGCTGCCGAGATCCTGCTGGACGGCGTTTCCTCCGTTCTGAGCGCTAACGCCTGATTGCAATCGTCCTTATAAAAAAGTGTAAGATTTAGCCGGCTCCTGCCCCGTTATCACGCATGGCGGGGCCGGCTATTTATGTTAAAACGCAATACAGCAATTTGTCGATAGGAGGTTTTTGGATGAGCTCTGCAGCCCCCAAAACGGTTCAGCGCACCCCGTTCAAGCGCTGGTGCGACGAAAACACCGGTCTTTTCTTCCTGATTCCCTGGATCCTTGGTTTCCTGATTTTCAAGGCTTATCCGTTCGCCAGCTCTCTGGTGTACAGCTTTACTGACCTGAACTTCTTCAAGGGCATCAGCCAGTACGGCCTCATGAACTACGTCGAGATCTTTACCAGCCGCAAGACGGTCTCCGTCCTGCTGACCACCGTGAAGTATGCTTTCATCACGGTGCCCCTCAAGCTGGTCTTTGCGTTGTTCATCGCCTACATTCTGAACTTCAAGATCAAGTTCGTCAACCTGTTCCGTACCGTCTACTACATCCCGTCCATCCTGGGCGGCTCTGTGGCCATTGCCGTTCTGTGGCGTGCCCTGTTCAAGGATACCGGCGTCGTCAACACGATCCTCGGCTTCTTCGGCATTGCCGGTCCCGACTGGCTGGCTGACAAGACCTGGGCGCTGTTCGTCATCTGCCTGCTGCGTGTGTGGCAGTTCGGTTCTGCCATGGTTCTGTTCCTGGCTGCCCTGAAGGGTGTGCCTGCTGACCTGTACGAGGCCGCCACCATTGACGGTGCTACCAAGACCCGCCAGTTCTTCTCGATCACCGTTCCGATGATCACCCCCGTTATCTTCTACAACCTCGTTACCCAGATCGCACAGGCGTTCCAGGAATTCAACGGCCCCTTACATCATCACCCAGGGCGGCCCGCGCAATGCTACGACGCTTGTCTCCCTGCTGGTCTACAACTCGCCTTCAAGTCCAACGAGATGGGCATGGCGTGTGCGCTGGCTTGGGTCATGTTCATTGCCGTTGCCCTGCTGACTGTGATCGCCTTCACCAGCCAGAAGCACTGGGTCTACTACGCTGATTAAGGAGGAATGAAAAATTGAAACTTTCTACCGCCCATAAAATCGGCCGTTTCTTCCAGTACTTTGTGCTGATCCTTGTCGGCGTCATCATGATCTACCCGCTGGTCTGGATGGTGGGTGCCACCTTCAAGTCCAACGCCGAGATCTTCGCCGGCATCGGCTTCCTGACCGCGAACCCCGACGCTGCAGGGCTACATTGACGCCGTCACCCAGAACTACGGCGGCGACATCAGCATCTGGCGTGCCTTCATCAACACCTACAGCTTCGTTATCCCCAAGGTCATCTTCACCGTTATCAGCTCGGTCATTGCCGCTTACGGCTTCAGCCGCTTTAAGTTCAAGGGCCGCGATATGCTGTTCGGCATCATGATCTCCACCCTGTTCCTGCCGCAGGTCGTTCTGAACGTTCCCCAGTACCTGATGTACAACTCCTTCGGCTGGATCAACAGCCCGTTCTACCTGCCCCTGTGGGTGCCCACCCTGTTTGCGACGGAGACCTACTTCGTCTACCAGCTGGTCCAGTTCATGCGCAGCATGCCCCCACGATCTGGACGAGGCTGCCGCCATCGACGGCTGCGGCCCGGTCAAGATCCTGTACAAGATCATTGCCCCGATGCTGAGCCCCTCTCTGGTGGCCTGCGGTCTGTTCCAGTTCATGTGGAGCTGCAACGACTTCATGGGTCCCCTGCTTTACGTCCAGATCCCCCAGCAAGTACCCGATGTCCATCTTCGTCAAGCTGTCCATGGACGCTGACAGCGGCTTTCAACTGGAACCGTATCCTGGCACTGTCCCTGACTCTCCATCATCCCGCAGTTGGTCGTTTTCTTCTGCGCACAGGATGCCTTCATCGACGGCATTTCCGCCGGCGCCGTGAAGGGCTAAACGCCGCTTTGGCAGTCCAAAATCTATTGTAGCACACGGCTGCCCCGTACCACAGGAATGGGGTACGGGGCAGCTTTTATTTTGAAAACCGGACTCCCCTGCCCTGGCGGGCGGAGGGGTTGTATGATAGAAAGCCTTCCCCGGAGGGGAAGGTGGCCGAGGCTCCGCCCGAGGCCGGATGAGGCGAGACTGTACCGCTATTACCCGTGTACGGGCTGCGGCTGCAAGCTTTGCCCTCATCAGTCCGCTGCGCGGACAGCTTCCCCCGATGGGGAAGCCTAAGGCAACACCGCATAATTCCCGCCTTACGGCTTAAGCACCGCTCCGGCGGCTGCGGCACGGCATCTGCGTTGCCAAAATGCTCGATAATACACAAAGTATTATCTGCGCTTTTGGCTTAGCAGCTGCCGCGCCTCGCTCGCCGTATCGGCACTTAGAATTATGCGGTATTGCCCTAATGAAAAAGCGCCCCTTGCGGAGCGCTTCCCTGTTCTTACTTATTCACTCTCTTATAATACTGCCGGTACTGCTGGGGCGAAAGGCCCGTGGCATCTTTAAAGACGCGGCGGAAATGCGCCGTCGTCATAAAGCCAGTCTTTTCCGCAATGTCCGAGATGCTCTCGTTCGACTTCTCAATGAGGTTCTGCGCGGCCTTGATGCGCACGCCGTTGATATACTCGATGAGCGAGAGGTTGATGGACTTCTTGAAAAGGCGGCTCAGATAATACGGGCTGATATAGAACTGACTGGCGATGCCGGTCAGGGTCAGCTTCTCGGCGTAGTGCTCGGCGATATAGGCCTGGATCTGATCCACAATGTGGTTGCTGACGCGGCCATTCTCGCCGCCCTGCTCCTGCTGCTGGCGGCAGAGGTCCTTGAGCTCCAGCAAAAGCGTGGCCAGCAGCATCTTGCGCAGTGCATCGGATTCCGGGGAGGTTTCCTCCTGCAGGGCCAGCAGCTGCTGCAGCAGGCCCTGGATGTGGTTCTGCTGCTTGACTGTGATATTTGACAGCAGGTGGTTATGCTCCTCACTCAAGAAGGAGAAAAAGTCCACCTCCGGGAAGATGTCCATAATTTTGTCGAGGTACTCGCGGCTGAAATTCATCACGATACGGCTCGAGGCTGTGTCGCCGAGCGAGGCAGTCTTGTGGATCTGGTTTTCACCGATCAGCACCACACATCCCGCGTTGACGATATAGGCGGCATCCTCAATAAAATAGCGGCGGCTGCCCTCTATCTCATAATAGATCTCGTATTTATGATGGATATGGAAGCTGGCCATCTCATACCCGGAGTCACGGTCCACGCGGTCAATAAAAAAGTCAACGTGGGGCGAGTAGACATATTCCGAAACCATAACGCTGCTCCTCACTGCCGTGGTGCGGGGCACCCGGCGATTGGTTATTGTTGTCATTTTTAGAATAGCACAATTTTTTGCTGTTTTTCAAACTATTTTTATACTATTTTTGAACACTTGGGGGTTCACACATGAAAATCACGCTTGTACGTTCTATGGCGCGCAGCGCAGTGTTTGAGCTGGTCAACTCCGGCTGCTACCGCGCCCCGGCTCCTTATACAGTCTCATTGGACGGCGCCACAGTCTGTGAGGGCGATACGAATGTGTTCTCACTCTATTCGCTGGAGCCGGGCCGCAGCTACACGCTGGCCGTCACCCTTGACGGCGTGACCGATACGCTGGACTTTACCACCGCGGAGGAGAGCTTCTTCGTGGATGCCTCCCGCTACGGCCTCGTCGCCGACGGCGTGACCGACAACACGGCCAAGCTGCAGGCGGCGCTGTCCACCTGCCCCGCGGGCGGCACGGTCTACGTGCCCGCCGGTACCTACCGCACCCAAAGCCTGTTTTTGCAGAGCAGCACGACGCTGTATCTCGAAAAGGGCTGCACGCTGCTGGGCGGCACCAACCGCACTGACTACCCCATTCTGCCCGGTGTTCTCCCCTGCCATAACGAGAAGGACGAGCACTACCTCGGTCTGTGGGAGGGCAACCCGCTGGACAGCTTTGCGGGTCTTATCAACGTCATCAACGCCGAGAACGTAACGATCACCGGCGAGGGCACGATTGACGCCAACGCCCAGAACGGCGACTGGTACCAGAACCCGAAGGAAAAGAATATTGCCTGGCGTCCGCGCCTGTTCTTCACCAGCGGTGCCAAAAACGTCGTGCTGCACGGCGTTAAGGTCTGCAACAGCTATTCCTGGACCATCCACCCGACCTACTCCGAGAATGTGGACATCCTGAACATCCGCATCCGCAACAGCTCCACGACCCCCAACACCGACGGCATCGACCCCGAGAGCTGCAAGAATGTCAACATCATCGGCAACCATGTACACGTCGGTGACGACTGCATCGCGCTGAAATCCGGTAAGCTGTTCTTAGGCATGAAGCTGCATGTTCCCTGTGAGAACGTTATCATCCGCAACTGCTGCCTGAGCCGCGGCCACGGCGGCCTTGTCATCGGCAGCGAGATGAGCGGCGGCGTCAAGAACGTCACCGTGACCCAGTGCCTGATGGACCATACGGACCGGGGTCTGCGTGTCAAGACCCGCCGCGGGCGCGGCAAGTACGCCATCATCGACGGGCTGGTATTCCGTGACGTCGTTATGGATGGCGTGCTGGCGCCGTTTGTCATCAACATGTTCTATTTCTGCGACCCGATGGCCGCAGCGACTATGTGCAGACCCACGAGGCCCTGCCTGTCGACGAGATGACCCCGACACTGGGCACGCTGGAGATGGAAAACATCACGGCCACCGACGCCCAGTACGCAGGCTGCTGGTTCAGCGGTCTGCCCGAGCACCCAATCGAGGGTGTCAAGATGCACAACGTAAAAATCAGCTTTGCGCCGGACGCTAAAGCCGGTCAGGCCGCCATGATGTGCGGCGCGAATGCCTCCTGCAAGGTGGGCGTCCATGCCGAGAACGTGCATAAAATTGAGCTGCACAACGTTGCGATCACCGGCTACAAGGGTGAGCGCCTGCAGCTGACAAACGTAGATAGCTTTGAGGAGGACTGAACCATGACCCATGAAGAGATTCTGACCACGCTGGGCCATTACGTGGACTACCTGATCGCAGGCTCCACCGCCGAGGCACCGCTCTGGAACATCGAGAAGGTCCGCAGCGGCAAGCCCAACAAGTGGAATTACATCGACGGCTGCATGATCACTGCCTGCCTGAGCCTGTACAAGACCACCGGCGACGAGAAGTTTTTGGACTTCTCCAAGAAGTTTCTGGACTACTTTGTCAAGGACAACGGCGTCATTGAGACCTACGACCCCGCCGAGTACAACCTGGACAACGTCAACCAGGGCAAAAACCTGTTTACGCTGTACGACCTGACCGGCAACCAGCGCTACCGCGATGCCATTGAGACGATCCGCGGCCAGCTGGAGACCCAGCCCCGCACGAAGGAGGGCAACTTCTGGCACAAGAAGATCTATCCCAACCAGGTCTGGCTGGACGGCACTTACATGGCCCAGCCCTTCTATATGGAGTATGAGACACGCTGCAACGGGATGCACGGCTGCATTGACAGCTACAAGCAGTTCATGAACATCCGGAGGCACATGAAGGACGCCAAGACCGGCCTGTACTACCACGGCTACGACGAGAGCCGCGAGATGTACTGGGCGAACCCCGAGACCGGCTGCAGCGCCAACTTCTGGCTGCGCGCCATGGGCTGGTTTCTGGTGGCCATGGTAGACACGTTGGAGCGGATGGACAACCAGCTTTACTACGAGTACCGCGCCATCATGGCAATGCTGAAGGACGCGGTGGACGCGATGATCGCCTTCCAGGATGCCGAGAGCGGCATGTTCTGGCAGGTCGTAGACAAGGCCGGGGTCGAAGGCAACTACCTTGAGACCTCCGGCAGCGCACTGTTCGCCTACGCCGTGCTCAAGGGCGTGCGTCTGGGCTACCTGCCCAAGCGCTACACGGCCTACGGCGAGAAGGCGTTCTACGGCACCTGTGACCGCCATCTGGGCGTGGGCGCGGACGGCGCTTTGCAGCTGGGCGGCATCTGTCTGGTGGCCGGTCTCGGCGGCGCGACCCGCCGCGATGGCAGTCTGGCGTACTATTTCAGCGAGCCCATCGTCGAGAACGACGCCAAGGGCGTAGGCCCGCTGCTGCTGGCCTACACGGAAGTTCTGGCCGCACAAAAGCAGTAAGGAGGACACACTATGCCGAAATTTATCGTCGGTGCCCGCCTGCACGACTACGGCAAGGGCAGCCCGGACGAGCTGTTCGGGCGCGTTGCCGCCGACGGCTTTGCCGCTGTGCAGCTGGCCTATAAAAATGTGTGTGCCGTCCGTCAGGAGCTATGCGGACGTGACCGACGCGCTTGTCGCCGAGACCGTCGCCGCCGAAAAGGCGCACAGCATTCAGGTGGCCGTGCTGGGAACCTACGTGGAGCTGGCCATCAACGATGAGAGCCGTTTGAAGAATGCGGCGGACTTCAAGAGCCAGCTGGCCGTCTGCAAGGCGCTGGGTGCCGGGTGCATCGGCACCGAGACGACCAGCATGGAAAGCAGCCTGCCGGTACGACCCGCGAGGAAGCGCAGGAGCTGCTCTGCCGCAGTCTGGCGGACATTCTGCCCGCCGCCGAGGCACTAGGCGTGACCGTCGCCGTAGAGCCTGTGACCTACCACAGCATGAACTCCGCCGCCGCGACGCGGCATATTTTGGACACGATGCGCAGCCCGAACCTGAAGGTCATCTTTGACATGAGCAATCTGGTGGATGCCGGGAACGTCGGCGCGCAGGACCGCATCTGGAACGACGTGGGCGAGCTGCTGGGCGACCAGATCGTGGCCGTCCACTTCAAGGGGCAGGCCTTTGCGCCGGACGGCGGGCTGCTCCACACGAGCCTGGAGGACAGCCTGACCGACTACGCGGGCGCGTTCGCCATGCTGCGGCAGCTGCCGCAGGACGCTCTGCCCGTGCTGCGTGAGGAGGCTGTGCCAGCCCGCGCTGCCAGTGATATTGCATTTATGAGAGGATTTTTTCGCATGACCGAAACGGACGCAAAACATTAGTCGTTGACGAAAGCGGCGCGGGCGACTACCGCACGCTGACCGAGGCCGTTGCTGCCTGTGCGGCCACGCCGGACGAGCCGGTGCGGTTCTACATCAGGCACGGCATCTACGAAGAACGGCCCTTCATTGAGCTGGCGGACTATATCATCGAGGGCGAGTACCGCAACGCGACAGTCATCACGGCGTCTGTGGGCGGGCGTGACCCGTGGCCGGGCGAGGTCAAGACCGGCACCTTCCGCAGCGCAACGCTGTTTCTGGGCGGCAGCAGGGCTGTTGTGCGCAACCTGACCGTGCAGAACAACGCCGGGGACGGCGCAAAGGCCGGTCAGGCGCTGGCCGTCTACGCCGACGCAAGCCGCGTGCTGATGGAGAATGTGAACCTCTACGGCAACCAGGACACGCTTTTTACCGCCCCCTGCCCCTGCAGGAGCGCGAGCAGAACGGCTTCCGCGGCCCGCGAGAGAACACGCCCCGGTTGGACACCGTGCAGTACTACAAAAACTGCACGATCCGCGGCAACATCGACTTTATCTTTGGCGGTGCAAACGCTGTGTTCGACACCTGCCGCCTTGAGCCGTGGCACCACATCAGCGGCATCTGCTATATCACGGCTCCCAGCACGCCCGCAGGCAAGCCCGGCTACCTGTTTGTGAACTGCACCGTGCAGGGCAGCTGTGCGCCCGGCAGCGTCTATCTGGGCCGCCCCTGGCGCGCGGACGCGGCCTGCTACTGGCTGGACTGCGCGTTGAGCGACGAGGTCTGCGCCGACGGCTGGGACAACTGGCGTGACCCCGAGAACGAAAAGACCGCCCGCTTTGGTGAGCACGGCTCCACCGGCCCCGGCAGCGCCGCCAAGCGCGCCTTTGGCAGCGTGGATGACGATAACGAAGCGAACGCCCAGCGGGAGATGTACGCGCGGGTAAAAACGGAATTTGGCGTGGAATAAGGCATAGAAAAGGCGGCAGACTGTTTGTGGTCTGCCGCTTTTGCTTTTCTAAGCCTTCCCCCTTGGGGGAATGTGGCCCCACAGGGCCGAATGAGGGGGTCGGGTCTGCGATTATATCCCCATTTACGGATCACAAGACAAACCTGCCCCTCATCTGTCAGCGGTCGGGGCTGCCGACAGCTTCCCCCGAGGGGGAAGCCTTTTCACTTTTAAAAGGAAAATGACATTGGCGACGAACGCCGGGACGCTGGTGGACATGGCCTGCGGCAGGATGACGTAGCGCATCGTCTGCATCTGGTCCATGCCGAGGCTGTAGGCACTCTCGGTCTGGATCGGCTCGATGGATTCCAGCCCGCTGCGGAACGCCTCCGCCATGTAGCTGCCGCCCAGAAACGCCAGACCTGCAATGCCGCAGACCGCAGCGTCAGTCCTGATGCCGATCTTCGGCAAACCATAATAGATGAAAAACCAACTGGACCAGGAGCGGCGTGTTGCGGCTGAGCTGGATGTAAAAGCCGACGACGCGGCGCAGCACAGGCACCTTATAATACTGGACCAATGCGCAGACCAGCCCGATGACAATAGCCAGCGCGATACCTGCCAGCCCCAGACGCAGGGTCAGCCACGCCGCTTTTTCAAACAGCGGCAGGTACTGTGCGACCACATTCCAATCCACAAAAGTTTCCCCCTCCCTATCGGGTCATGAACAAATTTAGGGCAATACCGCATAATTCTAAGTGCCGATACGGCGAGCGAGGTGCGGCAGCTGCCGAAGCGGTGCTTAAGCCGTAAGACGGGAATTGTGCGGTGTTGCCTTAGGTACGAAAAAAATCCGGGGCCTTCTCTGCGAAGGTTCCCGGACAAAGGTCAGGTTCAACACATGGGGGTTCTGGTAGCCCCCACAGACCATGCCCGGTGACAGCGCATACGACAACAACACATAGCGGACATAGCGGTATTCCCCTTTCCTGTTTTTGGTTTGCTTTGTTCAAACCCGATGCCAGTATAATATACCTATTTACCTAGAATGTCAATAGGTTTTAGGCTTTTATTTGACTTTTTCTGCAAAATAATTGCGCCGCGTTTGTGTAGAGTGCACAAACGCGGCGCAATGTGTTTTATGACGTAGGGGCGCACCAAAAAAGGGCGCTGCCCTTGCGGACAGCGCCCTTTGTATTGCTTTTCAGAGCAGGAAATTACTTCTCGATCTTGGAAACAACGCCGGAACCAACGGTGTGGCCGCCCTCGCGGATAGCGAAACGCAGGCCCTCTTCCATGGCAACGGGGGTGATCAGCTCAACATGCATATCGACGTTGTCGCCGGGCATGCACATCTCGGTGCCCTCGGGCAGGGTGATGATGCCGGTAACGTCGGTGGTACGGAAGTAGAACTGAGGACGATAGTTGTTGAAGAACGGGGTATGACGGCCGCCCTCTTCCTTCTTCAGGACGTAAACGTGGCCGTCGAAGGTGGTGTGGGGATGAACAGAGCCGGGCTGGCACAGGCACTGGCCACGCTCGATCTGGTCACGGTCAACGCCACGCAGCAGGGCGCCGATGTTATCGCCAGCCTGAGCGAACTCCAGGCTCTTGCGGAACATCTCGAGGCCGGTGATGGTGGTGGTCATCTTCTCTTCCTTGATACCGACGATCTCCATCTGGTCGCCGACGTGGGCAGTACCACGCTCGACACGACCGGTGGCGACGGTGCCACGGCCAGAAATGGTCATGACGTCCTCAACGGGCATCAGGAAGGGCTTGTCAGCAGCACGATCAGGAGTGGGGATGTAGCTGTCAACAGCGTCCATCAGCTCCCAAATGCACTTGTACTCGGGGGCGTTGGGATCGGTGCTGGTGGACTCCAGAGCCTTCAGAGCGGAACCACGGATGATGGGGGTGTTGTCGCCATCGAAGTCGTACTCGTTCAGCAGCTCACGGATCTCCATCTCGACCAGATCCAGCAGCTCCTCGTCGTCGACCATATCGCACTTGTTCATGAAGACAACGATCTTGGGCACGCCGACCTGACGGGCGAGCAGGATGTGCTCACGGGTCTGGGGCATGGGACCATCGGTAGCAGCGACGACCAGGATAGCGCCGTCCATCTGAGCAGCACCAGTGATCATGTTCTTGATGTAGTCAGCATGGCCCGGGCAGTCAACGTGGGCGTAGTGACGCTTCTCGGTGTGGTACTCAACGTGAGCGGTGTTGATCGTGATACCACGAGCCTTCTCCTCGGGAGCCTTGTCGATGCTGGAGTAATCCATGAAGTCGGCGTCGCCCTTCAGAGCCAGAGTCTTGGTGATGGCAGCGGTCAGAGTGGTCTTGCCGTGGTCAACGTGACCGATGGTGCCAATGTTGACGTGCTCCAAAGAGCGGTCAAATTTTTCCTTTTCAGCCATTGGAAGTGTCCTCCTTTAATTTAAAAGCATATTGGTAGTCTTGCGTAAGACTATCATACAAAATTTTAAAGAGAAATTGCAAGTCTATTTTTATGAAGTATGACTTAAAAAATTCAGACTTTGTGAGCGCGCTCGGCCATGATCTTGTCGGCAACGCTCTTGGGAACCTGCTGATACTCATCAGGCTCCATGGAGTACTGGCCACGGCCCTGGGTCTTGGAACGCAGGTCGGTGGCGTAGCCGAACATCTCGGACAGAGGAACCATAGCAGTCACGCGGGCGGTACCGTCCTGAGACTCCTGGTTGGTGATCTGGCCGCGGCGGCTGTTCAGGTCGCCGATAACGTTGCCCATGTACTCATCGGGCACGATAACATTGACCTTCATGATGGGCTCCATGATGACGGGATCGCACTTCTTCATGGCATCCTTGAATGCCATAGAACCAGCGATGGAGAACGCCATTTCAGAGGAGTCGACCTCATGATAAGAACCATCCCACAGGGTGACCTTGACATCAACGACGGGATAGCCGGCGAGAACACCGGACTTCATCGCGCCCTGGATACCATTGTCAACAGCGGGGATATATTCCTTCGGGATAGCGCCGCCAACGACACCGTTGACGAACTCATAACCCTTGCCGGGGTTGGGCTCCAGCTTGATCTTAACGTGACCATACTGGCCCTTACCACCGGACTGACGGGCGTACTTGGTCTCCTGGTTGGCTTCCTTGCGAATGGTCTCGCGGTAAGCAACCTGGGGAGCGCCAACGTTGGCCTCGACCTTGAACTCGCGGAGCAGACGGTCAACGATGATCTCCAGATGGAGCTCGCCCATGCCGGCGATGATCGTCTGGCCGGTCTCCTCATCGGTCCAGGTGCGGAAGGTCGGGTCTTCTTCAGCGAGCTTTGCCAGCGCAATGCCCATCTTCTCAGAACCGGCCTTGGTCTTGGGCTCGATGGCAACGCGGATAACGGGCTCCGGGAAGTTCATGGACTCCAGAATGATGGGGTGCTTCTCGTCGCACAGCGTGTCACCGGTGGTGGTATTCTTCAGACCGACAGCAGCCGCAATATCGCCCGCGTAAACGGTGTCGATGTCCTTACGGTTGTTGGCGTGCATCTGCAGGATACGGCCGATACGCTCGTTGTTATCCTTGACAGAGTTGTAGACGGTGGTGCCTGCGTCCAGCGTACCGGAGTACACACGGAAGAAGCAGAGCTTACCGACATACGGGTCAGTCATGATCTTGAAGGCCAGAGCTGCGAACGGCTGGTCGTCGGAGGAGATACGATCCTCCTCCTCGCCGGTCTCGGGGTTGGTGCCCTTGATGGCTGCAACGTCGGTAGGAGCCGGCATGTAGTCAACAATGGCATCCAGCAGCTTCTGCACGCCGCGGTTCTTGTAGGAGGAGCCGCAGACAACGGGAACGATCTCGTTAGAGATGGTAGCCTTACGCAGAGCCGCCTTGATTTCTTCCTTGGTCAGCTCTTCGCCTTCCAGGTACTTCATCATGAGCTCTTCGTCGGTCTCGGCAACAGCCTCGATCAGCTTGTCATGGTACTCCTGAGCCTTCTCCTGCATATCCTCGGGGATAGGCTCTACGCGGACGTCATTGCCCATGTCATCATAGTAGATGTCAGCCTGCATATCGATCAGGTCGATAATACCCTTGAAGGTATCCTCCTGACCGACGGGCAGCTGGATGGGCACACCGTTGGCGTGCAGACGATCATGGAGCATCTGAACGCAGCGGTAGAAATCGGCACCCATGGTGTCCATCTTGTTGACGTACACCATGCGGGGAACCTTGTACTCGTCAGCCTGACGCCAAACGGTCTCAGACTGCGGCTCAACACCGCCCTTAGCGGCCAGAACGGTAACGGAACCGTCCAGAACGCGCAGAGAACGCTGAACCTCAACAGTGAAGTCAACGTGACCCCGGGGTGTCGATGATGTTGATACGATGGCGGTTCTTCTTGAAGAGAGCCGGATCGTGCTGGGTCTCGGTATGGCTCCAATAGCAGGTGGTAGCAGCGGAAGTGATGGTGATACCACGCTCCTGCTCCTGTTCCATCCAGTCCATCGTCGCAGCGCCGTCATGAACCTCACCGATCTTATGGTTGATACCGGTGTAGTACAGGATGCGCTCGGTGGTGGTGGTCTTACCTGCGTCGATGTGGGCCATGATACCGATGTTACGGGTCATTTGCAGAGATACATCTCTCGGCGTAGCCATGGCTTATACCTCCTCGACAGCGAATCAATAACGATAGTGGGCAAAAGCCTTGTTGGCCTCGGCCATCTTGTGCGTATCCTCGCGCTTCTTGACAGAGCCGCCGACACCGTTGGTGGCGTCGATGATCTCAGCAGCCAGACGAGCAGACATGGTCTTCTCGCCACGGGCGCGGCTGTAAGCGGTCAGCCAGCGCAGGCCGAGGGTCTCGCGGCGGGCAGGGCTAACTTCCAGAGGAACCTGATAGTTAGCGCCGCCGACACGGCGGGTCTTGCACTCGAGGTTAGGCATGATGTTCTCCATTGCCTTCTCGAACATCTCGAGCGGGTCGTTGCCGGTCTTTTCCTTCACGATGTCGAATGCATCGTAAACGATCTCCTGCGCAACACCTTTCTTGCCATCCAGCATGATGTAGTTGACCAGGCGGGTGACAACCTTGGAATTGTAAATAGGATCGGCCAGAACTTCGCGTTTCGCGACATTACCTCTTCTGGGCATCTTTCTTCCCTCCTTCACATAAATGATATCATCGGTACTCGAAAGTTAAGAAACTCCCGTTGTGCCACAAAAAAGGCGTTGGCCTATTTTATGGCGAAAAGATGTTTCCTTACTTCTTGGCACCGGCCTTGGGGCGCTTAGCACCGTATTTGCTGCGGGCCTGATTACGGTTCGCAACACCCTGGGTATCCAGAGTACCACGGATGATGTGGTAACGGACACCGGGCAGATCCTTGACACGACCGCCGCGGATCAGAACAACGCTGTGCTCCTGCAGGTTATGGCCGATACCGGGAATGTAAGAGGTGACCTCGATACCATTCGTGAGGCGGACACGGGCAACTTTACGCAGAGCAGAGTTAGGCTTCTTGGGGGTCATGGTACGCACGGCAGTGCAGACACCACGCTTCTGCGGGCTGTTGAGGTTGGTGTACTCCTTTTTCTGGGAGTTGTAGCTCTTCAGAAGGGCAGGCGCGGTGCTCTTTTTGACCAGAACCTCACGGCCTTTGCGCACGAGCTGGTTAAAAGTAGGCATTTCTTTTCTCCTTTCTTCACTTATTCACGCGCTTTTTGCGGGTCGTCCGGCCAGATGGCCGCACTACACCCCGCACATCACGCAATGATTATATTACAGCATCCCGGCCGGAATGTCAAGAGTATTGCCAAAAAATCTTGAAAAATCGTGCAATACGGAGAATTTTCATTTCTGAAGCAAAATGTGCAAATCTTGCGCCGGTTTGGCGCAGCGTTGCATTTGGTAAGTCCGCGCATAGAATGAAGCGGACCGTCTTCCCCCGCCGCCGCGCGGCCGGCTGCCGTCCGTGCGCGTTTTGTCTATTCATCAGAGACAAATATACATTTTGCACAAAAACAGGCCGCCAGATTCATGGACTTGACGAGTCGATTTCTGTTGCATTGTGTCCCCCGCTTTGCTATAATGAAGATACAGACAAAACCGGAACAGTTCCGGCCATGCAAGTTCTGACGCTACATTTTTGAGGAGGTCCTGACAATGAAGAAACTTCTTGCTATCCTGATTTCCCTGTGCATGGTATCCGCCTTCGCTGTACCTGTTTTTGCAGATGCCAACAGCGATTATATCGCCGCCGTCAAGGCCTACCAGGCCCAGATCGCCGCGAAGGAAGCCGCCTACACTGCAGCGGTGGATGCTTATTCCAAGAATGCAAAGGCCAAGGCAGACGCCGACAGCGCCGCAATTCTGAGGGCCGCCAAGGCCGCCCAGGCGAAGGCCGATGCAGACTGTCTGGCCGTCATTGCCGCGGGCAAGGCTGCCCAGTCCCAGGCTGACGCGCGCGTTGCCGCGGTAATTGCCGCAGGCAAGGCCACACAGGCCAAGGCTGATGCACGCGAGGCCGCCTATGCGAAGGCCGTGAAGGCGTATCAGGATCAGATTGCCGCACGTGAGGCCGCCTACATCAAGGCCGTGCTGGGCAAGTAATTCTACCTTATTATAATAGGAGCGGAGCGCCGGGAAAGGCGCTCCGCTTTTTTGTTGCTATTTTCTTGCCTCCCTCTGCGAGGGAGGTGGCCCCGCAGGGCCGGTGGGAGAAGGCCTTGCGGCGGCCCTAACTATTTCGGGCGACCACAAAGTTCTCTCCCCCACCGCCTGCGGGCGGAGCCCCCTCGCAGAGGTGGCCAGTGGGACAGGGGCAGCGGGCAAATGGGGTTTACTGCAGCTTTGCCAGCGTTGCCTCGGCATCGTCGAGGATGCGCTCGAACTTCTCGAGGGCGGCGTCCACGGGGGCCGGGGTGGCCAGGTCAACACCGGCGTGGCGCAGCTCGTCCAGCGGGTAAGCACTGCCGCCCATGGAGAGGAACTCCTTGTAGCGCTTGACGGCGGGCTCGCCCTCTTTCAGGATGCCCTCGGACAGGGCGACAGCGGTGGAGTAGCCGGTGGCATACTTGTAAACGTAGAACGGGCGGTAGAAGTGCGGGATGCGCGCCCACTCATACTGGATCTCGTCGTCGATGACCATATCGTTGCCGAAATAGTCGGTGACAAGGCGCTTGTACAGGGCGTTCAGGGCGGCGGCGTTCAGGGCTTCGCCGCGCTCGACCATGGCGTGGGCCTCGCGCTCGAACTCGGCAAACATCGTCTGGCGGTAGACTGTGCCCTTGAAGTTTTCCAGATACTGGTTCAGCAGATAGAGGCGGGTCTGGGGATCGTTCTCGTTGGCAAGCAGCTGCTCGATGAGCAGATTCTCGTTGACGGTGGACGCGACCTCGGCGACAAACAGCGTGTAGTCCGCGTACTGCGGCGGCTGATGCTGGCGGGAGCGCCAGCTGTGGATCGTGTGGCCCATCTCATGTGCCAGCGTCGAGACACTGTCCAGCGTGCCGCTGAAATTCAGCAGGATATAGGGTTTGGAGTCATAGCAGCCGCCGGAGTACGCGCCGCCGCGCTTGCCGCGGTTGGGGTAAACGTCGATCCAGCGCTCGGCATAGGCCTTGCGGACGGTTGCCTGGTAGTCCTCGCCCAAGGGCGCAACGGCCTTCAGGACCATCTCCTGTGCGGTCTCGTAGCTGTAGGATTTTTTCAGATCGCCGACCAGCGGAGCGTAGACGTCATAGAAGTGCAGCGCGTCAACGCCCAGCATCTTTTTGCGCAGGCGGACATAGCGGTGCATGGCGGGAATATGCTTGCGGACCGTGGCGACGAGGTTGTCGTAGACCTCGGCGGGCACATTCTCCCCCGCCATGGCCATCGCGCGGGAGGACGGGTAATTGCGGGCGGCGGCCTCGGCGGTGGCAGCCTTGATGGCACCGGCGTAGGACGCGGCGAAGGTGTTGATGTGCTCACGGTAGCTCTTGTAGTAGCTGTGGAAGGCGTTCTCTCGCAGGGTGCGGTCCGTGCTCATCTCCAGCGGCACAAAGTTGGAGCCGGTGACCTCGACGGTCTCGCCGCTGCCGTCCTTGACGGCATCAAACAGCAGGTCGGCGTCCTCCAGATTGTGGTAGATCTCGGACGGCGCAGACATGACCTCGCCGAAAGCTGGCCAGCATGCTTTTGCCTCGGCCTTGGTCAGGGTGTGGGGCTTGCCGCGCAGCAGATCCTCTAGGTTGAATTTGTAGTCCGCGACGGCGGGATCGTTGACGATGGCGGTCAGCGTCTCCTCAGGCAGGGACAGGATCTCCGGCTGGGCAAAGGACAGCGCGGCAGCCATCTTGACGTACTTGCTGCCGATGCGGGCGTACATGCTCTGGGCCTTGTCGTCGCGGGTGTCCTCGTCATGGCGCTGGGAGGCATAGCAGTAGAGGCGCTCGACCTTGCGGCCCACCTCGGTGGAAGCGTCGAGGTATGCGCCAATCGTGACGGCATCGGTCAGCTTACCGGCGAAGGCTGCCAGGCTTTCAATGTCCGCGTCAAGGCTGTCCAGCGCGGTCTCCCACGCGGCGTCGCTCTCGAACATCGGGGTCAGGTCCCACTGAAATTGCGGGTCCAGTTCATTGCGTTCTTTTAGAATTTCGGGCATAGTTTTCTCCTTATTATAAAATATTTTGCTATGCTGAGGATGCAGGGGCGGACATCGGCCTCCCGTGCCAGTTCGCGACAGCGGAATCTTCCACGGGCGGATATGGAATCCGCACCTACACTGTAGGGGTCGGTGTCCTCAACGACCCGGGAGTCGTGCAGTTGCCGCAAAGCTCCGCGGGCGGATGCAAGCATCCGCCTCTACAGGTTACAAAAGAGCGTTTTCCCACTCGGCCAGCTTAAAGCCGGGCAGGACAAAATCATCGCCCACCAGCAGCGGACGCTTGACGAGCATACCGTCCGACGCCAGCAGGGCGATCTGCTCGTCCTCGGTCATGGTTGGCAGCTTGTCCTTCAGGCCCAGATTTTTGTAGACTAGGCCGCTCGTGTTGAAGAACCTCTTGAGGGGCAGGCCGCTGCGGGCGACCCATTCGCGCAGCTCGTCGGCGGTGGGGTTGTCCTCTTTAATGTGGCGGGCGGTGTACTCGATGCCGTGGTCGTCGAGCCACTTTTTGGCCTTTTGGCAGGTGGAGCACGGCGGGTATTGCAGAAACAGCATGATGTCACTTCCCTTTGCTTTATCCATTCATTATAACCTGCCTGCGTGTGTGTGTCAATCACGGACGGTATGCAAAAAAGGATTCCCGCCGTGGCGGCGGGAATCCTTTGCGGTTTATTTAGTGGTCGTAGGCTGCCTCGGCGGCGTCGCGGGCGATCTCGGCCTGGACGAGCTCCTCCTCGACCTCCGGCAGACCAGTGCCGGCGGGGATGAGCTTACCGATGATGACGTTCTCCTTCAGGCCGGCCAGCGGGTCGACCTTGCCCTTGATAGCGGCCTCGGTCAGGACACGGGTGGTCTCCTGGAAGGACGCAGCGGACAGGAAGGAGTCGGTAGCCAGACTGGACTTGGTGATGCCAAGCAGGACCTGGCTGGCCTGAACGAGCTTCAGATCAGTCTCACCGGCATCAATACGGGCCTGGATCTCCTCGTTCTTGATCATGACATCGCGGCGGTTCACGATGCTGCCCATGATAAAGTCGCTGGAGCCGGAATCCTCAATGCGGACCTTACGCATCATCTGGCGGACAATGACCTCGATATGCTTATCGTTGATGTCAACGCCCTGCAGACGGTAAACCTTCTGAACCTCGCTGATCAGGTAGTTCTGGGTGGCGATGGGGCCCTGGATGGCGAGGATATCCTGCGGGTAAGCATGACCCTCGGTCAGCAGTGCGCCCTTGGCGACCTCGTCGCCTTCCATGACCTTGAGGCGCTGGCCGAACGGGATCAGGTAGCTCTTGGTAACCGGAGCGCCGTTCTCGTCCGTGCCGGTGATCTCGGCATGGCGGCTCTTTTTGGTATCGTCGATGTGGACCGTACCGGCGATCTCGGACATGATGGCCATTGCCTTCGGGCGGCGGCTCTCAAACAGTTCCTCAACGCGGGGAAGACCCTGGGTGATGTCTTCGGCAGATGCGATACCGCCGGTATGGAAGGTACGCATGGTCAGCTGGGTACCGGGCTCACCGATGGACTCTGCGGCAATGATACCGACAGACTCACCGACCTTGACGCATTCACCGTTGGACATATTGGAACCGTAGCAGTGGGCGCAGACGCCGACGTGCGCACGGCAGGTCATGACGGAGCGGATCTCCAGCTCGGTAATACCGGCATTGACGATCTTCTCGGCGTCGAACATATCCATCATCTTTTCCTTGCTGACGAGCAGCTCACCCGTGGCGGGATCGTGCACATCATGCAGGGAGTAGCGGCCGTTCAGACGCTCCTTGAAGCTCTCGACAACAGAGTTGCCCTCGCTGATCTCGCGGACCCAGATGCCCTCGGTAGCGTGGCAGTCCTCCTCGCGGATGATGACTTCCTGAGAGACATCGACCAGACGGCGGGTCAGGTAGCCGGAGTCAGCGGTACGCAGAGCGGTATCAGCCAAACCCTTACGAGCGCCTCGGGAGGAGATGAAGTATTCCAGGATATTCAGACCCTCACGGTAGTTGGCGCGGATAGGCATTTCCAGCGTCTTACCGGCAGTATTGGCCAGCAGGCCGCGCATACCGGCCAGCTGCTTGATCTGGTCCATAGAACCACGGGCACCGGAATCGGACATCATATAGATGGGGTTGCGCTGGTGGTTCTTCTTCAGGTTGTCGCTCAGAGCCTCGGAGACCTCCTCCGTGGCGGCCTGCCAGATCTCAACCGTCTTGCGGTAGCGCTCCTCATCGGAGATCAGGCCGCGGTTGAAGTTCTTCATGACCTTCTCGATCTTCTTATCGGCGGCAGCCAGAATTTCCGGCTTCTCGTCAGGCATAATAGCATCGGGAACAGCGACGGTGATGGCAGACAGGGTGGAGTACTTGTAGCCCTGGGCTTTGATGGCATCCAGCATCATGGCACAGGTCTTGGTGCCATGCTTGGTCAGGCAGCGGCTGATGATGTCGGGCAGGCCCTTCTTCGTCAGCTTGTCGCTCTTGCCGCCGGATGCGATCTTGAGGGTGCGGGGGTTCATCTCGTAGTCGAACTTGGTGGCGGGATTGGTGCGATCCACGTAGCCCAGATCCTGCGGGATGGGGGTGTTGAAGATGATCTGGCCCATCGTGGTATCGACCAGGCCGGTCTCCGCGATGCCGTCAAAGACCATCGTGCGGCGCACCTTGATGGGTGCCTGCAGCGTGATGAGGCCCTCGGAATAGGCCATCATGGCCTCGTCCTCGTCGCGGAAGATCTTGCCGTGGCCCTTATCGTCGGGTTGACGAGGGTCAGGTAGTAGCTGCCCAGGATCATATCCTGCGTGGGCACGGTGACGGGCTCACCGTCAGAGGGCTTCAGCAGGTTGCCGGAGGCCAGCATCAGCATCTTGGCCTCGCGCTGGGCCTCGGTGGACAGCGGCAGGTGGACAGCCATCTGGTCGCCGTCGAAGTCAGCGTTGAAGGGGGTGCAGACCAGGGGGTGCAGCTTGATGGCACGGCCCTCGACCAGGACAGGCTCAAAGGCCTGAATGCCCAGACGGTGCAGCGTAGGTGCACGGTTCAGCAGGACGGGGTGGCCCTTGATGACGGTCTCGAGAGAATCCCAGACCTCGGGGCGGGCGCGCTCGACCATCTTGCGGGCAGACTTGATGTTGTTGGCCTTCTCCTTCTCGACCAGGTCCTTCATGACGAAGGGCTTGAACAGCTCGAGGGCCATCTCCTTGGGCAGGCCGCACTGATACATCTTCAGCTCGGGGCCGACGACGATAACGGAACGGCCGGAGTAGTCAACACGCTTGCCCAGCAGGTTCTGGCGGAAGCGGCCCTGCTTGCCCTTCAGCATATCGGACAGGGACTTCAGTGCGCGGTTGTTCGCGCCGGTGACCGGGCGGCCGCGGCGGCCATTGTCGATCAGGGCGTCAACGGCCTCCTGCAGCATACGCTTCTCGTTGCGGACGATGATGTCGGGCGCACCGAGCTCCAGCAGACGCTTCAGGCGGTTGTTGCGGTTGATGACGCGGCGGTACAGATCGTTCAGGTCGGAGGTCGCAAAGCGGCCGCCGTCCAGCTGCAGCAGGGGGCGCAGATCCGGCGGAATGACGGGGATGACCGTCATGATCATCCACTCGGGGCGCTGGTTGCTCTCGAGGAAGCTCTCAACGCACTCAAGGCGCTTCAGCAGGCGGACGCGCTTCTGGCCGTTGGCATGCTCGAGCTCCTCACGCAGCTCCTTGCTCAGCTTGTCGAGGTCGATCTCAGCCAGCAGCTTCTGGATGGCTTCGGCACCCATACCGGCTTCAAACGTATCCTCGTACTTTTCGCGCATCTCCTTGTACTCGCGCTCGGTCAGCAGCTGCTTTTTCTCCAGCGGCGTGAAGCCGGGGTCGGTGACAATGTAGTTGGCGAAATACAGGACCTTGTCCAGCTGACGGGGGCTGATGTCCAGCATCAGGCCGATGCGGCTGGGAATGCCCTTGAAATACCAGATGTGCGAGACAGGCGCGGCCAGCTCGATGTGGCCCATGCGCTCACGGCGGACCTTGGCGCGGGTGACCTCGACGCCGCACTTGTCGCAGATCTTACCCTTGTAGCGGATGCGCTTGTACTTGCCGCAGTGGCACTCCCAGTCCTTGGTAGGTCCAAAAATGCGCTCGCAGTACAGGCCGTCGCGCTCCGGCTTCAGGGTACGGTAATTGATGGTTTCGGGCTTGGTGACCTCGCCGTAGCTCCAGGCGCGGATCTGGTCCGGGGAGGCAAGGCCGATCTTAATCGAATCGAATTCTTTATTTTCCATTCAGCGAACCCTCTCAAATTTCAATATGACACACGATGCAATTCGATCAATCGTCGAAGGAATCAGACTCGATGGCGGCGAGGTCGTCAGCCGTGGGGCCGGCATCCTCATCCAGATCATCGTCAAAGCCTTCGTCGGCGTCCTTGACGCTGTAATCGTCCTGCAGCTCACTCTCGACCATGACGTTATCGCCCAGGTCGTAGTCATTGTTCTCAAAGCTGCTGTCATCGTCGTCAAACTCCTGACGCATATCGACGGCGTTGCCTTCCTTATCCTGCACAACAATATCCAGGCCAAGGCTCTGCAGCTCTTTGAGCATAACGCGGAAGCTCTCGGGGATACCGGGGCGCGGGATCGGCTCGCCCTTGACGATGGCCTCGTAGGTCTTGACACGGCCCACGACGTCGTCGGACTTGATGGTCAGGATCTCCTGCAGGTGTAAGCGGCGCCGTAAGCTTCCAGCGCCCAGACTTCCATCTCGCCGAAGCGCTGGCCGCCGAACTGAGCCTTGCCGCCCAGAGGCTGCTGGGTGACCATGGAGTAGGGGCCGGTAGAACGTGCATGGATCTTATCATCAACCAGGTGATGCAGCTTCAGGTAGTACATATAGCCTACCGTGACCTTGCTGGGGAACTGTTCACCGGTACGGCCATCATACAGGGTTGTCTTGCCGTCGTCGGTCAGATCGATTTTGGAGAAGTCGATGACATGGCCTTTCTCGCCCATCAGGCGGTCCAGGTGGGTCGGGTACTCGGGCGCATTTTCGCCGTGCCACTTCTCGCGGGCCTCGGCGAAGCAGTCGCGCAGGTCGGACTCGTGCGCACCGTCAAAGACGGGGGTCTGGACCTTCCAGCCCAGTGCCTTGGCAACGTAGCCCAGGTTGACCTCCAGGACCTGACCGATGTTCATACGGGAAGGCACGCCCAGAGGGTTCAGCACGATGTCCAGCGGGGTGCCGTCGGGCAGGTAGGGCATATCCTCCTGCGGCAGAATGCGGGAAACGACACCCTTGTTGCCGTGACGGCCTGCCATCTTATCGCCGACGCTGATCTTACGCTTCTGGGCGATGTAGCAGCGCACGCACATACGCACGCCGGGCTGCAGCTCGTCGCTGTTCTCGGGGGTAAAGACCTTGACGTCGACAACGATGCCGTAGGCGCCGTGGGGGCACACGCAGGGAGGTGTCGCGGACCTCGCGGGCTTCTCGCCGAAGATGGCGCGCAGCAGGCGCTCCTCGGCGGTCAGCTCGGTCCTCGCCCTTCGGGGTGACCTTGCCGACAAGGATGTCGCCGGTCTTGACCTCGGCACCGATGCGGATGATGCCGCGGTCCATCGAGGTCCTTCAGCGCGTCATCGCCGACGTTCGGGATGTCGCGGGTGATCTCCTCGGGCTCCGAGCTCGTGTCGCGGGCCTCGGTCTCATATTCTTGCAATGTGGATGGAGGTGTAGACATCCTCGCGGACGAGCTTCTCGTTCAGCAGGACGGCGTCCTCGTAGTTGTAGCCC
>ENA-OQES01000097-OQES01000097.1-human-gut-metagenome-genome-assembly--contig:-NODE-97-length-35504-cov-8.814851_pt1 | contig 35504 bp, 56 predicted proteins | sample MGYA00242798_ERZ504641 | MGnify/ENA primary metagenome ERZ504641 (study PRJEB26092, sample SAMD00036327) | human gut metagenome | host: Homo sapiens | study: EMG produced TPA metagenomics assembly of...
CGAATTGAAGGTTTGTTGGATGCCGGAAGTTTTATCGAAATCGGTGCTTCTGTTCATGCAAGAAATACGGATTTTAACATGCCGGAGAAGCAGACGCCGGCAGATGGCGTAATCACAGGATATGGTACGATCGACAGCAATCTTGTCTATGTATTTAGTCAGGATCCATCTGTGATGGGCGGCGCCATCGGAGAGATGCATGCGCGCAAGATTGAGAAGATCTATGAACTGGCGTTGAAGATGGGGGGCGCCGGTGATTGGTATGTACGATTGTGCGGGCTTAAGATTGCAGGAAGCAACGACGCACTGGATGCACTTGGAAGATTATACAGACAGCAGACGGCGGCTTCAGGTGTAATTCCGCAGTATGCAGCTGTGTTTGGTCAGTGCGGCGGCGGTACAGCTTTGCTGGCGGCATTATCAGATTTTGACTTTTATGGTGAAGGGACACAAGCGCACTTTTTGTGAATGCACCGAATACACTGGATGATAGTTGCGGTGCAGCTGAGAGGTATGCCGGTGCAGAGTTTCAGGGCAGGGAGACTGGCAATGTGGATTTTGTCTGCGAGAACGAAGAGATACTGTTGGCAGCAGCTGCGTGAGCTGGTGCTGATGCTTGCCGTTTAATCAGGAGGATGTTCTGGATTATGATGTATGCGAAGATGATTTGAACAGAAGATTGCAGACTATTCAGGAACAGGTGATGCGGCACAGGTACTGAAGGATATCACGGATGTCGGCAGATATGTGGAAGTAACGGCCGGTTATGCCAGAGAGATGGTGACAGCTTTTGTTAAACTGAACGGACTTACTGTCGGTGCAGTGGCAAATAGAACAGAGATTCTGGATGGGAATGGTGAGGCAGCTGAATCATTTAACGGCAAGTTGACAACAGAAGGACTTCAGAAAGCAGCAGATTTTATTCGTTTCTGTGATGCATTTTCAATTCCGGTGCTGTCCCTGGTTTCTGCAACCGGCTTTGATACAACCGTGGCCAATGAAAAGAGTGTTGCCAGAGAAGCAGCCAGACTGATTCATACTTTTGCGGATGCATCCGCCAGACTGTCTAACGATTTGAAAATTCAGTCTGATGTAGAATAAATCAACGCATAATCGCCGGGAACGCCCAGTTTGCGGGCATCGCGGCAGGTCGAGGGGTCCGTTTTACTACCGGATTACTACTTTTGGGGAAGGGCCTTGGGATGCGAGAGACCCCCATAAGACCACATTCATGACATTGAAGTAACACATGATTCCATAAACATATAAAAAGACGCCACGAGTCGATTGCAGCGACTCATGGCGTCTTCCCAAGCGACAGCCCCGACCTACTGGGAGTCTTTGCTTGTTTACGGGCAACCCGAAGAGACAAAGCCTAGGGGGAATTAGATGGAAGGTCCGTGGCCGAGAGGCACCCGCCCCCAGAGCACCGTTGCGAGACGGTGCGAATCTGACTCGCAATGCGAATCCGACTGCATCTGGAACTTTATCATAAAAGGCGATGAATGGAAAGAGACCCCCGGTGTGGAGAAGGCACCGGGGGTCTCTTCGCCCCAGAGGAAGGAATCTGGGAGGAGTGGAAGGGATGACGGGGAACTGCGGTTCGGGTACGACCCGGCCATCCACGCAAGGCGATTACGAGTATATCACAGGCCGAGGCGCTTGCGCATGGCCTCGCGCATCTCCATCTTCTTTGCGGCGCGACGGTTCGAGCCGTTGAACTCGATGGGATAGCAGCGCTCCAAGATGCGGTCGAAGACGCGTTTCCAAGCCTCATCGCCGGACGCGTCGTTGATTCGCCTCGGGTCGAGGTTCGTGGTGATGACCATGGGCTTGCCCGATTTGTAGCGCCCGTCGATGATGGTGTAGACCTGCTCCATCATGTAGCTCGTGTTACGCTGAGCACCCAAGTCCTCGATGAGAAGCAGGTCGTAGGAGAGCACGCGGTCGAGTTTGCTCTGGCGTTTGTCGAACGACTCCTCCATGAGGTTCACGATGTAGCGGACATCCGTCTGAAACGCGGAGAAGCCGAGGTCGATGACGCGGTTAGCTATCGCCGAGGACATATACGATTTGCCGGTGCCGACATCGCCGAGCAGGAGAAGGCCGTAGGGGTCCTTCGGGTCGAAGGTAGCCGCATAGCGCTCGCACAGCGACGACGTGTTGGGGGTCTTGCCGTCATCTGCCTCGAAGGTGCAGTCGCGGTAGAAGCCGCTCGCCGGAAAGCACTCCTTGCGCATCTGCTCCGCCTTCACTCGGCGCTCCTCGGCCTTCTTGCGCTCTTCGCGCTCGCGCTCCTCGGCCTTCGCGCATTCACATGGGATGGGCACGATGCTTGAGCGCCCAAGCGCCTCGCAGGTCAGCCTCATCTCTTTCGGTGTCCCGCACTTTCCGCAGATGAGAAGGCCTTCCTCATTGCGATGGTCTCCGTTTCCGCTCTCCTTCGGTGCGGTTTGGGTCACATCAACCCGGTTCAGCGTCTCGTTCAATTTCTCCATGTCCTGCCTCTTCCTTTCTTCTCACAGCCGATGAGAACCGTTTCTCGGGCTTTTAACGGGTTCCTTGCGTACTTACTCGCACATGGTCGGCAAATCCCCGCAAATCCAATCTCGTAGCCTTGCAGCCACATCAATACGTGCCGTCGAAGTGCATCTCCATGGCGGTCATGTAATCGACCCCGTGCTTCTCCATGATGTCGTCGATGCTCATCTCCGGTCGGGCAGGTGCCGTTGATTGGGCCTGCACCTGGGCCTTGGGTGTCATTCCTCGCTCCGCGTCCCTCCTTGCCCAGTTGCGGATGGTGGCGAGGTGGTTCTTGTAGCTCTTGCCGCTGCTGTCCATGTACGTGCTCAGGCGGTCGATGCGCTCCTGCCAATCTGCGGGGAACTCGGCCTTGAGCTTCGAGAGGTCGGTGTCCGACAACTTGACGTTGCCGTAACACCCATAGGTGCCCTTCTTCTCGGGAGCAGCCTTCGCCGGGGCGGTCGCTCTATCCCGTGTAGAAGTCTCCGTTGTGTTCTCTGTTGTATTCTCTGTATTTGTCTCCCTTTTGAAAGTGAGAGGTGTCACTTCTGAACGTGATAGGTCTCCCTTTTGAAAGGGAGAGGTGTCACTTTTGAAAGTGAGAGGTGTCACTTCACCGCAGGTCAGGGCAAGTAAAGCCTTCGGGACAAGCTCTAGGAAGAGTACATTGGCCGTCTTTGTCCCATTTACGTCAATGGTGCGCAGATGTCTGCGAACCACGCCGATTTTCTCCAATGCGACGACGGCGTTGGTCGCCTCGCGTTTCGAGATTCCGAACTGCTGGGCGAGGTCCGCATAGCTCCGTTGCAACAGGTCCGCCTTGAACCTCTTCCGGTATGCGATGACCTCGCCCGTGCGCTCATCGCGCACCTCGGTCGGTCGGTACCAGTACACGATGTCGGAGAGTATGACGATAGCTTCCAGATACGGCTTGCCGCTCGGATGGGTTATCGTCTTGTACCAAATCTGGGGGATGATGTTGCCGGTGATGCTGATGCGCCCGACCATATCCACGATTTCATTTCCCGAACCTTTCATGCCCAACTTCCTTTCCTCAAATCCCCAAAACCACGTAAAGCTTGTCAGTTCCGTCAGTGCGGAGGCACTTGACAAAACCCTTGGACTCAAGCTCGGCATAGGCCGCCGCGATGGTGTCACGGTCGTCTTTCGGCAAGTCGGAGTCCAGTGCGGTCACCGACCACGTTCTCTCGTCGGGACATGCGAGCATGGTGCAGAGCAGGCCGCGAGCGTTGAGCGATAGGTCGCTCTCGAACACCAGATTGTCGATGACCGTGAAATTGCTCTTGTGTGCTTTACGAAGAACCGCCATTGATGTTTTCCTTCCTTGCGGGTGCCTTGATGGGAGCCGTCAGGCGACGGCGTTTCCCGTTTCCGTCAACGTGTACCAGTTGCGGTAATCGGGGTCGAGACCGCCTTCGCGAAGCTCCCTCAAGGCTGCTGTCGCCTGACGGAGGCTCATGAAGGGGAACATCTTCCAAAGGTACTCGGGCGGAACATGCACGTAAGCGCGACCGCATGTCTTGAAATAACCGACCTGCGACCCGTCGGGGAACCGCATCAGGTGCGAGATATGATTGAGCACGATTGCGGCATGGATGCCGTGTTCCGTCGCCACGGCCACATCGAAGCTGACCTCCATGCAAATGCCTCCAAACGACAATACCCCGTGGTGATAGCGGACACCACGGGGTATTTCTATATATTTCTCGCCACGAGGGCTGAGAAAGCTAAGTTGTCCGGTTCCGCTATAAACCTCGATACCAAAGATACACCATTCGGCGATGGGATGCACGCTGCATGGCGGCTCCATATATTCACCATGTTTGTAGTAAGATAGTCTCCTACAATACTTGAAATATGTCATATCGCTCTCCACGTATCCTTCACACACCCATTTAATTATTTATAGGGACACGCACAAGGGGTAGCCGAGTGCCAAATCGCTCGGGAATGCGAAATGTGGGTGCCGAAAACGCCGAGGTGTCGTATCATCGAGTCAGTCCTTTCTGCTTGATGAGTTGCAGCAGAGACGGGAGACCCGCAGGGGGAGGCATCTGCCATCCGCTGCGGGTTTTTCCCTTTTGCGGCCTACCAGTCCGCCTGCTTCTCATCCTCGGTCATGTCGATGGTTTCCGGCATTTCGGTCACATCCTCGACCGCATCGGGTTTCTCTGTGCGCTTCGGCTTCGAGGAGCGCTTGAACGCGTCCAGTGCCTCCTTCGCTTCCACGGGCGTGCGCGTGTCGGTGACCGCCATGAGCCGGATGTCCTCGGCGTTGTCGGCGAGCCAGCCTTGCAGCCCTTCGAGGTCGATGTCGGTCCAATCCGCGCCGAGGGTCTTGAGCACGGTTTCGCCGATTGTCGCGAGGGTCGCGGCTTTCCACTTCCTCGCCTGCTCGCGCTCCTTGGCGGCGGCTACCTTCCGCTGCTCCTTGAGTGCGGCGGCCTGCCGTTTCAGCTCATCGAGCTTCCCGTCGATTTCCGATACCGTTGCCATGTTAGGTCCTTTCCGTCTATTTGCCGACATGAGCCTCCATTATATGCCAGAGTCGGTTTCCCACCCTTCCAACAGCCTGCGGGTCGGGTTGGGAACCCTCCGGCCATTGAAAGCGTGGAAAACCGACAGAGGTGGTTGCCTTGTTATCATTGTAGTATAGTGGTATACTAGCAATGTTGTTTTATATACGGTATCTGCCGTTTACAGGCAGGTGCCCGTCGGGAGAGGAGTTCAATCCATGGGTTTGAGGGACATGTACAGTGCCGGGGACATCATCGAGTACGAGGGGGGCGGTCGCGACTACCTCGTGTCAATCGAGGGCGAGGAGGGCCTGTGGGTGAACGCCTGCAACCCGTCGTGGGTCGAGCGCGGGCTTCGCGGCTTCTGCGATGAGTGCCACCCGTTCTTCGCCGACTGCCTGTACGAGGGTGTCGAGGTCGTGGGCCACTTCGGCGAGGGCACCGTCGAGGATGCCCGCCGATGGTACGGGGAGAACAAGGCCGTGTATCGCGGCTGAATGTGCTACGATGGTCGGGCCGTCTCCTTTCTTGACGGTGGTTGCATGTGGGGACCGGGGGATGTTTGATGCCCTCGGTCCCCTTGTCTGATTGGAGTCACATGATGGAGAACCAGAATGACCAAGTGCTCGTGACGCGGAAGACGGAACTGACCGGTGCCCAGAAGGCGGGCTATCTGTTCGCCGGTCTGCTCGGTGGCGCGGGATGCGCCATCTTGGCATCCCTGTGCAACATCGACGCGCCGTACCGCTCGGATTGCACCAAGTTCGCGCTCATCGGCCTCGGCATCCGAATCGCGCTGTCGGTCATCGGCTACATCGCGATGCTGCCCTTCACGGCGATGCTCTACTAGGCGTGCGCGGTCATGTCCCACCGATACGGCACTTCGGGTAAGACCGGCGATGCGGTGGAAAAGAGTATCGCGGCCAAGATTGGACTTGAGACGGAAACGCGAGGTCACGCGTCGCATAGACCAGACTTGATAAGGCATAGTTAAGCTATGACACGTAAAGAGATGCCCGCACGGAAGGGGTCGCGCTTCGGCGCGGCCCCTTTTCTCATGGGAAGGCGGAAAGAAAGGCAGGGAGAGAGGAGGGAGGGGTGACGGCTATGGGGATGGCGGTGCCATAGAGATGGCGGCTGGTTCGCATGGGTGACGGATGGAGGAGGGCAGGGATAGGGGCAAGCCCCTATGACCGTGTTCCCTGCGGGGGCGGCTTTGTGGAGAGGGCGTGTAGGAATGTAGTTTACTACATTGATAGCAGGATAGGTTGATATAATTAAGGCACGGTAAGACCGAGAGAGGAAGGAACCGGATATGCTTACTGCGGATATGGCTCGCGATATGAGCGGTGACCAGAAGGTAATGGAAGCGCTCAAGCGCTTCGAGCGCGACATTCGCCAAGCTGCGGGGTGTGGGCAGCGAGATGCGTGTCTCGCCTATTGCGACTGTATGGACGGGGCGAAGGAGAAGGCCATCGAAATCCTGCGTCAGCGCGGGTTCGAGGTGAAGCGGCATGTCGAGGTCATCGGCGGTGTCACGCAGTATCCCGCGTTCTACGCCTTCTGGTAATCAGGTGAGGGGCACCCACGAGGGTGCCCCTTTTCATGGAGACGATATGTAGTAATATAGGTTGCTATATTGGTAGGGTGCCATATTGCTATAATATAGCCACAGGCAACCGGGAGAAGGGAAATGGACATGAGCCGCGAGGAAGAGTACAAGCGGAAGTGCCGTCAGGTGAAGGATTACTACCTTGAGGAAATCTGCGAGCACGAGGATGCGGGATGCCTCGGGGATGCGGAGAACGCCCGCAAGTGGCGGAGGGCGGAGCTTGAGGAGCTTGACCGCCAGTACCGCGAGGGCGAGCCGTTGACCGGATGCGGCATCGCGTTGCAGTAGGAAGACGGTAGGGCATCCGTGAGGTTGCCCTACCCACCGCAGATATACGGAGAAGTGGAGGAACCTATGGATAATGAGACCATCAACGCGCGGGTCACATACGTGGTCGATGAAGCCCAAGTCACCTATGAGCGCGATTTCGACACGGTGCGGGAGGCGGAGGATTGGATGTTTGAGACGATGAAGGCCGTTTATCGGCGCGGAGGTGACGAGTTGGTTGCCGATTGGGAGAACGGTGGTGTCGGGGCCACACTTCAACTGCGCGTCATCTAGCTTGAGGGGCATCCGGGAGGGGCCCTTTTTCATGGAGAGGATATGCAGGATTGTAGTTTACTACATTGGTAGCATGGTAGGTTGTTATAATTAAGGCACAGGCAACCGAGAAGAGAGGAAATGACATGCTGCACACGTTGGAGAAGGGCGAGTACCCGAAGGGGCACCGCTACTGGTCGAACGCGACCGGAGACCTCAACGCCGCCTTGGAAGACCTTCCCGTGCAACTCAGGCGCGTGCTGGACGAGTTGTGGTCGGACGGCTACGGGGTGGAGTGCTACCTTGTCGAGTGGAATGGGCGGTACTGCGTCCAGCTCTCCGCCATGTATGACGAGAGCTACGCAGCGGACCTCGGTATGGGCTATCCGGAGCTTGTCGAGCTGGCTCGCGGACGTGCGGAGGAGTTGGGAGCCGAGCGGCCAGACCTCCATGTGGTGTTCGCGGAGGATGTGGACCAGTGGAAGGCTGACGACCCCTTCACCGAGATTTGGGTGGTCATGCCGTGGGACGTGGATGCAGATGCCTTCCATGAGGTTGCGGATTGGTTCAACTCGCGCTGTTATTTCAACGAGTAGCCGGATATGGAAACATCAGGGGGCACCTCGGCGGTGCCACTTCCCCGTGTGGGACTGGAAGAGAGGGGAACACCTATGCTCGATGCGAGGACGGCGAGAATCTTGGCAGAGGAGAACGTGAAGGAATACGAGGCCAGCTGGCGGCGGGAGATGGTCGAGCGCTGCGAGAAGAACATCGAGAAGGCCGTCAATGAAGGCAGACTCCATGCGGTTCTCTTCGTCGGCGGTCTTGACGATGCCAAGCGGGAAGCGTTGGAGGTCATGCGCGGGCGGGGGTTTGAGATTGGCGAGGAGGTCTGGCGGGAAGGCCTCTTCAAATACCGAGACGTATATATCGCGCGATGGTGAGTGTAGGGCATATACCCAAGCGAGGGCATCCGAGTGGGTGCCCTCATCTTTGTGATGGATATGTGGATGCCTGTCTTACTATATTTATAGTATTGTGGTTTGCTATAATGCTATTGACACAAGCCAATGAGGAAGGGATGGGGACATGGGGAAGATGGACAAGACCGAGAAGTACACGGTCGCGGGTCTCTGTTTCGGCGGGAGCGGTGTGTTCCTCTGCGAGGATGCCGTTGTCTGCGCACGCGTCTACGGATATTGCGACGGCACGGTGGTCGAGTTCTGCTTGGGAATCGCCTGCATCGTCATCGCGACCGTCTCGCTCTACATCGCCGGTATGCTTCGAGACCGCCGCATCCAAGCGGAGTTCGCCCGCCGTCACGCCGAGCGCGAGCGCCGCAGGGCCGAACGGGAGAACCGGGGATGGTGACACCGTGGGGCACCCGAGAGGGTGCCCTTTGGCATGTGGCTCATATAGATAGATACCAATCTATCCTGATGGTATTGTGGTCTGATGTGATGGCACCTAGATAAGAGGTCGGGGAGGGGATATGCCGGATATGCGCGAAGGCGGTCTGGGGACTGCCGCCTGTTACCTCACGGTCGAACGGCTCGCCCTGCAAGCCGGGGTGGAAAGCCCCTTCTGGGACGAGACCTCGCTGCTCATGGGCGGCTGCGATGAGCCTTGGTACAAAAAGCCCCTCACGCCCCGCAGACTGCGGTCTTTCCTCAAGCGATACGGCGGGAGCCTTCCTGATGATGACGGACAGCGCGGACATGCCGCATCCGTGTTCGCCGATGTGATGCGTCTGCACGGCATCCCCATGGAGGATGGGGCGGATGACCTAGGTGCGCTCTACGTGAGGCGGGCGGAATCGGTAGGCATGACCGTGGCCTTCCTCGCCACCGGATGCACCCTCGCCGATATGGCGGCAATCACGGGGTTTTGCGAGGAGGCGATTGTCCAGCGCGTCACGCGCACATGGGACGGCGATACATCGGGGCGGATATACGGACTCACCCATACCGCGTATCACGACCGCATCCCCGAGACCTTCGCATCATCAGATGACCTTGACGAGCCTTGGGATGATTGGATATGCCCATGTCGGGGATGACGAGGGAACTTCATCCCCTCGGACTCCCCAGAGGCATCGCCCTCCCCGTCGATTCACGGCTGCGCCCATGACTCGACGGCTCACGCGATGGATAATGGGGGCGGATGGCATTCACGGTTTGAGAGGAGACCGACATGAAGATACCGGCGAGCAAGGTACCGGCTCAGGTGTGGGCCGACAAGGCGAGGCGGCGTGCCGACTTGGATGAAGTGGAGAGCATGTTGCTGTCTTCTTGGGATGACAGCAAACAGGTTTATAGAATCGGCAAGGAGCTTTGGGATGAGCTTCGCATTGATGAGGCGGACGAGGTGCCGGTGGATGCGCTGCTGCGACTGCCATATGGCTGTATCTTCATAGAGAGAAGATGGGTAGATGAGTATGAACAGCTGCTAACCGATGATATAGCTGACATCTGGGGTGAGGCGAGTTGCTATGTGACGCGTTACTACGAGGGATGTTTTTGCTGGGTTGAGGGGCGAACTCTCTTCGTCGATAGCTTGACCCATCATTGCGAGATGAGGCACACGGACGATTATGGTTCGGACGTGGCGGAGGTTCGACGCGGGATGCGGATGTGGCTCGATACAATCGAGCTTCCGATAGATGAGGGGACTTCGCTTGAAAGATGGTATTCCGAGGAGCTGAATGTTGTTCGTAAAGCGAATGAGTCCATGTCATATGCTTGTGAGATTACCGATGAGGAGCTGTTGATGACGGCTCATTCGCACAGCTATCTTCTTGAGCATATCTTGGGGTCTCTTCTCTATATCTCCTCCAAGGAGGCCGATGTGCGCACGGTCTACGTTCCCCAGAAGAACCAGTCCCGTAAGAGCCGTCAAACCGACTGCACCGTCCATGACGTGGGTTTCCGCATCGCGCCTCAGCTCGCGGAGGTTCGCCGTGTCTACGAGCTTGAGGCGAAGGGGCAGGATGGCGGCAAGACCGGACGGCATGTGGCACCCCATGTCAGGCGCGGCCATTGGCACGGGTACTGGACCGGCCCGAGGGAGAACCCCACCGGTCTCGAAATCAAGTGGGTCGCGCCGACGGTGGTGAACGCCTCGCGCGGTGAGCTTGAGGGAACCGTCCATGAGGTCGGTGGCCGTGACGCTTGAGACGGCATGTGCACATCTCATGGTATTGTAGATTCGCACCATTGTTGCTTTGTAGTCTGATATAATCATATCCATATAGCATCATCTCGACTTGGAAGGGGTCGCATGGAAGAGGAGGAGCGCACGTTCACGCCGGGTCAGGCGGAGGCCATGGACGCCCTGTTGTCTGGCCGCAACGTGTTCCTATCGGGTAACGCCGGTACGGGCAAGAGCTATGTGCTCAACGCCTTCATCGAGGAGCTTGAGGAGCGCGAGGTTCCCTACCTCGCGATGGCACCCACGGGGATAGCGGCGCAGAACTTGCATAACGGCACGACCATCCACCGGACCTTGCAGGTCGGCTTCGGAGTGCTCGACCCGCATGACGAGAACCGCAAGACGCTCACGCGCAAGGTGCTCAACAAGGCCGAGGTCGTCATCATCGACGAGGTTTCCATGTGCCGCATCGACCTGTTCGAGCGCGTCATGAACATGGTGCTCGCCGCCAAGCGCGTCTCGGGCAGGAAGCAGGTCGTGCTCGTGGGCGACTTCTTCCAGCTTCCGCCGGTCGTGACCGACGATGACCGCAAGGTCCTCATGCAGTTGTGGCCGGGAAACGATGACGGCTACGCTTTCAAGTCCCCGCTGTGGGAGGGTATGGGCTTCGAGCCGCATGTCCTCACCGAGGTGGTGCGACAGAGCGACCCCGAGTTCATCGGCCAGCTCAACCGCGCCCGCATCGGCGATAGGGACTGCATCGGCTACTTCAACGAGCGCTCCGTCTCCGACCGCAAGCGGGCACCGGGGGATGACCTGTGGCTGTGCGCCACGAACCGCATGGCATCCACCATCAACGATGAGCGCGTGGGGGAGTTGGAGCGCATGGGCGCGAAGGCCCGGACGTACACGGCGTACTCCTACGGCGATGTGAAGCCATCGGACAAGCCCACCGATGACAAGCTGCGCCTCGTGGAGGGCGCACGCGTGATGCTGCTCGCCAACATGCCCGACCATGGCCTCGCGAACGGCTCGCTGGGGACGGTCTTGGAGGCCGGGGTGGATTGCGTCACGGTCGATTTCGATGACTGCGGGTACCCCGTCGAGGTGAGCGAGAAGGAATGGAAGGTGCTGAAATCCTCCGTGCGCGACATCATCGGCGATGACGGGAACCCCGCGCAGGAGCTTGTCACCGACACGGTGGGCGCGTTCACGCAGATTCCCCTGCGCCTCGCGTTCGCCATCACCATCCACAAGTCGCAGGGCCAGACCTTCGAGCGCTGCGCCGTCCATTCCAAGGTGTTCGGCGCGGGCATGCTTTACGTCGCCCTGTCACGCTGCACCACCTTCGACGGTCTCACCGTCTGGCCGAAGATAGAGCGCCAGCGTCTCTACGCCAACGAGTCCGTCATCGAGTTTTACGACTCCCTCGCCGCCAAGGCCGAGAAAGCGCCCGAACCGTCGCAAGACGCCCTGTTCGATGCGGATGCTCCTGCGGACTCTTTGCCCGCTCCTACGGACAAGGAGGGGCGGACTGATGACGGCATGGTCTACATCAAGTGCCCCGTGCAGATTGCCGACCGCGTGCGAGGCTACATCGACGCGCTGATGGAGGCTGCGGGCTGAGCTGTATAATCGGTTCATCCCGAAGACTGAGGAGAAGGAGGATAAGGACATGGCTCGTTATGACCCGAAGGTGTACGACCCCGCCAAGCTGGTGGACGAGGATGCCGCGACCATGGAGGGTTTCACGCTCTGCGGCCAGATGGTTCTCGACTGGCTCGATGTGATGTCGGAGCACGGGTCCTTGGACGGTTGCGTTCCCCTATTTGAGGAGTTGTACCGTCAGGTGGCTCGCGACATCCGTCACCGCATTGCCGACCTCCTCGATGCCGAGAGGGTCGAGCTGACCGTCTCCCTCATGGAGGCCGACCCGGAGCGCTACACAGTCGAATAGCCGCAGACACCTCGATTCCACCGATACGGCACCACGGGTAAGACCGGCGACGCGATGGAAAGGACATGCAACGCATCGAATGGATATGGCTTAGAAAAGACCAGACTTGTTCTGACGTGAGATGGCACGGAAGGGGTCGCGCTTCGGCGCGGCCCCTTTTCTCATGGGCGGGCGGAAAGAAGGGCAGGGAGAGAGGAGGAGGGGTTGACGGTTTCCATGAGGGCGGTGCAGTAGGCATGGCGGTTGGTTCGCATGGGTGACGGATGGAGGAGGGCAAGGATAGGGGCAAGCCCCTATGACCCATGTTCCCTTCGGGGGCGACTTTGTGGAGAGCGTATGTGGGAATGTAGTTTACTACATTGATAGCATAATAGGTTGATATAATTAAGCCACAGGCAACCGCGAGGGAAGGAACTCCACCATGAAGTACAAGGGCATCGAGCTTGAGGGTCTGGACAAGAAGGTCAAGCTGTCGCATAGCCGCGTCATGGAGAGCGACGAGGGCACCGACTGGATTGACAAGCTGCTCACCTGCGACAAGGCCGCGCTCACGCCGACCCAGTTCCACGAGGTCAGCGCTCTCAGCTCCGTTATCAACATGGACTACCAGATTTGCAACGGCGGCATCAGCCAGTACGTCTTCAACGGTTACCACGAGGACTGCGCTCCATACAGTGACGATGACGTGGCGCATCTAGGTCAGAGCGGGCAGGTCGCCATGCTCCGCGAGTTGGCGTCATTCGGAGATGAGGCCTTTCCTGCGAGCAGGGATGAGAACGGAGCCATTCGCCGTTGGGCGGGGGAGTTTCGATTTCTGGATTGGTTCTCGCTCTTCAAGGTGGATGGGTGCGAGCGGACCTACTTCGGCCTATCGGGCCATGTGGCTTTTCTCTGCGAGGCATACGCCCAGTACCTCTGCAAGTCATACGGAATCGCCTAGCCGGTCGATGAAGGGGGCACCCCACGGGGTGTCCCCTTTTCCTTGGCATGGGCGAATCGAGCCCGCGTGTCCATGAAAAGGGTTGTGTGCGATATATGTAGGTTCCTACTTTACCATATTTGTGTGTTGGTAGTTTGCTATGATAATAGCGGCACAACGGAAAGGACACGCCATGGGCAGCTACTTCCACGTCATCGAGCGCAAGGTCGGCGGGAACCTCGACGCGTTCCGCCGTGAGCTTGGCCGTCTCCGCGAGAGCGGGCACTTCCACCGCGACCGCCATGAGCGCATTATGCGCATCGCCCAGACGGTGGGTTTCGGCCACATCGTCCGTCAGTGCCTCGTGGACACCGGGCACCGCGCCGGTTGCGAGGTCCATGTCCTCACGAGCACGGGAATCGTCCTCGTGTTCAACGCGCATTCGTGCAAGCTCGTCACCGTCCTCGTGGCGCGTCCGGGTCAGGTCGCGCGTTACTACGAGCCTTTCGGGGAGGATGTGCCGGATTGGCTGATGGCTCGGGCGTATGAGAACACCTGCGTCCGTCATCTGAACTACTAGGAGAAGGGAAGGAAACGACATCATGGATTACTACTTCTTCATCAAGCTGCGCCGCAAGGTGCCCACGCGGAAGCACAAGCTGGGCATGGACACCGCAGTTTGCCGCGCCCGCAGCAAGGAGGAGGCGGTTGCGCAGCTCCTACCTGAGATGCGGGATTGCGTCGAGTTCGTGTCCCAGCGCTGGACGATGCGCGATTGCTACCCGAACCCGAAAGGTATACTGAGGGACGAGATTATCTAGCCATCAAGGGAAAGGATTGAGATATGGCTGACAAGAAGGACGAGATGTATCTGGTGGGCTGGTGCCCCGATTGCGGCAGGACCGTGGTCGTGCGGAAGGAGGATGAATGGACGTGCGGGTGCGGCCATGACCTGCTGAACCTCACCGCCTGTTCCTCCCCCGTGGAGATTGCCGAGGCCGTCGCGCTGATGGAGACCGTCAAGAACGACGCTTTGCGCGAACCTGATGCCATCCACCGCCCCACGCTCGCCGAGGAGGCTGCGAACGCCCGTGCGGCTGCTGCGGCCTTGGCTGAGGAGGAGGCGCGTTGCGAGGATGACGATGATGATGGTGCCCCCGACATCATCAAGGAGCTGTTCTGCGAGCTGTTCCGTGACGATGATTGCGAGGGTTGCCCGCTCCATCGGGAGGGCGGTGGCACGACCGACTCCGACGAGCTGCCCGGTGATGGGGACCTGCGCATGTTCATGGTCTCGGCGACTCCGTTCCCGGTGTGGGTGCGCGGTGAGGGCTGGGTGGATGCCGCCTTCGCCCTGCGCGGGGAAATCGAGGACATCGCCGTCGCGGGATTCACTGCCGCGTTGAAGGAGGGTTCGGTGCATCTCAGCGCCGTGCCCGTCAGCGGTGACGAGGACGCGCCGGGTATGGTCATGTTGGAGAAGGTCGTGCGCGACTAACAGTCGGAGATGACCTTTTGCGGGGCCGTGTCGCAGGTGGCGCGGCCCTTTTTCAATCGAGAGGGAGAATGGAATGGAATCCAAGTACGATTACGTCGTGTTCGACATCGAGACAACCGGGCTGCATCCCGATAGCGACCAGATTTGCGAGATTGCCGCCATCGGCGTCAAGGACGGCCTGCCGCAGGGCTTGTTCTCGACGCTCGTGGCGATTGAGGGGTCTATGCGCGAGGCGGCGGGGCGCGTCAACGGCATCACCGACGATATGCTCAAGGGCGCTCCCGCCATCGGCGATGCGCTCGACGCGTTCATCGACTTCATCGAGGAAGACGCGGTGCTCGCTGGGCACAACATCGCCTCGTTCGACATCCCGTTCATTGAGGCCGCAGCCGCCAAGTCCGGTCGCGACTTCACCTACCTCGATGTCATCGACACGTTGGACGCTGCCCGCGAGCTGTGGCCCGACCTGCCCAGCCGCTCCATGGACAGCCTGCGCGACATCCTCGGCATCGAGCGCACGGATGCCCACCGCGCACTGGCGGACTGCTATGACGAGCTTGCGGTCTTGAACGCCGAGCTTTCGGTCATCATGCAGTCCTACGCCCGGAAGATGGACTATTGCCGTGGCGAGCTTCTGCGCATCGCCGGTGAAATCGCCGAGGAGATTTGGGGAGTAGGCGATTGCGGTGGCTGGCATGGACACCGTTTACAGCTTGGAGGTCTGGGTGCCGGACGGGGAGCGATGGCACTGGTCCGCCATCGGCGCATACCCGACCTTGGATATGGCCGTTGCCGTGGGCGAGGGATTCCTGTCCGTCAAACCCTACCGCGTGAGGCGGGTGACGGATGTCGGCGACGGCTTCCACGACTTCCTTGCCGAGGAGGTCTTCGCCAACGCCTTGACGGGTCGCATGAGGCTCCTGCGCGAGAAGTTCGGCCATGAGGGGACGGGGGTAGGGCCTCCCAAGTGATGATGGAATTATGCGTCTCAATGTTTCCATCAATATTGTTTTGTAGTTTGCTATGATTGTAGATAGCAAATGGCACCGGAGGTGCGGTGCCGAGGACCATGGAAGGATGGTACGTATCATGAAGAAGAGCGGGAACCGCCTTGAGGGCATCGGCGAGCGAATCGACGTGCGCCTGACCCTGCTTGAGGAGGCTTTGGGCATGACCCCCGGCGACCCCGAGATTTACGGCAACTGGATTGCCTCGAAGGCACCCGAGCCGGAGGTCGGCGCGGAGGAGGTCGGGGTCATCGAGGGCATGGATGCCGTGGAGGATGCGACCACCTGCTTCCCCCGCACGGAGGACGGCGTGCCCTTCTGCTGGGACTACCAAATCAAGGGCTTCTTCAAGGACGCCTGCTCGTCCCTGCGCCGCGTGCCCGGTACCCGTTCGAGCAAGCTGACGGCCTTCAAGAAGGTCATCGACGGCACCGTGTTCGTGGAGCAGCGCAGAATTCCGTTCCAGCTCCCCGAGGGTGCCGAGTGCGGTCGCTGTGAGCGCCCGCTTCGCGCCAGCTCCGCCTCCGGCGAGCGCGTGGCGCTGGCCGCATCCGAGACCGTCCCAGCCGGTACCGTGCTTGAGTTCAGCATCCTCGTGATGAACCCTAAGGACGCGGAGACCGTGCGCGAATGGCTGGACTACGGCGCACTGCGCGGTCTGTTCCAGTGGCGCAACAGCGGAAAGGGCCGCTTCGAGTGGGAGGAGGTCCCCCGAGACTAGCCGCATGGCCCACATACGCGGATACGGCACCACGGGTAAGACCGGCGAAGCTGCGAGAGGGAAAGGAACGGTATTGATGCGAGGCGTTACGAATTGACAGGGAGTTGAAGTGGAACGACCTGCAATGAGATGGATACGAAACGCGGCGCACGTCAGAGGCGAGCGCAGAGGTGAGTGTACAAGCTGCGGATTCGCACCGCAACGCACCGATACGAGGGGAAATGGAAATGAAGGGCAATACGGGCGCGGTGATGCGCTCATAGGATGACAGCGGGTCATAGGGCCTCGACGGCTCCGTGGCCCGCCCATATAAGATATACTCCTGATTACATGGAAGGATGATGTAGATGACAGACCAGACGGACACCGTGGCGAGGAAACGCCGCGCACTCATCGTCGTGGGCGTGCTCCTGCTCGCGCTCTGCGCGGGCGGGGCGTACCTCGCCCTCAAGGGCGGCAAGACCGGCGGTGCCACCTTGGGCGGTTACGATGATATGACCAAGGAGGAGATTCAGGCCGAACTCGACCGTCAGGCGCGTGAGTCCATGATGACCATCTCGTTGGACATGACCCCGACCCTCTCCACCGATGGCTCCAAGCTGGCAGTGCGCGTCGCCAACGTCGAGGAGAACCGCTTCGACCAGCTCATCGAGGTGGAGCAGGGCGGGAAGGTCATCGGCTCCTACAAGGGACTCAAGCCCGGTGAGAAGCTGGACGAGATTGACGTGACCGGCGCGAAGCCCGGTGCCGCGACCGTGACCGTTCAGGCCATGGAGGACGGCGAGCCGTCCGGCAACCCCTCCGGCTTCGAGGTCACCATCGCCGCATCTGAATAGCCGTGATTTCGCGGGATGGACCCGCGAGCGGATAGAAACCCCCGGATGGGGAGAAAGGGGCATGACATGCCTAAGTTCAAGAAGGGCATCGCAGGAATCATGGCAGCCGCGATGCTCGCCACCGTAATCGGCACCCCTGCCGCCGCCTTCGCCGCCACCAACAAGACCACGACGGTCACGGTCAAGGCCGACGATTCCAACCTGACGGTGACGGTGCCGACGGTCATCCCGTTCACCATGGGCGCTGACGGCGTGCTGACCTCCGCGTCCTCGGGCGCATTGCAAATCGTGAACGGCTCCAACTTCGGCATCCACGTCTCCGGCGTGTCCGTGGCGAAGCAGTCCCCGTTCAACATCGTGGCCGACGCGGCCAAGGCCAGCGAGGACAACGCGGTGGACTTCCAGTTCGGCGTGGACTCCGCCCTCATCGACGCGGCCAACCCGACCGCCAAGGCCGGTTCCTACGACCTCGCCCCCACCGGTGCCGCCGGTGCGACCCTGACCCTCAAGGCGCAGGGCGACGCGAAGAACGTCAAGGAGGACATCGCCAAGGACAAGACCGTGGCGACCATCACTTGGACGTTCGCTGCCGGTAACGCGGCAGGCGGCATCTCGGTCGATGACAGCTGGGAGGGCAATCACGAGATGGGCATCGACTAACGTCCTCCATCAAAGTGAAAGACATTATGGCGCTCGATGTAGCGCCATTTTTCTCTAGGAAGGAGGAATATGGGAAAGACCAAGAAGGCCGGTCTCCTCGCACGCGCCGTGACCTGCCTCGCGGCCACCATCGCCATCGCCTTGGGCACCGCATCCCCGGCCTTTGCGGCAGGTGAGATTGACGGTTCGGTGGACACGTCTAACATCAGCGTTACGGTCCCGACCTCGATTCCCTGCACCATGATGGCCGACGGGACGGTCGTGGCACCGTCCGACCTGTCCATCGTGAACTCCGGCGATGCCGTCGTGGTCGATGCGTATACAGAGGACGCCATGGGCAACGCGGTGGATTTCACACTCGACATCGACGGAACTCGCGCCTTGAGCCGCACTGGCGGAAAGGACACCGCGCCCGCAAGTGGTATCGACTTCTCATCTGGAAGCAAGGAACTGCGTCTCAAGGTATCCAAGCTCGACCGCAAGATTAACGCAGCGCTGATGGACAAAGCGTCAAGCGGCGGTACGGATATGCTCAAGCTGGGTTTCAAGTTCAGTGAGAAGGCGTTGCAGGGCGTTGTCTCCATTTCGGGTGATACGACCGTCGGTTCCACACTGACCGCGACCACCTCAAATCTTCAAGCCGATGCCAAGCCAAGCTATCAATGGTACCGTGACGGCTCCGCGATTCCGGGGGCGACGGGTGGCACATATACGACCGTAGAGGCTGATGCCGGTCATGAAATCATCTGCAAGGTGACCGATTCGTCAGGCAGGTATTCCGGAGTATTGACCAGCAACGTCATCACACCTGTGCAACCAGAGCCGGTGGCCTTTGCCGTGTTCAGCGCTGATGACAACAGCTTGAACTTCTATAAGCGACCCGATATGCCATCCGTTGGTACCCAATTTGAAGGAAAGACCGTGACTGAGGTGTTCACGGGATTTGAGGATGCCGATTATTCCATTGGCACTCTTATTCTTCCACCATGGATGCTGTCTGATTATCAAACGGCTATCACGTCAATTCAATTTATAGATAAGATAAGCCCCTCTAATTTGGCTTACTGGTTCGTAAGTCTTCCTAATGTTGTGTCAATAGACTTGTCTAATCTTGATACCTCTAAAGCTATTGATATGCAGGCAATGTTTCTGAATTGCCGGTCTCTCACTTCGCTAAATCTGGATGACTTTGACACTTCACGTGTCACGGATATGTCAGGTATGTTTGAGAAGTGCGAGAAGCTAACGTCGCTCGATTTGTCAGGGTTTAAGACCTTTGCAGTGACGGATATGAGCAATATGTTTAACGGGTGTTCTCTTTTAACGAATCTTAATCTAAGTGGATTCGATACCTCAAACGTGACAGATATGAGTGGTATGTTTTACACATGTGATTCTATTACCGAATTGGACCTATCCAGTTTCGACACATCTTCTGTGACCAACATGAAGTATATGTTTCACATGCCAAAACTAAATCTTCGTCTCATAAAGTTGGGAGTGGGCTTTAGTTTTGTAAAGGGAACGAGCCTGCCATATCCGCTAGGCGGGGATGGCAAATGGTATAATTCTGCCGGTGTCGGGTTCACACCGGATAAGATTCCATCCAACGTCGCGGATACCTACACCGCATGGGACCCGAATCTCCACGGCTCGGTGAACATCACAGGGGATATGCAAAACGGCCTCAAGGCGAAGGTGTCGGGCGCTCAGAGCGATGCGAAGTTGGCGTTCGAGTGGCATAGGAAGAGGACGGTGACGGATTCCTTCACTTGGGATATTCCGATGCTGACACCTGCGCAGCGTACAATCAGCGTGGGCGAGAACGCCTATATCGAAGTCAGCATGATGGACTCGAATCCAGTGAGGAACGGATATACGATTGTCGTGACGGGCGACTCGGGTGAGGTTTATAGACAGACTTTTGTCGAACTTGGTACGGCGACGATACAGATTCCCCCATCTGGGGTGTATTTCTTACGGATAGAGAATACCGACCCGATGGCGCACACCGCCTATGTGCGCATCACATCTGATAAGGACTCCCTTATCGCGGGGGCTGCATCCGATTCGATTGGCGTGTCCGAGGCAGGGGATTATTACTGCGTCGTAACCGACACATCTGGAAAATACAAGGGTCAGTTGGTCTCCAACACCTTGACGGTCAGATAAGGGGGAAGCCGATATGGTAAAGAAAATCACGGTGTTCGCGCTGTCAGTCCCGATGGCCGTTGCCCTGCTCATGTCACCGGTTGCCGTCAATCCCGGAACCGCCTTCGCCGACACCACTCAGGTGACCATCCGCGCCGTCGAGTCCGAGGGCGGGAAGCAGGAGACCGGCAGTTACGATAAGACCGGCGGCATCGGCCTCGCGCCGCTCATCGCAGTCGCGGGAGCGTCCTCGGTCGCGTGCCTGACCCTCGCGCATCGGCTCGGCAAGGGCGATGATGATGAGAAGACGAGTGCATGATGCCGTGAACTGCCCGTTTCCCGCCTGACGCGCCGTGAGCCGATTCTAGGCGGCATCATCAGACATAGGTCATCTGGGACACGGGTGACATTCAAGACCCCGCAGGAGTGATTCTGCGGGGTCGGTTTTTTTCTCACGTAGCCGAGAATCGGGACGGTGGGAAGGCAAGGAGAGAGGAGGAGGGGTTGACGGTTTCCATGAGGGCGAAGCCGCAGACATGGCGGCTGGTTCGCATGGGTGACGGATGAGGGAGGGCAAGGATAGGGGCAAGCCCCTATGACCATGTTCCCTGCGGGGCGGTCTTGTGGAGAGCGTATGTGGGAATGTAGTTTACTACATTGGTAGTATGGCACGTTGATATAATTAAGCCGCAGGCAACCGTGAGAAAGGAACCGACATGTTCGAGCCGAAGTGCGACTGGTGGAAGAAGATTAAGTGGGAGGACAGGACGGTCCTGTTGAAGGGCATCCTCTCCATCAAGCGCGAGGATTACGGCAGGTTCGTCGAGCTGGCGCTTGACGCGGGCATGAGGGAGGCGCTTGCCGGGGATTACGACGAGGAGACGCAGACCGGCGAGTTCTGGTTCGATGCAGAGAAGGAGGGGCCGCGCGGCATCCTCGAATGGCTTGGGTTCTCGGCGGATGAGACCGAGGGGGGCCTTGGAGTGTGTCTGCTTTGAAGACAGCGGGTACGGTGCATACAGGGACGACATGGGCCGCGCCGTCTTCGAGGCCTGCGCCCCCGTCATCGGGGCGGGTTCGGTTCTCGTGTTCATGGAGAACTGGGACGAGGCCGAGGAGAAGGACCCGCGCATCTGGCGCTACACGTTCGATGGTGAGAAGATGCACGTCCAAGATGGTCGCTTCGTCTTCGACTAGGTGGCAAGAGGGGCATCCGAGAGGGTGCCCCTCCCTTATGGAGAGTCTATGTGGCATACTGTATTACCACTTTTGTAGTATTGTAGGTTGCTATAATTAAGGCAACGCAAACCGCGAGGGAAGGAACCCCACCATGAAGCGCAACGACCTGAACGCCATCATCACGGGCATCGTGCATCGCTACATCGAGGACGGCTGGGTCCTTGAGATGGACAATGCGAGTTACAGCGATGTCGTGGGCGTGCATTTTCTCTCCCGTGGCCGCGAGCGCGTCGCAGTCGGCATCCGCCGCCCGGAGTTAAAGGAGGTGAGCGGTGACGCTCGATTCGCGAACTTGCGGGGGCTGGACTCGCGCATCCTGTTCGAGTGCCGCGCCCCGAAGGGGTCCTTCGATTGGGTCGAGCCTGAGAACGTCATCAGCGAGCGCGTGTTCTTCAAGGTCGATGATGACTGGTACGTCGATGATGCCCGTGAGGCGGATGGAGCGAAGGCCAAGAGGCGCGAGAGGGCGAGGCGCGACTTCTACCGCAATTCCTCTCCCCGTTCGTTCCACCCCACCAAGGTGTTCCTCGACAAGTGGGTTCGCGGAATGTACGGATGGAAGAACGTCAAGCCCTCGGATGTCGTCATAGCGAAGGGGACGTGCCCAGAAGGGATTTATTACCTTGTGCGGAAGACCGTCGGCAATGGGGACTGTTTCTCGGTCACGAGCTTTTGGAAGCGATAGGCGCGGCATGGGAGGGGCACCGGATGACCGACGGCCCCTCCTTGGCATGTGGCGGGTTCGCCGCGTGTAGAAGATATGGAGGATACTACATTCCAACTATACTGGCATTGTAGTTTGCTATATTGGTAGTGCCGATAAGGCAGGTAGTCATATCCGAGTAGATTGGATTCAGGCATGGCAATCAACCGAGTCATCATCGAGGGCAACCTGACGCGCGACGTGGAGATGCGGGCCACCGCCAGCGGCCTCGCGGTCGCGGGGTTCACCGTCGCTGTCAACGAGAAGCGCAAGAACGCCGAGGGCGAGTACGTCGATGCCCCCGTGTTCGTCAAGTGCTCCCTGTTCGGCACCCGCGCCGAGAAGCTGTCCAAGTACCTCTTGAAGGGCACCAAGGTCACCATCGACGGCAAGCTGCGCTACTCGCAGTGGGTCAAGGACGATGAGAAGCGCCATGAGCTGAGCGTCATCGTGGACCAACTTGAGTTCAGCGGCGGCAAGCGCGAGCAGACCGGCGACGCTTCCGTGACTCCTGCCCCCGAATCTGAACTCGACCTCTATGACGAGGACATCCCGTTCTAGGGTTCGAGATGAGGCCGGTCCCGTTCGCAGTCGGCTGGGTTTTCCTGATGCTGGCGGTCATCCTCGCCGCCGCCAGCATCTCCCACGATTCCATGTATATCTTCGCGAGGAGGAAGATGACCCGCGCGAGGGTGCTGCAAATCGGCTTCCTGTTGCTTCTGGCCGTCATGTTCCTCATAGCATCGTTCTCAAATTGATGGAGGTGCCGGATGGCAAGGTCGGATAAGGTCGCGATGTGCGTCATGCGCTACGTGGTCCCGCTCATCTTCACCGTGGAGTTCATCGCCATAGCCGCCTTCGCATGGGCGCTGGGAGGTCCGCAATGGGCTTTCGGTGCCGTGGTCGCGGTGGCGCTCATGCTTTTGTTCTCCTATGCGTTTTGCTGCATGGCCGCAGTCTCAGACGGGTGCGGTCCCGACGAATCGGAAGGGAAGTGATGACGATGGCCTTGAAGGGCCTTCATCGCGAACGTCCGTGTAAAGGTTTTGGCAGAAAAGGGGTTGGATTGACCATCGCGGTTGCAACGGCAGTCCCCTTGGCGGTCATCGTCGCCTTGGCACTCGGTTGTTACGTCGGTTTGAACTCCACCGGCGTGGTCGCGGTTTCGGTAGTCTTCACCCTGCTTTTCACCCTCTATGCCGTGACGGTTCACGCCCTCTGCTTGGAATACCGCAAGAGCGGCCTCGGGAATTAAGCGACTCATGAATCAAGACACGAAAGGACTGATGTATATGTTCACGATTCTGTTCCTCAACCAGAAGGGCGGTGTCGGCAAGACCACCCTCGCCGATGAGCTGGCGTTCGCGCTTGAGCGCCGAGGCTCCACGGTGGCGTTCGTCTCCACCGACCCGCAGGGCGGCTCCGTCCACGAGGTCTGCGATGACCCGGACTACGCCGAGTCCTGCGATTACCAGATTGTCGATACGGCGGGCGTCCTGAACGACGGAATGGGCGATTGGTGCCGCGCCGCCGATGTCATCCTCATCCCCATGCTCCCGAGCACGCGCGATGTGGAGCCGACCATGCGCACCTACGAAATCGCCAAGGACTCCGGTACGGACGCGACGATACGTCTCGTGGTCAACAACTTCTACGCGTTCGGCAAGCTCGACAAGCAGCTCGTGGAGTTCCTTGAGTCCGAGCAGGTGCCGGTCATCGCGAAGGTGCCCCGCGCGGTCGCTCTCTCGCAGGCCGCAGCCGAGGGCAAGTCGGTCGCGGAGCACAGCCCGCACAGCCACGTCATCCCGGCTCTTGAGGAGCTGGCAGATTCCATCATCAACGAGAAGGAGAAGAAGTATGTCTAACAACAGCAACGCCTTCATGGCCTCCGCGAAGAAGTCCAAGCGCCAGCAGGCCTCCATCCAGCACGCGCAGCCGGAGGTCGATGAGCTGGTGTGCATCAACGTCCGCATCCCGAAGTCCATGCACACGAAGCTCCAATATCACAAGGTGGAGACGGGTGAGAACATGACCGTCCTCATCAACCGCCTCCTCGAAGCCGAGTTCGCGTAGGCGGTGCGCGATGGGAAAGCGAACCGGGGTATACAAGTACATCCATGCGCTCCCCCGCGATGCCTACGGGAACCGCTATCGCATCGGGGGCAAAATCCTCTCCCAGAAGTTCGGTCTGGGTACGGTCATCGGGGTCGCGCGTGGCGGCGATGGGCGCATCTGCGTCGTCTGCAACTTCCGCGCGGCCTACGGCGAGGCGGGCAAGTTTACCTCTAAATGGCGCACGTGGCTCGTGCCCGCCGAGGAGGGCGTCGCGGTCGAGGTGAAGGAGGAGACGGATGTCGAAGCCCGATAAGCCCATATTCAACCAACAGGGCGGACGCGGGAAGCTCTACGGCCCGACTCATGGGGCGACGTACATGGGCACGTACCAGATGCCCGACGGCAAGATGGACCGCCGCATGTTCAACTGCGCCACCAACGTGGTCGAGGTCAAGAAGTGGACGGCATAGATGAGAGGTAGCCTGAGTGCATCGGAGCGGCATGACCGCAAACGCGCCGAGCACAAGCGTTATTACGCGCAGACGGCCTTCAAGTACGAGCGGCGAGAGTGGACGGATGACGAGGATAAGTTGGTTCTCATCCAAAGGATTCCCGATAGAGAGCTTTCACGAATCATCAAGCGCTCGATGAAGTCCATCTCAAACCGCCGCTGGCGTTTGCGCAAGGCGGCATCTGAGAACAAGCGAACCGGCAATGCCGGAGAGTAAGGAGAAAAAAAATTGGAGAACAACAACCTGCCCGAGATGACCGACGAGCAGCGCAAGGCCGCGCTTGAGCGTTCAGCAGAGGCGCGGCGCGAGCGTATGGAGTTCAAGGAACTCGTGAAGAAGGGGGAGATTTCCCTTGCCGACGCCCTTGCAGATGACCGCGCCAAGCGCATCCGCGTCCACGAGTTCCTGATGTGCATCCCCGGCATCGGCAAGGCCAAGGCGGATGACATCATGCGCAAGCTCGGAATCGCGGAGAACCGACGCGTGCAGGGTCTCGGTAGCCGACAGCGCGAGGGAATCATCGAGCTTGTCGCGAAGTTGAAGTAGGAAGACGGAGCCGCCCGTGTGGGCGGTTTCCCATATCAGCCGTCCGCGACGAAGGGAGACGCAATATGGACGAGCGCGGGAACAAGATGACCGACCAACGCTATCGCGAGATTCTTCCGATGGCCTATATGACCGCCGCCATCGAGAAGGGCCGTCAACCCAGACCCGTAGAAGTGGGTCTATGCGCAAGGGCAATCGTCGATGCCGAGGATGAGAACAACCTAGCCTATCGCGTGGCGATGGCGACCAAGATTCACTGCACCATCGTCGGCGTGAAGCGTGTCTCCACGAAGACCGGTTACGACAAATACGAAATCACCTACCGCACGTTCGGAAAGGACGAGGACGAGATGATTCCGTCTCCGCTCATCGGAGATTTCCGATACGGCAAGGTGACCGAATGGCTGTGGGCCAAGAAGAACGACGACGGCACGGACTACTGGCCCGGAAGGCGTGCCGTGCTCTACAAGCACAACGACCCGCCCAAGGAGGGAGATATGTCGAGCGCGGGCTACCGCTGCTGCGTCTTTGCCGAAACCCTCGACAAGTAATTCTGATTATCACCTTCTGAGATTCGCCGCTTCGCACCATCGCCCTTTGCAGATTTTCAATTCACCGCCATCCAGAAAACGGCGCGACCGATTTTGAGAATCACGCGATACCGGTTCGCGAGGCGGCGTTCCCATGCCGAGGCGCAGGGCATCCATCCGTTCGCGAGCGTCTGAAAATACATGACTGCCAAGTCGGTAAAACCAAATCATCTGTCTGCGTTTCGCGGATTTGAGAAAGGTGGGGCGGCGGCACCCCACCTTTCTGTCTCCCTCCGCATGCTCCGGGAGACACCGCCTTCCCGGCCAGAAAATAGGGGCGGCGGCACCCCTATTTCCCGTCCGGGAAGGCTCTCGCACTGCTACAATAGCAGTGCTCACCGACCAAGGTCGCTCTTCGAGTTGCAAGATTTGGGAAGTGTCCGTACAAACGCGGTAAAACCGCACTTGTACAGCCCCTTCCATCTTGCTTTCGGACGGCTTTAGGAGCCTATCCGAAAGGGGGGTTCGACCGCTATTCTGGTACCTAACGATATGTACCAGATAGCAGTCTCAAACCGGCGAAAAAGCGGTTTTTCGCTAGAGGCCAAAACAAGAAACGGCGGCGGCACCGTTTCAGTTTTGTATTCCTTGAAAGGAGGTTGTTAGATTTTGGGCTACAAGACAAGTCGCTTCGAGTTGCGTCTGACAACAAGAGAAAAGGAAATCCTGAAACGCAAAGCCAAGAAAGTCGGCCTCACCGTTTCCGATTTCGTGCGCAGCTCGCTCATCCACTCGGACAACCTGACCATCAACGTCATCGACACCTCGGTTCTCAGCAAGACGCTCTTCGAGTTGCACAAACACGGCGTGAACCTGAACCAGCTCATGAAGTTCTGCAACACTTACGGACTCGATGCGTTCAACGAGAGCCATGTCATCCCGACCCTTGAGAACGAGCGAACCGTGTTCTTGCAAACGAAAGCGGCGCTCTTATCTCTTGAGGAAGAGGCACGGAGAGGAAACGTCATGGTCAATTTGGAGATGAGTGACGATATGGAAGAGGAGGATTCCTGATGCTCACCATCCAACCGAAGGACGATTCGTTCTGCACCATCAAATGTAAAGCCAAGCACAACAGGAAACGTCATGCGGTGGAGTGGTGGTACGAGTGCTCCAAGTGCGGCCATACATTTGCCTATGGCTTCAACTTGGATGAGCGCCGCGTGCTCGCCGGGTTACCGGCGAAGTGCCCGCACTGCGAACGTAAGGTCCTATATTGGATGTAAGGAAATCAAGGACAGAAAGGACAACTGACATGGATTCCCAAATCGAGCTTTACCCGCACAACCAGACGGCCTATGACAAGCTCTGCAAAATGCTTGAGGTGAGCGACCGCGCCTGCGTGGTGCAGCCCACCGGCACCGGCAAGTTTGTCATCATCGCCAAACTTGTGCAGGACAATCCGAAGATGCGATTCCTCCTGCTCGGCACCAACGAGTACATGTTCGCCGACCAGATGGCGAACCTTGCTGACTTCGCGCCCGGATTCACACCGGAGAACCTGCAATTTATGACATATGCCGCAGCGATGGTCGCGGCAAGGAACGAGGTTGCCGCCCCGAAATGTGATGTGATAATCGCCGACGAGTTCCACCATTGCGGAGCGCCCGAGTGGGGCAAGGGCGTGCAATACGTTATTGAAAGCAATCCCGAAGCGAAGGTCATCGGCTTCACCGCCACACCCATCCGCTACTCGGACAACGGGCGCAACATGGCAGACGAGATGTTCGAGGGCAATGTGGCGAGCAGTATGGAGCTTGAGGAGGCGTGGCTTCGCGGTATCCTGCCTATCCCAAAGTACATCATCGCCCTTTACGATGCGCCGAAAGAGCTTGGCGAGTTGAAGGTCTCCATCGACAAGGTACGCGAAAAGAAGAAACATTCCAAGTTCGTCAAGAAATACGAGGAGCTGCGCCGCTCGCTCCAAGATGCGGATGGCATCGACCGCATCATCGCTAAGCATCTTAAAAAGCGTGATGGTAAGGTCATCGTCTTCTGCCCGCGTGAAGCAAAGCTGAACGAGTTCATGCTTCTCTCTCATGAGTGGTTCGGTGAAGTGAACGATGAAATCCATGTTTATAAGACAACAAGTAAAGACCCTTACGCTTCCCTATCGTTCAAGAACTTCAAGGCGGATGACAGTAGTGCGTTGAAGGTACTGTACTGCATCAATCAACTCAACGAGGCGGTTCATGTCAAAGGAATCGACGCGATTGTGATGGTTCGCCCTACGAAATCCCCGGTCATCTTCCATCAACAGCTCGGTCGCGCCCTCTCTTCTGGCGGGAATCAGGCCCCGGTTGTGTTCGACCTGTGCAACAACTTTGGGTTGCTTGGTGGTATCTCTGTGACGCGCGAGCGGATGCGGCGGGCATACAAGAGTCTGACTGACAAGAAAGTAAATCCACTTTACACGCCACGCGACTTCAAGGTCATTGATGCAGTCAAGGACTCCCGTAGTTTAGCGAAGGAATTACAACAAGCGCTGCATCCACAAGTAGATGCTGACGAGAGGATTTCCATTCTCGAACAAGCCGTTGCGGTGGGAGCGGTAGAAACGGATGAGCGTGGCTATACTTATACTTCGCATGGAAACGACTTCAAAAACATAAAAGAGTCCCTTAGAAGGCTTTGGAGGGAAGGGAAACTCACAAAAGAACAAGAGCAGCGTTTAGTCAATCTCGGCTTTGAGATGATTCCCATGACTAAAAAAAGCGTTGTTTGCTATGAAACAGGTGAGCTGTTTGAATCCGTAGCCGATGCCGCTCGCGCCATCGGTGTTCACAAACGTGCAATTTCCATCTCAATCGAGAATCATACAGCATCAGGTGGCTACCACTGGTATTACGAAACTGACGAGCGTCCAACACCGGATAGCTTCAAGAGAGTTAAAGTCCGCAAAGCCGTAGTATGTGTCGAGACAGGCGAGGTCTTTGACAGCACCGGCATTGCTGCATATGAGATGGGATTGACCATTAGTGGCGTTAGTAAATCTGCAAGGTCTGGACAAGCAACGAAAGGTTTTCATTTTCACTATATAGATGATTCATCCATGTCAATAAGACCCAGCAAAACAATTCCGGTCATATGCGTGGAGACTGGAAAGAAATACGACAGTATAACCGATGCTGCCCTAGCCATGGGTCAGAAAACACCCAGCAATATCATTGTGGCTCTCAAGTCTGGCGGAAAATCAGGTGGTTATCATTGGCGGTTCGCAGATGTTGAGAGACCTGTTCCTCCGTTCAAGAAAGAAAGGTGGCGTGCCGTCATGTGCTGCGAGACCGGGGAAACATTTAGGTCTGCGAGTGCCGCTGCGCGGAGCATGGGGTTTTCAGCAAGTTCCGTCTGGCGTGCATTAAAGAGTGGTGGAACCTCGGGCGGTTATCACTGGAAATATGTCGATAGCGGTGATGCCGATGAAACAACGGCCTAAACGGAGGTAGAGACATGACCATCATCAAGCAGGGAGGGGTGAACAGCAAATCCCATCAGCGCAACCTCCGCGCCTACATCAACGATGACAAGAAAGTGCTTCTCCGCGATTCCCAGAACATGGAGGAGTGCAAGGACTTGAAGCGGTGGGCGAGTTACATGGAAGGGACGCGCAAGACCTTCGGGCATGATAAGGCCGCGCGGCGTATCCGCGATAAGAAGACCGGTGAGTTGAGGGAAGCCAAGAACACGGTGCTGTTCCATCAAATCTTGGCCTTTCTCCCCGACGAGTGCGACATCAACGGCGGGAAACTCACGCCGGAGGACTGCATGAGGTACGCGCGTGATTACGTCGGCACCTATTACCCGAATCAGGAGGTTGTGTTCGCCCTGCACAACGAGTATTGCAAGGAGGACAAGACCCATCGCTATGCCGTTCATATCGTCATAAACCGCAGCGACCTCTCAACCGGGAAGCGTTTGGATGAGGGGAGGGGGAAGGAGGCGAAAGTCCGCCGTGCCTCCCGCATCCGCAAGATGGACAAGGCATGGGGCTTGAAGCAGGTGGAGCGCGATGAGCGCAATTCCTCCGTCCATAAGAAGCAACCGTCGAAGGTGGAGAAGGAGATTGAGGGGCGCGGGGGAGAGTCCTACAAGATGAACCTGCGCGAGCTGTGCCGTCTCGCAGCCGACAAGGCCGAGAACATCTACGAGTACCGTGAGATGCTTGAGGGCTGGGGCGTTGACACCCAGTTCCGCAAGGGCAGGCTCTACGTCACCGACACCGACAACTCCAAATACTCCTTCTCCCTCGCGAAGCTCGATGCCGACCTGAACGCGAACGGCCTTGAGGACCGCTTCTTGCAGAACGTGGAGGCGGACATCGAGGCCAAGGGCGCGGAAATCGCCGAGGCCCGTGCAGCCGTCGAGGCCGAGCGCCAGCGCGTCACCGGCATCCGCGATGCCTACCTAGAGGAGATGAGGAAGACCTACCTCGATTACCGCAAGAAGGCGCATGGCTTGGAGGGCACCGCCCTCGCCGCGTTCCCGAAGCTCGAACTCAAGCGCCCGCCCAAGGAGGTCGTGGACGACCCCGAGGTGAAGCGACTGTGGCTCGCGTACCGTCGCGGTGCCGACGAGTTGCGCGTCGAGATGGCCTCCGAGGTCCCCTATGCACGCAAGCCCAAGAAGGGCGGCGGTACGAGCGGGTCCGGTAGCCAGCCGCGCCGCGAGGCCCCGTCCATGGGTAAGGATGAGCGCGGGCATGAGCGAACGGACGTGCGCTAAGTAGCGGTCCCGTGAAGATACCCAACGTCTCCACATTGGTAGGTTTATTGTATGCTACAATGGTAGCAACACACACGACCATGAGAGGGGCGTTGATGTATCTGAATGAGATTCTTCCCGGTAAATGGCGCGAGGACGAGTGGCCCGAGCACATCGAGGTCAGCCACGAGGCCTCGCGCTTCAAGAGCCGCAGGTACGTGCCGTGCGTGAACTCCGCCAACAAGTCCTCGGCCAACCCGGTCGATGGCATCTGGTGCTCGCACTGCGGCTGGGCCGGTGTCATCGCGCAGGACATGACCGATTTGGATGAGGACACGGAACCACGATTCGATACCTTGGCCGAGGACGTGCCCTGCTTCTGCCCGAAGTGCGGCTCGTTCCTCATGTATTAGGGCGGAGGCACAATGAACATCATCGAGAAGCGCAGACGCAAAGCGTGGGCACATGCCACAATGGTCATCATGAACAAGGTGATTCGTGAAGCCTCCACCGGCACCATTTTCATCTATGGGGAGACCCTTTACGGCAAAGATTACTTCCTCACGCCAGACGATGCCCTGGATGCGGTGCTCGTCACCATGGGGGTTCTGAGAAAGTTGTGGGAGCGGGACGGGGTGAGGCCGTCGAAGCGGCTGTTCGCTGAGGTGTGCCCGGACAGGGCAATCGGAGCCGTGGTCATGAAGATGTGGCGCGAGCCTTTCCGATACTGGAATTTGATGAGAGAGGAGTAGGTCGTGGTTGAGCCTGCATACAGCGATGAACGCGCCGAGGCGTTCCGGGCGTATATGTGCCTGTACGGGTACAAGGCGGCGATTGACCGATGCGATTGGGTGGCGGCGCGGCGCTGGTTTTCCGAGAAAGAGGGTGAGAGAAGTAGAGCGACCGCGCGGTGGGCGCTGCACTGCGTCGCCTTTGTGACAGCCTACATGGTGTTGCATATAAGTATGCCGCAATTGGTGGAGGAGGTACCGCGCCCGCTTCGCAACGTGATGGACTCGGTTGCGCTGACATTGGTGTTTGCGGGAGCGCTGGCATTGGTGCGGTTCAAGGAGGAGACCTTCGACGATATGCCCCCGTCGATTCGAGATGACATCCTGAGCCACTTCTTCATAAGCGATGCAGAAATCGTCGAAATCGAGGCGGAAAAGGAACAGAATGAGACGTCGATTGAGAGAAGCCGCGTGGAGCTGGAAATGGAAGCCAAGGCGACACTCGCGAAGTTCAACAATAGGGCACCAAAAAGGACATCTGGTACCGAGAAGACGAACGCGTGAATATTGGTAGAAGAGGAGTGATTGAAGATGAGAGAGCCGGACTGGATGCTCGCATCCGTGGTGGTGTTGGGCTTTATTGCCCTCGTACTCGCATGCGTATATGAATCTACATACGATGCGCGCCATTGCGCATCCGATGATGCGAGGAGGGCTGGCGTTGGCTTATGGCACCTCTCTTGCCTTATCAGCGCCGTGCCGGTCTTGTTCATCTTGACGGGTTCTATGACCGAGGCCTTCGAGTTGAAGGACGAGCGAGTCGAGGTCGAGGAGTCGGTTCAGATTGCGGCCCTCGATGGGAACAGCTACATCTCAGGACATATCGGTGGGTATTCGTTCATGGGCACCGGCGGTGCGAGCGGTGGAATCAAGGAAGACGATGCTTATACGGTGATGGTTTCTGATGGGAACGGCGGTTACGAGAAGAGGCGTTATGGGGTCGATGAGGTGAAGGTGATATTTGACTCGACTGAGGAGGATGCCCGCGTCGAGGAGGTCGATGTGGTGCGCGACTATGATGTCACGCGTACGCCATTCTTCGCCTTCGATATGAAGGGCGAGTGCCGAGAGGTCGAGCATCAGACGCGCATCCATGTGCCCGAGGGTAGCTGGGGCGAGCATCAGTTCAGCGTCAACTGATGATAGGAAGGTGGAGGATATGAGAGCGAGCACCTTGAAACCCTGTCCTTTCTGCGGGAGTGAACCCATGCTCGGCGAGGTCAGACCGGCGACGCGCAAGTCGCCACCTCTGTTCGGCATCACCTGCATCCATTGCGGTGCCGAGATGACCGACGAGTTCGTCCCCGAGCTGATACAGCGATGGAACGCCCGAGCCGCTGCGACGGCTTCCATTGATAAGGAGGTGATGGCGGGTATGGTTCAGCAGGTCATGGAACGGGTACCGAACGCGTTGAAGATGTTGGAGGATTCATAGATGCCGAAGACATTGAAGAACTTCGCGGACAGTGCGAAGGCGCGGGAGTACCGCAACCGGCAGCGGGAGAGGAACTATGCCTTATGCCCCGGCGATGATGATGTCCGTCACACGAGGTGGCAGGACTGGGAGAGGGGGCTGGTGATGGAGCATGCGATGCCGGACAGGGAAATCTCCCGCATGACCGGCAGGAGCGTGCGTGCCATACAGGTGATGCGGCATAAGATGCGGAAGGCAGGGGAGGTCCGCACCGGTGTGTAAGGTGGACGACAACCTCATCCAGAGCATCCTCTGGTACGCGATAGCCGCCATCTGGGCGCTCATCGCGATAGCGCGGTGGCTCAGCGGCGGACCCGAGGTGTCGGATGCCATGACCCACTTCGGCATCGCCTTCATCTTGGCAAACATCTTCGAGCTTCGGTCGGAGATGGGTAAAATTGAAGAAAAGTAGTTTACTATTGATATAGTATGATATAATACTATTGTATGGAAAGGAGAACGAATGGCTAACAAGGAATGCAGAGAAGCGGATTGCGCCCACTGGCTCGGCAGAAATCTGGGATGCGAATACCCCGATTTGGATGGATTCCGCATCGACCCGTCCAACTGCCCGGAATACATCAGTTGCGAGGATTATCACGAGCAGGAGGAGTTCTATGAGTAAGGAGCAGGCGACGGAAAATTGGGTCGTGGAGGTGCGCCGCGCCCACGCGTTGGAGCATCGACCGGGCAACTGGTGCTGCGTGGCTCAATGCGGTGACGGCCAGACCGCCATCACCGTGGCCGACGCCTTGCAGAACTTCATGCGAACCGGTCTCATAGGCGATGATTTCCACACCCGTACCAGACTGGTGGGCGAGAAGGGGGCGTGACGGCATGGCATATAGCGCGAAGCACCTCAAGGAATCTCTAGGGCAAGGGGAGGATATGGAACGCGACGAGGAGCGCGTCGAGCCGCACATCAGCGGGGTTAGGAATCTCAGCGAGACGGCTCGCGAGATGCGTGCCGCAGGGCGCAAGCTGGTGAACGAGGACGATGACAAGGAAAAGGACATCGACGACTACGACAGGCTCTCCGGTGCCGTGAAGAAGCTCCAAGAGAGTGTGGACGCACAGAGAGCCGAGGTTGCACAGACCGTGAAGAAGATGGACCAGACGCTCTATGAGATGCGCAATCTGGTCGATAGGGTCGAGGAGCTGTACAACAGCGCCAAGGACGAGACCCATTCCGCAGAGCAGGCCGCGCTCAACGGCGTGAACAAGGCGCAGGAGAAGGCGCAGGAGATAACCCTTCGCAATATAGACGAGGCGACGCAGCGCAGCAAGAAGGCCATCGACACGATGGTCTTGGAGTCGAAGCGCCGCATCGAGCGCCTTGCGATGGTGACCCTGCCGGACCGTATGTTTCATTTCCTCAAGTGGACGGCGCTCATGCTCGTGCTGTTCATCTTGGTCCACATCGTCTGGCAGATGTTCTCGTAAATATAATTTTTGCAAGTCGCCGAGGGAATCGGCGCAAGGGGAAAGGATTGATGAGTCATGGAAGAAAACAAGGATTTCGATAAGGACAAGCAGAAGACGGGCACGCAGCAGATGCCGCACGTCCCAACCGAGGGGGAGGAGGATGGGAAGAAAGGCACCATCGTGCTCTTCGGCCATGAGTTCGACAAGAAGAAGGCCGTGATGGCCGGACTCGGTGGGCTGCTGGCAATCGCCCTCATCGGTGGCGGTGTCTGGTACGCGGCTTCGCAGAAGCCGGAGCCGAAGGAGCCTACGCCCATCGAGCAGACTGAGAAGCAGAAGCAGCATGTCATCCAGCTCGGTGCCAAGGCGGACGGCTGGGTGAGGGGCGAGTCCTCGCCGGTCATCGCCCACATCGTGAACAAGGAAGAGAAGGTGGACTACTACCACGCCTACGACGCGAACGAGCCGCACGCGCTCGACGTGCCCGCAGAGGGCGAGTACGAGGTCTCCTTCATCAGCCCTGTGGACAAGGACGGCTCCATCTACGAGGTTCCCAAGACCGCCAAGGTGAAGTCCGAGGCCGAAGACAAGGATGGGAAGGACACGGGGGATGAACTGCCCTTCGAGTTCAAGCCCATCGCGGCTGACAAGACCGACGCGGATGCGCTTAACGCCATCGTGAAGTCCATCGGCGAGGCCGTGAAGAAGGGCGACGAGACCCTGACCGGTGCGAAGGGCACCAAGGTCATCGAGTTGGTGAAGGATAACGCCAAGGCAAACCCGAACGCCGACAAGGACAAGGTCGATGAGGAGGGCCAGAAGGCCGAGGAGGGCGTGACCGACGAGGCGTCAGGCGGGAACGCAGGTGCGTCCAAGCCCGAGACCGGCGGTAATGGCGGTAGCGCTGTCAATGGAGGGAACTCCGGCTCCAACGGTGGGTCAAGCAATGGTGGCGGCGGGAGCAAGCCGCAGCATACTCATAATTGGGTTGCGCAGACCACGGTCGTGCATCATGAGGCGCAGTACCAGACGATTCATCATGATGCGGTGTATGAGACACGCGCCGTTTGCAATAACTGTGGAACCGTATTTAATAATCAGACAGAAGTTAATTCTCATATGCTTAACGGCACCTGCGAATCATATAGCACAAAACCGGTTGAGGTGTCTCCTGCTTGGGATGAGACGGTTGAGGTGTCTCCCGCTTGGGATGAGACGGTGACTACTGGTTACAAGTGTTCTGGATGTCCCGCCACCAAATAGAGCATACAGATATGTTCGTATAGAAAAGCCCCTGACTCTGATTGTCGGGGGCTTTGTCATATATCAGTTTTCACAGAAGCAATGTCCTTCATTT
>ENA-OQES01000098-OQES01000098.1-human-gut-metagenome-genome-assembly--contig:-NODE-98-length-35222-cov-12.250634_pt1 | contig 35222 bp, 36 predicted proteins | sample MGYA00242798_ERZ504641 | MGnify/ENA primary metagenome ERZ504641 (study PRJEB26092, sample SAMD00036327) | human gut metagenome | host: Homo sapiens | study: EMG produced TPA metagenomics assembly of...
AAAGAAGGCGGGATATGTAAAGAGCCTGAGAGGGGCACAGGGCGGTTATATGCTTGCCAGGAAGAGCCGGAAACATATACGGTGGGAACTATTCTGAAGACTGACAGAAGGCAGCATGAAGCCGGTAGCCTGTCTGGAGGACGAACCGAATCAGTGCAGCAGAGCCTGGGGGAATGCGTCACACTCCGTCTCTGGAAGATGCTTGATGAAGCTATTGAGGGAGTACTGGATAAGGTTACATTGCAGGATCTTAAAGACTGGTATGAAGAGATGGGAAATGATTATGTAATTTGAATTTTCCCTCTTGACAACAGTGGATTTATAGAATATTATGTATATAACATATAATTCATATATACTTAGTATGAAATAAGGAGGACGAACTCATGGCAAAAATCTATAAAAATGCAGCGGAACTGGTTGGAAATACTCCTCTCCTTGAGGTTGGAAATCTTGAAAAAGAGCTTGGGCTGGAAGCGAGAATACTTGTGAAGCTTGAGTATTTTAACCCGGCAGGAAGTGCCAAAGACCGTATCGCCCTGAGTATGATCGAAGACGCTGAAGAGAGAGGCGTTCTGAAGCCTGGTGCAGTGATCATCGAGCCTACATCAGGTAACACCGGAATTGGTCTTGCTTCTCTTGCTGCAATCAAAGGATACAGAGTGATACTTACGATGCCTGAGACAATGAGTGTTGAGAGAAGGAATATTCTGAAAGCATACGGTGCAGAAATCGTATTGACAGATGGAACAAAAGGTATGAATGGCGCAATCGCCAAAGCAAACGAACTTGCGAAGGAATATGAGAACAGTTTTATTCCGGGACAGTTTGATAACCCTGCAAATCCTGCGATCCACAAAAAGACCACAGGTCCGGAAATCTGGAGAGACACAGACGGACAGGTAGATGTTTTTGTGGCAGGTGTTGGTACAGGCGGAACGATCACCGGTGTTGGTGAATATCTGAAATCCCAGAATCCTGACGTGAAAGTAGTGGCGGTAGAGCCTGCAACTTCCCCTGTACTTTCTCAGGGAAAGAGCGGTCCGCATAAGATTCAGGGAATCGGTGCGGGATTTGTTCCGAAGGCATTAAATACAGAGGTTTATGATGAGGTTTTTCCGGTTGAGAATGAGGATGCTTTTACAGTTGGCAAGCTGATCGCCAAACATGAGGGAATTCTTGTTGGTATTTCTTCCGGTGCGGCTCTCTATGCGGCAATCCAGCTGGCTAAGAGACCGGAGAATAAAGGAAAAACAATCGTAGCTCTTCTTCCGGATTCCGGTGACCGTTACTATTCTACTCCATTATTTGTGTAAAATGAAAAAATGCCCTTTTTAGGGCTTTTTTTATTTTACATAAATGTGTTAGAATAGATATACTGTACAAATGATTTTTATGTAACTGTTCAGTATTTTGCAGAACAGCTATCATAACATAAATAAAATTATCATAAACAATAATATTCCGTGTAATCGGATCACAGAACAGGATGGAATAAAAATGAGAAAAGCAATTATCGCAATGAGCGGCGGAGTGGACAGCTCTGTGGCAGCTCTGCTTACAAAGGAAACCGGTGATGAATGTATCGGTGCTACCATGAAATTATTTCACAATGAGGACATAGGAGTAAAGAGAGAGAAAACCTGCTGTTCTCTGGATGATGTGGAGGATGCCAGAAATGTCTGCTACAGAATGGGAATCAGGTACTATGTTTTTAACTTTTCCGAGAGGTTTAAAGAGGATGTTATGGACCGTTTTGTGGATGCCTATGAGCATGGAGCCACGCCAAATCCCTGCATTGACTGCAATCGTTATCTGAAATTTGACAAGATGTTTCAGAGAATGCGTGAACTGGAGTATGATTATATTGTAACCGGACATTATGCACGTGTGGAATATGATGAGGAGAAGAACCGTTACTTATTAAAGAAAGCTGTGGATGATACGAAGGATCAGAGTTATGTGCTTTATATGCTGACACAGGAGCAGCTTGCGCATATTTCCCTGCCTCTTGGCGGGCTTCGCAAAACGGAAGTGCGTGAGATCGCAGAGAAGCATGGCTTTGTTAATGCCAGAAAGCATGATAGCCAGGATATCTGTTTCGTACCGGACGGTGATTATGCAAAGTTTATTGAACAGTACACAGGACGTAAATCAATCCCGGGCGATTTTGTAGATACAGAAGGAAACATTCTTGGTAAACATAAAGGAATCATCCACTATACACTTGGCCAGAGAAGAGGACTTGGTATTCCGGCAGCATCCAGACTGTATGTGTGTGATATTTCTCCAAAGACCAATCAGGTGGTTCTGGGAAATAATGAGGATCTTTTCCATTCGGAACTGACTGCAACAAAGGTCAATCTGATTTCCTGTGAATCTCTGAAGGAGCCAATGAGACTGAAAGCAAAGATCCGTTACCGTCATCCGGAGCAGGAGGCCGTAGCATGGCAGACGGAAGATGGAGTGCTGCACGTGCGTTTTGATAAACCACAGAGAGCTATCACCAGAGGGCAGGCAGTTGTGTTATATGATGGAGATATCGTTGTAGGCGGCGGCGTGATTGAAAATTGTATTAAATGACAGATTTTCCTTGTCTTTCGCATTTTGTCGGACTGTCTTATCTGCACTGATTTTTTGGAAACGTTATAGTTATTAGCTATTAAACGCTATAGAAAATTTCCTATTGACGTACTAGGAATTAAATGGTAATATACAACCATACTAAATCATATCAAACAGATATGAAAAGCGTAGAAACAAAAATGACTTGCAGATAAGGGGCTTAAGAGCCGGAATCAGTTTTGCAGAGAAAAAGATTATTATAAATCAGAGAAAGATGAGGATATACACATGAGCGAAAAAAATCGAAAGAAAAGACAGACATTTCAAATTTGAAACATTACAGCTTCACGTAGGACAGGAGAGTCCGGATCCGGTTACAGATGCAAGAGCAGTACCAATCTATCAGACATCTTCTTATGTATTCAGAAACTGCGATCATGCAGCTGCACGTTTCGGACTTGCAGATGCAGGTAACATTTACGGACGTCTTACAAACCCGACTGAAGATGTATTCGAGAAAAGAATCGCAGCACTTGAAGGCGGTTCTGCGGCACTTGCAGTAGCATCCGGTGCAGCAGCGATCACATATACAATTGAGAATCTTGCACAGCAGGGAGACCACATTGTAGCAGCCAAGAATATTTACGGCGGAACAACAAACCTTCTGGAGCATACACTTCCGGCTTATGGAATCACAACAACATTCGTTGATGTATTTGATCTTGAAGAAGTAGAGAACGCAATTCAGGATAACACAAAAGCTGTTTACATCGAGACTCTTGGAAACCCGAACTCTGATGTAGTTGATATTGAAGCTATCGCAAAGATTGCTCATGCACATAAGATTCCGCTTGTAGTGGATAACACATTTGCAACACCTTACCTTGTAAGACCAATCGAATATGGTGCAGATATCGTTGTTCATTCTGCAACTAAATTCATCGGTGGACATGGTACAACAATCGGAGGTGTGATCGTTGAGAGTGGTAAATTTGACTGGGAAGCATCAGGTAAATTCGCATCTCTGACAGAGCCGAATTCAAGCTATCATGGCGTAAGCTTTACAAAGGCATGCGGACCGGCAGCATTTGTTACAAAGATTCGTGCAATTCTTCTTCGTGATACAGGTGCAACCATCTCTCCGGTAAGCTCATTCATTTTCCTTCAGGGACTTGAAACACTGTCACTTCGTGTTGAACGCCATGTAGAGAATGCACTGAAAGTTGTTCAGTACTTAAATAACCATCCGCAGGTAGAGAAAGTTCATCATCCGTCTGTATCCACAGATCCGGTTCAGCAGGAGCTTTATAAGAAATACTTCCCGAATGGCGGCGGTTCCATCTTTACATTTGAGATTAAAGGTGATGCGCAGAAGGCAAAGGACTTCATTGATAATCTGGAACTGTTCTCATTGCTTGCCAATGTAGCTGATGTTAAATCTCTTGTTATCCATCCGGCTACAACAACACACAGCCAGTGCACAGAAGAAGAACTTCTCGATCAGGGTATCAAACCAAATACAATTCGTCTTTCCATTGGTACAGAGAATATTGACGATATCATTCAGGATCTTGATGAAGCATTTAAGGCAGTTGCTGAATAATACAGATATAACATCCTTATATATTGTATAAATAAAACATGAATAAAAAGACCATCTTCCGGATTTTCCCCCATATCTGCAAGATGGTCTTTTTTGGAATGTTTCAATTGTATGGTTTACAGACTTGACAAATTATAAAAATACTATATAATACAGAAATGCAAATAAGTTGCAAATGTAAATGAGTTGCAAATACAAATAAAGTGCAAATATAAGGAGAACTATATGTCAGAGATTATATTAGATTCAGTAATAGACAGCATCAAGCTGCTACCCTTTCTTTTTCTTACTTATCTGTTTATGGAATGGCTGGAGCATAAGACAGGTGCGGCAGCACGAAAGAGAATCCGTACAGCCGGAAAATTCGGACCGGTATGGGGTGGACTTCTGGGAGTGATCCCACAGTGTGGATTTTCGGCAGCGGCATCCAGCCTTTTTGCCGGACGTGTGATCACAGTGGGAACTTTGATCGCGGTGTATCTGTCTACTTCAGATGAAATGTTTCCGATCATGATCTCCAATGCAGTTCCTGTAGTTACAATTGTGAAAATCCTGACCTGCAAAGCGGTGATCGGAATACTTTCCGGCCTGGTGCTGGAGTATGTTTACACACATATTCTGAAGAAACAGGAACCTGATGTGGATATTCATGAAATCTGTGAAGAAGAACGCTGCCATTGTGAACATGGAGTTATTTCTTCAGCAGCATTTCACACATTAAAAGTTTTTGTGTACATTTTCTTGATTTCTCTTGTTTTAAATATTATCATTGGATTAGTCGGAGAAGAGACACTGGCAGGACTTTTTACAGGAACACCGATTGCAGGTGAACTGATCGCAGCTTTAGTGGGACTGATTCCTAACTGCGCTTCTTCTGTAGTAATCACCCAGTTATATCTAGATCATATTATCGGAGCCGGGGCGATGATGGCGGGACTTCTTGTAAATGCAGGAGTTGGGCTTCTGATTCTGTTTCGTTTGAACAGAGACAGGGTTCAGAATCTGAAAATTGTGGGAGTACTTTATGGACTTGGTGTATTCTGGGGAATTATTATTGAATTTGCAGGAATTGTTTTCTGATCAACCGAGTCTGCTCTGTCAGAAGAAGCTGATTTTAGGAGGAATGATAAAATTATGGCAGGAAGCAGTTATGCGACAGCAAGCCGCAGAAAAATACTTGAATATTTGAAAAACAGTAATGACCATACGGTTACAGCTGCTGATGTGGATGAGTATCTGAAGAAACATGACAGTGAGGTAAATATCACAACCATTTACCGCTATCTGGACAAGCTTGCAAAGGATGGAACTGTGATCAAATATGTTGCAGAGAAAGGTTGCCAGGCTGCTTATCAGTATGTAGAACCGGGACGGGGATGTGAACAGCATCTGCACCTGAAGTGTGTAAAATGTGGAAAGATCATTCATCTGGAATGTCATTTTATGGAAGAAATTTCTCATCATATTGAAGAAAGTCATGGATTTACCCTGCAGTGTAAGAATTCTATTTTGTATGGAGTCTGTAAAGAATGTAAAGGCAGTGGCGAAGACTGTTGACTGTTTCTGTCAGATGATGTAAACTGAAATACAACTGTTTGGTCAAATTGACTGCGAAGCAGTATGGTGAAGAGAAAAGACAGCGAAATTGCTGTAAGTACCGGTAAAAATAACAGATAATATATGAAATCATAAAAGAAGGCAATAATGAGAAAACAGAAGAGACAGATGTGTGTAAGAAGAATGTTATTATTTTTTCCTGGCGTGTGTATTAATATGTGCAGCACCCCCGTCTGCAGCACAGGCGGCAATAATGCAGACTGCTAAGAATTCAACAGTGCAAAAGAAAAAAATCATCCACGAAAACAGTTACAATAGAGACTTCAGGAGGAATTACAAAAAAGAAAGTGAAAAGCGGTGGTTCTGTGATTCTTCCTGTGGAAGTGAATAAGAGGGGATATACATTTCTGGGATGGTCAACAGTTCCCGGACAGACCTGTAATCCAATGTATCAGGCATATCAGAAAATTCAGGTTACGAAAAATATTCATCTTTATCCGGTGAAGTATAAATGGAATCAGGAACCGGATATTTATGCAGGCGGTCTTGCGGACAGTGTGGAGAAATATGATAAGATTATTTTTGTGGGAGATTCCCGCACAGCAATGCTTCGCAGTACTCTGAAGCAGCAATGCAGTTCTGACAGTTTAAAGAAAGTTGGATTTGTATGCAAGACAGGAGAAGGGCTTGACTGGATGAAAAAATACGGAGAAAAGGAACTGCTGAATGAAATAAGCGGGATGGATGATAATGCGAAGCCGGTGGCAGTTATTTTCAATCTGGGAGTAAATGACCTGATCCACAAAAACAGGGAGTCCATCAGTTATGATTCTGTTGCGTCAGACTATGCTTCTTATATGAATGGATTATCCAGAAAACTGACTGCCAGGAACTGTGAATTATTTTATATGTCTGTGAATCCATGTAATACGGCAATGAAATCCACGCGGAAGGAGTCTGAGATCCGCGGATTTAATAACAGACTCAGACAGAGACTGAACGGGAATTTTACATGGATCAACAGTTATTCTTATCTGATGAGATGTGGTTATACGACTCGCTGTGAATTTCGCGGTTATACAGATGATGGTGTTCATTATTCTATGAGGACTTATAAGAGAATTTATGCATATGCAATAAAACAGATCAGATAATCCTGACTGAAACCCGGAGACAGAATACTGTTCTCCGGGTTATCTGTGTGTATCAGTAAATACGAAAGTTGTAGCTGTGAAAGAGTTAAACAGTTATCAAAGGATCACAAAAGGTAACAGGAGGAGAGAAACATGAGAAGTGAAAGCTTCAGAAAAGGAGTTAAGGATGGTATTCCCATAGGACTGGGATATTTTGCTGTATCGTTTACATTTGGCATGATGGCAGTTGCTGATGGACTGAGTATCTGGCAGGCTGTGCTGATCTCATTGACAAACGTGACTTCAGCAGGGCAGTTTGCAGGACTTGAGATCATGGTAATGAGCGGCTCTTACTGGGAGATGGCACTGACACAGCTGATCATTAATCTGAGATATTGTCTGATGTCATTTTCTCTTGCTCAGAAATTCAGAAGAGATGAATCTTTGGTTCACCGCTATATTGCAGCATTTGGTGTGACGGATGAGATTTTCGGGATCAGTGCCAGTCAGCCCGGAAAGGTAAGCGCATTTTATAATTATGGTGCCATGTGTGTGGCAATCCCGGGATGGGTACTTGGAACCCTGGCAGGAGCAATTTCCGGAAATCTTCTTCCGAATTTTATGATGAGTGCACTCAGCGTGGCTATTTACGGTATGTTCCTTGCAATTATTATTCCTCCGGCAAAGCAGAATAAGGCAGTACTGGCAGTTGTCGTGGCAGCAATGCTGATCAGCACTTTGTTTAAAGTGATTCCGTTTCTGTCGGAGGTTTCGTCAGGTTTTGTGATCATTATTACTACACTGATTGTGGCAGGGGCTGCCGCATACTTCTGTCCGATAGAGGATGAGAAAGAGGAGGAGGGTGTTCATGAGTCATAATATTTATATTTACATTCTGGTAATGGCAGCAGTTACATATCTGATCCGTATGCTCCCGCTTGCTCTTTCCAGAAAAGAGATCACAAGTCCGTTTATCAGATCATTTCTGTACTATGTTCCCTACGCATGTCTGGCAGCCATGACATTTCCGGCGATCCTTTTTGCCACAGACAGTGTGATCTCGGCTGCTGTGGGATTTATTGTGGCACTGATCGCGGCATATAAGGAGAAAAGTCTTCTTACAGTTGCGTTATTCGCATGTGCTGCGGTATTTATTGTGGAAAGAATACTGGAATTTGCAGTGTAAAAGTTGATAAAAAACGGATACATAACCACAGCTGAATGGTGTGTATCCGTTTTTTGTTGCGTAATATTGTGACCGGCAGCTGAAGCAGATAAGCTGTCTGTTATTTGCTGCAGTTTCAGACAGTTTTTTATTTCAGAAAGCTTACATCAATTTCACCGTCAAATACTGTGGCAGCCGGGCCTGTCATGTAAACAAGATTCTCCTGTCTGTTCCAGAAAATCTGCAGGTCACCGCCGAGAAGTTTTACAGTGACAGGACTGTCACCGTCTACATGTCCGTTCAGAACAGAAGCGACTGCTACCGCACATGCACCTGTGCCACAGGCAAGAGTTTCGCCTGAACCGCGTTCCCATACACGCATTTTTACAGTATGTTCATCGATCACTTCTACAAATTCAGTGTTTACACGATCCGGAAATGCAACATGATTCTCGAAAGCCGGGCCGATCTTTTCAATATCCAGATGGTCAATATCATCCATATAAACAATAGCGTGGGGATTTCCCATGGAAACAGCGGTTATGTAATAGATTTTTCCGTTTACATCCAGAGGTTCATTGATAACTTCCTCCTTCTCTGACACTACCGGAATCTGTCTGGCGGTCAGGATCGGAGAACCCATATTTACCTTAACCTGGGATACCTTTCCGTTTTCTACAGTAAGATCCAGATATTTGATGCCGCTTTTTGTAGCAACAGAAATATGTTCTTTGTCTACGATGCCGTAGTCATAGGCATATTTGGCAACACAGCGGATACCGTTTCCGCACATGGCACCCTGGGAACCGTCGAGATTATACATATCCATCTCGCAGTCTGCGATTTTGGATGGCTTGATCAGGATCAGTCCGTCGGAACCGATACCAAAGTGACGGTCACTGACATATCTGGCTACTGCGGAAGGATTTTCCACAGTTTCCTCAAAACAGTTTACATATACGTAATCATTTCCAATACCATGCATTTTTGTAAATTTCATCAGAAAAGCCTCCTTATTTGGTTAAATATTTATACACCTCTTGTATCATATAGAAAAAATGTTATGAAAAAGTGAAAATTACGAATCTTTTACCGGGAAAGTTTTTCTGTGACCTTCATGTAAAAAAACATTTTGCCCTTCCCGGAACAGTTATGTATTATACATTATATGGAAAATATATCTGTTATTCAAGTTTTACCTTGCATTTTATAGAAAGTATGTTAAAATTAAAAACAAAAATATACAACCGAAACGCATAATTATACGCTGTTGTCTGAAGAAGGTAAAAAGATGGCAGCCGTAGATATACTTTCGGATGCGAGGAGGAAAAAAGATGAAAGATCAAAAGAGATTTGCAGCTCTTGCACTCAGTGCAGTAATGGTATTTTCCATGGCAGGAAGCGTATCCGCAGCTCAGAAAGTTGAATCCAAAGATGATCTTGCAGGAGCAACAATCGGTGTTCAGCTTGGTACAACAGGTGACCTTGATGCATCTGATTATGAGAAAGATGGTTCTACAGTAGAACGTTACAGCAAGGGAAGTGAAGCTGTTCAGGCATTAAAGGCAGGACAGATCGACTGTGTGATCATCGATTCACAGCCGGCTCAGAAATTTGTTGAGAATAATGATGATCTCAAGATTCTGGATGAGCCATTCGAGGAAGAAGAATATGCAATCTGTTTAAAGAAAGGCAATGATGAACTTCTTGACAAGATTAACGGAGCTCTCAAGGATCTGAAAGAGGATGGAACTATCGACAGCATCATGGACAATTACATTGGTGAGGATGCCGGTAAGACTCCATATGAATCACCGGAAGATGTTGACCGTTCCAATGGAACTCTGGTAATGGCTACTAACGCTGAGTTCGAACCATATGAATATCATGAAGGTGATGATATCGTTGGTATCGATGCTGATATCGCTCAGGCAATCTGTGATAAGCTTGGATATGAACTGAAAATTGAAGATATGGAATTCGATTCCATCCTTCCGGCCGTACAGTCCGGCAAAGCAGACTTCGGTGCAGCTGGTATGACTGTAACAGAAGACCGTAAATCAAGCGTTGACTTTACAGATACCTATGCAGATGCAAGCCAGGTAATTATTGTAAAGAAATAAGTATTAAAATAACAAATAACAGAGCTGTTGACGATTTGCCAACAGCTCTCTTTTCGGAACAGAGGTTTTTATGAATAATCCTATGATATTAGCGAATGTAAAAGAAGATTTTTATCTGAACTTTATTAAAGATGACCGCTATCTCTGGCTTCTGGATGGTCTGAAAACAACTCTTATTATCACAGTATTTGCGGTAATTGTAGGTCTGATCATCGGTTTCCTTGTAGCAATCATCCGTTCTGCGCACGATAAGTCAGGCTCCTTTAAGATCCTCAATGCGATCTGCAGAGTTTATTTGACTGTAATTCGTGGAACACCAACCATGATCCAGCTGTTGATCATGAATTTTGTAATTTTTGGTGCTGTAAGCATTAACAAGATCATTGTAGGCGGACTTGCCTTTGGTATCAACTCAGGTGCCTATGTAGCTGAGATTGTCCGTTCCGGTATCATGTCCATTGACCAGGGACAGACAGAGGCAGGACGAAGCCTTGGTCTGAATTTCAGCCAGACCATGCGACTGATCATTATCCCGCAGGCATTTAAGAATGTACTTCCTGCGCTGGTAAATGAATTTATCGTGCTGATCAAAGAGACATCCATCATCGGTTATATCGGTATGATGGACCTGACAAAAGGAGCTATGCTGATCCAGAGCCGTACATACAATGCGTTCTGGCCTCTGATGGCAGCAGCAGCGATTTACCTTGTGATCGTTGGAATCCTTACATGGGGGATGAATAAACTGGAAAGGAGATTAAGAACCAGTGAGCGATAAGAATGTACTGATCCAGGTAAAGGATCTGAAGAAAGCTTTTGGTACAAATCAGGTTCTCGATGGAATAACAACAGATATCTGTCAGGGAGAAGTAGTAGCCGTCATTGGTCCTTCCGGTTCCGGTAAATCTACTTTCCTGAGATCACTGAATCTTCTGGAGGTTCCGACAGGCGGACAGATCCTCTTTGAAGGAACTGATATTACAGATCCGAAGGTTGACATTAACAGACACCGTCAGAAGATTGGAATGGTATTCCAGCAGTTTAATCTTTTTCCGCATAAAACGGTAAAACAGAATATTATGCTGGCACCTGTAGAACTGAAGCTGATGACAAAGGAGGAAGCTTCAAAGAAAGCAGACGAGCTTCTGGCACGTGTAGGGCTTCCTGACAAAGCCAATGCATATCCGGATATGCTTTCGGGCGGGCAGAAACAGCGTATTGCCATTGCACGTTCTCTTGCCATGAATCCGGATGTGATGCTTTTTGATGAGCCAACTTCCGCACTTGACCCTGAGATGGTAGGTGAGGTTCTGGAATTGATGAAAGAACTTGCGCAGTCAGGTATGACCATGGTTGTAGTTACTCATGAGATGGGATTTGCAAGAGAAGTGGCAACAAGAGTTCTTTTTATTGATGACGGTAAGATACAGGAAGAGAATACTCCGAAAGAATTTTTCGCGAATCCGAAGAATCCTAGACTGAAAGACTTCCTTTCAAAGGTTTTATAAGATGCTGAGAAAATTTAACAGTTTTATAGAAAAATGGATGGCCCTGGTGACACCGACCTGTCTGTTGCTGGGGGTGTGCTTTCCTGATATTGCCAAATGCGGTCTGCCTTATGTGCCGGCCGTATTTGCATTTATGACATTTGCCGGGGCGTTGAAGTCAAGATTTAAAGATGTGGCAAATGTATTCCGACATCCGGGCTCACTGCTTATTATCATGCTTCTGGTCCATGTGGTAATCCCGACAGCAGCCTGCGGGGCAGGCCATCTTTTCTTTGGAAATAACATGGAGCTGATCACCGGAATGGTACTGGAGTTTGCAGTTCCCACTGCAGTGGTAAGTCTGATGTGGGTGACGATTTATGATGGAAACAGTCCTCTGTCGTTGTCTCTGGTAGTTCTGGATACGGTACTGGCACCTTTTCTGATCCCGGCTACGCTGAAGATCCTGCTGGGCTCTGCGGTGATCATAGATCCTGCCAGGATGATGCGGGAACTGATATTTATGGTTGCGCTTCCTGCTGTTGTTGCGATGGTATTAAATCAGATCACAGATGGAAAAGTAATGGAAACATGGCCGGGAAAGCTGGCGCCTTTTTCAAAGCTGGCACTGATATTTGTGGTAACGTCCAATTCTTCCAAAGTAGCACCATATATCCGGGATATGAATATGCAGAGGGTGAAGGTTGCACTGGCAATCCTTGTCCTGGCTGCTTCCGGATATGCACTCGGCTGGTTTGTGGCGTATATCTTCCGAAAGGATCGCAGTACGGCGGTTTCCATGATGTATGGAACCGGGATGCGCAATATCAGCGCAGGAGCGGTGATCGCAGCTGCATATTTTCCGGGGGAAGTTATGTTTCCGGTAATGATCGGAACTCTGTTTCAGCAGGTGTTGGCAGCATTGTTCGGAAAGCTTCTGGCACAGAAAAAGGAAAAACAGGAATTTTGTTGAGGTCTGCTGAGGCGTTATAAAGAATATAAAAAGAACTGCCGCATTAGCAATTGAAAAATTGCAATGCGGCAGCTCTTTTTATGAATCTGAAGCTTTTATATATTTCTTCAGTTCTTTGTAGCAGTATTTGATGATCTCTTTACGGGTGATGATGCCGATAAAGTATCCCTGATCATCTACAACCGGAACATAATTCTGGTTGATTGCCTTGTCCAGCAGATCCTCCATGTCAGAATCTGCGTGAACTGCCTTATATGTTGCTCTTCGCGGGATTGCCATAATGGAAATGCTCTCTGCTTCTTTCAGTCCGGGAACATTTAAGGTTTTCATTCCCCAGAGAAGATCACCCTCGGAAATACTTCCTTTATATTTCCCGTCCAGACTCAGAAGCGGAATGCAGGAAAATTTTCTGTGTTCCATTTTCTCAAGAGTCTGACGAAGAGTCTCATTTTCAAATATATATGCTACATCACTTTTAGGTGTTAAAAAAAATTAAAATATTCACTGTTGTATTCGCCCCGTTACATTTGTCTGATAAGGCACTCAGATATACATTGTGTATTTACACATCTGTGTGTCTGTGATCTCTGAGTATTCCAGGTTTACGGCTTTTTTACAGAAGCTGTACTCCTTTTGCTGCTGCTTCTTTCATTACTTCTTCCGGCCACAGGGAAGCATGTACTTCACCGATGTGTGCTTTTCTGAGGAAGAACATACAGATACGGGACTGGCCGATGCCGCCGCCGATAGTATATGGAAGTTCTTTGTTAAAGATTGCTTTCTGGAAAGGAAGCTCGCGTCTGTCATCACATCCTGCGATGGTAAGCTGTCTGTCAAGCGCATCCTCGTCAACGCGGATACCCATGGAAGAAAGCTCCAGAGCAATGTCGAGAACAGGATAATAAACAAGGATATCGCCGTTTAATTCCCAGTCATCGTAGTCCGGTGCACGTCCGTCATGACGTTCTCCGTTGGTTAAGGTTTTGCCGACCTGCATAAGGAATACGGCACCTTTTTCCTTGACAATCTTGTATTCACGTTCCTTTGGAGTGAGATCAGGATACATGTCGACCAGTTCCTGAGTGCTGACAAATGCAATCTCTCTCGGAAGGATTTCTTCGATGTAATCGTACTGAACAGCCATGTATTTTTCGGTCTTGCGGAGAACGCTGTAGATAGCACGTACTGTGGAAACAAGTGTGTCCATGTTGCGTTCTTCCTTGCTGATGATCTTTTCCCAGTCCCACTGATCTACGTATACGGAGTGGATATTGTCCAGATCTTCGTCTCTTCTGATCGCGATCATGTCTGTGTAAAGTCCTTCACCATGAGCAAAGCCATATTTCTGTAATGCATATCTCTTCCATTTGGCGAGAGAGTGTACGATCTCAGCATTCTCCGGCTGGCCTTTGATATCAAAGCTTACCGGACGTTCCACGCCGTTTAAGTTATCGTTCAGACCGGATGACGGATTAACGAATACCGGAGCGGAAACACGCAGCAGATTCAGTTTTTTGAGCCAGTGTCTGCTGAAAGAAATCTTTCACAGTTTTAATGGCAATCTGGGTATCGTGAAGATTTAAAGATGACTGATACCCGTCAGGAATTTTAATCTGTTCCATGAGTGGATTCCTCCTGTAATTTCTGTATTTGCATATTTTATGGCAAACTGATAAAAAATATTGTTGTTTACTGAATATCCATTATCTTTTCCCACGCTATTATAACAGGAAAATGGTAGTTTGACAATTATTACTGTTCATTTGGAAGTATCTCGCGGGATATTATGGTTACGGAGAACAGAACGAACAGTAACACAATTTCAGCTTTGCAAGATTGGGGCGAAATGTTAAAATAAATGTGTAAATGAATGAAGCGTTAAATTTATATAAAACTTAGGGGGAAGATATATGGGAAAAAGGTGTCAGGTCTGTGATGGACCAATTGTAAACGGCAGGTGTAAATATTGTGGAATGCCATATAGAAATGATATGGAACTGTATCATCTGAACGAAGACCGTTCAGAGCACTATCGTCATGCTTCGGCAAAGGTGAAAAAATGCAATGGCAGAGAACGAGATCCCTTTGTCTGACAGAAATAAAACAGTTCCCAAAGCTGCAAAAACTTCGTCTGCCAGAACACAGACTATTAGAACGCAAAATACAAAAGTACAAACTTCAAGAATACAAACATCAGGGACAAAGAAAACATCAGGTCAGTCGTACAGCGCACAGACTGCCCGTACATACAGCACCGGAAAAAAGACAGCAAAAAGTGAGAAGAAAAAGAGCGGCAAGGCAGGCAAAATTTTCTGGATCATTGTGCTGATTCTGATGGTAATAATAGGTCAGATGGCAGAGAATTGGGATACGATTGGATACAGGATAGAAGAATTTATCTATGATGAGTTTGACATAGATCTCAACAGTAATTTTTGATGACAGCAGTTCTGATGAAGTAAATGAGAGTAATAAGAATAATGAAAGTAATGAAAATAATGAAAGTAATGAGAATAACTGGACAGATGACTGGTCTGAGACTATCAGTGCAGTAAAGAACGGACAGGATGAACAGAGGGGCAATCCGGACTGGTATATGTTCACCGGAGAGAATTATATTGTCAGAACGGATGATACTGCATCAGAGATTGGCGATATAGATGCCAGTGACCAGGGGTATGATTTTACAATAGATCCGGGAGAATACAGGATAGTGTCCGGCTGGGAGAAGGTTGCTCTGGAAATCAGAAGTTCTTCAGGAAAAGATGAAACTGTAAAATTTGACGAAGCAGACCACGAGGAGAAAATAGAATTACATGCCGGGGATGAGGTATCTGTGGTATCTCTGGATGGTCAAGATAATTATCTTGCCATGTATCAAATTCAGCAATATGACGAATAATTTTTTGCCCCTTTCTTTTTGTCAGAGACTGTGCTATACTTGTTAAACGTACCACATATAGAGAGAATTGTGGTGAATGAAAGCAAAAAAATACTATATATTGTATATGGGAGCAAAAGGTATGATATATGTTATAAAGAAAGATGGTACGAGAGAAGAGTTTAATTCACAGAAGATCGTAGCAGCAGTAAATAAGTCGGCAGCCAGAATTTTATACACATTTTCGGATAAAGAGAAGGAATTTATCTGCCAGTTTGCGGAAGAACATGCGGAGGCACTGGGAAAGAATGAGATAGAGATCCAGGAGATGCACAACATCGTAGAGGGAGCACTTGAGAGAGTGAACCCGGCAGTGGCTAAGAGCTACCGCGATTACAGAAATTACAAACTTGACTTTATCCATATGATGGATGATGTATATACCAAGAGTCAGGCAATCCGTTATATTGGTGATAAGAGTAATGCCAATACAGACAGTGCGCTTGTAGCTACAAAGCGAAGCCTGATCTTTAATGAACTGAACAAAGAGCTTTATCGTGAAAATTTTTTATGAATCGTAATGAACTTCAGGCATGTAAAGATGGTTATATTTATATTCATGACCAGTCTGCACGTCTGGATACCATGAACTGCTGTCTCTTTGATGTGGCCTCTGTACTCAGCGGCGGATTTGAGATGGGAAATGTATGGTACAATGAGCCTAAGACACTGGATACTGCGTTTGATGTTATGGGTGATATTATCTTGAGCACTGCTGCACAGCAGTATGGCGGATTCACAGTACCGGAAGTAGACAAGATCCTTGCACCTTATGCACAGAAGAGTTACGATAAATATATTCAGGAATTTATGAAATACTCTGACGAGAGCTGGACAGGACGTGAAGAACGTGCGATCGAGTATGCGCTTGACAAAGTCCGCAGAGATTTTGACCAGGGATGGCAGGGGATTGAGTATAAGCTGAATACAGTCGGATCTTCCAGAGGGGATTATCCATTTGTAACTGTAACTCTTGGACTTGGAATAAAGCAGTTCGAGAAGATGGCAAGTATTTCTCTTCTTGAAGTGCATAAAGGCGGACAGGGTAAGGCAGGACGCAAGAAACCGGTACTTTTCCCGAAAATCGTATTCCTTTATGATGAAAATATCCATGGAAAAGGCAAGATCAGTGAGGATGTATTTGAGGCAGGGGTTGACTGTTCTGCCAAGACTATGTATCCGGACTGGCTGTCCATGTCAGGAAAAGGATATATTTCCAGTATGTACAAGCAGTATGGAAAGGTTATAAGTCCTATGGGATGTCGTGCGTTCTTAAGCCCCTGGTACGAGAGAGGCGGTATGTATCCGGCAGATGATAAGGATGTTCCTGTGTTTGTGGGAAGATTTAACATCGGTGCGGTAAGCCTTCATCTTCCAATGATCCTTGCCAAAGCCAGAGCAGAGAGCAGGGATTTCTACGAAGTGCTGGATTTCTATCTTGAGATGATCCGTAATCTGCATATCCGTACCTATGATTATCTGGGACAGATGCGTGCGTCAACCAACCCGCTGGCATATTGTGAGGGAGGATTTTACGGTGGACATCTGAAACCGAATGAAAAGATTGGCAAGATTCTGAAACCAATGACAGCATCCTTCGGAATCACTGCATTAAATGAACTCCAGGAACTTTACAATGGCAAATCCATTGCTGAAGACGGGCAGTTTGCACTGGATGTGCTGAAATATATCAACAGGAAAGTAAATGAATTCAAAGAGAAAGATGGTTATCTTTATGCAATTTATGGAACACCGGCAGAGAGTTTATGTGGACTGCAGGTGGAACAGTTCCGTAAGATGTATGGCATTGTGAAAGGGGTTTCTGATCGTCCTTATGTAAGCAACAGTTTCCACTGTCATGTGACTGAAGATGTAACTCCGATTGAAAAACAGGATCTGGAGGGACGTTTCTGGGAGTTGTGCAACGGCGGTAAGATTCAGTATGTACGTTATCCGATCGATTATAATCGTGAAGCAATACGTACTCTGATCCGCAGAGCCATGTCTTTGGGATATTATGAGGGAGTAAATCTTTCCCTTGCTTACTGTGATGACTGCGGACATGAGGAACTTGAAATGGACGTGTGTCCGGTCTGCGGTTCCAAGAATCTGACAAAGATTGACCGTATGAACGGATATCTTTCCTACAGCCGTGTGCATGGTGATACTCGTCTGAACGAAGCGAAGATGGCAGAGATTGCGGAACGTAAATCTATGTAATATCAGGTCAGGGGTAAACTTTTGAATCTGACATCATAATATGATAATTAAAAGACATATACCGGCAAGATGATATGTATTGCTCTGGTATATGTCTTTTTGTATTGTCAGATAAAATATAGCAATCCTCTTAAATGTATTATTTACGAGGATTGCTATAGAATCATTTAATGATAGTTCCGGTTTTTTCGAAATATCCATCCTTTGCATGCGCAATATCTGTGATGATCGTTCTTCTGTTATCTCCCTTTTCGATAAAAGAGATTCCGGCTTCGAATTTAGGAAGCATGGAGCCTGGGGCAAACTGATCGTCAGCCATATATTTCTTAGCATCATCTACAGAAATTGTATTAAGATATTCTTCATTGTCCTGACCGAGGTTCAGACTTACTTTCTCAACACTGGTAAGGATCAGAAGAGTATCTGCATTTAATTCCTGTGCAAGAAGTCCGCTGGAAAGGTCTTTCTCAATGATCGCACTTGCACCATGAAGATCGATTCCCTGTTCCATAACCGGGATTCCGCCGCCGCCTGCTGCGATTACTACCTGGCCCGCATCTACAAGTGTGCGGATTGTTTCAAGCTCTACGATTTTCTGCGGTTTCGGAGCTGCCAGGATTCTTTTATAAGTGCCGTCAGCCAGTTTAGTGACAAAGTTTCCCTTGCTTTCTTCAGTTTCAGCCTCTTCTTCTGTAAGGACACGTCCGATGATCTTCTCAGGTTCAGCGAAAGCATCATCATATGGATCAATGACAACCTGTGTAAGGATAGTAGCTACCGGTTTATAAATACCGCGGGAAATAAGTTCTGCGCGGATTGCGGTCTGGAGGTCATATCCGATATAGCCCTGACTCATTGCCGAACATACGGACATAGGTGCAAATGTATAGTCAGGATGTGTTTTGCCAAATTCATTCATGGCTGTGTGGATCATTCCAACCTGTGGACCGTTACTGTGGGAAATGACTACACGATTTCCGGCTTCTACAAGATCTGCGACAGCTTTGGCTGCTTTTTTTGGTAGCGATTTTCTGCTCCGGTAAGGTGGTTCCTAATGCTCTGTGGCCCAGTGCAACTACTGTAAGTTTTTTTCGCTCATGGGAATTACCTCGATTCTTTCATGTTCTGTAAATATGATATCAGCGGGGTGATCTTATATATAAAGATTTTTGAAATTTTTTATCACTGATATCATAAATATTCAATCATATTGATATCCTACATTATAAAAGACTGCCAGTAGAATTGCAATAGAAAATAACTCAAAAAACACCTCGCGGGATATTACCAGTGAACAGTAACAAAAAACAAACAGCTCTCACATTTGTGTGAGAGCTGTTTTGATTTTTTTGAGGGGGGAGATAGAGAGTGGTTTTTCATCTATCCAAGACCTATTATATGGGAAAATTATGTTCAAAGTATGTCGAATTTCTGAAACAATCGGTAAATTTATAAAAGAATTATAAACAAATACGAAAAATAAAAAGTGGTATCTTGTTTTTATAGCATAGACATGCTAAAGTAGATTCATCGGCAACAGCCGTTATCAGTATTCTTATTTTCACGCACCGGTCCGGTGCAAAAATTTCCAATTATTTATTGATAGTCCGGGAGATGGTTTTGAATCCTGAGCAGAAACTCTGAAAATCTTATTTATTGTGCAAAACAGAGAGGAGAGATGCGTATGTCTGTGGATATGAACTTATAATCTCGAAAGATACTGTACCGATATCATTCTGACAGTGGAAGTACCTCAGATGACATAGAATAAAAATTCAGGAGAATGAGAGAATGGAAAAAAAGAATATGGAATCAGTTGAAAAAAAGCAGTCATGATAACGGCTGCTGTCGGGATTTTGGGAGCAGGAGCAGTATCAGCAGCAGAATTTGAAGTTGCAGAGTTATATGTTCCTGCTGTGGGTTTAAAGCAGAGTGCACAGTGGATCGATGAAGAGAAATTTCAGGCAGAACTGACACTGGAAGTGAGCGGTCTGAAAGAACTGTACAAAAGTCAACAGGAAAATACTGCTTCGGAGAACGGACAGTTGCAGATGGAAAATAGTACATGGGATGGAGAAGTGAGAGAAGCAGAAGCAGCAGAAAATACGACAGATGAAGTGGATTCTGAAAATACAGAGTGTGAATCAGAGAGTGCAGTAATAGATATAGAAGATATAGAAAGCGAAGAATACCGGAAGGCAGAAGAAAACGCAGAAGGATCTGACACAGAAACCGGACAGACACAACAGAGTGAGCAGGAGAACCAAAATGAGATCAGGGAAGATAAAACCAGATATTTTCTGACTGTATATATTTCAGAATATTTTCAGGTAAATGCAGAAGCGTTAAAGAATGATCTGCAGGCTGAATCCGTACAGATACAAAATAAGAAAGGTGAGACAACCCAGATTACAAAGCTGACCTGTGAGACTGCACTTTCAGATGCGGAAACAGATATCTTTACCATGAAAGTGCCGGTGTCTCTGCGTGAAGAATATCGTATTTCTTCTGTAAAAACAGATTATCCTCTGTGCCAGGATGCACCGCTTTGCAAAGATTGGGAGGGGACAGGTGCGTATTTCTGGATGAAATCAGGGGATGAAACCCGGACTGTTGCAGAAACTCCTTCAGCTCTGCTTTCCGTACAGGAGGCAAAAACAGGGATCACAGCCCGGTTACAGCAGGAGACGAAAGAGGTACGTGCAGGGCAGAACCTTACTTATATATTGTCTGTAGAGAATACAGGAGAATTACCTCTGGAAAATATAGAGATATCCAGTGTTTTTTCTCAGGATAATATAAAAGCCGAATGGAAACAGGAAGAGGGATTTACTGCAAATGGTATGCAGGGAATTATTTCAGGTCTTAAGGCAGGAGAAATCAGAAATCTTCAGATGACAGTACAGCTTACAGAAGAGCAGGCAGGAGAGCTTATTCATACAGTAACTGTAAAAGCGAAATATCCGGGAAAGGAAGAAAGTATTGGATGTCAGAAATCAGCCGAAACAGAAGTCATTGCATTAAAGGCTACTTTTGAGGTGGAGAAAACTGCGGACAGAACACAGGCATATCCGGGAGATACGATTACATATCAGATCTGCATCAGGAATACAGGTGAGCGGACACTTCATTCGGTTCTCAGTACAGAAAGATTCCAAAATGCCGGTATTCAGGCAAACTTTGTCAGGAAAGAGGGCGTAACATTAAACAGCACAGGCACACAGGCGCTGATTCCGCAGATCGCACCGGGAGAGGCTTTTGCGCTTTACGCCACAGTGACTGTTCCACAATATATGGCAAGTCAGGAATTGATCAATGAGGTAATTGTTACATCTGATGAGACTGGTACACAGGCAATGACATCTAAGGCAAACGTAGAATTAAAGGAAACTGATAATATTGTTACAGTTACGCCGCAACCGGCATCTCTGGCTTCCCAGAGTTATGGATATGACTCAAAGTCCGGAAGTGCTTATACTACTGCTTCCAAACCACGTACAGGAGATGAGACAGAAACGGCTTTGTATATTGTACTGGGGATTTTTGCAATCATGTCCGGAGTCAGTGCATTCTGTTACAGGAAGACAAAAAAATCAGCAGAAGTAGAGAAACAACGTTGAAACGACAGGGGAGGTGTGCTATTCTTATATAGAATATACGCTTTAGTAAAACACCTCTGCCTGACTTTAAAGAAATTGCGTTACTGTGAACGGAGTGAACAGTAACGAAATTGCCGCAGAGGCTGTATAAAATTCAGGCAGGCAGGAAATGATATGGAGGATTAAAATGAAATTAATATCCTTACTGGAAAAGCTGGAATATACATGTCTTCAGGGCAGTACAGACCAGGAAGTAAAAAATGTGATTTATGATTCCCGGAAAGTAGAAGAGGGCTCTCTTTTTGTCTGTATCCGCGGCGCAGTGGTGGATGGCCATAAATTTGTGCCGGATGTAGTTGCAAAAGGAGCAAAGGTTCTGATCGTGGAAGAAGCTGTGGAAGCACCGGAAGATGTGACAGTCATTTTTGTGAAAGATACACGATATGCAATGGCGTTTATTTCTGCCGCATATTTCGGATATCCCGCAGAGAAACTGAAAACAATTGGTATCACAGGAACAAAAGGAAAAACAACCACTACGTATATGGTAAAATCTATTCTGGAAAATGCCGGATATAAAGTGGGACTGATCGGAACCATTGAAGCGATCATCGGTGACAAAGTGATTCCTGCAAAGAACACAACACCGGAGTCTTATGTGATTCAGGAATATTTCCATGAGATGGCAGAAGCCGGCTGTGACTGTGTGGTTATGGAAGTTTCCTCCCAAGGACTGATGCTTCACAGAACTCAGGGATTTGTTTTCGATTTTGGTATTTTTACAAATATTGAGCCGGATCATATCGGACCAAATGAACATAAGGATTTTGATGATTATCTCAGATGCAAGTCCTTACTTCTGAAACAGTGCAAGGTAGGAATTGTAAACAGAGATGATGAACATTTCGAGAAGATTATTGAAGGTCATACATGCAGCCTGGAAACTTATGGATTTTCACCGGAAGCAGACCTTCGTGCGGAAGATGCAAAGCTGGTCGGAGGTAAAGGATATCTGGGTATTTCCTACCATCTGAAAGGACTTCTGGATTTTCATGTGGAGATAGATATTCCCGGTAAATTCAGCATCTACAATTCATTGACAGCAATCGCAATCTGCCGTCATTTTAAGGTTTCGGAAGAGAACATTCTCAAAGCCTTAAAAGTAGCTAAGGTAAAAGGCCGTATCGAAATGGTAAAAGTATCCGATGATTTTACTCTGATGATCGATTATGCGCATAATGCCATGGCTCTGGAGAGTCTTCTGACCACTTTGAAAGAATATCATCCCCACAGACTGGTATGTCTGTTTGGATGCGGAGGCAACAGATCGAAGCTTCGCCGCTATGAGATGGGAGAGGTTTCCGGAAAGCTTGCAGACCTTACCATCATTACCTCTGATAATCCACGTGATGAAGAACCACAGGCGATCATCGATGATATCAAGATCGGTATGGCAAAAACCGATGGAAAATATGTAGAGATTCCGGACAGAAAAGAAGCCATCGCCTATGCGATCCATCATGGAGAGCCGGGGGATATTATAGTTCTGGCAGGTAAGGGACATGAGGATTATCAGGAAATTAAAGGAAAGAAATATCCTATGGATGAACGTGTCCTGATCGCAGATATTCTTGCTGGTAAATAGGTAGCGGGTCAAACAGGAATAAGTTCATGATATATGCTGATATAATAATTGATATTTCCAGTGATAAACTGGACCGGAGTTTTCAATATCGTGTACCGGAAAGGCTGGAGAAGAAAATAAAGGCAGGGATGGTGGCAGCCATCCCTTTTGGAAATGCCGGCCGGGTGCGTAAAGGATATGTGATCGGATTGTCAGATAAACCGAAAATTGCTCCCGAAAAGATTAAAGAAATCAGTGAAATCTGCAGTGGAGAAGAGACTACGGAATCCAGACTGATCGCCCTGGCAGCCTGGATGAGAGAAAATTATGGTTCCACCATGATCCAGGCTCTCAGGACAGTACTTCCTATCCAGGAGAAAATCAAGGCAAAAGAGGAAAAAATATATATGCCTGGATATTTCCGAAGAGGCGGGAACGCAGTTGCTGAAAGAACTTGAACAAACAAGGTTTAAAGCCAGAACAAGACTTCTGAGGGAACTTCTGGAGGAAAAAAAGACTGGATTATACACATGCGGCGAAAGAACTGGGGACAACTTCTGCTGTTGTAAAGAAATTTCAGGAGCAGGGGATTATCCGCATAGAATATGATGAGATAATGAGAACTTCACTGAATACAGGTGATATTTCCGGAGAAAGGCGAATGCCGCTTACAGATGAACAGGAAGCGGCAGTAAAGCAGATACAGAGAGAGTGGAAAAACCCATCGCCGAAGCCTGTACTGATCGAGGGAGTGACAGGGAGCGGGAAAACCCAGGTGTATATAAAGCTGATCGAGCAGACGCTTTCTCAGGGAAAAGAAGCAATTGTGCTGATCCCGGAGATTGCTCTGACATATCAGACGGTACGCAGATTTTATGCCAGATTTGGGGATAAAGTATCAGTTATCAATTCCAGACAGTCTCAGGGAGAACGCTATGATCAGTTTAAACGTGCGAAAAAGGGAGAAGTCCAGGTGATGATCGGTCCCAGATCTGCGCTGTTTACGCCATTTGCCAGTCTGGGACTGATCATTATTGATGAAGAACATGAACCAAGCTATAAAAGTGAAAGCACACCCCGTTATCATGCAAGGGAAACTGCAATCCGGAGAGCTGTTTTAGAACATGCAAATGTGGTAATGGGTTCAGCTACTCCATCAGTGGAAGCCTACAGTAAGGCAATGAATGGGGAATATAGTCTGGTCAGGCTGACAACAAGATATGGAAGCAGACCTCTGCCCCGGGTTTCTATCGTAGACCTGCGTGAGGAATTAAAAGCAGGAAACAGGTCTGTACTGAGCAGAGAACTCCGGCAAAAGATGAAAGGCCGGTTTGAGAAAAAAGAACAGGTAATGCTTTTTCTGAACAGAAGAGGATACGCAGGTTTTGTATCCTGCCGGTCCTGTGGACATGTGATGAAGTGTCCGCATTGTGATGTTTCTCTTTCGGAGCATAATAATGAAAGGCTTTTATGTCATTACTGTGGATATGAGACAGGAAAACCCCGGATATGCCCGGTGTGCGGATCGCCTTATATTGGCGGATTTAAGGCAGGAACACAGCAGATCGAGAAGGTAGTGCGGGAAGATTTTCCAGAAGTCAGGACTCTCAGAATGGATTTTGATACAACAAGAACCAAGGGCAGCTATGAAAAGATCCTTGCAGCTTTTGCAGCTCATGAGGCAGATATACTGATCGGAACACAGATGATCGTTAAGGGGCATGATTTTCCGGATGTCACACTCATGGGAATAGTAGCAGCGGATCTTTCACTGAATGCAGAGGATTATCAATGTGCGGAACGTACCTTTCAGCTTCTCTGTCAGGCAGTCGGCCGGGGAGGACGGGGGGAAAAACCGGGAGAGGCAGTGATCCAGACCTATCATCCGGATCATTACAGTATTCAGGCGGCGGCAGTGCAGGATTATCAGGCATTCTATGAGGAAGAGATGAGTTATCGTATGCTTCTGGATTATCCGCCTGCGGCACATATGCTGGCAGTTCTGGGTTCAGGTCCGGAAGATGAGAAACTGGTTCAGGCAATGTATTATCTGAAACTTTATATAGAAAGGATATACAGAGAAAATGACCTGCATATCATTGGCCCGGCATATGCGTCAGTTGGAAAAGTTAAGGATATTTACAGACAGGTTATCTATTTAAAACATAAAGATCATAAAACGCTGGTACATATCAAAGACCAGCTGGAGAAATACATAGAGATAAATTCCGGTTTCCGGAAAATATACATACAATTTGATTTCAGTTAATTATGGCAGATTTTTTCAAAATCTCATTACTGAAGTAATCTGCTGCAGAAGGGAAATCCGGAAGGCAGTAATTTCTGAAATCATGATATAACAATAATCAAGATATCAGGTTAGGGGCAAAATATCTTTTGATCCTAACATCATAATCAAAGAAGAGGAGAATAAAGAAATGGCACTTAGAAAAATCAGATTACAGGGCGACGAAGTACTTGCAAAGGTCAGCAGGCCGGTAGAAAAGATGACACCACGTATTCATGATCTGATCGGGGATATGCTTGAAACCATGTATGATGCAATGGGAGTTGGCCTCGCTGCACCACAGGTGGGTATGCTGAAGCGTATTGTTGTGATCGATATAGGAGAGGGTCCTATCGTGCTGATCAATCCTGAAATCCTTGAAACATCAGGCGAACAGACTGGTGATGAAGGATGCTTAAGTGTACCTGGAATGGCTGGTCAGGTAACACGTCCGAACTATGTAAAGGTAAAAGCTCTGGATGAGGATATGAATGAAGTAGAATATGAAGGGGAAGGTCTTCTTGCGCGTGCTTTCTGCCATGAGATCGATCATCTGGACGGACATATGTATACAGAACTGGTAGAAGGAGAACTTCATCAGGTTTCCTATGATGAGGATGAGGAGTGATAATCAAATGAAGATAGTATTTATGGGAACACCGGATTTCGCAGTGCCGTCATTACATGCACTGACAGAAGCCGGATATGCGGTGGCAGCAGTGGTGACTCAGCCTGACAAACCAAAAGGGAGAGGTAAGACATTATTGCCAACACCTGTAAAAGAAGAAGCCGTTATGCACGATATTCCGGTATATCAGCCGGAGAAAGTGAGAAATAACCCTGAATTTCTGGAGATTCTGAAAGAAATCAATCCTGATATCATAGTTGTTGCTGCATATGGACAGATTATTCCAAAAGAAATCCTGCAGCTTCCGAAATTTGGATGTATCAATATTCATGCGTCTCTTCTTCCGAAATACAGAGGAGCAGCGCCTATCCAGCAGGCTGTGATCGACGGGGAAAAAGTATCAGGTGTAACGATCCAGCAGATGGGAGAAGGTCTTGATACCGGTGATATGATTTCAAAGATAGTGATTCCGATCTCTCCGACAGAAACAGGTGGAAGCCTGTTTGGAAAACTTGCGCAGGCCGGTGCGGATCTGCTGATCAAGACGCTTCCATCTATTGAGCAGGGAACTGCGGAGTTTGAAAAACAGCCGGAGGAGAGTCCTACACCTTATGCGGCTATGATCACCAAACAGATGGGACTGATGGATTTCAGAAAATCTGCAGAAGAACTGGAACGCCTTGTACGCGGCCTGAATCCATGGCCAAGTGCTTATACATTTCTTAATGGAAAAACTCTGAAAGTGTGGAAATGTAAAGTGAGCACTGAGAAAACAGATGCTGTTCCGGGAACAATCTTCCTGGCAGATAAAGAGGGGATCCATACAGCATGTGGAGAAGGAGTGCTGATTCTTACAGAGATACAGCTGGAAGGTAAGAAGCGTATGGAAACAGAAGCCTTTCTCCGGGGATATCACATTGAAAATGGAATTGTTTTTACAGATCATAAGGAGTGATTAGATGTACGGATATTATTATTTTGATCCTACGTATTTACTGCTCGTTATCGGAATGGTGCTGTCTTTACTGGCATCTGCAAAGGTAAAGAGTACGTTTTCTGTTTACAGCAGAGTGCGCAGTGCATCGGGGCTTACAGGTGCCGATGCTGCCAGACGGATTCTTCGTATGTCGGGAATTACGGATGTTACGGTAGTACCCATATCCGGCAGCCTGACAGACCACTATGATCCGGGAAGTAAGAAACTGGCACTTTCCCAGGGTGTATATGATAAAACATCTGTGGCTGCGATCGGGGTGGCTGCGCATGAATGTGGACATGCTATTCAGCATGCGACTAACTATGTGCCATTGAATCTTCGCTCTGCGATTGTGCCTGTTGCAAACATCGGTTCCACACTTTCCTGGCCATTGTTTCTGGCAGGACTGATTTTCTCAATCCGTCCACTGCTGACTGTTGGAATCATTTTGTTTACATTTGCGGTTCTTTTTCAGCTTGTAACTCTTCCGGTAGAATTTAATGCATCTTCAAGAGCATTGAAAATGCTTGGAAGTTCAGGAATGCTTGGAGCTGATGAGGTAAAAGGTGCAAGAAAAGTCCTTACAGCAGCGGCACTCACCTATGTTGCAGCACTTGCTTCATCAATTCTGCAGCTTTTAAGATTGATCATACTTGCCGGAGGAAGAGACCGTGACTAATGGAATAAATACAAGAGAACTGATATTACAGATATTACTGGAAATTGAGGAAGAGGGAAAACACAGCCATATTGCAATCCGCAATGCTCTTTCCAAATATCAGTTCCTTCCAAGACAGGAGAGAGCTTTTATTACCAGAGTTTGTGAAGGAACACTGGAATATCGTATTTTAATAGATTATATTATTGATTCATATTCAAAAGTATCTGTAGATAAAATGAAGCCTGTGATCAGGGAAATCCTGAGAAGTGCAGTTTATCAGATCAGGTTTATGGACAGTGTGCCGGACAGCGCAGTGTGTAATGAAGCGGTGAAGCTGGCACAGAGAAAAGGCTTTTACAGCCTGAAACCTTTTGTAAACGGTGTTCTTCGTACGATTGCCAGAGAGTGGAAAAATCTGAAACTTCCTTCAAGGGAAGAAAATCCGGTCAGATATCTGTCTGTCAGATATTCTATGCCGGAAACACTGGTAAACCGTTGGCTTGAGGATTACGGGGAAGAAAAAACAGAAAAGATCCTTACAGATTTTCTCACTGAGAAACCGATCACAGTACGCTGCAGAACTCATAAATATCCACAGAAAGAGATTTATGAGAGCCTAGTCGATCAGGGAGTGGAAGTGAAACCTGCACCTTATCTTCCCTATGCATATGAAATTTCAAATTATAACCATATTCTTGCACTGGATGCATTTATACAGGGGAAAATCCAGGTGCAGGATGTAAGCTCCATGCTGGTGGCAGAAATTGCAGATCCGCAAAAAGGGGATTATGTGATAGACATGTGCGCAGCACCTGGTGGAAAGAGTCTCCATGTTGCAGATAAAATGGGAGATTACGGAACAGTAGATGCACGCGATATCAGCCAGTACAAAGTGGATATGATCGAAGAGAATATTCACAGAACAGACTGCATTAATGTGCAGGCTCATGTGATGGATGCTACGGTATTTGATGTAGATTCAGAACTCAAGGCAGATGTCGTTCTGGCAGATGTCCCATGTTCCGGATATGGAGTAATTGGAAAGAAGCCGGAGATCAAATACAGGGTGACAGCACAGAAGCAGGAAGAGATTGTAATCCTTCAGAGAACAATCCTTGACAATGCGGCAGAATATGTGAAACCGGGCGGAGTGCTGGTATTCAGTACCTGTACTATCGCAAAGGAAGAGAATGAAGAGAACATGTTGTGGTTTATGAATAATCATCCGTTCAAACTGGAGAGTATTGATCCGTATCTTCCGGAAGAACTGCATTCTGAGACAACAGCTCTGGGTTATCTTCAGCTTCTGCCGGGAGTACACAAAACAGATGGCTTCTTTATTGCAAAATTCAGGAGAAAATAAGTAATGACAGACATTAAGTCAATGACGATCGACGAATTAAAGAAACTGATGACCACTCTGGGAGATAAGCCCTTTCGTGCGAAGCAGATTTACAGCTGGCTGCATGAACACCTTGTTACTTCTTATGATGAGATGACCAATCTTTCCAAAAGCCTGAGGGAAAAACTGAAAGAATATCCTGTCACAGCACTGAAGATGGTAGATGTACAGACATCTCGGATTGACGGTACACAGAAGTATCTGTTCCGTCTCAGTGATGGAAATGTGATAGAGAGTGTTCTCATGCGGTATAAACATGGAAATTCTGTCTGTATTTCTTCTCAGGTGGGATGCCGCATGGGATGCAGATTCTGTGCATCTACCATAGGAGGACTGACCAGATGTCTTCTCCCGTCAGAAATGCTGGATCAGATATACAGGATACAGGCTCTGACAGGAGAAAGAGTTTCCAATGTTGTGGTCATGGGAACGGGGGAACCTCTTGATAATTATGAAAATCTTCTCAGGTTTATACATATCCTGACAGAAGACGGAGGACTTCATATCAGTCAGAGAAACCTGACTGTATCTACCTGTGGGCTGGTTCCGAAGATTTATGACCTTGCAAAAGAAAAGCTTCAGATGACACTTGCACTTTCCCTTCACGCACCTAATGATGTGAAGCGACGGGAACTGATGCCGATCGCAAACAAATACAGCATGGATGAGGTTCTGGAAGCCTGCCGTTATTATTTTAAAGAAACCGGGCGCAGGATCACATTTGAATACAGTCTGGTAGCCGGAGTTAATGACAGCGATGAGGATGCAAGGGAACTTTCCGGCAGGATCAGAGATATGAACTGCCATGTAAATCTGATCCCGGTAAACCCTATTAAGGAACGTTCCTTTGTGCGTTCAACAAGACAGGCTGTGGAGAATTTCAAAATAAAACTTGAAAAATGTGGAATAAATGTTACTATTAGAAGAGAAATGGGCAGTGATATTGATGGTGCCTGTGGACAGTTAAGAAAAAGTTATATGGAAAAAATCAGAAAGCGAGAAGTGACATGAGGATATATTCAGCTACTGATGTCGGGCAAAAGCGGAAGATGAACCAGGATTATGTGTTCGCAACTGCTGACCCGGTTGGAAATCTTCCGAATCTGTTTGTTGTTGCAGATGGTATGGGTGGTCATAATGCAGGTGATTATGCATCCTCTCATGCGGTTACATCTATGGTGGAGGAAATCCGGCAGGATGCGGATTTTAATCCGGTAAAGGTAATCCGTCATGCCATTGAATGTGTAAATACCGAGATTCTTACCCAGGCACAGCAGGATGAGAAACTCAGAGGAATGGGAACAACGATGGTGGTAGCTACTATCGTAGGACATTACGCTTATGTGGCAAATGTAGGTGACAGCAGACTTTATGTGATCGGAGAGAAGATTCAGCAGATAACAAGGGATCACTCACTGGTGCAGGAGATGGTAAGAATGGGAGAACTTGACCCTGAACAGGCAAGGAAGCATCCTAAGAAAAATATCATTACAAGAGCACTTGGAGCAGAGAAAACAGTGGATATTGATTTCTTTGATCTGAAACTGGAACCCGGAGATGTAGTTTTGATGTGTTCGGACGGGCTCAGCAACATGGTTGAGGACAGCCAGCTGAGGGAAATCATTTCTGACACATCTACAGATCTGGATGAAAAAGGCAGGATACTTATAAGAGAAGCAAACCGCAATGGCGGCAAGGATAATATTGCAATTGTATTGGTAGAACCATTCACAGACGAGGTGAAAGCATGTTAAAAACGGGAATGATCATAGCAGAACGCTATGAGATATTAGGAAAAATTGGTACCGGCGGAATGGCGGACGTATACAAGGCAAAAGACCATAAGCTGAATCGGTTTGTTGCTGTAAAAGTTCTTAAGCCGGAATTCAGAGAGGATACGACGTTTATCCGCAAGTTTAAAAGTGAGGCTCAGGCTGCAGCAGTCCTGACACATCCGAATATAGTGAATGTATTTGATGTTGGTGACGATAACGGAGTTTATTACATTGTTATGGAGCTTATTGAGGGAATTACTCTCAAGGAGTACATTTCCAAAAAGGGAAAGCTTTCTGTAAAAGAAGCAACCAGTATTGCAATCCAGGTCTCCATGGGACTGGAAGCTGCACACAGCCATGGGATTGTACATCGTGATGTAAAACCGCAGAATATTATCATTTCCATGGATGGAAAGGTAAAAGTAACAGATTTTGGTATTGCAAGAGCCGCTTCTTCCAATACCATAAGCTCAAATGTAATGGGATCTGTTCATTACAGTTCACCGGAACAGGTCAGAGGCGGATACAGTGATGAGAAGAGTGATATTTATTCACTGGGTATCACAATGTATGAAATGGTTACAGGGAAGGTTCCTTTTGACGGAGATACCACAGTAGCTATTGCTATCAAACATCTTCAGGAAGAGATTGTTCCTCCAAGTATTTATACACCGGAGCTTCCCCACAGTCTGGAGCAGATCATTCTGAAATGTACACAGAAAAGCGTGGATCGCCGTTATCAGAATATGGAGGATGTGATCGCAGATCTGAAGCATTCTCTGATCGATCCACAGGGAGATTTCGTAACGCTGACGTCTGTGGATAACGAAGCAAAAACAGTTGTAATCTCAGATAAGGAGCTTGGCGAGATCAAACATATGCCGAAGCAGATCGTAAAGTCAGAACCTGAGGCTCTGGAAGAAGAAATCAATGAAACAGATTATGATGATGAGCCGGAAGTGAAAAAGCACAGGAAGAAATCAGATAAGCCTGAGAAAAAGCAAAAAAAGAGGCGGACATGGGCTGACTATTGTAATGCTTCTGATGGGTGTTGTGATTCTGATAGCAATCATTCTGGTCGCAGGAAAGGCGTCCGGACTTATTGGAAGTAACAATGATACAGACAAAAAAACTGAGGCCCAGGATACATCGGAATCAGATGATGACGGAATGATAACTGTGCCGAATCTGGTAGGAAAAACAGAGGATGAAGCAAAGAATATCACAAAGGATATGAAACTGGGTATTCAGCCTATGGGCGAGGAGGCTTCAAATCAGGCAAAAGGAACCATTTCTTCACAGGATATTCCAAAGGGAAGTAAAGTAGAGCAGTATACGACCATTAAGTATTATATCAGCAAGGGTGCGCAGAAGATCACAATTCCGGATGTGGATGGACAGACCGGAGTAGACGCACAGCAGACTCTGGAAGATATGGGATTAACTGTTGAGATACAGAAAGAATACAGTGAATTAAATGATGATGGTACTCCGGTTACAGATCCGGGATATGCAGTCTCCACAACTCCGGCAGCCGGAAACTCTGTTTCAGCAGGGGACAGCGTAACACTGCTTGTCAGTCGAGGCGTGGACTATGGAGACAGTGTGGAGGTTCCAAGTGTTGTCGGAATGACAAAGAATGATGCAGTTACTACTTTTGGTAAGTTCCTCAATGTGGAAGTAAAAGAGGAAAAGAGTACAGAGGTGGCAGAAGGAGAAGTAATTTCACAGGAACCGGAAGCCGGAAACTGGGAAGATCCGGATAATGTAAATGTTGTGATCACAGTAAGTACCGGAGATCAGGAACCTTCGGCTCAGAGTGACAGCGCAGATACTGCTGCATCATCTGATGCTCCGGCACAGACAGCAGATAACAGTGCGGCGGCAGCAACCGGGGAAGTATGGAAATGTACACAGACTCTGAATACTCCGTCAGGATATTCCGGAGGTCCGGTACGTCTGGAACTGATCCAGAATGTAAACGGAACACCGACTGCTTCAGTTGTTCTGGAAGATCAGGTAATCCAGTTCCCGTATGATCTGAATATCACAGGTGCACCTGGTATCAGCGAGGGTACTTTGTATCTGTCTGAACAGATTAGCGGAACTTATCAGGAACTCGGAAATTATTCTATTACATTTGCTAAGGCTGAATGATCCATGCAGGGAAAGATAATAAAAGGAATTGCAGGATTTTATTACATCTATGCAGAAAATGATGAGATTTATGAATGCAAAGCAAAGGGAATATTCAGAAAAGATAAACAGAAACCTCTTGTAGGGGATAATGTGGAGATAGAGGTTTTGGATGAACAGGAGAAGGAAGGCAGTGTGACTGCCATCCTTCCCAGAAAAAATTCATTGATCCGTCCGGCTGTTGCCAATGTGGATCAGGCTTTTGTGATTTTTGCGATGGAGAATCCTAAACCTAATTTTATGCTGCTTGACCGTTTTCTGATCATGATGGAGAAAGAGAATGTTCCGGCAGTCATATGTTTTAACAAGAAAGATCTTGCAAAACAGGAAGAACTGGAGCTTTTATATGAAACCTATAAGAGTTGTGGATATGATGTGAGTTTTTTCCAGCACTTTTAATGGAGAGGGTCTGGATGAAATACGTGAGATCCTGAAAGGAAAAACAACTGTAGTTGCAGGACCTTCCGGTGTGGGAAAATCTTCAATTACCAATGCACTGCAGGAAAATGTACAGATGGAAACCGGGGAGATAAGTAAGAAGCTGAAACGTGGAAAGCATACCACGCGTCATTCTCAGGTGATACCGGTGGGACATATGGCATCATTGATAACATGGCTAACCCCTTCAATATCAATCCCACGCGCTGCAAGGTCAGTCGCTACAATGTACTCAAAATCAAGCTTCTTGACTTGATTCATGATACGCTTACGTTCACGTGGTGGAATACCTCCATGAATTTTGGCAACCTTAAGACCATTTGACACTAGGTAGCTGTGCAAATCGTCAGCACGTTCCTTGGTATTAACGAAAATCATTGCCAGGTATGGTTGCATCCCCTTAAGCATCTCAAGAATCTGTTCATTCTTGTTGCGCCCCTTGGTAGATACCAACCAGTTATCAATGGTATCTGCAATAACTGTTGAAGTTTTGATTTGTTCCATGACTGGATTGGTCAAATACTTCTTCAAGAATGGTTGCAATTTTTGAGGAATGGTTGCTGAGAAGACCAAAATTTTGAACTTCCTTAGGCAGACTCGCCGCAATCTTTGTCCACAGTATCCAAGAATCCCATGTCCATGGTCATATCAGCTTCGTCAACAACAAAGGTATGGGCCTTGTGGATAGCCAAGTCACCAGACTTAACTAGGTCATAGATACGTCCTGGTGTCCCGATAACAATATGAGGTTGGGATACCTTGAGTTTCTCAATCTGACGTTGCTTGTCTGTACCACCCACATAGTTAACCACACGAATTTCTGTATCAGAGTGTTTAGCAATCTGTTTTGTTGCTTGGTAAATTTGTGTCGCCAATTCACGTGATGGCGCTGTGATAACAACTTGAACATCGCCACTCTTCGGATTGAGCTTCTCAAAAATTGGCAAGAGGAAGGTATGTGTCTTCCCTGAACCCGTCTTTGATTCACCAACCAAATCACGACCTGAACGGACTACAGGAATCAATTTCTGTTGAACAGGTGTTGGCTCTTTAAACTTAATCTCGTCAAGAGCCTCCTGAATAAATGTTTTAAAATTAAAATCTTTAAATGACATGCTTAGTTACTTCTTTTCTATCTAGTCTATCCCTATCATTATAACAGAAAAAGAGCATTTCTGCTCTTTTCATTTATTTCATAACGTTTCCAAGAACCATCCAAAGGGTAATGGCACTTGCAAGTGCTCCAACTGTCCAAAGGAAAGCATCAACCTTCCACTCTGACCATTTGTCACCCTTACCTGAAAGACCACCCAACTCGAGGTGATGGTGGAATGGTGTCATACGGAAAATACGACGACCTTCACCATACTTACGCTTAGTGTATTTGAAATAGCTGACCTGTAGCATGACAGAAGCTGTCTCAAAGACATAAACCACACCAATCAAGAGTAGGGTCCACTCTACACGTAGGGCAATAGAGATAACCGCAAGCATAGCTCCAAGTGACAAGGAACCGACATCTCCCATAAAGACCTTGGCTGGCTTGTGGTTAAAGACGAAGAAGCCAAGAAGTGCCCCAATCATAGTGATAATGATGGTCAAGATAGCGAACTCACCCTTGACAAAAGCGATAATTCCATAGGCAATCAAGCTGATAACCACAGAGATAGAAGCTAAACCATCAATACCGTCTGTCAAGTTCACAGCATTTGAGAAACCGACAATCCAGAATAGGACAAAGAGAACATAAAAGACACCGAGATGAATGGTTAATCCACCAATAGCTAGGCTATCTGTCCCACTAGGGAGTACGTGGATAAAGTAGAAAAGCAAACCCGCAATAATCTGCAAGGCCATCTTTTGCCAAGG
>ENA-OQES01000099-OQES01000099.1-human-gut-metagenome-genome-assembly--contig:-NODE-99-length-35076-cov-8.626885_pt1 | contig 35076 bp, 26 predicted proteins | sample MGYA00242798_ERZ504641 | MGnify/ENA primary metagenome ERZ504641 (study PRJEB26092, sample SAMD00036327) | human gut metagenome | host: Homo sapiens | study: EMG produced TPA metagenomics assembly of...
GGTCCCTTTCCGAACCCGGAAGCTAAGGCCTGGTCGCGGCGATGGTACTGCACTCGAGAGGGTGTGGGAGAGTAGCACGCCGCCGCATTCAACGTCGGGGTTCCCGTCGAGCGTGACGCTCCGGGAAGCCCCCCTTTTTTGTCTTTTGGTTCGTGTTTCCCGCGGCGCGCGGGAGGCTCCCAATCCACAACATTCAACTTAATAATATGAAGATCCTTGGTAGAGCGCTCCGCTCCCAAGGATCTTTTTGTATTTCTGGGCAAATAATCGCCATTCCAGCAAACTGCCCGGCATAACGGAATGGTGGCTCAGCAAAGCCGGGCCAAGAAAGGGAAGGCCGGGAACGGCCGCAAATCCATGTCACAGTCCATTGCGCGAAACAATAACACGGCAACGCAAGATGACGAGAACATCTCCATCAATCTTATTCTTGCCATTCTGTCAACTGGAATCATGGCCTTCATTGGCATCCTTACGGAAACCCTCACCAACGTGCTTTTCCCTGGATTAATGGCGGAATTCCACGTCGACACGTCCACTGTTCAATGGCTGACGACCGGCTTATCTGCTTACGATAGCGCTTGTCACGCCACTCTCAAGCTATTTCAAGCGCAAACTGAAGTTGCGTACCATCTTCCTTACCGCAATCGTGCTCTGCATCACCGGCTGCCTGATGGCAGCTTGCACGTTGAACTTTCCTATGCTGATGACCGCGCGAATACTACAGGGAGCGGGCACGGGAATCGCGCTTCCGTTGATGTTCAATATCATTCTTGAACAGTCTCCGAAAAGCAAAATCGGCATGCTGATGGGCGTTGGAGGCATGGTGGTGGCCGTGGCGCCGGCACTCGGACCGACTGTGGGCGGTCTTGTCGGTACGTTCATGCCGTGGCGTTGGATTTTCGTGATTCTGCTGCCGTTCCTGTTTGTTTCGCTGGTGTGCGGCCCTAAAACGATTCATCAGGTCACTCCTACCGAAGAGGCGCATATCAATCCGCTGCATGTGCTTTGCCTAGCAGTCGGATTCGTCTGTTTCGTGTTTGCGCTCGACCGTGGCGGATCCGCCGTTACCGCAGTGAGTAATGGGGATACTTCCGCGACTACGCAATGTGTGATTGCAGTGGTTCTGCTGCTGATTGCCATGGCCGCTTTGCTAGTGTTCGCTTGGGTGTCGCATCGTGCGTTCTCGCCGCTGGTTCGTCTGACCGTGTTGCGGAGTGTGAAATTCCGTTGGCATTTGCTTGCGTATGTGCTGCTGCAGTTTGTGACGATCGGTTACGGCTATATGATTCCGAACGCTTCGCAACTGGGATTCGGCGCGTCTGTGCTTGCCGCAGGCGTGGTGTTGCTGCCTGGCGCGTTGCTGGGAGCGGCTAGTGCTCCGGTTTCGGGATCGCTGCTTGATAAGTTCGGTTCGGTCCGCCCGATGTTCACTGCCATGCTCGCCGACCTGCGTGCCTTCGCGTCCAAACGATAGCTGCTGTGCTCACGGTACGTGAGTTCGTGTCCGGATCCCTCCACTCGCTGGAAGAATCTGGACAATTCGGGGGTGTATGTGCGGGCAGATTCCTCCAGTGGGTGGGAGAATCCGGATGCTGGGAAGCATACCAACGTACCAATTCCTCCAGTGGATGGAGGTTTCAGGACGTTTGGAGGCCGGTGCGCGGGTGTTTTCCTCCAGTGGGTGGAGGTTTTCGGACTGTAGAAGGCCTATGGGCGTACTGATTGTTCCAGCCACTGGAGGAATTCGGACTGTGAGAGTCTTGGCAGCGGGCTGATTCCTCCAGTGAGTGGGCGATCTGGGACGCTGAGAGGTGCGTTGGCGGGTGAATTGTCCCAGAGGGTGGAGAATTCGGTGCGCGGGGAAGTCCTCACGTGTACGGATTCCTCCAGTGAGTGGGCGATCTGGGACGTTGCGACACGCCGATTTGGGGTTTGGAAGAAACTGTTGTATCCTAATCAAGTTGCGTTTCGCGGATAGACACTGTGAGACGTTGCATAATTGGAGAATTCGCCTAGTGGTCTATGGCGCACGCTTGGAAAGCGTGTTGGTGTAACAGCCTCACGAGTTCGAATCTCGTATTCTCCGCCAGTAGGGCTTCCGGATCATTTCGGGAGCCCTTTTTTATGCCCAAACGGCGGGTTTTCAATAGCTCGCTGTCGTGGCTCGCTGCGGCACGTGCAACGGAAAAGTTGCGAAACAGTGGGGGAGTTGCGCATATCGCTGATTTCGTTCGTAACGGTATGCTACCTTGCGTTACGCTCGGAACGGTGGCCGTTGCCAGTGGAGAGATTACCGGCAGAGATTGCTTGAAGAGAGGGAGGGCAGCGATGGCTGAGTTCGACGATGAGCTAGATATGCAGCGTGAACTCGATACCCGCGATTCCCTGGCTTCGATGGCCCACTACCATGTGTCATCGCCGGGTGCCGTTACCACGCAGGTGTTGCCGCCAAGCTTCATTCCCACTGCGACCGGCCGCATTCGCCCTGTGACGGGCACGATTCCCGCAATACAGTCGGATGCTCAGGAAAAACAGGCGCAGATTGGCCGTTCCGTTCGATCCATACGTTCGCTGGCTGCCGGCTCGCTTCGTAAATCGCAAGATTTCGATGCAGACGGTAGTACCGACGGCAACGGCAATAGCGGCTCCATAACGCCCCGCATAGCGTCCAGCGCCCCGCACTACGTCGATTGATCGTCGATTTTGACCGTCGACATTGCTTTCGACTTAAGTTCGATGAAACAGGCCTGATTCTAACCTAATTACAGTCCGCTTTATCGATTAGTCGTCGCAGCCGGATAATGCCCGATTATCAATCTGCCGTATTACTCAACAACAGCAATAAACGGACTTGCAGGCAATCCGAGATCGTTATACAGCAGACTGGAAATAACCGGATTTCCACTCCACCAGTAACGCACTTGAGTTACCGCGTTGCAATTCGAGCTTCCATCGGCGGCACTCAGCACAATCTGATCACCCTTAATCGTTGCCGTTGCCGAAACCCACTTTCCGGAATCGTCGGCAATTTCAAAACCTTGCAATGGCGTGGAAGTCGGCGTTGCAACGTTGGAAATACCATTCAAAGGAGTCGCGTCCGGATTCGCATCATAATCAGGTACGGTCGCGCTCGCAGTCTTCGAATAATTGGGCTTTTCCGTCTGCAGACCGGTTGCGGTGCCGTTCTGGAACGACAATACGATCGTGCCATCGGAAGCATGCTTCGCATGCGCGATAAGCGGCCCGTTGGGAATGGTCTTGTCTTCCGACATTGCCAGATATTGCGCGGCCATGCGCGCGCCGAGAATATCTTTGCCAAGCGGATGTATCAACGTTGAAGTGCCCTTGTCCGTATCCAGTGACACCGTCATTGCAACGTTGGAAGCATTGCGTAATCCGGCATTGCTCAACGTGTTCAACTGCGCGAATCGCACGTTTTGTGTGTACTGGTAGCCAGGCCAGCGTGCCAATTGCACATACAGGAACGGCAGATCATCCTGATCGAACACTTCACGATATTGGTTGATCAGCAGCGTCATCTGCGACTCGTACGCCAGCGCGGTCGCCTCGTTCGTGGAATCATTGCATCCCTGATACCACAGCACGCCCGCCACATGGAACCCTTCCAAAGGCGCAATATGGTTCGCATAAATATCACCGCCCTGCACGTGAAGTCGAATCGGCGTGCCACCCCATGCGGTTTGAATAATGCCGATCGGCACGTTCGGATGCGCGGCACGAAGCTGCATGGCAAACTGCTGCGCCAGATAACTGAAATGCTGCGAATTATCGGCGGTCGCCTCAAGCCAGGTGCCAGCCTGCTCATTCACGTCGCGTAACGGAAAATCCGTACCTTTCGAGGAATTGGCGCTCGCAACGAAGTGTACGTTGTTGTCGGAAAGCTGCTTCGGCAGATCGTCGGTCGTTATCAGACCTCCGCCGAAATTGTAGGAGTTGCCTGAACCCTCATAATATTGCGAATAATTCAATTCCATATTCGACTGTCCGGCAGCAATAAATACGTCGCCAACATACACGTTTTTCAGAGTCAACAAAGTGGTTTCGTTGTATAAAATCGTTAATGAATATGGTTTAAGACTTGCTTTTTGTTTGGGTAAGGTGCAGGTGAAATCGCCATTTTTGGAAATTTTAGCTTGTGCTGATGCTGATTTCTTTCCTTGGGAAATCGTTGTAATCAGTTGCGTTGGGTCAACAACTTTTCCGCGTTGTGAAGTGGTGGCCGTTCCTTTGACTACCAGCGTTTTCCCACGTTGGAAAACCATGTTCTCCAAATAGTAGGAGGGGAGTTTCACGGTGATGCGGGTCGCATAATTGTTGTTGGATTGCGTGGCGTTGTCGTTGCTGGAGACATTATCTGATGCGCTGCTGCTGCTATTGGAATTACTGCCGTTGACGTTTGCTGAACCGTCGCCCCATTTCGGCCCACAGCCAACAATGATCGCCACCAGAATTGCCGCGGTCACTACCGCGGCAATAATCACGCGTGCCAGTCGTTTCTTCTTCAAGATGGCTCCCCTTCTGCGTCCGCAATGCAACGCTTGCAGCGTTTGTTTAACGGAGCAATCACATTAAAGCCTAGTCAATCTTGCTGCGATGCGCACAAATATGGTCATCCGTCAGGATCTGCCCATTTCTGTCATCTCTCCATGATGGCGTCCCATGGGCCGGACTTTTATCGGTCGAGAGCGGTGGACGTCCCATAATCACGCCACCCACTGTTCGTCCGTCTTCAGGAAATTCGCCTTGTTCGTAGGATTTGCGCCAACGATCGATCATCTCATCGGTGATCTCTTGCCCATTTGCCGCTGTCCAGCTCATGAGAGCCGCCTTTCCGTTCGTTTGGTCTTTCCCTAGTCTTGCACTTTTCTTTTGACTTGTTACTGCATTCTATAGCCGTGAAGTCTTGAAAATGGCGGAATTTCAACGTTTCTTCTTTTGCCTGCCATGTGACTCTCTTTTGCTTTTCTTTTGATTCTAAAATCAAAAGAAACGTTGGGTATGCGGAAAAGGGGTATGGAAGAGTTGGGAGAAACGTAAAGACGGTGAGGCTAATGATCGGCTTGGTTGACAGGCCTGGTTGGCTTGATTGGCCGGCTTGATCGGCTGGTTGGGTGGCAGCGTTGCGATCGGTTGATTTACTGGAGGAATTGATCGTTCAGCGTTGCGTCGGTCGCGTCGGCTGCGCCGGATTGGTCGACGGTGCCGTCCGTGGCGCCCGCGTCGCCGGCAACTCCAGCATCGCCCTCCGTGGCCGTGGCTCCGTCCGTTCCGTCGTCGCCGTCCGTTCCGTCAGCGCTATTGTCGGTTCCGTCACCGCCATCGGTGGCCGCGGATTCGTCGCTCTTCTGCAAAGCCTGCTTGAACTGCTTGGCCTGCTTGTCGTACTCGGCTTTTGCGGCGTTGGCTTTGCTGATGGTAGCGGAAGTGTCGGCGGCGCAGCTCAGCGTTTTCGGCGCGGTAACTTCCGTCTGGTGCAGTTCGGCAAGCTTGTCGAGATCGTAGGACCCGTCGAAGCTGGTGAACGCTTCGGAGATCTTCGCCTTCAGCTGGAACGCCTTGGAATAGGAGGTGTTCATGGCCGTGACGGCTTCCTTACAGTCGTTGAGTGCGGCCAGGTCGCGCATTTGCTGCGATGCGCGCACGCCTGTGAATCCGAAGACCGCGCCCAGAACAACGACTACGACGACTACGGCGATGATGATCTGGCGGTAGATGTGCTTTACGCGCTGGTCCGTCCAAGCGTCGCCGTCGCTGATGCCTTGCGCTATGGCCGCGTCGAATAGGTCTTGCGGCTGGCGGGATTCGCTGGATTCGTGTGATTGCCGGTTGCTGGTTTCAGCCGTGTTGCTGCTGCTGATTGTGCGCTCTCCGGTTGCGTTGGTACTGGTTGCGTTGGTTTCGACTTCGGTTGCTTCGACTTCGTTGGAAGCGTTGCCGACAAGCGTATTCCCGGTATTGCCATCGGCATCGCTGGCAAATGCGCTGCTGACGGTCGAGCTGTTGACTGCGATACCGCTGGCAGCGGCGTCAGTGCTGTCGGCAGAAGTGTTGGTCGTTGCGCTTCCGGCAAGTGTTCTCGGTGTGTGTGACGAGGTACTTTCCTCGCTTGGCTTCTTGCCGTGCCGTGCCATAACCCCTCCAGAATCTGCCTACTATTCTGTACTCCCCGGTGACAGCTCCCGATTCAGGTCAATTGAATCACGTTCCGAGAGTCCACCTGAAATGCCAATATACAGCGTACGATACCCGTCCTTCCCCGATTTCCCACACTCGTGTTGTAGTCGTTAATGCATTCAGGTACTCTCTGGAGTTTTATTCGTCTGTGGTAACTTCTTAAAAATTTTTGAGAAGTGTTGGTGGAAACTTCTTAAAATTTTTGAGAAGTGTTATGCTGGGATTGTTGGGTGTTTCGCAACGGACGGCGAAAGGAAGAACTTATGGTGCCGGATAATCCATGTGAATCGTATGCCATGCTGGTTCGTGAGTCCATGCAGTTTGACATTCCTACGCCGTCACGCCGCATCGAAATCATACGCGAGCTGCCGCAACCGGCAGTGTTCAATGCTGTGCACATCATCACTGGCATCCGACGTTGCGGCAAAACGTTCTATCTTTTCCAGAAAATTCATGATTTGTTACAAAACGGCGTCTCGCGTAATGATATTTTCTATTTCAACTTCGCTGACGATCGTCTGCAACCAATGCAAGACACCGTGCTCAACGATATTGTTACGGAATACTGGCGGCAATATCCCGACTCTCGTGACCATGGCTGCTACCTCTTCCTTGACGAAGTGCAAGAATGCGCCAATTGGCAGGGATTCTGCCAGCGCATAGCCGAACATGAAGCTGTGACGCTAGTCATTACTGGATCGTCTTCGAAACTGTCCAGCGAAGAAATCGCAACGAATTTCCGAGGAAGATCGCATCCGCATGCCATGGCGCCACTGTCTTTCCGTGAATTCTGCGACTTTCGGGGAATCGAAACGCCTACAGCGGGCAGCACTCTTGCCGATGCCGTGTTTTCGCCGCGAGAGGTCACCCGGTTTGAAGCTGCCTACAACGATTACCTAACTATTGGCGGCTTCCCTGCAGTGCAACGTATGGTTGAAGCTGATCGTATTGAAACGCTCCAAGGTTACGTGCGGGACGTGGTTGCGCGTGACGTTGCCGAGCGTCTTGGTCGTGAAAACATTACTCTCGCCACGCAGATAGCGCTGTTTTTGCTGCGCAATACGGCCTGCGAGCTGTCTACCAATGGTCTTGTGGAAACGTTGCGAGCGGTCGGCTGGAAAATCTATTGGGATAAGGCGAATACGTTACTCGATCTGTTCAGGCAGGCATTCCTTGTCTACCAGCTCGAAGAATACTCCACCATGCTCAAGCCGGGTAGTACTGCGGTGCCGAAAATGTATACCGTCGATCAGGGTATGGTTTACGCGGTGTCACGCGCCAACCAGCAAGATATTGGAAAACGACTGGAAACTGCGATTTTCTGCGAATTGCAGAGACGAACTTCCGGTAGGCGTACGGAAACAATCACTTCGTACACTATGCCGACGTCCAAACAGGAGAAAGTTGACTTTCTTATCAGCGATGCTCTTGCTACGGAACCGTATGGGCTTATTCAAGTGTGTGCCAATATGGGAAATGAGAAAACCAGGGCGCGAGAAATCGGCTCTCTGCAAGCGGTTATGCAACGTACCAACGTTGATTCCGGCCTGATTCTCACGCTTAACGAGGGAGAAACCATTGAACTTCCCGATTCCACTGGCACGATCCACGTACTCCCCTCCTGGAAATGGTCCCTCTACGAAGCGTGATGGGAAGGTCAGCGAGAATGCTGGAAAGGAGATATGGAAATGGATGATGCCATATCGGTGCCCCTAACGAGCTAGTCGATTCTTATCAGTGTGTAATGCGTGAGATGTGGGGATTGGGATGATTTGGGAGTTGGGGATGGACGGGGTTGTGGGTTGCAGTTAGAGTTGACGATTAGGGCGTTTGCGCCGAATATTTGGGGTTGATGACTGTATTCAAGAGAGGCTGACGAATGGTTTCGCCACATCATGTTGTGAAGATTGCGACTGCGCTGTCTGCGGTTGCGTTGGCGGCTTCCGTTGCGGTTGCGCCGGCTTACGCATTGCAGGATATTGCGATTGAGGATGCTGTTGCGCAAAGCGGTTCCGTTACTGCAGATAATGGCGTTGTTATGCAGTCTGACGATCAGTCGGATGATCAGACGGGCGGCCAGCAATCGCAAGACAGCATGCCCGACAATCCGAATGCGAAACTTCCGGATGCCGTCAATGACGAGATTTCCGACGATGCCACCGTGGTTTCGGAAGACCTGGCTGTCACCCCCGAAGGTGAGGTCAAGAACATCGAAACCGGCGAAATCGTGACCGATCCAACATTGGTCGGCACGAAAGATCAGCAGCCGGATCCGCTCGCCAAAACCAACGGCGAATCCTTCATTCCGGTAAGTGCGGAAGATGTCAAAAATGCTGTAGCCGACGCGAACGTACAGCTCTCCAAATTCGAAAGCAATGAATACGGCGCGCACTGGGGCACCTACAACAATTCGAAAGCTTTCTTTGACTACCAGAACAACCTGTTCGTGCAGCAAGCCAAAGGCGTGATCGACGTTTCCGGATGGCAAGGCGACATCGATTGGGCCAAAGCGAAAGCCGACGGCGTGGAAGGCGCGATCATCCGCCTCGGCTACGGCGAAGGCAACAATGCCGACAAGAAAGCGCAACGTAACATTTCCGAATGCAAGAGACTTGGCATCCCGTTCGGCATCTACTGGTATTCCTACGCGGACACTCCGGCGCTCGCCAAAGAAGAAGGTACCGACGTGGTCGCCAAACTCAAGCAATTCGGTGTGAATCCGAGCGACTTGGCGTACCCCGTGTACTACGACCTGGAAAAGTGGACCTGGGAGGGGCATCAGCCACCCACCGACCCGAACGTGTACAACAATATCGTCAACAATTGGTACAGCGCACTACAGTCCGCCGGATACAAGAATCTTGGCGTTTACTCGTACACCAGCTACCTGCAAGGACCGCTGAAACATGCCGACATTTACGCCAAAACCACGTGGGTGGCGCAGTACGGCGCTCGCATGGGATTCGACTCGTTCCCGACCAACAGTCGCGGATGGCAATACACCAGCTCCGGCAAGGTGGACGGCATCAGCGGCAATGTGGACATGAATGCGTTCGGGAATAAGGAGTATGTGAATGGCGGGCATTGGGTTACCAAAAATGGCCAAAAGTATTGGCGGGATTCAGATGGTTCTCTAGCGCGTAGCAAGGAAATTTACGATCCTGAGAGTAATGCCTGGTATTGGATTGATTCAGACGGAACCATGGCGCACGATAAGGATGTTTATCTGCGTTCGAACGGCGGTAAATGGGTTCGTTACGATTCGAATGGGCATATGATTAAAGGTGAGGATTTCCGATACGGCGTCTGGTACAACTTCGACTTTACGACCGGTGCGATGAGTAAAGGGATGACATATCTGTCCAACGGGAACAAATGGGTATACTACGACATGGTCACCGGCAAAATGGCGCATGGCGAAGCGTATCTTAATTTTCGATAAAGAGCATTCTGGCTGGTATCTATTTGACAACATTACTGGTGCAAGATGTACAGGTGATATTTTTATACGTTCGAATGGCGGTAAATGGGTCCGTTATGATCAGAAAACCGGCAAAATGGTAAAAGGTTTGCAGAAACAGAATGGTCTATGGTACTACTTCGATCCAGTTACAGGAGCTATGGCTCACGGAAACACGTGGGTTCCACAATGGCAAGCATGGCATTATTTCGATAGTGTCACAGGCCGAGGTTGATTCCTGATTTACATTTCAGACTCAGTTATACTGCTTGATTGATTCGGCTGGAAAATGGTGAATTTTCCAGCCGCTTTCACAATGGCGACTGTGTTGCCTGTCATGGCTGATTTTCGTGCTTTGAATTCGCTGAATGATTCGGAAACGTAAATTACCGGTTTCATCAAAACGGACCCAGATTCCGTCTTTGCGGTTTGTCGGAGAACTTGGAATGAACACGTCCTTGCTGATGGCCATAGTGCCATTTTCGTAGTAGTGCTCCTTATCCTGATCCCAACCGTTTTCAGGTTGTGTCCTGTTTTAGTCGATTCGTTGGAACTAGCGCTGCCGTTATTCCTGTTCGATTCGGAAGAGTCGGGTTGGCTGTCATTCCTGTTCTGTTGGCTGGATTGAATTACTTTTTTTTTCAGTTGTGTTGATTCGTACACTGAATCAGAAGATTGCGCGGCACCATTGGCCTCTGAATCGATTGCATTAGAATCATACCTCTGGGTACTATTTGGATTCTGAACCGGTTCGGCAGTTTGATTATTAGAAGGCGCTTGCATTGCGCCAGGCTCGCTGCCCAGTGCGATTGCCGGTTAAATAATCCCCTGTAGCATTGTAATGGTTAGAAAACCGATTAGGATTTTTCTCCGTTGAAACATTATTGCTTTTTTCTTCTCATTGTTCGAGGTCAATTACAGCTATTGCCATGACAAAAGCTTGTTTTGCAAGTCACTCGTTGGAGCTTTTGGTGTATGTCTAGAGGTGTGGCAGTACCGCTATGCAAGGAGGCCTTTGAAGATACGTGATGAAGCTGTGGGCAGGGTTTGACTATTTGCGTTGATAGCATGACATACACTGTTAGACATGACTCATGATATGGAAACGAACAAGCGTGGAGTTCAGATGAGACGTGAACCGACACTGGCTTTTGTGATTCCTTGTTTTAACGAAGAAGCCGCATTGCATATGACTGCGGATGTTTTGAAGAAAAAGATGATTCAGCTTGAGAATTCGCAGGCTGTTGCACGAGATAGCTTTGTTATTTTTGTCGATGATGGGTCCCATGACAAGACTTGGGATGTGATTACGTCGCTGCATGAGAAAGATCCCTCCTTATTCCGTGGTGTAAAACTAGCTCACAATAGAGGCCACCAGAATGCTCTTTTTGCTGGCTTAATGCATGCATTGAGTATGAATGTCGACGCTGTTGTTTCTATGGATGCTGACTTGCAGGACGATCCCAATGCGGTCGATGACATGGTGCAGGAATACCTTCGGGGCGCGGAAATCGTCTATGGCGTGCGCGATAACCGTGAAACCGATACTGCATTCAAGCGTGGCACCGCCCATGCTTTTTATTCCCTGATGAAATGGCTTGGAACGGAAACGGTGCCAGATCATGCCGATTACCGATTGATGAGCCGTGCCGCATTGCAGGCTTTATCGCAATACAAGGAATCGAATTTGTTCCTACGCGGTCTGGTTCCTTCTCTCGGATTTAAAACAGCAAAGGTTTATTACAAACGCGGAACCCGAGTGGCCGGGGAATCCAAGTACCCGTTGAAAAAGATGGTTTCCTTTGCGATTGAAGGCGTGACTTCCTTCTCGACAAAGCCGCTGACCATGATCACCGGTCTGGGTCTGTTCTCGGTGTTCGTTGGAATCGTCATGTTGATTTATACCCTTATTTCCGTTTTCTCGGGGCATGCCGTTGCGGGTTGGGGATCAATGATGTGTTCCCTGTGGATTCTGGGCGGCTTTATTTTGCTGGCACTCGGTATTATTGGTGAGTACATAGCAAAAATTTATTTAGAGGTCAAGGCTCGTCCTCGCTATATTGTCGAGACGACGCTCTGAGCGGGTAGTTTGTCTTTTCGGGAAAGATAAGGACTATTACCGAGTGAATAAGCCGGATATTGTGCCTGAAAAATGGGCATTCTTCAAACGTGTGCTACCGAGATGGCTCGTTGTACTTGCTTTGGGATTTCAGACCGCCATTGTCGCGGTATTGTTTGTATTGTCGATTCTCTTTACAGTTACGTTTAAGAGAGCCAATTCGCAGCTCGGAAGTATCACAGAGCAGGTTGACTACCACTTTGGCATGCCGTCCATTGCATTTGTGCTGGGCACGGTCATGTTATGTGCTCTGTTTGTCTTGCTTGCGCTAGGCTTTTCGAAGTTGCCACGCCGCTGGGTTTTTGCTGCATTGTTGGTATATACGATAGTACTGCAGATCATCTGGCTCACTTCATTGAGTTTGGTAACGTATACATATCCGGATTCGCGGAGTCTGATGGATGCTGCGGATGTCTTGCTTAAAGGTGATATCAGCCAATTTGGTGCTGACTATTGTTCGGCTGGTAGCGTGCAGAGGGAATGTATTGCACGAGGTATTCCAAGCGCCCACGCATATTTCTCCTATTATCCGTTCCAAAGTGGGCCGATGCTGTGGTATCTGTTGGTATTTGCCTTGTTTGGATCGAACAATATTCTCGCCTTTCAGATTGTCAGTGCCTTGGCGGTTGCTGCATTGGTCGCGGTTTTGTGGCGCTTAGGCGGCATGCTCGGGTTGAATAAAAAGGGCCATGGCGCATTCACCGTTCTGATTGCAACATGCGTTCCTCTTATGATGTTCGCGGCTTTCGTGTATCCCAATGCCGTCGGGTTCTTCATTACGATTTGTGGTGCTTGGATTATCGCGGAAGGCTTCCGCATGAGGAAGACATGGTCCAGCGCTCTTGCGATTGTTGGTGGTTTCCTTGTCTGCGGTATCGGCATTGTTTTCAAATCGACATATCAGATAGTGGTTCTTGCCGCGCTTCTTGCTGTTGTTTTTGCGGTTTGGCATAATCGCCGTATTTGGCAATTATTGGTCTCTTTGCCTTCCGTTTTGGCATCGTTTATCATTTCCAAACTTCCAGTTGCGTTAGTGCAGTCTTGGACTGGCCAGGACTTTGGCAAAGGCATGCCGATGCTTTCATGGATTGCTCTTGGATTAGGGCATCCCGATAATATGCCGCCTGGATGGTGGAGCAGATTTGCCTTAGATGCATTTGAAAATACAGGTAATGATTATTCTCTTCAATCCCAGATTTCCAGAGAGTTCGTTCAAGGACGACTCTCAGAATTCCTGCATAATCCGGGAAACGGGATGCATTTCTTTGCTGGTAAGCTTGCGTCAGAATGGGCTGAACCAACATTTATGACATCACTATATTCGGAGTTGGGCGAATCCTCAAAGCATTTTGCCGGTTTGAGCTCGTTCTTCCTTATCGGCAATGGCTCGGATATGTTACTTCGATATGAAAATGTTGCTCAAACTGTCACATATTTATTGGCGTTCATTGGCTTGATTGGTCTTCTTCGTTTGTTGATCAAGGAAAAGTTTATTGGAGATGATGCAGCTCAAGTCTTTACCAGGGTTTTGCTTTGTGCGTCGTTCATCGGGAGTTTTCTCTGCTATCTTTTCTGGGAAGCAAAAAGTATCTACACTTTGCCCTTTTTCCTGCTGCTTATTCCGATGGCGGCATATGGCGTCCAGCAGATGATTGATTTTGTCGGCAATAAGAAGCAGAAGATACGCGGATAGGGGCAACTGTGGGAAGAGAAGAAGAGCTTCTAGGAACTCCGATGAGAAAAAAACTGGATTTTTTGTCTAAAATCCTAGTGCTTTTCGGATTTTGCGTGGTCTTGACTTTTTTTTGCTAGGCGCTGGTTTCAACAATACGTCTTACGCTTACGCAGAGGAAGGAGCCATCGATTCAGATCCTTTCTCCGAAGCTGATGCCAACGCTCATCCGGCCAATGGTTGGGATTCGAAGAAGGAACATTATTACGAAAATAGTCAACAGGTCTGTTCCAAAGAAATATACGATGCTAAAGATAAGAATTGGTATTGGATAGATGCGAATGGTTCCGTAGCCCGTAACAAGGACGTATATCTTCAATCCAATGGTGGTAAATGGGTTCGCTATGATGCTGCCGGTCATATGGTCAAGGGCGAGGATTACCGCTATGGTGCCTGGTACTATTTCGACACCACCACTGGTGCGATGGCGAAGGGCATAACGCACGTTCCCTCCAATGGCGGCAAATGGGTCTACTATGACCTGACCACGGGGAAGATGCTCTACGGGGAACGCTACGTGAACTACGACCAGAGCCACGCCGGCTGGTATCATTTCGACGAGAACATCGGCGCGATGTCCTATGGCTTCTATTTCAACTCGCCACAACATAAATGGGTGTACTACGACCATGCCTCCGGCCAGATGCTGTACGGGGAACAGCTGATCAATGGGCATTGGTATGACTTCGATGAATCGACAGGTGCTATGCAGTATGGCTTTGTATACCTGTCGAAATCTCAGAAGTGGGTATTCTACGATCGCCGGATGGGTTGGATGTTATATGGGGAACATCCCATTGACGGCGCGTGGTACCTGTTGGACGCTCATACCGGCGCAGTACAGTACGGTTGGCAGGGGCTGGGTGGGAAAACGGTATGCTACAGCTGGCCGAGCGGCAAGATGCTGTACGGCCAGCAGAACGTGAATAACGCCACCTACTATTTCGATAATCGCACCGGTGCTCTCGATACGCGGCGTTCGTCTGTCATACCGAGTGATTACGTCGGAGCCGCTGCTGGAGCATTTGGTAACAAAATCAAGTCGGGCAGGTACCGTTCCGTTCGCCTTCTTGGAGACAGTATCGCTGCCGGAGTGGGCGCGGCGAACACGTATCCATGTACGTCTCGTGAGCTGTTCCAGCTTGAGGGAGTCACCTATTATGAGCCGTCCCATCAGACGGATATGGCCGCCAACAGCCTAAGGCGTTATCTGGAGTCGCGCGGTGTATTCATGACCAATGCCAGTGCGCCGGGCAAGGGCTCCTATTCGGGCTATAACTCCATCGGCGATGCGACCCTCGGACATGAGGATGCCGCTATCGTGCTGCTTGGAGCGAACGACCGATTGAGGCTTTCGAATAGCGATGATTTCAAGCGTGAAGCGGAAAGCTATCTGAATCGCGTTGCCGTACGATACGGGGACGATAACGTATATGTGTTCGCGAACATCGATACGTTATCCGATCCCAGATCCCTCACCATGGGGCAGGAAAATACGGTATTGCAGGATATTTGCCGGCAGCATGGTTGGCACTTCGCTTCAATGTATTCGGCATTCCGTACGGTAGGGCGTTCGACGGGAATACCACAGCAGGCGTTGTATAAGGATGGCATCCACCCGAATCGTATGGGTCAGGTTGCGGTGTGGCGTGCATTGCAGCAATTGCTCGGCCTGTAAACATCCGATAAAACGTTTGGAAAGCGGTAGGAAGAACGTGCCAATAGGAGACTTGAGAGGGTGTGCAGCGTATTAGATTTTTCGATATTGCCAAGGGCATAGCCATTTTGGCTGTGATACTGGGACACAGTGCTATTGAAACGAACCTATTTGCGCCCCATCGCACGGCCCAGGTTGTTCTGTCCATCTGTTTTTCATTCCATATGCCGCTTTTCTTCATCCTGTCCGGGTATTTCATGCATCCAGACAGACGATTCCGTTGGATGAAGGAAGCAAAACAGCTGCTGCTCACCTACGTGGTGACGGCATTATGCGTGCTTGTCGGCGTGACCTGCATGGCGACGCTCGATCATGAGAGTCGGGCGATTGCCCTTCGGCAATGGGGCATGGCCGCGATATATGGAAGCGGCGATATTTCGAATCTGACGCTCTGGCGAGTAGACCTGAGAATCGGTGCGATCTGGTTCTTGCTCGCACTATTCTGGGCTCGATTGTTGCTGCATTGTCTCGCAAGACTTCCTTACACCCCGGTTTGGGTGGTGCTGTGCTTTGCTATTGGCTATATTTCCTCGCACTATGTGTTGCTGCCCTGGAGTATCCAGCCGGGAATGTGCGCGGCAGCATTCCTGTATTTGGGATATCTTGCCAAGAAATATGATGTACTTGGCTTTGTGAAGCGTTTCCCCTGCATATGGGCCATCGCATTTGTTGTTTGGGCGGTTGATATCATGTTCTTCGGCGGTATGAGCATGGCCATCAATAACTATGGTTCGCGACCGGTCCTGGCTGTAATTGGTAGTATCGCGGGAACACTGTGCGTTATTGGTATTTCGCAATTGATTGATCGAGTTCCGGCGCTGGGAAGCGTGTTAAGCAGTATTGGCCAGGCGAGTCTTGCTATTTTGTGCGTGCACTTGATTGAAGATAACGTATTGCCTTGGCAGATGTATCTTGGGGCGCTGCGTATGGCGTTTCCCCAGGTCCCGTTGGTTCTGCTGAGCTTCATCGTCCGTCTGCCGATCGACCTCTGTGGTGCATTCTTGCTTTATTATGTTCCGGTAATTAGGGAATGGTTCTATCCGCAGCTGGCTAAACGCAACGCGTGGAATCTAGCTGTTGAAACGAGATAAACAAAAACGTGCATATCTGTTGGAGAACAATGTTCATGTTTTGATTCTCTTCAAGGGATGGCGGTAACCTAGAGACCATGATCTCAATGAAATTCGCGAACATCTTGTTGGAGACGAATCCTCGCTCCGTTACCTATCCAGCTTTATACTGTCGTTCAGATCAGCCTGTTGTCTTCGATGAGCAGCTTGGCGAATGGGAAATGTATAACGCTGGAATGTTCGATTTCAGCACATACTTCAATTCCTTGTCGGTAATGAAATTGAAGCGCTACACGCGTGCGAAAGGATTCTCTCTTCATCTTGAGCTTAAGGGTGCATCTTGTGAAGTAATTCAGACCATGGGCGATGCTTTCGCACACAATCCGATTCCAGTCGAAGGAACCTCAAGAAAACTGGAGGCTTCGGCTGACTGGCAGATTGTGGATTTGCCTTTGACGGTCAGCGACGACATGGTGGTCGTGGGCTTTATTGTAAAGACTGATGGTTCTGTTGCAATCAGGAATAGTTACTATGAGCTCGATATCGATGGAGAGCTGAATGACGTCGAGTTGGTGCTGTCCACCACCACTTTCAAGAAGGAAGCGTTCATCGAACGTAACATCGGTTTGGTCAAGGATCAGATCATCAATTCCGGTGATTCAATTGCAGAACATTTCCATATGTATGTGATGGACAATGGGCGTACCCTGGATGCTGAAAAGCTGAACGGAGACCGTGTCCAGGTCATTCCTAACGATAATGTTGGCGGAGCTGGAGGTTTCACCCGCGGCATGATTACTGCGATGGAGCAGACGCCAAAGGCTACGAATATCTTGCTTATGGATGATGATGTTGCAGTTTCTCCCGAAAGCATCAAGCGTACTTACAATCTGCTGCGTATTCTCAAGCCTGAACATCGTGAAGATATGATTAGCGGTGCAATGCTGAACTACGAGATTGGCGAGGATCAGTGGGAAGACATCGGCAACATGACCCAGCAGGGCACTTTTGCCGGTTGCAAGCCGCAGTTGCGTCTGACGCTGTTCGAAGATCTTATTTACAACGAGATGTATACGCCTACCAAGTGGCAGCGGAACAATATGTATGCTGCATGGTGGTACTGCTGCATTCCGATTTCCGTTATTGAGAAGAACGGATTGCCTCTGCCGGTGTTTGTCCGTTGCGATGATGCTGAGTATGGCATTCGTTGCAAGACTGGCTTCATTACTATGAATAGCCTCTGCGTGTGGCATATGTCGTTCTTTGAGCGTTATAACGCGGCGGTGGAACGTTACCAGACTACCCGTAACACTATGATTGCCCAAGCGACTTGTGGCATGGCTCCTGGCGCTGACTTTATGCGTGAACTACACAATAATATCCGTCTTGAGTTGAAGAAATTCGGCTATGAAAACGCGGAGTTGTGCTTGGATGCGTTTGAAGATTTCTTGAAGGGCCCGTCCTTCATCAAGAAGCCAGGGCAGTCGGAACAAAGCTTTATGGCGGCAAACCGCAACAAGGAACAGCTTGTAGATTTCGAAACTCTCCAGTCGCGAGCTGACCAAGATCCTGAACTCGCTGGTTTCAGCATCAAGAACGTTGACAGGCAGCTTATCGATGGAGACAAGTCGCGTAGTTTGGCGGAACGTCTTGAAGATCTGATTACTGATAATAATCAGAGATACATCAAGAAAGACGGTGCTGGATACGCGGTGATTCCGCTGCAGGGATGGCTATATCCTGCTGGAGCGATTCGTGGCAAGCATAAGCTCGTAGTTTTGGACTGGTATAACCGCAAAGGAACCATTCGAACTAAGGATGTCCAGCGCTATCAGAAGATTAAGAAGCGTTATATGCGTGATCTCAAATATTACAAGGCGAATATTAATCGACTTCGTAAAGAATATGCTGCTGCGCGTGCGGAATTGACATCGGTTGAGTATTGGAAGAATTATCTCAAGATGGATTAATTTGAGATAATCCGCTAAGCCTAGCCGCATATGCTCATAAGAGCATATGCGGTATTATTTTGCTTTAATACTGAATGAAGGAAGAAGATTATGGTATCTCTGGCAAGGCGCCTGCGTGAAAGGCTTTTCTGGCCGTCTGAGCGTTCTATGCAGAAGCTGATGGGACGAATTGACTCCTTGGAAAATGAGAATAATCGTCTACGTGATGCTTTGCAGGCGCAAGAGATGATTTTGCATGAGATTCGTGATGCCATATCTGGCATGCAGAGAATCAACGAGGATTCTTGCAGGAGCCTCAATGAAATGCAGCGTGCGCAGATTGCAGAGCGTGCGAAGGATGATATCCGTTTCTGGGCGCAATATCGTCTTCCCAGCGAGACTGATTTAGAAACGCGCAAAAGGTTTTTCCTTGGATTACCTGAGCCTGAGGGCAACCTCAAACTACTGCAAACTGTTCTCAATCGAATGCTTTGCGATTTTGCGGAAATCTGTAGACGAAATGGGATTAATCAGTACTGGCTGGTCGGCGGAACCTTGCTTGGCTCTGTAAGGCATCACGGATTTATCCCATGGGATGATGACCTTGATTTGGGCATCATGCGTGATGATTTGGAACGACTACAAAAAGTTCTCGCCGGTGATTCAGAGTATCGAATCACCGTTGTTTGGGACCGTATTGTGCATTGCAGACAAATTCGTTTTGCCCCACGTGATACTCGTGTCCCGGGCTTTATTGATTTGTTCCCATTCGATTGGGTGGCTGATGTCAGTCATGATATGTTCGTCAAAGTGCAGGAATACCGGAAAACTGCCATCGAACAAGCTGAATCAAATTCGCATATTCGTGCTGCTTGGGATAATAACGTCTATGTTTCGGCGGAAACAGAAGCTGGGAAACTTATCACTGATGTTTTTGATGCTCAGCTTAATCAGATGCGGAAGACTGGAATAGTGTGTTCTCGGGAAAAGGCGGCTGGCATTATCCGAGCATATGACAATATGGATCATCCGAGTGGATTCGAGTGGATAAGCGGCTTGGATGAAATCTACCCGTTAGATTCTCAGCAATTTGAAAGTAGAAGATATCCGGTACCGGCAAATTATATGTACTTGCTGACGCAGGCCTACGGTAATATATATGCCTTGCCGAACGACATCGGTTTGCATTTTGAACACGTGGATCGGAAAATGCTTGCCCAACTTGATGAGCAGGTTATTGAAGAATATATCAAGCGATAAGTCTCAAGGAATTTTAGGATGGACCAAGTAAAATCCATTAAGAACGTTGCAATTGTGGTTGCGGGTGGATCTGGCACTAGGATGGGACAGGACATACCAAAACAGTTCATTAATGTATTTGATAAGCCCGTTCTGATTTACACATTGGAAAGTTTCCAGCGACATCCCGACATCGATGCCATTGAGGTGGTGTGCATTGAAGGATGGGAAACCATGGTGGAAGCGTACGCTAAGCAATTTAATATCGATAAACTCAAGTGGATTGTGCGTGGTGGTTCAAGCGTACAGGAATCCATCAGGAATGGTGTTGAACATCTCGTCGATAAAATCAGTGAGAAGGATAATGTCATTATTCATGATGGCATTCGTCCATTAATAGATGCTGATGTTTTGACTGATGTGATAGCGGTTTGCAATAAATATGGTAATGCCGTGACTTCATTGCCGTATAACGAGCAGATTTTTGTGATTAACCAAGAAAACACATCAACTACGAAGCAGTATGTGCCAAGAGAACAATTGCGTCGTGTTTCTACCCCGCAGGCTTATCGATATGGGAAATTGCGTGCTGCATATCGTAAGGCTTTTGATGAGCATATTGGTATCTATGGCTCCAGCTATACGAATACGATGATGGTGGATCTTGGAGAGACCTTGCACTTCGCTAAAGGATCCGATAAGAATATCAAGTTGACGACCAAGGGCGATCTGGAGCTATTCAAAGCTTATATCACTGCTGACGAGGATACTTGGTTGAAATAAAACGAGGAGTCAATCGTGCCCGACCGTTTTAAGTCCCCTCTTTATCAAGAAGATCTGGCATATTGTGCGAATCTTCCGATTCATTGGGACAAGTTGACAGGTAGAACCATCGCTATTTCTGGTGCAACAGGAATGATCGGTACTTTCCTGATAGATGTCCTGATGAAGAAGAACGAAGATCCGCATTTTGATTGCAGGATCATTGCAATCGGGCGTAACAAGAGTCGAGCTCAGAACAGATTCCCTTATTTCGATGAGTCGCATTTTAGTTTTGTACAGATGGATGTGTCTGAGCCAGGGGCCCATCCATCTTATCCGTCAGATATCGTCATTCATCTTGCTAGTACAACACATCCCCGAGCGTATGCTGCTGAACCTGTTTCGACCATTACGTCCAATGTGATTGGTTTGCAGAATCTTCTTGAATATTCTCGTGAGTCTCAGTTAGGGCAGAGGGGAAGCAGATTTATTTTCGCTTCGTCTGTGGAGATTTACGGACAGAATCGCGGGGACACAGAGCGTTTTGACGAAAAATACTGTGGATATATCGATTCGAATACACTTCGTGCAGGCTATCCGGAAGCTAAGCGTTTGGGGGAGTCGCTTTGCCGTGCTTATTTCGAGCAATATGGAATCGATTTTGTTATTCCTCGCATAGCTCGTTCATATGGTCCGACTCTGCATAAAGATGACAGCAAAGCGCTTTCTCAGTTCATTCATAAAGGGCTTTCGAAAGAAGATATTGTCCTAAAAAGCAAGGGTGAGCAACTGTTTTCATACGCGTACGTCGCCGATACCGTTGCTGGGCTATTGTACTGCCTGCTTGAAGGTGAGACGGGAGAAGCCTACAATATCGCGGCACCTGCTTCGGACTACCGGCTGAAGGATTTGGCTTCCTTGATTGCTTCGCAGTGTGGAGTTGGATTAAGATATGAACTTCCCGATTCACTGGAGACGAAAGGGTACTCCACTGCATCCATAGCGCTTATGGATGGCCGAAAGCTGCAATCTCTGGGATGGAACATGAGATATTCCATCAGGGAAGGTATTGAACGAACATTGAGCATCATGCGCGATGCCTGATGTAATGGAATTTCAGGTATTTGGCAGCTGTGGACAATTGAAGAACAGTCACTGATAAGATACAACTTGTGAAACAGTTGGTGAAGAGTATGCGGGACAGATACGGGTACGCATGGACCGTCCTGCAAGGTTTGGTGAAGACGGATTTTAAGCTCCGTTATCAGGGATCTTTCTTGGGCATCGCATGGTCGGTGCTTAAGCCTTTGATGATGTTCTGCGTGATGTATGTGGTATTCGGCAAATTCCTGCGGATGTCGGATGGTACGTCTACATATCCGGTCGTTCTGCTGCTGGGAATCAGCTCGTGGCAGTTTGTTACCGAATCGACGAACGTTGGATTGCGATCCGTGGTCGACCGAGGCGATTTGCTTCGTAAGATTCATTTCCCTAACTACATAGTGGTGGTTTCGGCGACAGTTGGTGCGCTGATTAGTTACGCCATCAATCTTATCGTCGTGCTGATTTTTGCTCTTATCGCGAGGGTCCATTTCACTTGGAGAGTTGTGCTGCTTCCTCTAAGCATTATTGAGCTTTATGCGGTGACGCTTGCCATCACATTACTTATGGCAACGATGTACGTGTACTTCCGTGATATTGCCCATATCTGGGATGTCCTTCAGCAGTTGATCTTCTATGGTATGCCGATTATTTACCCATTGACATATGTCACCAATCGCGGTGGATTGTTGGCTGATATTGCCAGGCTGGAACTCATCAATCCGTTCGCGCAGGCAATCCAGGACATTCGTCATAATTTCATCGCTCCTGACACCCAGCCGACTATTTGGAATCAATTCAACAATTGGGGTGTTCGTTTGCTTCCCCTTATTCTGACCGTTGTCTTGCTGTGGCTTGGCATAACGCTATTTCGTCGTAATAGCCGCAAATTCGCGGAGGTTATGTAATGTCTGAAGAAAACACCATCAAAAAGGTTGATTACTCTAAGAATCCGGTAGTTCTGTCTGCGAGCCATGTTTCCAAGTGCTTTAAGTTGCCGACGGAGCAGGCTACCGGTCTTAAGCAGGCTTTTATCAATTGGGCCAGAGGCATCAAGGGGTATAAGAAGCAGGAAGTTCTCAAAGATATCAGTTTTGAGGTTCATCAAGGTGAGTTCTTCGGCATCGTCGGCCGTAACGGTGGAGGCAAATCCACCCTGCTGAAACTTATTTCGCAGATTTACTATCCGGAAAATGGTTCTATCACTGTTTCTGGCAAACTGGTTCCTTTTATCGAACTGGGAGTGGGATTCAATCCTGAACTCACTGGTCGCGAGAATGTGTATCTAAATGGCTCTCTTCTGGGATTCACGCATGAAGAAGTCGATGCGATGTACGACGACATCGTCGAATTCGCTGAACTCGAAGAGTTCATGGATCAGAAACTGAAGAATTATTCTTCCGGTATGCAGGTCCGCCTTGCTTTTTCTGTGGCGATTAAGGCACAGGGAGACATATTGGTCCTTGACGAGGTCCTTGCTGTTGGCGATGAGGCATTCCAACGCAAATGCGACGATTTCTTTACGGAAATCAAGAAAGATCCGACCAAAACAGTCATTCTCGTTACTCACGATATGAATTCTGTTAAGAAATATTGTTCAAGAGCAATGATGATTGCCGATGGCAAAGTGGAAGCTATTGGTGATCCGGAAACTGTATCGCAACAGTATACCTTGGCCAATCTTGAAGCTGAGGAAAAGGCTGAACGAAAACGTCAAGAGGAACGTGGCGGCTATCCAAATGGTTTGAATGAACGGTGCCCATTGCTGAAAACCATTGCGGTTTCTCCTAAAGTGTGTACCAGCGCGGATACTTTTAAGTTCGACGTGGAATATCAGTATGATGAGCCAGGGGATTTCTATCTCGCTATTGCATTGCATGATATCCGTCGTGGCGGAATCACTTATGACACCGGCTCAAAGGTGCTGAAGATGGGCAAACATGGTCATCAGACTGTACATTTCGAGATGCCGCTCAATTTGTTTAATAATGGAGAATTCCGTCTGATTACATCGCTTCGTACGCCAAGTCCGAACAATCTCAATACGACCGATGCGGTCGGCGTTGCGCTTGACGATAATGCTTGCAGCTTCGTGATTCGTGATGACAGGAATCGTGAATATGCGTTATTGAGCGACCGTGCGCTTATGATTAAGCAAATCGGATGAATTCTGCGTAAGTTGCATTTACGAGGAACTTTGAGGGAAGTAATAGTCCTTTAAGAATGGACAAGCAAATGAGAAGAAAAATACAGAGTTGCATTGCGTTGCTAGGCGCTTTGTCTATGGCAGCTTCACTCGGGGTCCAGGTGGCATCCGCTGCCGAAACGGACTACCCGGATATGGAGGTCGGCGTTTTCTGGAACAGTGATTCAGACCGCTCCGATACGGTGTATATGTCGTATAACGGCGCTGATTTCCAGCAGATCAGTACGGCGTATAAGGCTGACGGCAATGGCAGTGCGCATGTCTCGGGGAAGCCGAACTACGTCAACGCTATTCATGATCCAAGTATTACCTATAAAGATGGTACATTCTGGATTCTTGGCGGCTATGTGCAGAAGCAGCAGAACTTGGGATGGCGTTTTACCCCGATGATGGGATATTCCAAGGATTTGGTGAACTGGAGCTACCCTAACAGCGGCAGTCCAACGAACCTTGCTCCTTCGGTAATGCCTTATACCAATGGTCTTAAGGACGGCCAGTACGATTCCGCAGGAACCGACGGGTTCGTTGACAGCCACGGCGATATGTGGATCGTGACCACCCTCGGATACTATGGCGATTTTCACGGCAATGCGCAGAAGGATTATATGTATCCTTACATCGTCAAGGTGTCAGGGTTGCAGCCTGGAGCGGATCCCGCAGTCGATCCGGGAGCTCAACCGAGGCTAAGCTACGGCAGTTTGAATCCGATCAAGCTTCCTGATACGAAGACCAGCAACTGGCTTGACCCGTCATTGTTCGAAAAGGACGGTGTGTACTACCTCAGCATCAAGAAGAATGGTGTCACCAATCAGATTTATTCCATCGGCGATCTGTCTCAGGCTGGGAATCCTAAGGCATGGCGTTTGGTGAACGATAATGTCGTGACCGGTTATGAAGGTCCGTCCCTGACGTATTACAACGGGCAGTACTTCTTCTATACCGATAAGCTCAAGGACTATCCGTATGGTAAGGCTGATGGAACTGCCGGCACTTTCGTTACGCAGTCGTCGAGTTTGGCCAGCGGATGGCATAGTACTCGCCGTATTACCACGACCAACGTTGATGGACGCAGCATTCCTAATCGTCATGGAACAGTGATAACCGTTACTGATCCGGTGGCGAAGAGAATCGTCTGGAATGCAAGAATTCATGCAGGCTATGGCGAATATAAGCCTGGAGCAAATGGTTGGGTAACGGAAAGCGGTAAGCATTACTGGTATGACAATGGTGTGAAAGCTGTCTCCAAAGAGGTATACGATCCTGCAAGTGATGCGTGGTACTGGTTTGATAAAGACGGTTCCCTTGCTGTGAACAAGGACGTGTATATCCCTGCGGGCAGCAAGTGGGTCAGGTATGACAAGAACGGTCATATGATCAAGGGCGAGGATTACCGATATGGCGCCTGGTACTACTTCGATCAAACGACCGGCGCAATGACCAAGGGCATGAAACACGTTTCCTCCAACGGCGGGAAATGGGTGTATTACGACTGGACGACCGGCAAGATGGCGCACGGCGAGCAGTATGTGAACTATGACGCGCAGCATACCGGCTGGTACCTGTTCGACCAGCACACCGGTGCCATGTTCCACGGCGACACCTATGTCCGCTCCAACGGTGGAAAATGGGTTAGGTATGATTTCTCCACCGGCAAAAATGGTCAAGGGACTAGATCGCCACGATAACTCGTGGTACTACTTCGACAAGACCATCGGCGCTATGCAGAAGGGGCGGGTCTGGGTTCCTGAATGGAATGACTGGCACTGGTTCGATTCGACCACTGGCCGCGGCTGAGTTTTGCAGCGTGAGATAGACTGGTTTTGATGCGATTACTGGTTGTGATTGCATCAAAACCAGTTTTTCATAGTAGAGGGAGGCTGTTTTGCCGCGGCATTATTCGGGGAAGCGTCAACGTGACCTGAAACATGTGGAGCCTCATGCCTCTGGTTATATTTCCTTGCTGTACTGGATCGGCACAATCACAACAGGGTGCATTCTTATTTTCTGTGGCAAACAGCATTGTTTTAACGATGCAATGGCGCATTGGGCCAGAATCCTGCAAATCAGAGCGGGGAATATAATTCCGGTATTTTCTGATGAATACCATGATTGGGTGGTTTACCGTGACCACGGGAAGATAATAACCTTCAACAACACTGCGGTGAATGCTCCCTTTGTCTATTTCCCCAGTCTTATTGTGCGCGGGAATTTTCGCGTATCGAGTGTGGCAACATTGATCTGCTCGGCCACTATTATTGCCGTGGCAATATGGGTAGCCAAATCTTATGTCAATATCATTCTGGCTATAGCGATTCTTCCTACCACAATTTTTTTCAATGATATTCCCGACAGCTGATGCCGTCACCAACAGCTATTGTCTGCTGTTCATTGCGGTTGTTCTGTGTTTGTATCAACGGGATGACATGTTGCAATACTGGCATATTGCTCTGCTCTGCATGATGGGAGCTCTGCTCGGACAAGTCAAGATTACCTGTTTCATCATCGCATTATTTGTATTGTTCTTGATTCCTAAGGCTCACGGATGCGTAAAAAAGATCACCTTGGCGCTTCCTGCTCTCACTGCTTTTGTCTCCATGTGGCTTTGGCGGGCGAAGACCTCGCAGATAGCGGTTGCCCCGAATCGTGTTCCATTGGAGAAGACACACGAGCTTGAGGGGCAGTTACTGCAATCTTCCTGGAAAATATTTCCGCTTATCGGCCGGTCGTTGTTCGAGCCTATGGATTTTGATACTGAGAAGATTAATGGGCAATTGGTGAATTCAAGAAGAAATCTTCAGTTCTTTACAGGAACGGAAGAAATTCAGTTGCCTTTAATCGTTATGGCTCCAGTGCTTATCGCTATTATGATGCTTCTGATTGTGCATATGAGCTATAAAAATATAAATAAATTGCAGGTTGGATTAATAGTATTAATTATAGTTCTGTATTACGTATTATCGTGTGTGGCAATGTCAATCACATGGGTTGGAAATGTAGATGTATATGCTTCGGGATTGCAGAACAGGTATTTCATACCGGTATTGCCGCTTGCTGCGCTGTTGTTCCCCAACTTTATTAGGGATGAAAATATCAATCGCAGAGTATTAGCTATTTCTGTGGCGGCTTTAACGGCATTTTCATATATCGCTATAGCGATTACGTATGTGATTCAATGGAAATGATTCTTGGAAGAAAGCGGAGGTATCTCCGGATTCTTCCAAGAATCATACGGAATCATACGGTGGTTGTTATCTACTTGGCATACCAATGCGGGGTGTTGTTCCCGTTGCGGCATTCGCAGACGATAAGTGTACCGTCGCCATCGATACGCTGCTGGCCCTTTTCGCTCTTCTTACAGAATCGACCACGGATGTTTTCTCCTCCGGTATTTCCCGGATTGTTATTGCCTGAATCCTTGCTAACATAGCGGCCAGAGACGGAATCAAAGGTCGCATATGAGTTCCATTCGGGCACCCACACGCGTCCATGCGCCATGGCGCCAGTGGTCTGGTCAAAGTAATAGTAGGCTCCATCCTGATAATGCAAGCCCTTGACCATCTTTCCTGTCACTCGGTCATAGCGAACCCATTTGCCGCCATTGGATCGGATATAGGTATCGCCGTGGAACATGGCACCGGTGTACTGATCGAACAGGTACCAGCCGGTATGCTGCGCGTCATAGTTCACATACTGCTCGCCGTGCGCCATCTTGCCGGTCGTCCAGTCGTAATACACCCATTTGCCGCCATTGGATCCGATATACTTCATACCTTTGGCCATAGCGCCGGTTGTCTGGTCAAAATAATACCAGCCGCCATATCGGTAATCCTCGCCCTTGATCATATGGCCATTGGAATCGTACCTAATCCATTTACCACCATTGGAACGCTGATAAACATCTTTGTTGCGTGCCATTGTTCCATCTGCGTCGAGCCAGTACCAGGCATTACTGCTCGGATCGTAGATTTCCTTTAAACGTGCCATGGTACCGGAATCGAACCAATAATGCTCACCATCCTGAACAACCCAGCCAGTGTATTCGGAATATGGCGGTGAGACGATCTCTTCCGCATTGGCTGAGGCAATGGGTAAGGCAAGCATCGAAAGAGTTGCGGTTATGGCTGCGATGCTTCGAATGATTTTCTTTCTGAGAATCATGATCATCATCTCCTTTGTACTGATGTACGTACGCGCTTCTGATTTTAGGACGGGAATGTCATATAAAAAAACCGGCGTCGTACGGTTATTCGGATTCGAGCAAATCCTGTGCACTGACTATGCAGACGGATTGTCCAAAGTGCGAGGCAGCCACTACGATGAGTAGATGAACGCACATGGTGATAGGAGAGGATGCATGAATCAGAAGGCTTCTATGAAGAATGCCGGGGCAAACAACACCTGGGAAACGGTTATGCGTGTTGTGTATCCGGTCAAGGACGCTGAGCAAACTCTCCCGCTGTATGCGCTTGATTGGACTCGTCCGCATGTTGCGGAGACCACGCTGGACTCCCGTATTGACATGCGCCGTTTGGAATTCGGCTCCATGAATCAGTCCACATTGCAACGCTTGCTTCGCAATGCCGGGTCGTCTGCAGGAGTGTCCTGCGATTCGTTTGAAATTGCGGGGCGTACCTCTATAACCTTGAAAAATCGTGGTCACATGTCTGGATGCGCATTCTTCAATGCATTCCCCGCTGCATATTGGCGCCGTTGGACCAGTGTAAAAATCGGTGCGATTCGAAGCGACAGTTCAGGGAAACTCCAAAATCAGCGTATTCCGTTCCACAGGTCGTGGACTGATTTATCCGGTTTCGACGAAGACGACAACGGCTTCGGAGTCTGAAACTCGTGTATGCATAGACGTGCCGATGACAGGTCTTATGGATGGTGGTTACTTCTGGTTCGATGCGGAATCGCTTGATGGTTCCGTGACCATTGCTGATGCTACATGGTCTGTACCCCGTGAGGCGCGTACCGCTAAGCATGAGACAACCCTGTCTATCGCCATCACGACCTTTAATCGCGCCTCATATTGTATGGATCAATTGCGTACTATCGCCGGTGCTTCGGCATTGCGCGAACGTTTGGATACAGTGTATTGCACGGATCAAGGCAGCGACTTAGTTAAGGATCAGAAGGACTTTGATGAGGTTGCCGCTAATCTAGGCGAACAGCTTACATACATTCAGCAAGCGAACTTGGGTGGTTCTGGAGGATTCTCCCGAGGCATGTATGAAACGGCTAAGGCCGGTGATAGTGATTTTGTGCTGCTGTTGGACGATGATGCCATCAGCGAACCGGAATCGATTCTGCGTGCAATCCAATTCTCTGATTACACGGTGCGACCAGTTCTTGTCGGCGGCGGCATGTTCCATTTGGATAATCGCACCATGTTGTATACGCAAGGTGAGCGGATCAATGCGCAACGAATGTGGATGTATCCGTCCAAGAGCATGGGGTACAACCATGATTTCTCTGTGGAACCGCTCCGTGACTCTCCGGATCGTCATCAGCGCATCGATGAAGACTTCAATGGGTGGTGGATGTGTCTGATTCCGATTGCGGTTGTGAAGAAAATCGGTCTCTCCATGCCAGTGTTCATCAAATTCGATGACATTGAATATGGTCTTCGTGCCAAGAAAGCAGGATTTCCCACAGTCTGCCTGCCAGGCGTGGCCGTATGGCACCAAGCATGGCATGACAAGGATCCAGCACGTTCGTGGGAGGAATACTTTACTGAGCGTAACCGTTGGCTCGCGGCATTGTTGACGTATCCGGATAGGCCGCCTCGCATGTTGGTGGAGACCTTGTATGGTGATGCCAGTCTCGGGCTTCGGTTTGTGTACTCCGCCATGGCATTGCATCATATGGCGCTAAGGGATATTCTTCGAGGCCCACAGTACCTTGTAGATTGCTTGCCGACGAAACTTGGCGAAGTGCGTGAACTGCGAGCAAAATATCCCGATGCTCAGTCCAAGGAGAGTTTTGAGGAGTTCCCTGAGCCAGCTGGCGAGGTTGAACCGCCAAAGAACCATCCATCGACTATGAAAAGCCGGTACAAGGCGGCTGTCGGCCTTATTGCGAAGAGCTTTATCAAGAAGGCCAATCCCGATAAAGCCACTCGTCCGGATGCGGCCATCCCCGCACGCGATGCTGCCTGGACTTGGCTTGCCTTTGACCATGTCAATTCAGCATTGGTGACCACGCCAGATGGTAATGGGGTGGCATGGCTAAAGCGAGACAACAAACGTTTCCGTAAGAGCATGATGGAAGGATATCGGCTTACACGCAAGATTCTGAAGAATTGGAAGCGATTGTCTGCCCAATACCAGTCTTATGGGATTACCTCCATGGAGACGTGGGCAAGAATCTTTGGAGATGAATAACTCGGAGTATGGATCGGCTGCGTTCATTCGTGGTATGCGAGTATCATGAACGCGAAACGCACATTGGCAGTGTGCATTTGCAATTGAACTGACTGTTTTGGAAGGTTGTTTTTTATGACTGAAGCGGTGGAATATCCCGATCTGGTGGTCGTGGGCGCGGGCCTGTTCGGCCTGACCGTGGCCCAGCAGGCCGTGGAGAGGCTCGGCGTGCGCGTGGAGATCATCGACGTGCGCGACCACATCGGCGGCAACGCGTACAGCTACATGGACGAGGAGACCGGCGCGGAGATCCACAAGTACGGCGCCCACCTGTTCCACACGTCCAACAAGCGCGTGTGGGACTACGTGAACAGGTTCACCTCGTTCACGAACTACGTGCACCGCGTGTACGCCACCCACGACGGCGAGGTATACCCCCTGCCGATCAACCTGGGCACCATCAACCAGTTCTTCCGCGCGCACTACACGCCCGCCGAAGCCAAGGCGCTCGTGGCCGAGCAGGCCGGCGAGCTGGCGGGCAAGGATCCCCAGAACCTCAACGACAAGGGCATTTCGCTGATCGGCCGCCCCCTGTACGAGGCGTTCATCAAGAACTACACGGGCAAGCAGTGGCAGACCGATCCGAAGGACCTGCCAGCGGGCATCATCAACCGCCTGCCGGTGCGCTTCAACTACGACAACCGCTATTTCAAGGACACGTGGGAGGGCCTGCCGGCCGACGGCTACACCGCGTGGATGGAGCGCATGATCGACGATCCGCGCATCCATGTGACCCTGGAGACCGATTTCTTCGACGAGTCCCAGCCGTACAACAAGGCGGCTTTGGCCGCGGCCGGTGTGCCGGTGGTGTACACGGGCCCGGTGGACCGCTACTTCGACTACTCGCTGGGCGAGCTCAAGTGGCGCACGGTCGACTTCAAGGAGGTGCGTTACGACGAGGGCGACCATTTCGGCTGCCCGGTGATGAACTTCTCCGACGCGGACGTGCCGTACACGCGCGCGATCGAGTTCAAGAACTTCAATCCGGAGCGCGCCGCCTCGCAGAATCCCGACAGGACCGTGGTGTGGGAGGAGTACAGCCGTTTCGCCGAGCGTGGCGACGAGCCGTACTATCCGATCAACACGGAGGCCGACAAGGCGCTGTACGCGAGGTACGAGGAGCTCGCGAAGGCCGAGCCGAAGACGGTGTTCGGCGGCCGTCTGGGCACGTACAAGTACTACGACATGCACAACGTGATCGACACCGCGTTGACCGCGTACGAGGAACAGGTCGAACCCCTTCTCAAGAAGTGACGATACGCATAAAAATAAGGCTGCGCAGAGGTTTCCTGTGCAGCCTTATTTTTCCCGATTCCTATGGGACCTGTGTAAAATCCAAGTCCTCAAGGTAATTCTTGCCCACGGTCTGGTCATATTGAACTAGTTTGTAATCTTTGAGCAGTCTCTTTGCCTTAGCGCTCAAAGCTGTGGCTTTGATGTTGTTGCCAGCATGGTCCAAGTACGTCGCCTTGCCTTGCCCGATACCGCCGTTGGCACCAATCACACGACTCATTGCAGGAATTTCTTGTTGCAATTCCGTAAGCATTGCAAGATACGGCGATACCTTGGCGTTCATGTGTTCCGCAGCCAGCGGCATGAAATAGTTGGATGACGTGTATGCGGTAGTTACGGGATTCACCTTCGTGTCATGAGAAGGTGAAACGGAATTTGACCAAATGAAATAATCCGTTTCATGTAAAACGGTTTTATTGTTCTTATCCATGTCTGCTGTGTCGTAGATACCGGGCAGATGATCTCCATAGAAAATAACGGTGATTGGCTTGTCTATTTGGTCGAGCTGATTAAGAAAATCCGCAGTTTCCTGGTCGGTCCAGTTAATGCCTTTGGTGTAAGTGTTGATATTCCGACGCTCTCCATCAGATAAATCTTCTGAAATATCGGCATCTGAAAACTCGTTATTGTCATAGTAATCGCCATAGGGCATATGGTTCTGCATGGTGACGAGTTGCAGGAACTGCGAGGAATTCGAATCTTGTTGCTTGTCGAGCAGGTCAAGAATACTCTGATACGCTTCGCTGTCACTCACATAAGGCGAACGATCGATACAACCGGTATGTTCCAGAGGAACCTTGCTATCAAGCGTGTAAAGGTATGAGAAGCCGAACTTCCTGTAATTAATGTTCCTTAAATACATGCTTTGCTGGAACGGATGCACCGCAGTGGAAGCATTCTTCCCGTACTTTTCCATCCAAATCTGGTTGAAGGAGTAGGGATTATTCTGGTTCGGCACCAATTGCTGGTATGGCACAATCAAAGAATCATTGAAATTCGCAAGATTCAATCCGGTCAAAGCCTGATATTCGATATTCGCGGTGCCACCGCCGTAACCAGGAGACAGCATAAGTCCTGAAGTGGTCGTGTTTTTGATATTACGGATGTTCGGTATCGGATCGAGACTGAAAGAAACGCCCGGAACACGAGTGGGGTCAGAAAAAGTTTCAGACAAAATCATGATGACGGTATTGTCCGTAAGTTCACCTGATCGAGTCTGATTGATGGCTTGTGCCTCTTGCGCATATTTCTTAGCGAGAGACTGCATGGTTTTTTGACTGTAGTTGTCGGGTTTATCCATGGCCTTGACCTTTGACAGGCTAAGGAATGTGGTGGCCGGATTATTGGCTTGAGCATCACCTATGGCATTCCATAATTGGGGTTCATATCCATTATCTTTAGCCCATTTGTAGGTGCCTGAGCCGGGCGTGCCTAAACCTATGACATAAGTGCTCAGTAGCACAACGCTGAGTATTGCTGCGAGTATGCGGAAGACATTGCCAATGATGTTTTTGATGTTGGCAATGGGATGTCTCCATGAGCAATAAATGAAACGTCTGCGGCCATCCAGAACAAAAAGAGCGAAGATGATAATTGCGAACCAAATTACGAAAGTAATTGCGCCATTAACGGACGCTTGGCTGGATTTCGGTACGAATGACATGATGCTGCCGGTGTCACCGCCTGAAATGAATGTCAAATCAGCGGGAATGATCGGTTCATTTCGCAGCTGGACTTTGATGCTGTTGGCGACTCCAAAAGCAGTAAGGGCAACGCCAAAAACAAAAGTGGCAATCCAGAATCGGTTCGTTACAAAAATTAACGCAAGATAGATTAAAGACAGTCCTATAAAACTGACGAGACAGACGCTTTTCTGCTCAAGCCACATTTGACTGATGAATCTGGTGACTTGTCCGCCAACGCTTTGAAGGACTTTCGTCGTTTCGTCAATTTCAGTGCCCTTTTCATATTCGGGCTCGGAATACATTCCCCATTGAAGGAAAATGACTTCCGCTGAAGTGAGCAGGAAGAACACAATGGTGTAGAAGGCGTATGAGAACTTCATACGTTTCTTCCAGAGTGCATATACTTTCTTGAAGAATTTGATGATGAGTTGAACGGCTTTGAAATTAATAAAAGTATGCCATGCGTTTTTTACTGCTGTGGCAGCGGTGTGGATGGCGTGACCGGTAACTTTGGTTGCTTTTACAGCCGTGTGCCCTGCGGTGGAAAGCGTTTTTGCCGTGGTATGTGCGGCTCGTTTGCAAACCGAGACGACCTGATTCAAAGGCTGCTCAGCGGGTTGATGGGGCTGGAGCTCAGAAGAAGCGATTTGTTCGTTATTGTCTATTTCGGCTTTACTGACGGATCCACTGGAAGCCATCTCCGGTAAACAGGGCAGGGTGCCAGCGCCTGAAATAAAGATGCTTGTGTTATCGGAGGTGGCGTGAATTGCCGACTTCTGCGTATACAGTTTTGAACCGTGGTGGCCTGAAAGGGCGGATGGGGCGCAAGCGTTGCTGTCTTCGTCATTCGCAAGAGGGCGATATGTTCCACCCGCAATCGGCTGCTTAGTAAGTTTTACGTATGAAGGTGCACAAGCGTGACGGTCAGGCGAAAAAAGTAGGCATCGTCGCATCCTTCAACAAGATAGCCCCTTATAATTGGAGGCTCTGTACAATTTAAACCGGGTACATTCTAGTGTTCAGCTGTGGACGAACGGGTATCTCGTAGATGTCTGAAAGGTAGCTGGAAGGTTAACTGGGTGACGGGCAGCAAACAGATGTGTTCAAGGTGGACAACATATGTGCGCGCAAGTGTTGGGCGTCATTCGCTGGTAGTGCACTAAAAGCGCTGTCTGCGTGAAGCCTTCTATAGCAGTCCTGCCATGTAGATCGGCAGTTTGACCACGTCATTTTCCACGACCAGCGGTTTCGGATGCAGCACGTATCTGGTGCCGACCTTCTTGTCGAATTTCGTCTTGAACTTGTCCAGCGAGACCGTGCGGTAGCGTTTCGATGACTTGACCTCGATGGGGCTGACCCTGTACTTCATTGCCGCGTTCTCGTACGGTTCGACGATGAGGAAGTCGATCTCCATGCGGTTCGACGGGTCGTCGCGATCGCTGCGCAGGTCGACGAAGTAGTCCGCACGTCATCGGGGGTTGCAACCAGTTAACTTAATTGCTTGCTTTCGATTGTTTTCGTATGATATACTTGAGTCATGCGTGTCAGGGAATGGGCGAAACGAGAGGGTTTCAACGAGCAGACGGTATGGCAGTGGTGCCGAGAGAACCGCATGCCCGTCCCATTCGAGCGCATGAGCACGGGCACGATAATCATCCACGACCCGAAATACGAGAACCGACCCGTCACCCCCACGGCGAACGGCAGGACGGTGTGTTACGCGCGTGTCAGCTCGTCTGACCAAAAGGACGATCTGACACGTCAGGCCGACCGGTTGAAGGCGTTCGCCCTTGGTATGGGAGTGGAGAAGCCGGAAATCGTCACAGAGACGGGTTCCGGCATGAACGACAGGCGGCGCAAGCTCAACCGGCTATTGTCCGACCCGACCGTGGACACGCTGATCGTGGAGCACAGGGACAGGCTCGCCCGCATGAACGCGGGACTGGTGGAGAGCGCGCTGAAGGCGCAGGGACGCCGAATCATCGTGGTGGATGACACGGAGCTGGATGACGATCTGGTGCGCGACATGACCGAGGTGCTGACCTCGTTCTGCGCCCGGCTGTACGGGCGTCGCGCAGCCAAGCGCAAGACGGACGCGGCGTTGAAGGCGGCACGCGATG
>ENA-OQES01000100-OQES01000100.1-human-gut-metagenome-genome-assembly--contig:-NODE-100-length-34831-cov-3.384653_pt1 | contig 34831 bp, 41 predicted proteins | sample MGYA00242798_ERZ504641 | MGnify/ENA primary metagenome ERZ504641 (study PRJEB26092, sample SAMD00036327) | human gut metagenome | host: Homo sapiens | study: EMG produced TPA metagenomics assembly of...
AAATTTTTTTCTGCTTTTCCCACCAACACGCTCGAACGCTTGTATGTTTATATCTTTCAAAGTTACAATGTATCACCTGCCACCAGCAGTTGATGTACTGATTTATGCGAAACAACACCTCTTATATTTAATCGGACAAAGGAATCTCTCTTGTTTCCCATACCTCCTTTTTTCTATTGTATTCTTTATCTCTATTGAATCAATATCAATGTTATTCTGTATATATTCCCCCAATTCACTGTATAAATACTCTGTGGTCAAGAAAAAGCGTCCTTTGAATGGCACAATTTTCATCATTTCCTGCAATGAACGAATCATTGCATCTTGCTCGTTCAATTTAACATTCAATACTTCCACCCTTTGACTCATCGATTTGTACCGTTCCCTCAACATAGCAAAAATAATAGTCAGGCATACAAATACATATACTACCCACGCAGGAAACGAAAGCAAAATTGATTTAATATCAAGATCAGGCTGCGTAAATAGTTGCAAAGCCTGTATAACCCCACCCAGTGTTGCAAAGCCGCCAAATGTCTTTATACCTAAGTTGTACAAGTATAATCTATTTTCCATATTGTGGTTTGTCTGTTTCTAGTTGCTTTAACTCATTATTCAAAATGTCTATTTCTCTCTGTATATCGTTCCATTCCAAACGCCCAGTTGTCATCTTCTGCTTTAACTTCAAATCCCTGAATTTTTTCTTTATCTCTTCTATTTTATTCATGGTATATACAATTTATTGATTACAAATTCAATGAACAGACTCTAAGCGGGAAAGAAACAAACTATTCTTCAGAGTCATTTCCTTTAAAAAAAGCGGGGAAAGAAACGCCCGTTGCCGGATACGTATGCTTTCCCCGCTTGAAAGAGATAGTGTCACCTTTTTCAAATATCAATCATCAAGGTGAATGATTACTGAACCGGGTATGCTTTTACTGTTACTGTGAATGAAGCGTATACAGTTGCATTTGTGCCATCTGCATTAGTTACAGTCAACTTAACAGGAACAACGACATTTGTATCTACTGTGATTCTCTTCTGAGCTGTAACTACAATATCATTCTTCTCAGAAACTTCAACATTAATCAAGTCAGAAGCAAATGTCTTGTCAGTACCATCTACCAATGCATCAAATCCTACAATAACCACTTTATCATCAGCAACAAATTTACCTCCTGCATTAGTTACCTTATAGAAGTTGACAATTCCTGCTTTAGAATCAGCCTTTTCTGCATAGAATACTTTATCGCTGTTAGCATCTTCGGCATTACCTGAAACAAGTGAGAAACTTGCCTTTGCCATATCAGCAATATAAGTCTTAGAATCCACAAACTTAACCTTGAATGCTGGCATATCATATGAACGACCACCCAAGTAAGTAACTTTCAAGCCTTTCACATCATAAGCTGTATTAGCCTTAGCGTCAGCACCCATTGTCAAGACTGTTCCGCTAACAGTCAATTCCTTAGCAGCCTTCAAGCCTGTATAGTCAATAGCAGCACCGTCCTTAACAGAAATCATAGTGCTCAAATCGATTGATGTTCCATCAATTACAGTCAAAACACCATTTGCATAGAATGCTGGATCGAATGTATACTGACTAGTGATTTCAGCAGTAGTCGGGTTAGCGATAGTGAACGGAATAACAATAGTCTGAGTTTCTTTTGTTCCATTTTCACCATTGATCTCTACGGTAATCTTAGCAGTATACACACCATTGCCCAACATAGTTTCACCATAGTTATTAACAAAGTTGATTCCTAATTTTGCGATGTCTGCATTATTAGTAGCTTCCGTCTTACCATCTTTCTTCAGTTTTGTAAACCCAGCAATCAAACCAGATACAACATCGACAGTTTCTTCCTTACCGGTAGATTCATCTGTATAAACAAACGAAACATTGGTATTATTAAGAAGCATTCTAGCATCAGCATTCCAAAGAATACGGTCAGCTTCAGACATCTTATCGAAATAAGCAGCAAGATCTACTACCAACTTCTGATCTTCAACCTTAGCTGTTGCAATATGAGCTTGTTCTGCCAATGTAATAGTTGATTCAGCAGCTTCTTCACTAAATCGAACATAAACGCCTTCAGTTTTCATAATCTTACCAGTCACATCCAGTGTATGTACAACAAACGGAAGAGAACACTTAGCATTTGCACTACAAGAGATAGTCAAACCATCAGTTTTAATACCATATTTAATAGAGTCTGCCTTGGCATTAGCATATGTTTTAGTATCCATAGTCAAGAAAGCATCATACAGTTTATCCGCATTTTCTCCATTAACTTTCAATGTACCAGTCTTACCTGGTTCAATACGGTTATTGGGGGTATTATTCTTCTTGTTAATATAGAAAGACCAAGAATCTATAGATTCAGGTTTCTCTATAATCAATGAGGTTTCATAAGTAGAACGTACTTTATCACTTGCTACCAGTGCCAAAGCAGGACGTTTTCCATCTACTTCACTGTATGCTTTTACGATTTCATCAGTAATTGTTTCAATAGAGAAAGGAATTTGGTACAAGCCATTTGCTGAAACAGCAGCTCTAGTGTACAAACCTTCGTATGCAACCGCAGCACCTAAAGTTACAGGAGCTTCCTCATTCTTAGAATTAACCAATTTCAATGCAGTTTTAGAAAGATCATAGTTGTTAGGAGCAACCTGGACCATCAAAGAGTCATCAGAATAAGTGATCATATAATCACCTTTAGCAGGAGCACCTTTAGGACCTTCCCATGCCTGAAGAGCTTTATCAGCAGTAGCGATAGAATAGTAGATAGTCAAATCTTTATTACTTAGCATAGCAATCTGAGCCAAACCTTCAGTCATCGGCAAACGGACAGTCTGTTCATTCTTTCCATTTGCATCGAAAATGTGCATAACAATATAATTAGGATCTGTTGCATCTTCTTGATAGTAAGGTACACCTACAACAGCAGGAGTATCAACCGTTACTTTTTCAAATGCAGTACCATTCCACAGATACCAACCATCTTCCCTCTTTTCAACTTCTTTCTGACCGTCTTTACCGTCAACAGCTTCAGCCTTTACTGTGGTTTTTTGCACCGTTGCAAGCCCAATAGCCATCAATGATTGTCCATTCAGCACCATCTTTACCGGCTTCACCCTTATCACCTTTGATACCAGTAATAGTAGTAGAAGAACCGTCACTCATTGTCACAGTAAAACCATCGGCAGTAGGAGTTATTGATTTTACAAAAGCACCATCACCAATCTTCTTCTGAAGGTCTGCGACAGTTGCTTCAACACCGTCCAATTTCTGATTAATCTGGTCAATGTCATCATCATAGTCTTTACAAGACACAAATGTTCCTGTTGACGAAACCATCAAGGCTCCGAACAGGATTGCACTTAAAAACTTTTTGTTCATAATAGAAAACTTTAAATTTATAAATTTAAAAACTAAAATTGATTATACATATTAATCTCATTATTAATATCTTAGTTCGTTTATTACCTGTAGTTCCCGTTTCCTCCTTTCCCGTGACTGATAAGACAAAGGTGACACACCCGCAACCTTACTGAAAGCTGAATAGAAAGCGCTTTTAGAAGCGAAACCGCAACTACGAGGCAAGTCATTCAATGCACACGACCGAAACTAAGAAGCTCCTTGGCATATTCCACATGATAGCCGTTCACAAGCTCCTTCAAGTTACAGCCAAAGTATTTGTTTACTACATTACTCAGGTAGGTCTGGTTTGTTTCAAGCAAATCGCTCAGCTTTTTTCAGCGAAAGCGAAGTGTCAAGGAATATCTGACGTATCTCAAGCTGGTACAATATAGCTTTATATATACGACAGTCCACTTTACGAATATTCGCTTCCTTGCCGACAAACTCCTCCTCCCAATGCCGCTGGGCGGCCTTGAAAAGCAAGTTCTTCTGCCGCTCAGAACGGCGCTACTTCGTTTACGTCTTAGAAATAGATATTCCATCTGCTCTATGTTAATTTCATTCATTCTCATCGCTTCAAAGACATACTTTATCATATAATAAAGGAACTTAAAAATCGACATTTTCTATAGATCTCTTACCAAGAGATCTATAGAAAGTAACTAATAAACAATATATCAACATATTATATCCTATTTCAAATAGGATAAAGGAGTATAAAAAATTGGACTTGGAAGCTTATTTTTTGATATAAATTCCTATTTTTTTTCGCCAAAAATGTATTAGTTCTCAAAACTTTGCTTATTTTTGCACAGAAAATGTATATCTCTTGGTAAGAGATATACAAACAAGCATATATAAAAGAAGGAAACAATCAATTGTTAATCAATTGATTACTATCACAAAAAATGAGATTCTCTCCTTAAAAAAAGATTCACCGAAATAATTTGAACAAACTCTTTGAACGGAAATCGGTCAACAAGTTTCAAGCATCAAGCCAACTTAATCACTTTACGAAGTCAATTTCTCCAGAAAAGAACTTAAAGAAACATTATTTCCTGAGCCGATAAACCGGTAACTTAGGCAATTTACATCAAATGCAATACCGACCTGTTTCATTTTTAGCATTCTTTCTAAAGACCTGTTTCGAGTCCCTCTTTAAGGTCCTCCTCACGTCCTTTCTTCAATTGGGTAGACATTACGCTATACCAATCACGGAAGCTCTTCAAATTTTCCCAATGTTCACCAAACTCCCTAGAGGTGAATTTCGCAATCTCGGCAGCCTCGAAAAAATCGATCGAATACACGGCTCTGCAACGCACACAGACGCTCAAGAAGGGAAGATAGATTACGCAGAACGAACAGGCATTTGTCAAACATGCCCTCCACCTTATCTTCCTTCTTGTTGAACTTCAGGATTCAAGAAGCAAGGACTTAAGATAGAAAAAAACTCCTTAAGAGAAAAATGGATTTAGCATAAGTATAAACACAAATAAAGTTGCTTTGAACCATACATCAAAGCAACTTTCATAAAAGCCGGAACGAATGAAAACATTCCTTAGTTTTTTCTCTTCTTCGACAGAAGACAGTGGCGTACTGTTCTCTTTATAAGCAGCAAATCCTTTCACCTTTGTCCGTTCCTTATTAGCACTTTCCGAAGCGGCACTACCCAGTTGCTGCAAATTTTGCTTGATAGCATCGTGAGTAACAAAGAAATGATCGAGCATAGCTTTCAGATATTCGTCCAATTGGCCTTCTTTGGGAGTAAGACCGTATGACATTTGGAATGAAGCCCCACGTTTTTCTCATCCTCATCCGCCGTAAAGACAGTGGTCACCAACGAATCCACATTGACCAGATTGACAATCTCTTTTAAGTAAGGTAAAGCCGGATTATCCATACTGATAGACGCCCACCACGGATTCCATATCATGATGAACCGGGCCTCATCCTCCACCGCAATATGAAAAATCATCACCTTGATATTTAAAGACAATATGTCCTTCCTCATTGGTTTCCGGCTGACAGCCTATCTTTTTGAGCACAGCTATAACCAGCTCTTCCGTACCGATATCCTCCAAGTCTTCCTTTGTCATACGGTCCAAACGGTCTCTACGTTTTTTACGCTCATGACGGATGCGAAGAACTAAAAATGCAAGCGGCCACAATGCCAATGCAATAACAGCGATTAGAATGGTGAGGTCGGTCATATCTGTTTGCGATTTAAGGGTTCAACATCAAAATACAGATAGTTGCTACACTATGCTAAACAAATATAGCAATTATAATCTTAAAAACATCTATTTCCAGCGATTTATTTCAAGTGTTTCTTTATCCAAAGCAAATGCCCGTATTCTGTGTCTTCAGAAGTCCAGTGCTCGTTGACTGGAGTAATCAACGCCTCTTTCGGACAGTTCAGTACATTATAGACAATGTAACTGGTAGTAGGAGGACAAGTATTGTCATTGAATCCCCATGTCATATAAACAGGAACAGTAATCTGTTTGGCAAAATTCACCACATCATAATATGCAAGGGTCTTCATCTTGGCAGGTGTATCCATATCTACCGTATTCTTAAAAAGATGAGGATATCCCCCGGCACGGCCGGCTTTGTAACCTGCCATATCACTTAAAGCGGGATGGTTTGCCACACATGCCGTAACACGCTTGTCAAGTCCTGCCGTAATCAAAGCCAAAGCTCCCCTTGGCTCCCCCCTTGCACAATAACATTTTTACCATCCCATTCAGGTAATGAAGTCAGCAAATCAATACTGCGGACACAAGCCAGATAAACCCGTTTCATATAATAATTTTCACGGCTATCCAAGCCGTTTACCAAATAACCGTTTTCCCGACTACTGAAAGCGCGACTTATTTCGCCGAAAGTGTCCTCATCCAGCTCCGGATTCAAGCCGTGGATTTCTATCTCAAAGCGGATACAGCCTTCTTCCGCATAATATTTATGCCTCATCGGGCCTTTAATAGTCTTGATACCTGCTCCCGGAGGACAAAGCACTACCGGATACTTTCCTTCCGCCTTAGGATAGAACAGATAACCATAAATACACTGGTTCTGCTTATTCAGCTGAAGTCTGATCAAGTAACAGTCTATTTTGTCCGTAGAATATTTCTTTACGTACTCTTTGGTATAAGTCAGAGGGAACTGGGCTGCTTCCGCCTTAGTCTTATTCCAGAATTCATTAAAATCAGAAGGCAACTGGGTATAGGGTTGAAGCTTCTCAGGAGAGAAGCCGACTTTGATATGGTGGGAATAAGTTTTACCTCCTAGTTTAGCCGTCAGACGACAATCACGAAAACCGGGCTCTTTCATTGTCCCCATAGAAATAACCGCTTTTCCATTCTTCAGTTTTACAGTTCCCTTGGTATCCGAAGGCATCATGTCGCCTCCCAGCTCATATAAAACCTCCACACCATCTTGCGGAATACCATATTTATAGAACTGAACCTCAATCTTCGCTTTCTCGCCTGTCTTGTACAACCAGTCGGCATGATCGGGTACAGTTACCCAAAGCACATCACTCCGATAAGGATAATTTTCGGCCGCTGCTGAAAGAACGAACAAGACAGCCCCAATAAGCATGCTTAAAAAATCTGTTTTTCATTGTAATTCTATTTAATGGTTCTAAAAATCAGTATTAAATCTGCGTAACTCCGCACGCAAGGCACGAGCTCTCCCTCCTGTCATACTATCCAGCAATTCCCAAAAAACGAGGACCGTGATTCATTTCCTTGGTGTGAGACAATTCGTGTAACAGTACATAGTCCATCAAATGGGGAGGCAACAACATCAAATAACAGGAAAGATTGATACTGCCTGTCCCCGAACAACTTCCCCATCTTCCCTTGCTGCCGGTAATCTTCACACGTTTAAATGGCAAATGATACTGTTCGGACAAGGCAGATAAAAGAGGTGGCAGATACTCTTGTGCATTTTTCTTCATGGCACGGATGATGGCATTACGTACCAGCCTTTGTACTTCAGGTAAAGAAAAATCCACATTCCGCGGACAGATAATCTTGACTCCCTCCTCGGTAAAACGTACGGAAAAGCAAGTAAAGTTACCTTGCTCCAGCCATAAACGGAAACAGGGAGTGTGAATACGAAAATTTAGATCAATCGGTTTCTTGCTCACTTTCCTCCAGTCCTCCAACAGACGTTGCCTGTATTGCTCCACCACCTCCAGCACTTTGCTGCTTAAACTATAAGGAGGAACAGTAACATGCAGTCCGTCGGGCTTTACCCGCATAGTAACATTACGCGCCAGCTTGTGTGTACGCACTATAATACGGTCAAAATCTTTATCCGGAAGTACTCTTTTAGTTGCCATACGGATACAAAGATACAGCTTTCCAATAAAAAAATGGCAGAGATTTGCAACTTTCCAGGAATCTTCACCGTCTAATTAACAGAAACCAATTAAATATATATATTACCATGAGAACAAAAACTATTTATTTTTTCAGTCTTTTTCTGACAATCACAATGATGACAGGCTGTTTCCACATATCATCAGGCCCGAAACCCAGCAAGAGTAAAATGACCAAAAAATATAGCGTAACTCCTTTCAATAAGATAGAGAACAAAGCACCTGCCAACATTGTCTTTACTCAAGGGAATGTGACCAAAGTAGAAGCCGACGGTCCGGATAATTACATCCCCCAACTCATTGTCATGGTCAAAGACAGTACGCTGAGTATCAGTATGGATAAAGACAAATTCAAAAACTTCAAAAGTTCAAAAATCAATATCTCAATTACCAGTCCGGTTTTATGCAATATCAAGCAAAGAGGTGTAGGAAGTATTTATCTGAAAGACAGCGTGAAAGTAACAGATCTTTCTATCAGTGCCGAAGGTGTGGGGAGTATTGAAGCAAATGCATTAATGGCACGTTGCATCAAAGTATCCCAAGAAGGAGTAGGAAGTATCAATTTAAAGGGGCAGGCCGGTCATGCGACATATTATTTGGAAGGAGTAGGCAGCCTGAAAGCAAAAGACATGATTGTTTCTGATGTTGTAGTTGAACAAAACGGTGTGGGAAGTGTTTCTTGTTATGCATCCGGGACGATAAATATCAGTGCCCAGGGAGTAGGAAGTGTAAACTACTACGGTGACCCTCGGTTACCGGACTTAAAAAATCCGGAATCGGAGCGATTAAGAGCAAATAACTCATTTCAATAACTCTCTACTTTACATTAAATTATCTACCAAGCTAAAAAAGGATTACTGCTCACGCGGTAATCCATTTTTAAAATTATTTAGTTAGTTAATTTAAAATTTGAGAGAATTGAAACTTCACAGCCTCGAATTAAAAAGTTGTTTTAATAAGCACTAACTATCATATTTATATAAAAGCAAATGAAAATGTTCTAATTTGTTTTCCCTGTCCCTGTACCGGTATCATCAGCGGTAATCTTTGTCACCGTATCTGTAGGCAATACAGGTTCGTATGCCACTTGGGGATCGGTAGTAGAATCCTGATACTCATCGTGTACCGATACCGTATCACTATCACCGCCTTCCATAGCGTGTTGCATCACTGTACCCATAAGAAACAACACGGCAATCATTGCAGCCGCTTTAAACAGAGGCATAAAGCGCGTACGCATAGTCAGACGTTGCGCTTTTACCACCGGTCTTTCTATCCGGGTCAGGATTCTGGTATCAAAATCATCGCCCAAACCTTTCTCCTTCTCCACATCCTGATAAGCAAACAACTGCTTGTAACGGAGTAAATGAGCAGGCACTTCCTTCTGACGAAAGAATGAACGTAGTATTTGCTCTTCTTCCAATGAAGTTTCGCAATTCCAATAACGTTCCAAAAGCTGTTCAATATATTTATAATCCATAATCCTCTATTTCAGTGTATCTTTGTTTTATCTTCTGCCGGGCACGGAAAAGGGTTACTTTCACCTGTTCTTCCGTAATCTGCAGAATATCTGCAATCTCTTTATAACTCTTTCCTTCCACATCCCTCAACTGCATAATTGTACGCTGTCTTTCGGGAAGCTCATTGACCAGACGGTGAACCAACTGCATTTGTTCGTTCTGCGCCAACCGGTCATAAGGCGTCAATGTATCAGGCATCTCCCGCACTTCAGAGGTCAGTTGCAAATTCTGCGCTTCCATCTTCTGGCTGCGGTCAATTGCCAAGTTACGAGCAATGGTCAGACAATATGCCTCGATGGATTCAAACTGCGGCCATTCATCCCGCTTGTTCCATACCCTGATCATCGTATCCTGCACCACATCCTCCGCTTCAGCACTATTCAGCGTAATACGAAGCGCCAACCTGTAGAGCTTGTCTTTCAGGGGCAGAATATCGTTTCGGAAACTGATCTCTCGCATTGCTCTGTAATAATGACGGGTGAGTTACACTAAAGTTACACTCACCCGCCTGTTTTTTTGAATTATTTTTTGATTACGGTTCCACTTCCTTCATTAATGGCTGATGCTAAGGTTATTACCACCTGACTGACTCCTGCATCAATGGCAGAAAAGAATTTTCCAGCTTGGGAATCATCCCTCCTTGAATAATGCCTTGCGCTACAAATTCTTTAAACTCTTCAGGAGTAATGACAGGAATTACACTGTCATCATCATTTTCGTCACGCAATACGCCCTTTTTCTCAAAGCAATAAACCAATGTCACATCAAACAAGGACGCTAATGCTTTGGCGGTTTCTCCGGCAATGGTATCAGCATTGGTATTCAGCATGCTTCCTTTACCGTCATGGGTCAATGGAGCCATAACAGGCACAATGCCCTGACGGATCAATGTCGCCAGGAAACCGGCATTTACTTTCTCCACATCACCAACAAAGCCATAGTCCACGTCTTTTACCGGACGCTTTACCGAACGGATCACATTCATATCGGCTCCGGTCAGTCCAATGGCATTCACACCTTTTGCCTGAAGGCCGGCTACAATATTCTTGTTCACCAGTCCGCCATATACCATGGTTACCACTTTCAGCGTTTCTGCATCCGTAATGCGGCGGCCATTCACCATCTTGCTTTCAATCCCTAGTTGTGCCGCCAGTCTGGTAGCAGAGCGCCCGCCACCGTGTACCAACAACTTATAACCTTCTATAGCAGAGAAATCAGCCAACAACTGATTAAGTGTAGACTCTTCCTCTACAATTTTTCCACCTACTTTTATGATAGTCAGTTTCTCTTTCATGCTATTATTCCAAATAAGTATATCCGTACAACCCGGAACGATAATTAGAGAGGAATTCTTTTCCTTCCTCTACAGAAATTCTTCCTTCCTTCACTGATTTGGTCACCCAGGTTTCCAGTGTACGCACCAATTTCTTCGGGTTATATTGTACATAATCCAAAACCTCGGCCACCGTTTCACCATCAATTACCTGATCAATAGAATACCCTTTGTCATCCACCGTAACATGCACCGCATTGGTATCTCCAAACAAATTGTGCATATCACCCAGAATCTCCTGATAAGCACCAACCCAAAAATACACCTATATAATAAGCGTCTTTTCCCTTCAACGAATGTACCGGCAGGTCATGCGATACATAACGGGTAGAGATAAAATTGGCAATCTTTCCATCCGAATCACAAGTGATATCCTGCAAGGTAGCATTTCTGTCGGGCTTCTCATCCAGACGCTGGATAGGCATGATAGGGAATATCTGATCTATCGCCCACGAGTCCGGCAACGACTGGAACAACGAGAAATTACAAAAATATTTATCAGCCAGCAGTTTGTCCAGTTTGCGGAACTCATCGGGCGCATGTTTCAGCCCCGAAGCAATCTGATTGATCTCACGGGTCACCGACCAGTACAGACGCTCTATCTGGGCACGGGTCTTCAAATCCACAATACCGTGGCTGAATAAATCAAGTGCTTCCTCACGTATCTGCTGTGCATCGTGCCAAGCCTCCACCATACGGCTCTGATTCAGATTATCCCAAATCTCATAAAGTTCATGTACCAGTTCATGATCATTTTCACCCACTTCGAAATCCTCATCCATTTCGGGCAGAGTCGCCGTTTCCAGCACCTCGAAAATCAGCACGGAGTGATGGGCGGTCAGTGAACGTCCGCTTTCGGTAATAATATTCGGATGAGGAATTCCATTCTTGTCACTGGCATCCACCAGCGTAGAGATAGAGTCATTCACATACTCCTGAATAGAGTAGTTCACACTGCTTTCACTATTGGCAGAACGAGTTCCGTCGTAATCCACACCCAAACCGCCGCCGATATCCACAAATTCCACATTAAATCCCATCACATGCAACTGCACATAGAATTGCGATGCCTCACGCAGAGCTGTCTTGATACGGCGTATTTTAGTCACCTGGCTGCCTATATGAAAATGAATCAGTTTCAGACAGTCCTTCATGTCTTTCTTTTCCCAGAAAATCAAGCGCTTCCAGCAATTCACTGGATGTCAAGCCAAACTTACTGGCATCTCCTCCGCTATCTTCCCATTTACCACTTCCCGAAGAAGCCAGCTTAATGCGGATACCTATGTTAGGACGCACATTCAGCTGCTTTGCCATTTTGGCTATCAGGCGTAATTCATTCATTTTCTCCACCACCAAGAAAATGCGTTTCCCCATCTTCTGTGCCAGCAGAGCCAGCTCGATATAACTTTCGTCCTTATATCCGTTGCAGATAATCAATGAATCCGAATCTGTATTCACAGCTATCACCGCATGAAGTTCAGGTTTGGAACCGGCTTCCAGTCCCAAATTGAATTTCTTTCCATGACTGATGATTTCTTCCACTACAGGACGCATCTGATTTACCTTGATAGGATAAATGATAAAATTCTGGGCCTTATACCCATACTCATCAGATGCCTGCTTAAAGCAGTTCGCGACTTTTTTCAATACGATTATCCAGAATATCCGGAAAACGGACCAGCATAGGAGCTGCCACATCCCGCAATTGCAACTCATCGACCAATTCTTTCAAATCGACCTCAACGCCGTCCTTACGAGGAGTTACCACTACATGACCTTTGTCATTGATACCAAAGTACGAAGTTCCCCACCCTGTTATGTTGTAGAGTTCTTCCGAATCTTCAATACGCCATTTTCTCATTTCTTCTTCTGTACAAAGAGTGTGTATTTTACTATATATAATTATTTATTCAATTTCTTTCTCAAGCTGTCAACAGAGGCTTGAATTTGTCTTTTATCCTCCAGCTCATCAGCCTTAAACAGATGTTTCGCCTTTGAATAAAACGGATGTCTTTTCTGTAACGCCTCACAGATAAAATCCATCAGTTCCTCATCACTTTTATTTGCTAACAATGGACGTTGCTGCTTGGCCACTCTCAGACGGCGGAACAATACGGCAGGTTCCACATCCAGAAACACCGTATCACCGCAATCATTCATATACTCCATGTTATCAAAAAAATCAAGGTGTTCCTCCAACCGGTCGAAACAACCACATCTTCAAACTCGGCCACTTCGTGCAACATTTTCCGTTCCAGTTCCCGGAATCCGTCTTCTCCGCGTTCCAAGAACAGCTGTTGAACGGTTTTATGGAAACGTTCCTCGATAAACCAGTCCAAATCAATGAAATTCAGACTCATTTCACGGGCAAACGCCTTACCTAGAGTCGTTTTGCCCGCGCCCATATATCCTATTAAAAAATATACGTGTCATTTTTTTCGCTTTTGCAGTGCCCTTTACCTGGAAGCCGCCTTACTTTTTGCGGATTCTTCGGCTTTTCGGACTCCTCTTCCATATTCACGGTTCCCCCTGTTTCTTGAAGCCTGCTTTCGTTTTACGCGTTTCCGCCTTGCTTTTCTGCAATTCAATCACCTTAAAACAAGCCTCCAGACTTAAATCTGCCGGTTCTACATTCTCAGGAATCTTATAATTCTTTTTCTGATAACTGATGTATGGGCCGTAACGTCCGTTCAAGACCTGCATATCAGGGTCAGCATCGAATACTTTAATAAACTTCTTCTCCTGCGCTTCTATCTTATTCTTGATCAACTCTACCGCCTCATCCAAAGAAATCTCCATCGGATCCGTTCCTTTAGGAATAGAAACAAACAGTTTGTCATAGCGCACGTATGGTCCGAAACGCCCTACTCCTACCGTTACCGTATGGCCGTCATAATCCCCCAACGTACGGGGAAGCTTGAACGCATCCAATGCTTCTTCCAACGTAATGGTTTCCATCGACAATCCCTTTGCCAACTGCGCAAAACGCGGTTTTTCCTCATCATCGGCAGTACCAATCTGAATAACCGGACCGAAACGACCGATCTTAACCGATACCGGCTTACCGCTTACAGGATCTGTTCCCAATACCCTTTCACCCACCTTATGCTCAGTCTTAGAGTGAATGGTCTTATCTACCAACGGATGGAAGCCTTTATAGAAACTGTCCATCATACCAGTCCATTCCTTTTCTCCTTCCGCCACTTCATCGAACTCTTTCTCCACATTCGCTGTAAAGTTAAAGTCCATGATTTCAGGAAAGTATTCCATCAGGAAATCGTTTACCACGATACCGGTATCAGTAGGCAACAACTTGGCCTTTTCATTTCCCGTCATCTCTGTCTTGGTAGTTTCCGTAATCTTGCCGCCTTTCAGTTTCAAGATATCATACGGGCGTTTCACACCTTCACTGTTTCCTTTTTCTACATAACCGCGTTGCTGCACAGTAGAAATGGTAGGTGCATATGTAGATGGACGACCGATGCCCAACTCTTCCAGTTTGCGTACCAGGCTGGCTTCCGTATAACGGGGCGGGACATTGGGGTAAAGCGCTGAGTCGCCAGGATTTCTTTTCTTATCAGTTTTTCCCCTTTGCTCAGAGGCGGCAACAGACGGCCCTCGTCTTCCTGCTCATTGTCATCATCGTATGATTCCTTGTATACACGCAGGAAACCGTCAAAAGTAATCACCTCGCCGGTAGCGATAAATTTCTCGCTACTGTTGCTGATTACAATAGTAGCCGTTGTTTTCTCCAGCTCCGCATCTGCCATCTGTGAAGCGATGGTACGTTTCCAGATCAGTTCATACAATTTCTGCTCCTGACCGGTTCCGTTCACCGTTTCATTCTCCATATAGGTAGGACGGATAGCCTCATGCGCTTCCTGTGCTCCTTTAGTCTTGGTGGCAAACTTACGGACTTTGACGTATCTTTCTCCCATCAGGGACAAGATAGTCTGCTTGCTGGTATTCAAAGCCAAATCCGAAAGGTTCACCGAATCCGTACGCATATAGGTAATTTGTCCGTTTTCATACAGACGCTGTGCCACCATCATGGTCTGCGCTACTGTAAATCCCAACTTACGGGCAGCTTCCTGCTGCAACGTAGAAGTAGTAAACGGTGCCGCCGGCGATTTCTTCACAGGGCGGGTTGTTATATCTTCAATAGAGAACTGCGCATCCTTACAAGTTTCAAGGAAAGCCTGTGCTTCTTCCTTGGTCTTGAAACGGTTGGACAATTCCGCTTTCACTTCAACTTCATTTCCATCGACATCAGGTACTTCAAACACTGCTGTAACGCGATAAGACGGCTCACTGACAAAAGCATGCACCTCACGTTCACGTTCCACAATCAAACGAACGGCAACAGATTGCACACGTCCGGCAGAAAGAGCAGGCTTTACCTTCTTCCACAATACCGGTGAGAGTTCAAAACCTACAATTCTATCCAGAATACGGCGTGCCTGCTGGGCATTTACCAGATTCACATCAATGTCACGCGGATTTTCGATGGCCTTTAGTATCGCTGTTTTGGTTATCTCGTGGAATACAATGCGCTTGGTCTTCTCAGGGTCCAGCCCCAAGACTTCAAACAAGTGCCATGAAATAGCTTCTCCTTCACGGTCCTCATCGGATGCAAGCCATACCATATCAGCTTTCTTTGCCTCCGCTTTCAATTCGGCTACCAATTTCTTTTTATCTGCCGGTATCTCGTAAGTCGGCTCAAACCCATTCTCTACATCGATACTAAACTCCTTCTTTTTCAAATCCCGGATATGCCCGTAACTGGAAAGGACTTTATAATCATTGCCCAAGAATTTCTCAATGGTTTTAGCCTTGGCGGGTGACTCAACTATTACTAGATTTTTTTCGCATAATACTATGTATTCCATTTTATTTTGGGGCCAAAATGTAGAAAAAAAGCAGAAGCACACCTATATAATAAGGTATGTTTCTGCTTTTTTTTACTTAAAAAAAACTCCTTTCCGAGTGCCTATTTAACTAAAAAATGCCAAAGAAAGCCCGGCTAGAACATTCAGTTTTTCAGCAGGATAGCCGTACTCATAATAATATTGTTTATTCAACAGATTATTCACACGCCCAAAAACAGACAGATCTTTCAGGAAAGTATAACTGGCTCCCACACTCAAATTGCTGATATTGCCCAAACCAAAATCCTTGCTGCTATTCCCTTCTTCTATCACATATTCTTTCCGCTGTACATATTCATAGCCCAAATTAACCTTCAATCCTTCAAAAATCCTTAGCCTCAGCATAGAAATTCAATTCAAACTTGGGCTTGGTCACTAAATACAGCTCTTCATTTTCATTGTCTGTCTTCCAGCTATAAAATGTACCTTTCAATGAAGCGTCAAACCAGTCCTTATAACCGTATTTCAATTCAGCACCTCCATACGCGGTTTTCGCTTTATCCTGCAAGAAATGAGTAAAATAATACCCGTCCGCATCCACCAGATTGCAAAACAACTCATCTTTACTGATCCGATATCCACCAAAGACATTAAACCACAAACCATTTACCGGAGATGCTTTAAAACCCAATGTAGCATTCAGTGGCACATAGGTAGAAGGCATCCGGGCGTTTAAAGACCAATAAGGTGAAAAAGCATTCAACCGGCGATAATCATTCAGTTCACGCCCTCCCAGCGCATGTAAATAAAGCACATAACTCTCCGAGAACAAGTATTCGGCTTTCACGTCAGGAGACACATCAATACCACTGTCCTCTCCCGACTGCCAATCCACATGAGCACCGACACGGACCCGCCAGTCATCACTTTCCAACATATAATAAGGATTCAAACCCAGTGAAGTATAGTTGCCCATTAAACTGTCCGAAGAATAAAACAGGTTATCCATCTCGAAACGGATGCCTACCCGTTGCTCATTATCCAGCTTGCCCCATACATCTCCTTCGGTGTGGACAATCTTCTCCTTACCTGTAGATGCATTGCCTGAATAATCCAGCGGATATTTGATACCAAAATACTTCAATCCGGTCTGCAAAGTGAATTGCAAAGGAAGCGATTCATCTCTGGAAGAAACACCTATGTGAAAATCGCCTAAAGTATGATGCTGTTTATCAGTAGCTCTGGCAGAAGCCGTATGCATTTCGGAATCAGGCATATAGTTAAACACTTGTGATTGCAGGCCGCCACCTAAATTCAAAGTTACCTTGCTGAAATCATGAGAATAGTCCAAACGGAACTCAGTAGAATAAAAACGTGATTTCCAATCCTCAGCATTCCAATGCTTCAGCTTTCCGTTCATGCCATCCAGAGATACCCCGACTTTCAGACGGTCCTTTCCGGTGATATCCCACAGATACCCAGCCTTAAAATCCACATTCCCATAATTTCCATATCCGGCACGAACATATCCACGTTTCGCGCGGTTCATAGCCCATTCACGGGTTATAGGAGACATACTTTCATACGTCCAGGCCGAAACAGGGCGCAAGGCTGTAGCATATTCTATGCCTTTCTTCATTACAGCCGGCTCCTCCACCCTAGGCAGGACATTAATCTTTGAGGCATCCATGATATTGGGATTATACTCATTCTCTACCACCACAGTGCGGTTCAACGTACTATCTTGCTGCGCATATGCAACAGACAGAGGCAAAAAAGGCCAATATAATGGACAATTGACAATGGACAATTGACAATTTCTTACTTATCATATTCAGCACTTATTTTTTGAATTTTTGAATTCTCTGTTTTCAATTTCTCCAGTCTGCTTTCAATCATTCCGGCAATATCATCATCGGCCTGATAGTTCTGCTTCAATGAAAGCAAATATTGTTTAGCATCCAAGTTACGCCCCAAACTTCATATACACATCAGCCAATAACACAAAGCTGCGTGCCAGCCAATAGGTATGCGGTGTACTTACCTCAATGTAATTCAGCACCTCCTGCTCCGCCTTATCCGTTTGTCCGCCGTCAAAGTAAATCTGGGCGACTTTATATTTGGCCTCCGCTCCATATACATTACGGGTGTCTTTCGCCAAGACCTTCAAATCTTCCATAGCTCCATCCGTCTTGCCGGCATCCAAATAAGCTTTTGCACGGTAATAATGTGCCTCGTTAGACAATTCCGGCGCCAGTTTAGTATCGGCCAGCAAATCTGTTGCGGCAAAGATAATCTCTTCCTCATTTCCCAGCATATGCGCACTGCGTAACATTCCGGTTTTTGCAAGCCGGCGACGCTCCATAGAAGCGGCTTTATCTTTCAATTGCTTGTAAATATGCAAGGCTTTTTCATAATCCTTCGCCGTATAAGCCATTTCGGCCCCCATCAACATGGCATCTTCAGAATATTTGTTGTTGGGATATTCCAATACTTTATCCAAATGCCGGGCTGCACTTTCATAAGCTTTCTGATTATAGTCTATCAAACCGATATAATAGTTGGCATTCAGACTGAAAGCACCTTCGGGGAAAGTCTGTAAATAACGGGTAAAGCTGTTGCGGGCCTCGGCGACCTCACCCCGCATATATACCCTTTCGGCAGCCACATAGGTCAATGAGTCACGCTCATTCACATCAAAGTTGGCACCGCCGGGGATAGTTGAAGCAAAATTGGCATACTCATCCACCTTATTCAAATCAATATAGATCGATTTCAAGTCACGCTGCGCCAAACGCGCCTCCTCACTGCCCGGATAACCGGCTATGACCTGCTTATAAGCCTGGATGGCTTCAGGATACTTGTCATCCTGATAGTATAGCAAACCGATCTCGTTAGCCGCCCGCCGTGCGACATTGCTCTCCGGAAATTTCTTCACCAGAATATGAAACGGGCAATGCATTGGCATTATCCTCCATCTGCACAAAAGCACGTCCCTGCTCGTAAAGGGCATCATCCATGTATTGTGATTCCGGATAATCCGAATCAAGCGGTTCAACGTCTGCACTTTTCCATTGTAATCACGTTGCAAACCACGCACAAACGCCTCCTGATACAAAGAGTAATCCCCCAGTGACGGATCAATCTCCACCGCACGGGCATAATCCTGACGAGCCTGTTCAAAACGGCGGTCATAGAAGTTGCAGTCACCTATGCGGTTATAGGCATCTGCCTGCATGGTGCGTTCATTGATACTTCCCCTGTCCACAAAACGGGTTAAACCAAGTGCCCGCATTTCCATAATTTTTCTGTTTGAAATAAGTATATCCCAAGTTATAGAGCGCCAAACCATATTCCTGTCCGTTCTTGCTGGTGGCAAATTCCAGATACAAGCGGTAATCGTTACCCGCCTGCGGAAAACGGTCCAGACGATAATTGGATTCCCCCTCCAGAAATAAGCGTCCGCCTTTGTCGCCTGATTGTATTGCCCCACAGCAAGCGATTGGTTGAAGAACTCCAGAGCCTCCTGGAAACGGGCATTCGCAAATGCCTGTGTGCCCAGCCGGAACAAAATCTTCTGCTTGGCCTCCATAATGCGTGTGCCCGGATGCTCAATCTTTGCTATAGATTTTAAAGCAGCTTCATAACTGCGGGTATTCATATACACCTCTATCAAATAATCATTGACACGCTCCGTATAAGGTGAATTCGGGAACTCATTCAGAAAACGCTCAAACACGGTTACCGATTCGGCAAATGGAGAATAAGAGGTTTCATGAATACACAAAGCATAATTATAAAGAGCCTGTTCCTTTACTTTCGGATCAAAACTGAAATTGGCAGCCTGCTCGAATGCCATGCGTGCCCTGTTCCTCTCCTTCAAGTTCAAATTAAGCCAGCCCCAATGTGTAGATAAGCATTCTGTGACAAGGCATCATGTACCGAAGCCATTTCCCCCAAAGTAGCGGCAGCCTTGGAATAAACACCAGTATAATAATAACTCATCACCGAGTTTCATACAAAGGCTTTACGCTGCGGGTGGAAACACTTTTCACGGTATCTTTCCAAAGGAGGTATCGCCGCTTGGTAATCATTCAATCCGAAACAAGCCTCTCCCCAAATCCGTTCCATCTGAGGAACATCCTTTTTAGCCGGATATTGCTCCAGATACGCTTTTGCCACAGTACGGGCCTGCTGATAATTTCCTTTCACCAAATAAATCTCTCCTATATAATAAGGAACCAATGCTGCATATACGGCATCATTCTGCAAAGACTGGAAACTTTTCAGCGCCTTGTCATAGCGTTTCTCCACATAATCAATATAAGCCAGATTATAGACAGCGTCATCCTGATACAATGGGCTTACCTCTTTCAGCAAGGTAAACCATACAGCCGCTTCACGCAGATTGTCTTCTTTCAGATAAGAGGTGGCCAGACGCATGGCACAATCATCTCTTTCCTTATCAGGCAAAGCCTCCAGATCACACGACCGGAACAGGGCAATGGCCTCCTTGTATTTTCCCTCCATAAAATAAGCAGAGGCAATCAGTGACAGCACCCTGTTTTTATGGCGGGAATCAGGATATTTGTCCAGATAAGCCTGTAACAGCTCCATGCTGTCCCCGCCTTTCAACTCATATTCCCGGCATACCCGGTTATATTCCTTGTCACCTGCCACATCCCTGGGAGTGATCTGCTGCGCCATTCCCTGCAAGGAACAGCCTCCCATCAATGCGGCCATCAATAAGGTTTTTCTTTTCATATCTTATCATTAAAGTTTATGTTCTTTCAAAAAACGCCGGACTCCTTCACGCACAGAATCCAGCCCGAATTCTTCGGGATTCACTTCATTCAAGGGAAGCCAGAAAGACTCCGCCACATCATCCATCGCCTTTATCCGGCTGGTATCTTTCACCTTACAAAGAAAGAACTGATCCAATGTATGTACCAGAAATCCTGAATAAAGATAAGTGTTGGGCAATGAGAACTGATAAACAGCCTCCTCCACCTGCAAGCCGGTTTCTTCCAACACCTCGCGTGCCACACCTTCCTCGCCGGTTTCATGCATATCAATAAACCCGCCGGACAGGTCCAATGTTCCCTTCGCCGGTTCTTTTCCCCTGCGGCACACCAACAACTCATTCTTATCATTCAAGATAAAAGCTACAGTAGCGGCACTGGAATTGAAATAATACACAAAGCCACAATCGGCACAACGCTTTGATTTCTCATTGTTCACTTCAAAGTGCGGCGAACCACACTTCGGACAATATTTGAATAGTTCCAACGGATGCATAATTACTCCTTTCTAAGTATAGACACCGCAAAGATAGCGCAAATGACAGATAATTCATTAATTAAATCTAAAAGAAGAAAGAGAAAACACAATTCTTAGTACATTTGTTAGCAAAACAAAACGTAAATTCTTACATGGAAATTGCCATTATTATCGCACTTATCTTATTAAACGGGGTATTCGCCATGTCCGAAATCGCCCTGATCTCAGCGCGTAAAAGTAGTTTGTCCAATGATATCCGTCATGGAAGCTCTACAGCGCGTATCGCTTTAAAGCTTGCCAATGACCCGGACAAGTTTTTATCCACCATCCAAATCGGAATCACCCTGATTGGTATATTGACCGGTATTTACTCCGGCGACGTGCTGGCCACCGATTTTGGGAACATACTGACTGACGCCGGCGTACCCGCCACATATGCCTATTTATTGGCTCAAACCCTGATTGTCATCCTGGTCACTTACCTCACTATTATCTTTGGCGAGCTGGTGCCCAAACGCATTGGCATGAGTGCCTCCACCCGTGCTGCCAAGCTATTGGCACGTCCCATGTACTGGCTGTCCGTCATCGCCTCTCCTTTTGTATGGATACTTGCCAAAAGCACTTCACTTATCTTCAACCTGCTGCATATCAACACAGCGGAAGAAAAAAGTGACTGAAGAGGAAATCAAATCCATGATAGACGAAGGAACCGAGAACGGTGAAGTGCAGGAAGTGGAACAGGATATTGTGGACCGCGTCTTCTCTCTTGGCGACCGCAGTATCAACACCATCATGACCTATCGCAGCGACATCGTATCCATTGACATAGACATGAACAACAAGCAGCTGTATGACATCGTATGCCAACACCTGTACCAAGTTTACCCTGTAACTCAAGGAAACACCCTGGACAACATCATCGGAGTAGTTTACCTGAAAGACCTCTTCGGGAAGCTGAGCAGTTGCGAATTCAATCTGCGTGATGTGATCCGTCCGGCACAATACTTCCACGAAAAACATGGATGTATATAAAGTATTGGAACAAATACGCCAGCACAACATCAAATACGGATTAATCTGTGATGAATTCGGCAGTCTGCAAGGCATCATCACCATGAAGGACATTCTGGAAGCCCTGGTAGGCACCTTGCCCAGTGACTCGGAAGACCCCGATATCGTTCCCCGCAAGGACGGAAGCTGGTTGATAGACGGCCAATGTTCTTTCTATGACTTTCTGAGTCATTTCGAAATGGAGGATTTATACCCCGATTATAATTACAACACGTTGAGCGGTCTCATCCTGCAACAACTAGGCCACATTCCCAAGACCGGTGAATCCATGGAATGGAATGACTTCACACTGGAAATAGTCGACATGGACGGAGCCCGGATAGATAAAGTATTAGTAACACTAACCCATAAAAACGAAGAGGACAATTAACATTGCTGCAAAGAGATTACATTATGCGGTTGCTTCAACAATTTTTCGAAGCATTGGAAAAGCTGGTAGAAGAAAGAGATAAAAAGGACGGTCCCGAGCTGCAATTGCAACTTCAAAGCATTTATCGTGCCTACTTCAATCATCCTTCCACCTTCTATTATGATCAGGATGCGGAATATATACTGAACGAGATGGGACAGAACTATGGTGGCGAGGAATTGCTCACGCGCATCGACATGTTATCCGAACTGCTCTATCAGGATGCTTTGTTGAAAGAGTCCGAAGAACAAAAATATTTGTTAAGAAAATCGCTATTCCTGTTGAACTATTTAGATACACATAGCGATACCTTCTCATTTGAAAGAAGAGGGAAAATCGGCGAAATAGAGAAGAAAATAGGTGATTAGCTCCTCTTATTGCACTTTTTTTCAAAGAAATCCTGTTTTTTCTTGCAAAATAGTAGATAAATTAAAAAGTATTCCTATATTTGCTTACAGATTGATAACATTAAAATCGGTATATTATGGAGAAAATTGATAGTCTCGACAGACAAATTCTAGAAATTATATCCCAAAATGCCCGCATCCCGTTTAAAGATGTCGCAGCAGAATGTGGAGTTTCACGCGCAGCCATTCATCAGCGTGTGCAAAGATTAATTGATTTGGGAGTTATTATCGGTTCAGGATATCATGTGAACCCTAAGAGTTTAGGGTATAGAACCTGTACATACGTAGGAATCAAGCTGGAAAAAGGTTCCATGTACAAAAACGTAGTGGCAGAACTGAAGAAGATTCCCGAAATTGTGGAATGCCACTTCACTACAGGTCCCTATACCATGCTGACCAAACTTTATTCACGCGATAACGAGCATTTGATGGACTTGCTGAACTCAAAGATTCAGGAAATTCCCGGCGTTACGGCTACCGAGACCCTGATCTCTCTGGAGCAGAGCATCAAAAAAGAAATACCCATTCAAAGCTAAGAAAGAATGGAATGGCTGAATGAATACCATTTAGGCGGTATTGCCATCGGCATTTGTACCTTTTTAATAATCGGTCTTTTCCACCCCATCGTGGTCAAGGCCGAATATTATTGGGGTTACACGGTGCTGGTGGATATTTTTGGTACTGGGCATAGCAGGCATTATAGGGACTGTGCTTATCAGTGACATCCTGATTTCCTCTTTATTGGGTGTCTTCTCCTTCTCTTCTTTCTGGACTATCAAGGAGATATTCGAGCAACGCGAACGCGTGCTGAAAGGCTGGTTTCCGATGAATCCGAAACGGAAACACGAATACGAATAGAAACTATTCTTTCCGGCCAAACCCTTTGCAATTCAATTAAAGGGCTTTTATTTCTTCTTCAGGAAGCCCTGTAGCCTGTACTATGACATCAGATGACACTCTCAAGTTTCGCGCATTCCTCATGCGCTCTTCGTAAACGTTTCCGCGATTCTAATATCATACGCATCCCGTGCCTGCAACATATCAAACTAAAAAATTATTTCACAACTTTATACCCCCTGCTCCGTACTCTGCAAACTCTTCTTATTCCTATATTTGAAATTCTTTCCTTGCATATAATAATTGAATCCTAATGAAAAGCAGAAACTTCGGTCCTTCATCCTGCCGGATGAGAAATTGTAATAAGTTCCTTCGTGCGTCAAGTGGAATCATACCCCCAAAGTGCCCAACAAATACCTCATATTTCCAGTAATTCCCAAATGTTTGTTCACACGCCAAGTTACCGTCAGTTCCGATTCAGACCCATAATGTTTCCGTTTGTTATTCACACCATAGCTGAAAGGCCGATAATTCCCATAAAGATTCCATGACAATCTTTTATAATGTCCATACGTATTAAGATTGACATAAAGAGAGCCCTTTCCATGCTGATGAGTATAGAAATGAGTATCATACCCTATATTTCCACCTACACCTCCCCATTTTTTGATTATTATAGTTCATATTGATACCGGCATCCAGTTGCCGGAAAGTATCCGTGTTTTTATATGTCTGCGTATATATATTGTCCTCTGTATACCCTATCGGCACAATCCGGTCTACCGACAACCTGTATTTCACAAAAGGTTCCACATAAAATCCATGCTGATTATACATATAGCAAAATCTAAAAATATGATTCCGGGCAGGCATTAAAAAGGATTTCCCCGAGTCACTTCCAAACTGTCGGTAGAAGTGTTGTAGGGATTCAGATACATTACCTCAGGAGACAGATTGGAAAGATTATAATTCAAACGTACAGAGTGTATGCCATTAAATTTATAAGTTCCTGATACAGCAGCAGTCAATTTGCTATAATCGTGTTTCACTTCACCTGCTTTCTTGAAAATAAGATCCGTACCTAACGAAAGCATATAAAAAAAAGCTGCTCTTGATATTTCCATTCATCGAAACATAAGCATATTCACTCCATTCCCTATGATAGAAGTAGGATATCCCGCACTAATCTGTTTAATACGGTCTTTCAAAAAAGCGAGTATAACTTCCGAAATCAAAATTCTGGCCGAGCCAATCAAAGAATAATCCAGTTCCAATCCTCCGGACCAGCGAAAGTTGTCAAAATCATATTGATTTCTATACTCCAAGGATGGATATTCCTCTTTTCTAATCCCTTTCATATCATTCCCATTCATGTTCAGATGCAGAGTCGTTTCCAATGTTTTACTTTTATGAAAGGTATGCTTATGATACAAGTTAAAACTTCCTACATAACTGGTTGATTTATTATCCACAAAAGATTTATATGCTTCTCTCTCTTTATTTTGAGTCAGAATTCCCCCACCCTCCTCTTCACTTTTAGAAGAATAATGGTAATAGATGGCACTCATAGCCAGATAATCTTTGGGCGAACAAATCCAGTCACCGTTCAAAGCCACATAAGGATTACTTATATTAGAACGATTTTTTTACTGACAGCGGTTTTCTCATACCCCGTATTCTGTTGTATCGTATTCCACTCCGAATCATCATGATGAAAATAGAAATGAGAAGCATTCAGGCTTAAAGACGCCTTGCTGTTGCCTAATTCATAATAACCTCCCGTATACCCAAACAAAACCGGAATCATGTGGCGTGTATTCATATTGTATGTCTGATAAGCGGCAGTTTTCTGTTTCATCTTAATATTGACCACACATTGTACCCCGTCTTTCAGGTAGCGTGCAGAAGGGTTATTGATCACCTCCACCGCCTCCACCTCTTTCGGGTCAATGCTATTAATGCCCGAATTGACCTTATGTCCATTTATCAAGATTAAAGGAATAGCCCCATCCACCATCTTTATAGAACGATCCGATTCATTCACCACCAATTTGGGAATTTCTCTCAATGCCTCATAAGGATTCTGTTTTTTCCTGGCTTCTGCCGACAAATAAAAGATATCACTATTTGCCGTATGAGAGATCAGATGACTTTTGTCGGCAACAATAGAAACTTCTTTCAACTGTATGTTTTTCACCGGATAAATCACATAGACTATCCTTTTATCACCTGTCAAATCAAAGGTTTCCTCTATCGGCTGATACTCGGGGCACGACAAGCTTAAAGTGTATTTCCCTTTGTGCAAATCAGTAAATTTATATCTCCCTTTCGAATCTACCAGTGTCATGCCTACCAATGAATCGGCCTGTTGCAAGGTCACAACCGTTTCAGACATCACCAAAGATTTATCATTCTTTACTGTCCCTGACAAGGTGTATTGGGAGAAAACAACCAACGGGCAACAACAGACTGCTATCAATATGATTAGTTTGTCAAGGCGTGCTTTCATACATATTCATTTTAAGTAGTTCGTTATTAAATCGATACTCCACATATTCATCCAGACTCAATTCCATATTCCTTTAATATGGCAAAGAAACTTAAGAATGATCTAATCATCACTAATAAAAGTGTAATATTCAAGTAATCAATTCACTTTTTTTTGCGTTACTTTTGTTCCGAAACCAATTGTATTCTAACTATGAAAAAAGCTTATCTACATACCTATATCTGCGGTAATTATATTATTCTACCTACAAGCATTATGGATTAGAAACATGCATCAAAATTATTGTGTCCAACTCACACAATCAATCGACCAAGCTATCACCTCAAGCATTATAAAAGAATTAGAATTACGAACTTATTCCCCAATATAAAAATCCTAATAACCCCAAGCTGATTTACAAACATGCAGAAGAAATGTCTTCTGAAGAACGAAAACGGCTGAAAGGCGACACTATTAACCTAGACATGTTAGCAAAAAAGAATATAAGTACCAATATTGCAGAAGCAATAATGCAAATACAACAAGATATATGTATAAACAAAAAGCAATTCATCCAAATGGCTAGACTGGATAGCATTTTCAAAAAACGTTTGTATGATATAAAAATTAAATATTGTATTCTATTATACGATAAAGATACAACAATCATACAAAAAGCAGGAGATATCTTGCCACTTGACGATCATAAGATAAAAGAAACGAAGCTTTATCCTCTTGGAACTAGATGCCTACAGTTTATCCAAGTCAAAGCCATAATTCCACTAACATCTTTTCTTACAGATATGTTTCTTATTATAATAGAATCCATTCTACTCACAATCATCATTTTAGGATATGTTATCTTTTTAGTCATAACCATTCACAAGAAAGACAAACTGTTTAAAAGACGGGAAGCAAGTGTAAACGGAACCATTCACGATTTAAAGTCTCCTTTAAACAGCATTATCACATTAATGAGTTTTATCAAGAAAAAAGTACCTGATATCCACACACAACAATTAGTGGAAAACACCGAAAGGCAAGCACGAAAACTTGTCAACGAGATAGAAGCGCTACTCATCACAGCCCGTAAAGACCGGCAAAAAGTTTATCTTCAAAAAGAAGAAACAGACCTAGTACTCTTGGTAACCGAAGTTGCTCAAGAAGTTTCCATGCAACATTCCCATCAGCCTCATCAAATAAAAATGGAATCAGAGCTGAATGAGTTAAACCTCATGCTAGATCCCTTATATGTGAGAAACGTCATAAGAAACCTTGTGGAAAATGCTCTGAAATATTCTGATGACGGAGTACAAATCAGTATCAGAATTTCAAAAAAAGAAACCCAAGCAATATTTACCGTAAAAGATAACGGCTGGGGAATAGCCCCCAAATATAAAAAGAAAATATTTACTCCATTCTTCCAAGTACCCAGAGAGCAAATGGCACATCAAAGAGGATATGGCATAGGACTAGCCTACACAAAATATATAATAGAAGCACATGGTGGCAACATCTCCGTAGAAAGTATTCCTGGAAAAGGAAGTCTTTTTATTTGCAAATTTCCACTTAAATGATTTCCTTTGTTCAAAACACATTTCACACATTGCCTTAAAACATAAGCTATGGATACAATTAAAGTCCTGTTGGTTGATGACGATGTAATGCTGAGCAGCATTATAACGACAGCACTTAAAGACGAAGGGTATGAAGTACACTATCAAAGTTCTTTAACCGGCATCACCACCATCCTCAATGAATTCAAACCTGACATCATGGTATTAGACGTTGAAATAGGAACAGGTGACAGTATTGACAATGCATCCGAATTAAAAATGGCAGCTCCTGGTACTCCCATTTTATACATATCGTCGCATACAGAAAGCCACGAAGTAGCAAGAGCACTAAAATCCGGTGCCGTAGCCTATTTGAAAAAACCTTTTAGCGTAGAAGAACTGATTGCTTATGTAGACAGACATGCTCATCCTGTTTCCAATGCCATTATAAAGATAGGCTCTTTGGAGTTGGACATTCAAACACGAACCATTTATCAAGCATCAAAAGAACTTAAAAGACTAAGCAAACTGGAATTTTCCTTACTCAAACTTTTATATAGTCATAAAGGTGAAATTGTAAGTTATGAAAAAATAGAAGAGCTATGGGAAGATGCTATTATGAATGAACACAGCCTTTACAATTACATCGTAAAATTACGAAAGATACTGGCTGCCGATCCCGATATATCTATTTCCACCATTGGAGGAAACGGATATATGCTGCTTGTCCCAATGTAACCAAAATAGTTCTATTTAGTTACTTGCTTATTACACCATCATTAACAATGATGCAAAAAGGTTTCTTTATTTTTGCCTTCAGAGATCAAGAAACAATCATGAAAGTATGGTTATTATTTATATTCGGTATAGTTCCGATTATCTCTCAAGCACAAAATCGTATGATTTCAGGAGAAGTAACGGACAAAGAATACAACCCCATTGAGTTTGTAACCATATCCCTTTTATCGGCAAATGACTCTTCTTTAATAGCAGGAACCATCACAAACGAAAAAGGGAAAATTCACACTTTCATGTGAAGAAAAAAAGGATTACATTGTCCGCGCATCTCATATAGAATACACAACCACCTTCATTGCCACCGGTCAATCTACAAACAATATGGCATTCATACTGGAACCTTCCATTATCAGCATGGAAGAGGTAATAGTAAAAAGCAATTTCATCAGGCACGAGTATGACCGGATAATCGTAAATATGAAAGGAAATCCCATAGTGAAAGGAAGAACTATAAACGAGGCATTGGGAATGTTGCCCGGTGTCATAAACATCAACGATGAAACTAAGGCTGAATGGGGGAACCGTATCTAAAAATATACATAAACGGCAGAGAACTTCATGACCGCACAGAATTGTCAAGTCTGCAAGCCACGGACATAGAAAATGTTGAAATTCTGCCGGAAGCCGATTCACAACATAATGCCACAACAAAAGGAGGAATCATACATATACTTTTGAAAAAAATGCAGATGGCGAGGCAATGGTTCACCCTCTTTGCTAGGAGAGATGAGAAAAAGAAATAGTCATTGGGAACGCTTTGGTCTTCCATTAAGCCTTCGGCTTGGAAAATGGAACTTTTACAACAATCTGGTCCTTTCTAATGCAGGAGATCCTTATATCACGGAAAATATAACCCATAACAGCCACCTGAACACCCATATTGTAAATCAAAATATAGACCGTAAAAACTATAAGAAGAATCAATGAAACATTCAGCATGTTATATGATATAACTACCCTGCAAAGCATCGGACTTAACTGTATGGTAAAACAGGCTGGAAGCACACTAAAATCTTCTTCTTTTTCCGAAACACAAGAAACAGAAAAGGAATATACCTCTTCCTACCATAGTAAAGGGAAAGGGGATGACAAAATATATCAGGCTAGTTTGAACTATAATTGGAAATCAAAAATCGGAAAGAATACTTTGCAAACAGTTCTTGATTATTTGAAAAGTGACGAAACGAAAGAACTGAATCACCATTATCTTTATCAGTATCCGGAGAAAAACGAAGAGGATAATAAATGTAGCAACACCGAAACTGTTTCTGATTTATGGAAAGCAGAAATAAATTATATCTTCTTGCTCAACAAACATTCCAGGTTGAAATGGGGTGGCGACTATTATAATAACCATACCAACAACCAAATGTATTACGCATATCAGAGTGGAGAAGGATGGCAGAAAGAAGATAAAAGCGGGCTATTTACTTATAAAGGGTATAGGTTATGCAGGCTATGCAGAATATGTATGGCAATGGAAGAAATTTACATTAAATGGCGGTATACGGGTACAAGAGGATGAAGTGAAATGTATTTCCAATAACATAGCAGGTGACAAACGCACATATCGCAATCTGTTTCCCTCCATCAAGGTGGGTTACCTTTTCTCTGAAAAGAACCAAGCCTCTTTATCCTATTCAAAAAGAATGGGAGATATCCCTTATAAGAGCATGAATCCGGCTATTGTCTATATCTCTGAATACTCTTATGCTAAAGGGAATCCGAATTTAGTACCTACTACCGAACATCGTATCAGGCTATTGTTGAATCTGTCAAATACTTGGAGTATAAGCTACGTTTACGCAAAGTGCAAAGATGATTTATTTCCCCTGATCTATCAAGATAAAGACAATCCGATCATCACCTATACTATGCCGACCAATATAGGAAAGTCTTATCGACATGCTTTTTCCAATAGGTTTCACTAAGACCTTGTTCAGCTGGTGGACTACCAATACCTCCCTTGATGGCGACTACACTAAAGAAGTGTCGCCCAAACAGACCTACCATATAGTCCATTGCTTATTCTTTTGTGACAACAGTCTTCGTTTCACAAATACTTTCGGTGGAAGTTTTAACTTTATGGCAGAAAGAAGAACACGTAGAAGCGAAACAATATATCACAGTGTATACAATATGAATGCCGGCCTTTACAAATATTTCCTGGATCAAAAGTTCTGCATAAATTTATCAGTTTACGCTATTTTGAATAAAAGAAGAAATCTGACCACAATTACCAATAACAATCTAAGCAGAATAGAAGAAAATAATAAAACCCCTTATCAAGGAGCGTGCTTAAACCTTATATATAAGTTTGACTTTGGCAAGAAAGTAAAAGTAAAACGTGCGAAAAGCATACAGACAACAAGCGATAGTTATTTGCGCAAATAGTGATCAGGAAATTGTCAATTCTAGTACATTGATCTATTTATCCGACAGATAGTTTTAGCACCCATCTCAACCACACGTCAAGATACAATGAAGGAATTATTTCCTTCAAATCCTTCATCAGCGCATTACTTGCTGAATATAAATAAGTTGCAATGAAGGATCGCTATAGATACCTTCATCTATTCTTCATGACAGTCTACTTTTAATACTTCAAGGAAACGTTCCCAGGTTTTTCTAAATCTATTTTCTGCCAAATCCATAATGATTCGTTTTTATACCCAAGATATAAGAACAAAAAAAGGAGAGACAATATAGAAGCGCGGAGACGCTTACATATTCCTTCAGCCCCGTTCCATCTCCAAAAAGCGCATCCCAAGGTGATGACTGTCCGGCAAAATACTCACATTTCATCAAATGACAACAACCGGACGAATAAGGTGTATCATCCGGTCGAAGTCGTTGTATCTTCCCTTCAAGTAAATTGTTTCACTTAAGTGATGATATTATATCACCCTAGTGATGAACTTTCATCACTAGAGTGCTCAAACTTCATCACTTAAGTGAAACAACTGAATCAAAAGGAAGATATCGTGTAATCAACCGGACGAAACAGCTTGTTATTCAGGATGTTTACGCTTAGTCACTTTTCTCTAAAACCCCACGAAAAACACTTGCAAAACGCTATTTTACACAGTATCTTTGTTCCAACGGAAACCTAAAACAACAAATAATGAATAAAAACGTTATTGAACAAAGTAATGAAGAAGCTTGCTTCCTCGAATGTAGTGATAAGTCCGACAGTGAAGAGTTCATCTACATCATTATCAATGCAGAAGAAACCGGAAACGGAACAAGTACAGCAAAAACTGGAACAATATTTGCTGAGCCGCTACCACTTCCGCTTCAACCTACTGACGGAACAAACGGAATGTTGCAAAAAAGACGCTGACACACCTATATATAAGGTAATAAGCCAGCGCACACTGAACAGCCTGTGCCTGGAAGCACGTGCACGTCACATCAACTGCTGGGACAAGGATGTAAGCCGGTTCGTGAACTCGGAGCAGATGCCGGACTATCATCCGTTACTTTCCTATATGAACACCCTTCCCGAATGGGACGGCAAGGACCGAGTGACTCCGCTGGCACAACGCATATCTACGAAAGATTTCTGGGTGAACAGTTTCCACCGCTGGATGCTGGGCGTAACTGCCCAGTGGAGCGGACGCATGGCCCGGTGCGCCAACGCTGTGGCCCCCATGCTGGTGAGCAGCGAGCAAGGGAGATGCAAATCCACTTTCTGCGAATTGCTGATGCCCGATTCGTTGAAAGACTACTATACGGACAGCTTCGAACTGACCGGACAGGCAGGATGCGAGCAGAAGCTGGCTTTCTTCGGACTGATTAATCTGGATGAGTACGACCGTCTTTCACCACAGAAACTGCCATTGCTGAAAAATCTGATGCAGATGAAAAAACTGGATTTCCGCAAGTCGCACCGCTCGTCCTACAGCCATCTGCCCCGGATGGCCTCGTTCATCGGCACCAGTAACCGGAAAGCGCTGCTCACCGACCCCAGCGGAAGCCGCCGTTATTTCTTTGCCGAGGTAAAGGAGAAGATAGACTGCTCGCCACTGGAGCACAAACAGCTTTTCGCCCAGCTGAAAGCAGAACTGGACGAGGGAAAGCGTTACTGGTTCTCGGCGGCGGAGGAATCCGAGCTGAAACTGCGCAACCAGGCCTATTATGCCTTGCCTACCGAAGCGGAAATGATTCTCCATTGTTTCAGACTGCCGGAGAAAGGGGAAGACTTCAAACTTTACTCGGCAGTATACTTGTTCAATATCCTGCTGAAACGATATCCGGCAGCCATGCGCGGCATCACGATAAACAAAAGTGGGAAGAATCATGAATTCCCTGGGAGCGGAACGCATGCATACCACAACAGGAAATATGTATAAACTGGTAGCACTGGCCGGGTAAAAACATCCCTGAAGCTATTATGAAGGAATTTATAATGATTCCTTCATAATATCCTTCTGTATATCAACACATTACCCTTCCATGAAGGATTTGAACAACTTTTATCGCTTATTTTAATTCCGATGTACCACCATCTTCTTATTCCGGCCGGTAAACCTGCAAAGGCAGCTCACCTTTCAAGGCTCCCAACGCATTATAAGCCAGCGAGCCCATCTCGTCTTCACCGGGCATCAGCACGACCGGCGCCAGATAATCAATCTGTTCCTTGAGAATCCCTACACAGTAATCACTATGGGCAATGCCTCCCGTCAGAATAATGGCATCCACCTGCCCACGGAGCGTGACATACATGGCCCCTGCCTGTTTCGCCACCGTATAGAGCATCGCATCCAATACCCCTTTATAAGGCTCCTCGCCTTCGGAAGCTTTCCGGGCAATAGTCACCACATCATTCATACCCAGATGGGCAGTCAGCCCCCCTTTGCCATTCAGCATCTTCTTGATCTGCTTTAACGTATACTTACCGCTGAAGCACAATTCCGCCAACTGGTCGGCAGGAATGGTTCCCGCACGTTCGGGAGAAAACGGCCCCTCACCGTTCAAGGCATTGTTAACATCAATCACCCGTCCTTTGCAATGGGCACCCACCGATATGCCACCCCCCGAGATGCACCACAATCAGATTCAACTCTTCATAATGTTTCCCGATGGAAGCGGCATATTTACGCGATACCGCCTTACTGTTCAAGGCATGGAAGATGGAAATGCGCTCTATCTCCGGTATTCCCGTCAGGCGGGCGGCCGGTTGCAGCTCGTCTACCACTTCGGGATCGGCAATGTAGGCGGGACAATGGCATTCCCGGGCTATTTCATCGGCAATCAGCGCGCCCAAATTACAGGCGTGCTCCATCCGGGCGTTGAGCAAATCGTGTTTCATCTGTTCGTTAATGGCATACACCCCGCCGGGCGTAGGCTTCAGCAGACCGCCACGGGCAATGACGGCATCAAAATCCAACGGAATATCCGCCTCGGCAAGCAATCGCAATACAAAGTCCTTACGGTACGCATACTGTTCGTTGACGTGGTGAAACTCCGACAAGTCATCCGCAGTATGATGGGCCTCTGCCGCCCACACCGGCTTTTCATCGATGAAAAGGGCTATTTTGGTAGAAGTAGAGCCCGGATTAATCACAAATATTTTCATAGTTTCAATAATTTATCAATTTGCGAATGAGCCAAAACCATGCGGCAACACAGCACAGCCAATTGACACACCGGCAAATTGGCACATTGCCACATTATTTATCCGGCCACGCAGGCCAATGCCAGACTGTAATATTTCGAATTACCGGAATCGGCACGCGACGGAACCACTACGGGAGAGGCCGTACCTCGCAACATACCTGCCATGTTGGCGTCACCAAACAATGACACCGTTTTATAGAATGTATTTCCCGACTCGATATTGGGAAAGATCAACAAATCCGCATGTCCCACCACCGGCGAGCTGATTCCTTTCACCTCACCGCTATGCGCATCACATGCCGTCTTCACATCCATGGGTCCGTCCAAGTACATGTTTCCGTAAGCACCGGCGGCGGCACGTTCCTTTAAAGTCACATAATCCAGTGTATGAGGGAATTTCTCGTTTACTTTTTCCGTACAATGAATCAAGGCCACACGGGGAGCTTCTATTCCCATGCGGCGGCATACCTCCAGATCATACCGCAGCATCGCCTCGAATTGTTCCAAGGTAGGACGGGGAATGACCGCTGCATCCGAGAAGAACAGCAATTTCTTGTACATCGGGATCTGTGCCACCGTGATATGGCTCAGCACATTCCCTTTCGGCAGGATACCATGTTCCTTATTAAGCACGGCCCGCAATAAATTATCCGTATTGATAATCCCTTTCATCAACACGTCCGCATGTCCCTCACGTATCAGCGAAACAGCTTCCTGGGCTGCTTTATCGGGACTTGTCGCCTCGTATACTTTCACATGATCCGGATATTGAAGGCGGATATATTCCGAGTTCAGCAAATGGGGCGTATCCGCCACCAATAAGAAATC